>Ga0315278_10000195_pt1 | contig 54665 bp, 39 predicted proteins | sample YL17G06_0_MG_FD_203880 | JGI IMG/M metagenome (GOLD analysis project Ga0315278, IMG submission 203880) | Sediment microbial communities from Yellowstone Lake, YNP, Wyoming, USA - YL17G06_0 | ecosystem: Environmental > Aquatic > Freshwater > Lake > Sediment | place: USA: Wyoming | collected... | reverse complement strand
TTTGTTCTATCGTCTGAATGTCATACCGGTCCAAGTTCCACCGCTCAGGGAACGCGGCGAGGACATCCCCCTGCTCGTCAAGACTTTCCTGGTGAAGTTCTCTCCCGGCACTTCGATCACCGTTGCAAGCAGCCTGATGAGAGTGCTCAGACAACACTCGTGGCCGGGTAACATTCGAGAATTGGAAAATCTGATTGAGCGTATGACGATCCTGCGGGAATCCGATGAGTTGACTCCCGATGATCTGCCGGCTGATTTCTCCAAGACCAACTCACCGACGTTACCTCAGACCAGCATTGACATTGGCGCGGAAAATGACCATGTTACATTCTATGAGGCCGAGAAACGCCTCATCGTCGGAGCCTTGGAAAAATTCGCGTGGAACCGGACCAAAGCTGCAGTCTATCTCAACATCCCGCGGCACATACTGATCTATCGCATGAAGAAGTTCGGGATTCACCCCGATGACACGGCCTGAGCGGCGTTTCCGTCAGAGATGCTTTGGCATTAAGGATTGATGATTGAATAATATTATCCATAAGAAGCGAATAATATTGTTCGCTTTCGCTTGGGCGAGTTTTGTCTCTTGACCGTAATTCTTTGTGCAGGTTGATTTTAACTTGACGCTACTGCCTTGGCATGACTATTGCCCTAGATGTCGGAGAAGGAGAGCATGTGGATGCTGAAAAATAGAAATAATGCCAAGATTGTACTGGGCGTTGTCTGGTACGCTGTCCTCGGATTGGCAATGGCGTTTCCTGCATCGCGGGTGTTTGGCCAAACGGCTGACAGTCTGCGCCTGGATCAGGTCATTCGAGATGTAATTCGCCACAATAACCGGATTGCCGCCGCACAGTACATGGAACAGGCCGCAAGGGCCAAAGTGGGACCGGCGGGCGCCTGGGATGATCCGATGCTCATGCTGGGAGTAGCCAATCTGCCTACATCGTTTGATTTCAACATGGACCCCATGACCATGAAGATGATCGGTCTGAGCCAGAATGTACCGTATGCGGGTCAGAAAGGATTGCAGAAGAAAGCTGCCAAGGCCGAGGTCGAGGCGGCTGTGGAAGATCGCCAGGCCATGGAAGTCGATCTGGTGATGACGGCTCGATATGCGTTTGCCGATCTGTTCTATCGCACCAAATCATTGGACGACCTGATTTCGCAGTACAGCCTTCTCGAAGAAGTTGTTGCGTCCGCTACCTCGAAGCTCGCCACGAATCAAGCTAACCGGGACGAGGTCCTGGGCGCACAAGCCGAACTGTGGCGACTTCAAATACAATTACTCGAAGCAGAGCACATGGTCGATGAGGCCCGCTACTCTCTGAACATCCTCAGAGGGTTTGATGCCACCGCCGATGTGCCACCGCTTGCTCTGTCGAGTCAGCCTGAAATTCCCAAGACTCCTGACGACTGGCTGGCAGCCGCCAAACAGAATTATCCCCCGCTGCAGAAGTTGTCCCGGCAGTCTGAAGCGCTCGCTTACTCGGGCGCCGCAGCGCGCCGCATGAGCTGGCCGATGCTTGGCCTGTCAGCCAACTATGCCTTTCGCGCCAGCACGGAGATGGAAAAGCGCGACAACATGATCGGTTTCCAGGCTAATATCTCGCTTCCCCTCTTTGCAGGACGCCGGCAAAAGCAGATGGCCGCATCAATGGAGGCCATGCGCAAAGGAATTGATGAAGAGGCTGTCCAGAAGGGACGTGAAGTCGATGCCCGTCTGAGACTCCTGCATACTACCGCGCTTCATCTGGAACAGACGATCGACATATATCGCAATCGCATCATTCCGGCCGCCGAAGATGCCTTTCAGAGTGCCTTGACGGGCTATTCCTCGAATAGGGTCCCGTATACCAACGTCCTGATGTTCGCCACCGGCATTTACAGGGACCACCTGGCGTTGAACGATGTCAGTAACCAACTCGCTCGGACAATGGCCGAGATCGACAGCTATACGATCGATCCGACGAGTTTCTACATAGATAGCACAAAGAACGAACAGTAACCAGAGGTGATAAGATATGTCAGAAGAAATTCACAAATACGATCCGCATGAACACGAGCCGATGCCCGAAGGGGAAGAAGAAGCTCCGCCCTTCACGCACACCATGTCCATAGTGCGGTGGGTGATATTGGGCGGCATGACGCTCTTTGCCTGCGTCATGGTCCTCAACTACTTTGGCGCCACGCCATGGGCCAATGCCTCGGAGGCAGCGTCACAGTATCATTGCCCCATGCATCCTACCTATGTCTCTAACCAGCCGGGTGAATGCCCTATTTGTGGCATGACGCTCGTTCCTATCGATGCGGCCGGCAAAGAGATCAAGACCGCCGACAGCACCAAGACTGTCGAAGCACAGCCCGAAAGTATGGATCAAGCCAAAGCCAAACCCGGCCAGTACACATGTCCCATGGACCCGGAAGTCATCTCCGACACTCCCGGCAAATGTCCTAAGTGCGGGATGAATCTTGAACAGGTTCCGCCGGCAGCTGATTCCGCACAGCAGGATCACGACATGAGCGGTATGAGTGGCATGAGCAGTACAACGGGTCATTCACAGCCCAGTGCGTCCGACATGGGTAGTTCGCCGGTACCCGGTCTGGTGCCCATCACCATCGAGCCGCAGCGGCTTGGACTGATCGGTGTCCGCACCGGATCAGTCGAGCGCAGATCACTTGACGGCAGCCTGCGCCTGGTCGGGTTTGTCTCGCCCGATGAAACGCGCTTGTCCAACATTCAGGTTAGATTCAGCGGTTGGATAAAGGAGTTGTCGGTGGATCAAACAGGACAACTCGTCGAAGCAAATCAGAAACTGCTGTCGGTTTACAGTCAGGACCTGTATCAGGCCGAACAGGAATACGTTTCCGCACGTCAAGCCATGAGTCGCGATTCCGACGCATCGCTGACAAACACGCGCAAACAGCTCACGGATGCCGCGCGCCTTCGTCTCGACCTGCTCGGTGTACCTCAGGAGGAATTGGCTCGTCTTGATGTGGGTAACTCCCCCGCCCCGGAACTTTGGCTGCGAAGTCCGTTCTCCGGATATGTAATGGAGAAGAACGTGCTCAACGGCCAGTACATCAGTCCCGATCAGAATCTTTTCACCATAGCAGACCTCAGCAGAATCTGGGTTCTTGCGGATGTCTATGAGCGCGATCTGGCCAACATCACGATTGGCCAGAAAGCTCATATGACAACGACCGCTTATCCTGGAGAATCATTCGACGGCACAGTGAGCTTCATATATCCATCTATATCAGAGCAGACGCGAACCCTCAAGATCAGGATAGAATTCTCCAACTCGTCTTTCAGACTGAAACCGGGCATGTACGCTGATGTTGATCTGGCGGGTCAGGGGAAAAGCGTTCTGGCGGTCCCCTCCGACGCGGTCATGGATGGCGGAGATCGCCAATATGCGTTCGTCGTTCACGATGGTACGCATTTTGAACCGCGTCTGCTCAAGATCGGACATCGCTCGGATGATTATATGGAAGTGCTGTCCGGCTTGTCTGAGGGCGAGCAGGTTGTCACGAGCGCCAACTTCCTGATCGACTCGGAGAGCCGCCTGAAGGCAGCTATCGCCGGGATGGGCAGCACGCAGCCCGATGCCCATGCCGGTCATGGAAAGTAACCGAGGAATGAGGCCACCGATATGATTAGCGCCATAATAGATTTTTGTGCCCGCAACCGCTCAGTGGTTTTCATCGGGACGCTCTTCGCCTGTGTGGGGGCCTGGTATTCCATCAGCAATATTCCTCTCGACGCCATACCGGACCTGTCCGATGTCCAGGTAATTTTGTGGACCGATTGGATGGGGCGGAGCCCGGACCTGGTTGAGGATCAGGTGACATACCCGATCGTCACAGCCTTACTTTCCGCGCCACATGTGACCGCTGTTCGAGGTTACTCGATGTTTGGCATGTCCTTTGTCTATGTCATTTTCGATGAGGGTACGGACATATATTGGGCCCGCAGTCGCGTTCTCGAATACATGAAGCAATTCGAAGGGAAGTTGCCCAAGGGTGTGACACCGATTATCGGGCCCGATGCGTCATCGGTCGGCTGGGTATTCCAGTATGCTCTTATAGACACGACTGGAAAGCATGACCTGTCTGAACTGCGGACCTTTCAGGATTTCAATCTCAGGTACGCGCTTGCCTCGGTGCCGGGAGTGGCCGAGGTCGCCAGTATCGGCGGTTATCAGAAGCAGTACCAGGTGGAAGTCGATCCGGAAAAGCTCAGTGCCTATAATCTGACTATCGGCGATGTCAGTAGAGCCATACGCGCCAGTAACAACGATGTCGGCGGTCGCGTTCTCGAACTGACGGAGCGCGAGTACTTCGTTCGAGGAAGAGGATACATCAAGAATCTTGATGACCTTCGTCAGATCGGTTTGGGCAAGAGCGCAACCGGCACGCCAATTCTTCTCGGCAATGTCGCCAAGGTCAGCTTTGGACCGGATATCCGTCGCGGTGTTGGCGAGCTTGATGGCGAAGGCGAAGCCGTTGGTGGCACGATCGTCATGCGGTACAACGAGAATGCCCTGAGAGTAATCGAGCGCGTGAAAGCCAAATTGGAAGAATTGAAGCCGACCTTTCCGCCGGGAGTTGATGTCAAGATCGTCTATGACAGAAGCAATTTGATCACTCGCGCCATCAATACACTTAAGCATACCCTGATTGAAGAAGGTCTGGTCGTGGCGGCGGTCATCATCATATTCCTGCTGCACTTCGGCAGTTCTATCGTACCGATCATCGCGCTGCCGATCTCGGTCGGGTTGGCATTCATACCAATGTACTTCCTTGGAATCAATTCGAACATCATGAGCCTGGGAGGTATCGCCATTGCGGTCGGCGCGATGGTGGACGCCAGCATTGTGCTGGTGGAGAATGCGCACAAGCGGATGGAGAAAGCACCTCCGAATGTGTCCCGCAAGGAAGTCATTATCGCCGGCGCCAAAGAGGTTGGACCATCCATTTTTTATGCGCTACTCATCATTACGATTGGATTCCTGCCCATTTTTGCCCTTACCGGACAGGGCGGTCGTCTGTTTACGCCACTGGCCTATACCAAGACATTCGCCATGTTCTTCGCCGCGATTGTCGCTATCACGCTCGTGCCGGCTCTGATGGTCACCTTCCTTCGCGGCAAGGTTCACCCGGAAACAAAGCATCCAGTCTCTCGTGTCCTGATCGCCATTTACAAGCCGTTTGTGTATGTGGCTCTGCGAAATCCAAAGACGACCATCGCCATTGGGCTTGCCGCCATTCTTTCAGCATTACCAATGATTCCAAAGATCGGCTCCGAATTCATGCCCCCTCTGAACGAGGGGGATATTCTCTACATGCCGACGACCATGCCAAACATCTCGATCGAGGCGGCCAAGCAATACATGCAGTATCAGGATCGCGTGATCCGTTCATTCCCCGAAGTTATCTCGGTCTATGGCAAAGCCGGCCGATCCGAGACACCGACCGACCCTGCGCCGCTGAATATGCTTGAGACCGCCGTGCAGTTGAAACCGATGGATGAATGGCGCAAAGTTCCGGAGAAGCGATGGTACTCCGGCTGGACGCCAGAGTTCCTCAAGAAGGGTCTGCGACCCATCTGGCCGGAGGAAAGAACCATCACCTGGAAAGAACTTATCGCCGAGTTTGACAAAGCGATGCAGATGCCGGGCTGGACCAACGCCTGGACGATGCCGATCAAAACGCGCATTGATATGCTCTCGACCGGCATCCGTACGCCTATTGGTGTCAAGATCTTCGGTAATGATCTCGACGAGATTGAGCGGATTGGGATGGAGCTGGAGAAATCGCTCTCGTCGATCTCAAGCACGCGTTCCGTCTTTTCGGATCGCAATACCGGCGGGTTCTTTGTCGATATCATCCCGGATCGACTGAAGATTGCGCGCTATGGATTGACGATGCAGGACGTACAGGACGTCATCGAGGCCGCTATTGGTGGCATGCCGGTTGAAGTTACTATTGAAGGCCGCAACCGATTTTCGATCAATGTTCGTTATCCGCGTGACCTGCGAGAGAATCTCGAACGCCTGAAACAGGTCCTGGTACCAATACCAACCGCCGGCGCCGGTGCCAGCTCCGGCACCGGGTCAACGATGGGCTCCGTAATACCGGATGTGACAGCGACCTCCCCGCTTCTGGTAAGCAATGATTTGCTCGTCGACTACCAGGCGTTCAGGAAGGTCATGGCTCTCGCCCAGATGGACGGCGACAAGATGGGTGCGGGTTCAAGCGGCAGTTCCTTCCCGACCGGTGCTGCCGGCGGCATGGGGGGACAGTCAGGTATGCCAACACAAGGCGGGATGTCGAAAGCAGGAACCGCTAAAGGCCTGAGGATGCCTGAAGGCCGAGCCGGCATACCGCTCGGTGAGATCGCCGACATCCATATTGCGAGCGGACCGCCGATGATTCGCGATGAAAACGGAATGCTTGTAGGGTACGTATATGTTGACATGGATCAGAACAAACGGGATATCGGCGGATATGTAGAGGAAGCCAAAGAGGTTGTTGCCAAACAAGTCCAGATCCCCGCCGGTTACTACTTGAAGTGGACAGGACAATATGAGCTCATGGAAGTTATGGCCAAACGCATGAAGGTTGTCATTCCGATCACCTTCATTCTCATCATCATCATGCTGTATCTGAACTTCAGGAACTTTACCGAAACCTGCATCGTGCTGGCGTCAGTTCCTTTCGCTCTGGTCGGCAGTATCTGGTTCATGTATTTTCTTGGATACAACTATTCGACCGCTACTCTGGTGGGCATCATCGCCCTCGTCGGATTGGCCGCGCAAACGGGAATTGTGATGATTTTGTACCTCGATCATGCCTATGAGCGGCGCAAGAAAGCGGGCAAGATCCGTAATCTCAATGACATTATCTGGGCGCACATGGAAGGTACGGTGATGCGAGTACGGCCTAAGCTGATGACCGTCGGCACCACCATGATAGGACTGGTCCCGCTACTGTGGTCCACCGGCGCTGGCGCTGATGTCATGAAGCGTATCGCCGCTCCGATGGTCGGCGGCCTGATCACTTCGACTTTCCTCACCTTGGAGATCATTCCGGTTGTCTACACCTACTGGCGACTGTGGCAAATCAAACATGAAAAGACACAACTCCAACCGCCGACGTCTAACAGGTAGACGTCGGCACACGGATTGAGATATTGAATATATTGCCAGGCAATAAGTTGACTATTGCAGCGACAAATCATGGCGGAGGAGGTAGGATTCGAACCCACGGTACCTGTAGGTACAACGGTTTTCAAGACCGCCGCTTTCGACCACTCAGCCACTCCTCCGCTTTGTGCGCTGTCGAAACCACAGGGGTTTCGACCTACATAACTTGTGCGCTGTCGAAACCCCACCTCAGGCGGGCAGGCGCAGAGTTTCCGACCAGCATCTCCAGCAAAGATCGGTTGTTGGCCGGATGAAATCAAGCCCTGTCCGCGAAACCCAGGTCACAAGTGTCTGCCGCAGCTAACGCTCAGCGCGCGGGCCGCCGTAGAGCCCGATATGTGACCGGGTGCCATCGACGTTGAAAATCGTCGAATCACCGGCGTGAAGCGCCGGAGATTCAGGTTTGAGACGGAAGTCGTTCTCTCCCACAAACAGGGGGTCAACACTCAGATTACCGTTGAGTTCGGTCTGATCCCAGATACCTTCATACTCACCGGCTTTGTTGCCCCAGACGATATTGTTGCGGAACGCCCATTTGGCCCAGTCGCCGTAGTTCCAGACCCCCACACAGGGGCAGACCCACTGATCGCGCCAGCCGTTGGCGGTGATGATATTATTGATGATTCGCCCGCGACTCGACGTTGACCAGGGCGCCACCCCACAGTTGCCGTTGTGATGCACCACGTTGTTGGTGGCGTCGAGTGACGACTCCCCCGTGCCAATGATGCCCCAGCCGAGATTATCGTGCACGAAATTGTTGGATGCGATGACCACCGAGGTACCGAACGAACCTATCCCCTTCCAGAAGCCGGTGACCTCGTTGCGATAAGCGATACAGGTGGCGTCCCAGGTTACGCCGATGCCGGCGCCGCGCCCCCCTTTGATGACACAGTCGCTGACATACGCCGTCGCGCCGCGATAAAGGGCGATACCATCCCAGCCGCCATTGATGATGTTACAATCGCGAATCGTCATCTCGGCGCCTTCGCGACCGAATATCCCGCCGATACCGACCACCACGGTCGAATCACTGGAACGATCCGCGTTGTCCCGGATGTCCACGCGTTCAATCGTAACACTTGAGCGGCGCACCACGATGGCCGCGTCGGTGGCATTGCCGTCATCGTCGCGGACCCCTCCGGTGATGGTGAGGTTCTGGATGACGGTCCCGTCGGCGTTTTCGATGTAGAGACCATAGCCGGCGTTGGTAACCAATCGGGTTTGCTCGCGGTCGGCACCGACCAGAGTCAGCGCTTTGTTCTTGATGACAAAACCATGAGTGGCGCTGACACCAGTCTGCGGATCGAGACAGTTGCCACACAGCGGGTCAGTAAACTTTGCCGCACGGGTCTCGAATGTCTTGGCGCCTAACTTGAGGGTATCACCGTTGGCAGCGTGATCGATGATGGCCTGAAGGTCGGACCCACGATCGACTTTGATAACGGAAGCGGATGACACGGATCCAAGCGCCACAACCGCCAGCGTCGGACCAAACCACGCGAATCTCATTCCGAGAGCTCCTTCCAGGTCCGGTAGGCCCGGCGAATGTGCGGGATCGTGATCGAGCCGCCCACCACCAGTCCGATTGACATGACCTCGTCAAACTCAGGATCGCTTACCTGATTTTCTTTTGCTTTGATGACGTGATACGTGATGCAGTCGTCGCACCGAAGCACCAGCGACGCCACCAGACCGAGCATTTCTTTGGTTTTCGCCGGCAGGGCGCCGTCACGGTACACCGCGTCGTCGATCCCAAAAAAACGTTTGATATTGATATCTTCGCGAGTGAGGATGATTCCGTTAAGCTGCTCGCGTTCTTTCCTAAATTCTTCGATCCGTTTGGACATCAGGGCGCTCCTCTAAATAGCTCGCATAATATATGTTGAGTCACGGAAAGTCTCCAAATTGATTTGAGATTACCTTATGAAAGCTGCCGATGGGGAGCAGTCTGTGCTGTTCGAAAGTGAAAATCCCTTGACAACTTTGCCGATTTTGGTATACTATTTTGATAGCTATCCGCCAGGGATTGACATTGTTCTGTTCGGTACTGGTGAGAGAATGAATCTCGCACCGACCGATTGACAGGATTAACCGGGGTTTACGCTATGTTCGTTCAGACAGGATCGGGATTTATTCGCAACCATGCCCACAAGTGGCTGGTCGCGGGTTTCGTGTTAGGGGCAATAGTCTTCTCTGGGGTGACGGGGTATGCTCTCCCTAAGGGTGGCGACCCGACAACCGGGGTAGCCGAGCCGACCGGCTGCTACTGTGTCGGGCGAGTCGGCAACGTCAACTGTGACTATCTTGACAAAGTGACTATGGCCGACGTGGCCACACTTATTGATCACCTTTTCATCAGCCATAAACGGTTGCCCAATCGCGAAGAAGCCAACGCCGACGGCGACCCTGAAGGAAAGATCAGCATAAGCGACGTTATGGCGTTGATCGACCACCTGTACATCAACCGCGCCCCCTTGCCGGAGTGTCCGAAACCGTATAACAACCCGCCCGAAACCCAAATTCTCGGCTATGTTGAGGGCGTCCCTTTCGTTGACGGACTTACTCCGGGGAATTGGGCTACCGGTGTTCGGATGAGATGGGGCGCTTACGATATTGTCGACCACCCCTATGAGCAGCCGACTTTCAAGTATGAGTACCGCATGTACGGGCCGTACACGGACGACAATTTGAATCTGATCATTAGCCGCTATCGCCGTCAGGTTTTCATAACGAATGACGGCCACATGTACCGATTTGGAGAACCTCCGGACACGGTCCACTGCGATACCTTCTATTCGGGAATTCAGATCGACTCGATTATCTGCCAACTTCTGCCCACGCATCACGTCATCTGCGACACCGCCTGGTTGCCCGGCGGCATCAGAGGAATCTGGTGCGATACCATTCTGATTGACACACTCGAAGGGGCCAACATTTTTGGGCGGATCGACACGCTGATGGATGTCGAAGATCCGGAGTTTGTGAGCGATCCCCAGTTGAACCGTATCGCGGCTTCTTCGTGGGACAACGGCGGCAGTCAGTGGACACCGAAGACCCGCGACAGCCTGTTCAACCTCTTTGCGTACGACCCTTGCGATACCACCCGTCAAATGAGATTCATCTTCTGGGTGCGGGCGCAAGACCCGACCGATTCGACCGTGTTCGATCCTACTCCGGCGTTCAGGTTCCCCAGCGTGATTGACGGCAAACATGAGCGGGATGTGCTGGTGATGCACTGGACGATTCTTGCCAGCAAGAATCACCCTTCTCTATCCACAGTTGGCTCGTACTGGAACCAAACCATTGGAACATGGATACAGGATCGCGGCCTTGGAGGCGAAGTATATTTTGATCAGGGGCGGGATTTCTACGATGTAAGCGACTATTTGACGAACTACCGGATGCTATTGTTTGCGCTGAAATACAAGGTCATCATAGTGTATCAAGATGCTATGCAATCCGGCCAATGGAGTTCTCAAGGAGAAGCAGCGACTTGTGTTATGTGGTCTTTGGCCGCAGGAAACAGCGCCTGGGTGGCTGCCCGAGTGCCGCTGGGTAGCCATAGCTCATACGCAGCCGTCGCGAGTTACACCGCCGCGTCGGCGGCCTATCAGTACTTCTTCGGGATCGATAGCTACACGTTCCCCGGCTGGGGTTATTACATATACAGCAACCAAGATGGGGTGGGACCTGAATGGGGCTGGGGTCTGCCGAGAACAGAGGATTTTGTCGGAGCCTTCTCCCTCAATGAGGAACTTTGGCCGGAACTTGCTGTCGATTCAGCGCGCCTGCACAGCGACTACACATGGGGGGGAAGATGCCAGACTGATCCTTTGGGTCCGGCCGCGCCTTTCATGCCGTGGAGACCTGATCTCGCTGCACTGCCGCAGGTGGGATATGTTGTACCAACTGGTGACGCGGAAGTCATGTATACCTATAAGTCAAAGTACGGCCCGGTGCATCCCATCATTCCCGCACTGAGTTTCGAGGGGTTGCCGGTGATGGTGCGGCTGGATCGCGGCCTATTCCGAACCGTGCACTCCAATTTCACGCCGCTCGCGCTGGAGGAAACGACGGGACAGCAAATGGTGGATTCTGTCCTGAGCTGGCTCTACGAGAAGTGGCTTCAGGGGGCTGCCGAGCCTCCCCCCGTCCAGATTGACGGCGAACTGATCCGAAACCTGACAGGGAGGGAAGAGTAATGAGTCGCATTACTTTGTACGTGCTGGCGGTCAGTGCCCTGACTGCTTTTGCTTCAACTTCGTTTGCGCGGTCAGCCGCCGAATCTGATCGAACAACCAAGAATACGGCCGCCCTGACCCCCGCCTACTGCAATGCAGCCCACAACGTGGGGAAAATCGGCCTGGCTGTCAGCAACGACGGCACTTTCGGCGCCAACCTGTCAGTTTCCGGCAACCCCTATGACTGCTTCACCGGAGAACTCCTACCGTCAGGTGAGTTTCCGCTTGGCAGTAGAACCACGTATTTGTTCGGCGGTGCCCTATGGATAGGAGCAGTAGTAGGCACTGATACGCTTGTTTCGACAGGCGCGGATGGTTGGTCGAGCGGAGGGAACGAGTTTCATCCGGATAACATTCCATTTGGAAATATGGTCTATCGTTCTACGGTCAACCCTGAGGCGCCAGAATATGAGGGCGCGGTATCTGAGCAGGATTATATCGCAGTTTACTGTGACACCTGCCGCACCTGTTTGGGTGTGACCAACGATCAGATGGACGGTCGCCTCCATCGGCCTCTTAACCTTGAAGTCACACAGAGTTCATACGCCTGGAGTCAGCCCCACGCCGAGGATTTTGTACTGATTGACTACTCGGTGAAGAATATTGGTTCCCAACCCTTGAGTAACGTGTATTTGGGATTGTATGCAGATCATGATATTCACGACCTGGCAGTGCAGGGTGCAGTAGGGGCTCAGGATGATATTTCGGGTCTCTGGACAGGAACCCAGCAAGTGCCTTCGCGGCCGGGATGTGAAGCGGCTGTCGACCTGGATGTAGCCTGGGCCGCAGATAATGACGGCGATCTCGGACAGACAGTCTACCGGGAAGTTCCGAATGTCACCGGCACTCGTGTGCTGCGTTGGCCGACTGCTCAACCGGAGGTCTCTTTCAACTGGTTTATTTCCAACACCGAAGCAGCCCTTGATTTCGGCCCGATGAGGCGCTCAAATCAACGCAATTTCAGTACCGGCGGTACCGGTACACCCGTGGGTGACCGCAACAAATACTACCTGCTCAGCAATGGGGATCGGGATTACGATCAGATTCGGACGGCTTCCATTGGAGCGGATGACTCCGTTTGGCTGCCACCTTCTGGTGGTCCGGCTCGGTGGTGGGCTTCGGGATCTGATACCAGGTATGTCTTATCGGTCGGCCCGATTGACCTCGAGCCGGGGCAGTCGGCGCCCTTCACAATTGCCTTTGTGGCGGGCGAGAATCTCCATGCATCCTACCAGAACTTCCTCAACCTGCCCGATAACCCTGACGCGTACATGGCCGGACTGGATTTCTCTGATCTGACCACCAACGCTGTCTGGGCGGGGTGGGTCTATGACAACCCCGGTGTTGACACCGACAGCGACGGCTACGCCGGTCAATATCAGATGTGCGGCGAAGACACTGTCTGGTACCAGGGCGACGGTGTGCCCGATTTCTCTGCCAGCGGTCTGCCGGTTGCCCCAACATTCTGGGTAGAGCCGCGCCAGCATGCGCTCTGGGTACGCTGGAATGGTTTTGCCTCAGAGACCACGATTGATTGGGCGACCAGGCAGGACGAGTTCCAGGGTTACCGCGCCTATCTATCCACTAACGGAGACCCCAGCGGATTCAGTTGTGTCGGGAGCTACGATGTGGAGGACTACTATCGTTACTACTGGGACGCAAGCATATGGGACTGGGTGCGTTCTCCGTTCAGGTTCACGATTGAAGAGACACTATGCCTGTATGCACCCCATGGATGCAACGACGCCAACTGGCATCCGACAGATTACACTCGTCAGGCACCGTATGTTATGCCCGAACATCCTGACTCGATGTTCTATTTCGAGCCGGTTCTGGCCAACGCCTGGCGTTTCGGTCTGGAGACGCCGTTCGTGAAGCGCTATCCGATGGCGCCACGACCTCCATATGATCGACCTTCCGACGTTCCTCCGGACTCAGCCGGCGTTTATCTGACACCGGACGGCTATTTCAAATACTACGAATACGAGTTCCTGATCGACGATCTGCTACCGGGGCAGGAATACCGGGTGGTAATCACGTCGTTCGAGTGCGGTTCAATGCTTCCGGACGCCTTGCCGGTAGAGACCGCTATCTTCGGCAATGCCAAAGCCGCTACTCCGCTGGGAAGTTCATTGTGCTGTCACGGAAGGGTGGGCAATGCTGATTGTGATGACACTGAGCGGGTGAGCATGGTAGACATAGTTGTCCTTGTCGACCATCTTTTCATCAGAGGGAAGCCGTTGTGTTGCGTCGAAGAAAGCGATGTAAACCAATCAGGCGGTGCCAGTCCGAAGCCGGAAGATGTCACAATGGCAGATATCTTGAAACTGGTTGATTATCTCTACATAACCGGATCGGATAACATGATTCTGCCGGAATGCCCGTGACAAGATGCCCGTAGGCAAGAATGGCAGAACCACCGCGGGGTTCTGCCCTACAGCTCTGTGGCCTATGGCCTACGTAGCGGCGCCTAAATATCCAGGTTCCGCACGTAGCGGGCGTTCTGCTGGATGAACTCGCGGCGAGGCTCGATGTCGGTGCCCATCAGAATCGCAAAAATGTGATCCGCCTCAGCGGCGTCGTCGAGCGTCACCTGCAAGAGCGTCCGCACTTCCGGATCCATAGTTGTTTTCCAGAGTTGATCCGGATTCATCTCCCCGAGACCTTTGTAGCGCTGAATGTTGACACCGGTGCTCGGGAACGTCTTGAGCGCACGCGCTTTCTCTTCATCCGAGTACACATACTGCTCTTTCTTGCCGTGCTTGAGTTTGTACAGCGGTGGTTGAGCAATGTACATGTAACCCCGGTCGATCAGATCGCGCATATATCGGAAGAAGAACGTAAGAATCAGCGTGCGAATATGGGAGCCGTCGATGTCAGCATCGGTCATGATAATGATCTTGTGGTAGCGAGCCTTGGAGGCGTCGAAGTCCTCGCCGATACCACAACCCAGCGCCGTAATAAGTGACCGGATTTCTTCGTTGCCGAGAATCTTGTCGATACGTGACTTTTCGACGTTGATAATCTTGCCGCGCAGGGGCAGAATCGCCTGGAAACGGCGGTCGCGTCCCTGTTTGGCCGAGCCACCGGCGGAATCACCCTCGACAATGTATATCTCACACAGCTCCGGTTCGTTGGAGCTGCAGTCGGCGAGCTTACCCGGAAGCGACGCGCTGTCCAAAGCCGTCTTGCGGCGCGTTAGTTCCTTAGCCTTGCGGGCGGCTTCGCGAGCCGCAGCGGCCATCACCAGCTTATCGACGATCTTCTTGCCGACCGACGGGTTTTCTTCCAGGTAGCTGCCGAGATACTCGTTGGTTATCGACTCAACAATCCCTTTGACATCGGAGTTACCGAGCTTGGTTTTGGTCTGGCCTTCGAACTGCGGGTCAACGACTTTGATCGACAGGACCGCAGTCAATCCTTCCTTGGAATCGTCGCCGACCAGCGTGAAGCTGTCTTTCTTGAGCAGGTTGTTTCGCGAGGCGTAGTTATTGATGGTCCGGGTCAGCGCAGTGCGGAATCCGGTCAGGTGGGTGCCACCCTCGATGGTGTTGATATTATTCACATACGAGTACACGGACTCGCTGTAACCGTCGTTGTACTGAAGGGCGATTTCAACGTCGACACCGTCTTTTACGCCCTTGAAGTGAACCGGCTTGCTGAAGATAGGTGTCTTATTCTCGTTGAGGTAGCTGACAAATGCGGATAGTCCGCCCTTGTAGCAGAAGTGGGCTTCGCGTTCCTTGTCCGTGTGGCGATCATACAGGTCGATCTTCAGACCTTCGTTGAGAAAAGCCAGTTCGCGCAGCCTCGACTCGACAACTCCAAACTTGAACTCCGTGTTGGAAAAAACCTCCGGATCGGGATAGAAACAGACGGTGGTGCCGTCCTTCTTGCCCTTACCGACTTCTTTGACTCGACCGAGCGGCTCGCCTCGTTCATACTCCTGTCGGTAAACCTTGCCGTCGCGCGTGACTTCCACCCAGCAGTGTTTCGACAGAGCATTTACAACCGACACCCCGACGCCGTGCAAACCACCGGAGACCTTGTAGCTCTTGTGGTCGAACTTCCCGCCGGCGTGCAACTGCGTCATGACTACTTCGAGCGCCGAGACCTTCTGATCGGGATGGATTTCCACCGGTATGCCACGCCCGTTGTCGGCGATGCTGACGTAACCGTCGTTCAGCAATTCAACCACAATGCGGTCGCAGAAACCGGCCATCGCCTCGTCAATCGAGTTATCGACCACCTCGTTGATCAGGTGGTGCAGTCCGCGCTGGCTGACATCACCGATATACATGGCCGGACGACGGCGCACCGCCTCCAGACCTTTGAGGACCTGTATGGATGAAGCGTCGTACCCGTTGCCGTTGGTGAGCGTTGAAGTCTCTTTTTTCGTCTTGGTCTCGGTAGCTTTGGCTTCACTTGGCATCAGTTCGCGTACCTTTCTCGCCATGCACCAGATGCAGGGACTTTACTACCCGGCCGTGCGGGTAATCATGAATGATCTTGAGAATCTTCTCGGTGTCCATGGCCATCATCTGTCGCCATACGGGGTCTTCGACAGCCACATACAGTTTGCCGTCGTCAAAACGAAACGCGCGGCTCTTGCGGGCGTAGTATTCGCCTACGATGTCGGTCCAGCGAGAGACCATCAACCAGCCGTGATAGCGCTCGGTCAACCCCAGAGACCCGATTATACGATCCACGACACCGCCAATCCGGGTCGGTCTTGAGTTCATTCTTTCTGACATGCGAGCGGTAGTCATGGCATCAAACTCCTAACCTTTTACAATAACAGTTTCTATGGCCTTCCGCAAGCAAAAACACCTGATTATCTTATTGAGAGATAACCAGTTGCGTCAAATGTGACGCTTGGACGAAATCACTCTGAGGATGTAATTGTGACGGAGCAGTGAAGATGAAATCAGGCGTACGTGCGATAACGCACCGACTTGAGTTTCGTGCGGCCCGGGTGTTTGGGCGACGGAAGGTACAGGTCCGGCCCTTCGGGCCGTCTCATACGGACAGTTAGATCCTGGCAGCCGCGACAGCGTCGAACCCGACCATACGCTTCCACCTTGATGCGCCGCTTGCGTTCATGGGTCGGGGCGTAGACGAGATGATTGACTATCTCGTACCCCTTACTTGGATCGTTGTCGTCGAGAAACCTGACCCCCGCCTCAATTTCGTCGGTGCCTGGCTTGTACAGCGTGGCGCCGGGACATTCGATTATGACATACCCGTCAGCATCCTGTGGTTCGACGAAGATCTCAGCTTCGGTGAGAATATCTGAGTTACAGTACAAGCAGACTCTGGTTCCTCGGTGTCTGACCAGCTCGCGTCCGCAGTTGATGCAGCTTTTGTCTTCGGCCATAGGTTCCCCGTGCGTTGTTGCTGCGAATTGGCAATGAGACGTGGATGCTTATCCCTTGAACAACAGGACCAGCGAGCAAACCGTGACAGTCACCGGCAAAGCGGCAGTGAAAGAGAAGGGGGTACAGATCGAAGCAAGAAAGGCCAGCGCCACGGCGGGAATTACCAGGTACTTGACTGCCGAATAGGTGAGTTTCACCAGGCGCGACACTACGAACATGACCAGCACACCCAGCGTGATGTACGCTGCGATCAGACCGGTCTGGCCGTAGTTATCGACGATGTACTTCTGCGCGGAGGCGAAAACTCCGGAGTACTCGCCGGCTCTGGCGATGGCGCTTTCAGCGAAAGCCTTGATCTGCGCAAGAAGTTCAGTCATTGGTCACTTCTTCCAACGGCTCGATGGTCAACGACGATTCACCCACGCGGGTCAGGCCGACCATACGGTGGGTCAGGAAATTCTGAGTAGTAATCCACTTATGGGAGACATCCATGATCTCGCCCTGGTCGACGTCGCTGATCCAGTCGAGAATGATCTGATCGATGTTTTCGTCGTTCACGACGACGTCATCCATGGTCAACACAAATTTCACTTTCATAACGTACCGTTCCGGATTTGTGTATTTGTTCCGTTCCGGTACTCTGCAATGGCGATGCCACCGTTAAGGCGGACTCGTACGGACGAGTTAAGTTGATTGGTGCTATGGAATTAGCAACTCAGAATAGGGGATTGAGAAGTCGCTCTGACGGTTACGAAATATGGGACTCAGTAGTGAGTATGGGGATGGGGCCACTATTGGGCTGATGGGGATAAGTAGGGCGGGACCGTCTTCGATCCCGCCATTATCTGAAGTTACAAAAGAATTGATGGATTCAGGAGAACACTTGCTGCATTCAGAATCTCGATGACAGACCGTATTGAAACAATCCTTCTCGTTTGCAACCGCGGTCGGTCTGCGACCATCAGAGTGACATGCTGATCGCGTAGAACCATGTCTTTGAGAGGGAGTTGTCGTCCTGGCTGCCGTACTTCGCATAATCAACCGTGAGATCGAAATGTCGGGCGAGATACGCACCAAAGCCACGATCTTCGTCACCCGCACTGTCCTGTGTTGCTCTCTGAAGGAGGCCTCTTAACCGGAAACCCAGCCCGTAAGTGGATAATCTCCTGCGTGTCCCGTCGAGTTCCATTAGACCACGACGGGCAAAGAACGCTCCAAGAATCCCGATCTCCACTCCCTCCTTCATCTCATCCTGAGCGTGTTCTACAAGCAGCTTGTCCGATTCCAAACTGCCTCGGATGGAACAATACTCTTTGCTCCCGGAGACCACCGCTACCAGCATTGACAGCCCAAATCGTCTCATCTTGGGAAGCTTGTCGGACTGAGCAGCGTCAACGTATTCCAAATCTTTGCCAAGATTATCGAAGACGCAAGCGAAAGTCGGAGTGACCTCAATTTCCGTTTTCCCGGTAGGCGCATCGCTACGCGGTTCACCACTAGCTGTCATTTCATGTAACGGCAATGCGACTATTAGTCCAAATTGATGCGCGGTACCATCGGCGTTACCACTACCTGCATCCATACCTGCACCAAACTCACCAAGCCGTGAGTCAATGAACTTAATCGCATAGCCAAAGCCTATCCTAACTTTATGCTGCCAGCCAAAACCAACGGCCAGGCACGAGGCTGCATCGTAGAATTCGTATTGATCGGCTATTGCTCCGGTCTCACTGGTGCGTTCAAACGATTCATAGTTCAGTCGGGTATAGGAATAAGCCAGCCCGAGCGAGATCTGGTCTTGTCCGGGTCCGGACTTTTCAGGGAGTTTCCTTGACACGCCCACGCTTGCACTCCAGCTCTTGAGACGCATGTCATCCGCCAATTCCGGAATCCATTTGGTGCTATGTGGAGCCACGAATGAAACCGCTCTGTCCAGATGCAGCAGCCCAATTGAGGCGGGGTTATAATGGGCTGATTCCTCGCTCACCATAGTCACGACGCATCCGCCCATCCCGTTGGCCCTGGCCGAATTCACAATCATCAGAAAATTTGCTGCGGTCGCTTGCGCTTGCAGTTGCTCGGAAGCCCCCAACCCCAGAATAGGTCCCAACAAGCCCGTCACTGAAACGATTCTTGATGTCAGCATGGGGGCTCCTCCTTCAGTCTTGATGAATCGCGTATCTACTTGTGCGCCAAAGCGCGTTCGAACTTGCTGCGGGTCTGGGTCACAAGCGGAATCGCGAGCGATTGAAACATCCGCGCTACACCGTCGTGCACGGATTGATAGTGCTTCTCATCGGGTAGCTCGATCTCCAACTCATATTCGACCGAGCCGTCGCAGAATTCGGTGCGGTCGATCTCAAGGTCAAGCTCCAGCTCGCCTAAGTGGTACCGTTTGATGTGCCGCTCGTTGCGGAACTGCAAGAGCAGAACCGGCGTGAGGCCGGGGAAGTGCGAACGAAGGAATGTGATCGGCGCGACGTTCAGACTCATGAGATCGGTATGGCCGTCGATTATTGCCCGCGCCATGACCGCGCCAATCTCGCCGATTACCTCCTGCCGCACCGCGAGCGCGTCGGTTTGCGACACCAGGCTCTTGAGCGTCACCGAGCCGGACAGCTCGGCTGACCTGACTCGCAAAGCATACCCCGCCTGTCCCAGTTGTCTATCGGGCGTATCAAAGAAAGCGTTATGGTGATACTCGTTGCGATCGATCGGCCCGAGATAACCGAGCAGCTTCAAATAGTCCATGAAGGACTCAAGCTGAATCTTGATCTCGATTTCGAGATCGCTGTTAGCCGCCATGGCAATTCATTATAGCTCAGGAACCGGCCCGGAACCAAAGAAAAAACTGCAACGCAAGTGACAACATCGCCGTTGGGTCAGGTCTTGCACTCCAACTTTGTCGGAGGGTGTGACCTAACGCCATCCGATTCTGTCATGCTCCGCTTCAAGCGGGGCATCCACAATTCCTGGATTCCCCGGTCAAGCCGGGGAATGACAGAAATAGGTTGGGAATGACATATGGGGCGGGCGACCTCATCGCAGGAGGGTCGCTGGAACTGACACAACTGGTTAGTGCATCACACAGTACAAGATAGCGGACACAATTGGTCGCTATTACATCATATCGTCGGGATCGACGTCGACGCTGACTTTCACACTGGCCGGAAGGCCAAAACGGGCCTGCTCACTCTCCCATTTGGTCAGAAGGCGACTCATTTCCATGGGCCGCGTGGTGCGAGCAATCAGGTGACGCCGCGTAAACCCTCGAAGAAGCCCGATGGGACAAGCAACCGGACCGAGCAAGCTCGTTTTGAGGCCATCGCTTGCACATCGGTCTGCCAACTGAGCGGAAAAGTGTTCGGAGGCATCCTCGACTTCCTTTCGCTTTAGGGACGCCAGGACAAATCGCACCAGGCGGCCGAAGGGCGGGAAATTGTGCGCCCGCCGGGATTCAATCTCGCGCTCGAAGAACGCAACATAATCCTGACGGGCAGCGTCGCGTATAACTTCGCTTTCGGGGTAGTAAGTCTGGATGAACACGTCTCCCGGATGTGAGCCGCGACCAGATCGACCGGCCACCTGAAGGAGACGCGCAAAGGTTTTCTCGCCGGCCCGAAAATCGGGCAAATCGATACCGAGATCAGCCGAAAGCACTCCCACCAGAGTCACACCCGGAAGATCCAACCCTTTGGTGACCATCTGTGTACCCAGCAGCAGGTTGTAGCGGCGGGCAGCGAACTCGTGAAGAAGCTGATGCGCGTTCATGCGACCGGAGGCGGTATCGGAATCGAAGCGAAGCACTCTTCCGTGCTCGAATAGTCGCGCCACATGCTCCTCTACTTTCTGCGTGCCTGCGCCTGGGTAGAGGAACTTGCTGCTATTGCATTTCGCGCACGCGTGATATCCGGGCTCCGCATGGCCGCAGTAGTGACAGATCAGCGAGTGTCGAGCTTTGTGGAAAGTCAGCTTGATCTCACAATTTGGACAGATCGGCACATGGCCGCACTCAGCGCATTTTAGCTGCGGCGAGTATCCCCGGCGGTTGAGAAACAGGATGGTCTGCTGATCGGCGTCGAGACGTCGATCGATTTCCTTCTTGAGCACGAACGACAGGTAAGGGGTGTCGCCATGAAGACGCTGCGTGCTCATGTCAACTACGGTCACGCGCGGGAGCACGGCTCCGGCCGGTCGTTCTGATAATGTGATCAGCTCATACTTGCCGGTTCGGGCGTTGTGGTATGATTCCAACGAGGGCGACGCCGACCCGAGAATCACCGGTATCCGGTTCAGCCTGGCGCGCATGATTGCCGCGTCACGTCCGTGGAATCGGGGCGAGGGATCGACCTGCTTGTACGACGAGTCATGCTCTTCATCAACTATGATCAAGCCAGGTTTCACGAGAGGTGCAAACAGCGCCGAGCGTGGCCCGACCACTACTCGATACTTACCCTGTCTGATTCCGTGCCAGCTTTCGAGGCGCTCGCGCTCGGTCATGGCCGAATGGATAACCGTTACCAGTTCACCAAAAAAACCTCGAAAATAGGCGAGGGAAGCGCCGGTAAGCGCGATCTCCGGTGTAAGTACCAGAACTGACTGGCCGCGCTCGATCACCTTCCGGGCAGCGTGGCAGTAGACCAGAGTCTTCCCGGAACCAGTGATACCGTGCAGGAGTGTGACACGGAAATCTCCTGCCGGCGCAGATACGAGCCGCTCGATAGCCTCTCGTTGTTCGGCGTTAGGAGCCAGGTTGGCTACATCGCGCCTCGGGGTGACAAAACTGAGAATGTCATCCTCTTTGGAATCGCAGATCGGTTGTAGAAGTCCGGCCGTCACCGCCAATCGCAGATAGTGCTCGGTCCAGCCTGCTTCGTGAAGTTCATCTGAGCTAAGCTCCCCTGTGAACGGTGAGGGTCGGAAATGACGTCGCCCGAAGAAAACCGGCCAACGGTCATGATTAATAGCCTGGTGGCCACGAACCCTCGTTTTGCTGCCGACACCAAGTCGGGGCCAATGCTCGACCAACGTGCCGGTGCCAATCAACTCTGCTACAATCTCGCGCCCAAGACGGCGCAGCCCGTCAAGCGTTACCGGGCTGAGTTTCTTCCCGGGACGAAAAAAGGGCCGGATCTTTTCCGGCATCGATTTGGGCGTCAGCTCGGTCCAACGAAGCTCGACCGGGCGAAGGGCTTTCAGAGAAGGCGGCAGGGCGCAGAGCAGACAGTCGGCTGGATTGGCAAAATAGTATTCGGATATCCAGAGACAGAGATCGAACAATTCGCGAGGATAAAAGCTTGCCGGGTCAAGCACGTTGATAATCGGCTTGGTCTTCACGGCTGGAGCGGAGGCTGGTTCGCCAAGATAGAACCCTACCGTTCTGGCGCGACCGAGCTCTACCAGGAGCCGTTGCCCGGGCTGTAACGGGCCAAGATCATCAGGCACATGATAGGTGAAGGTCCTACGAAGAGGACCTGAAACCGCGACTGCGGCAAGAGTTTGCTGCTCGCTCATATATGGGGCTATATAAGAAAAGGGCCGGCCAGCGGCCAGCCCTTTCCAAGACACTTGAGAGGTTACAATTACATCGTTTCGAGCTTCTTGAGAACCTCAGCACGTTTTGCGGAGTTTCCAAGCTGCTGATAGAGATCACCCAATCTCTCCCACACGGCTTTGCTGTCGGGTCGCAATTCGACCACCCGTTCATAGGCCGCTGTCGCCCCGGACCAGTCTTTCAATTGCAGGTCGCAGTCGCCCAACGAGATCCAATGTTCAGCGTCACCCGGACACAGTTCGGTGGCACGCAGGAACGCGACTTTGGCTTCATCATATTTCTGTAGAATCGCGGACATCAAACCATATTCTCCAGCGATGTCGCACTTATCATTCTGAAGCTGAAACGTCTGCTGCAACATGACCCTGGCCGAGTCAAAACGTTGATCCCTGACAGCTTGCCAGTTCTTGGATGCCGTTTCGTTGCCGGCCTCGCGCAGAGCGCGAGCCGAATCGCCAGCCTCGCGGCCGCGATGCTGCTGATACCGAGCTGCACCGATCAGAGCCGTAACATCCTGCGGATCGAAGGAAAGTATGAGCCTAAACACCCAGTGAGCGTTGTCGTATTCTTTGCAGTTGTTATAACAGATGGCAAGGTTTTGCGCGGTGCCGATAACCGCGGCCCGGTTGTTCGGGTCCTCCATGACCTGTGGCATGATGGACATGCTGTCGATGTACTCGCGGAACCAAGGAATGGCAGCGCAGTAGTCTTCGTCCTGAATGTAATCGTAGGCGATAGACGTCAACAACAGGTCCCGGTCATCAGAGTGCGGCAGCGCTCGTTTCAGATACTCAATCGCTGGTTTGAATTTGCCGGTCTTCTCATTGATTGTCGCCAGACCGATAAACGGCTTGGGATCGGCGGAATCGATCACAATAGCCAGGGCCATGTTGTCCTGACAAGTATCGATCAAAGCATCAAGTCGACTCTGATAAAAAGCCAGCGCCGAGGAGTCGGTCTCGACCTTGACCGTTTCCATCAACTCTCCGACCTCGTCGATCTGTTTCACACCCGCGTTGAAGTACTCGCGCCACTGAGCGACTCTGATTGAGTCCATCTGCTCATCCATGGGCTCACACTTCTCGCGGTTCTTTTTGTCAACGTCCTCATTGCTGCAGGCCCATTTGAGCGAATCGGCGTAGGCTGCCGCCTGCTTGACCAGCGGCAGGCGATCCTTCAGGTCGGCCTTTTCTGATGACAGGTCCCACTTGATCTGGGAGTACCAGTAATACCCGTCAGTATGGGGACCATAGTACAAGAACAAAGAATCCAGCAAGGCCTGAGCCAACTCGATGCGCGCCTTTTCCTTTTTGTCGGCATATCCAATGATCTCAATCTTGGCCGATTGGATATAAGCCTTGGCGGGTAGTTTCCTTTCCTTGGCCGTCGCGGGGCCGATAACCAGCGCCACGAGGATCATTATCAGAACTGTCTTCGCAAACAACTTCACTTCAACCTCCTTAGACACAACCACAGTCGCAAAATCGCCCGAATGTAAGGGCCGTTACGGCCCTTGTCAACCGAACTTGCTTACCGATTGGTAAATCGGACTGTATACCTTACTGTAGCTGTGCTGTCAGCTTTGACGGGCACTTCAAACGTGAGCGTGCCGGCGTCTTTTTTCTTATACTCGTGGCTGCTCTGAGTGATTTCCCAGAAGCCCCAAAGCTGCTTTTCAATCTTTATTGTGACGTCTTCCTTCTTGTGATTGCGCAATTCAATCTCGAATTCGCGTTCTTCGACCTTCTTCGAGACCTGAGTCTGGTTGACCAAAGTCTCTTCCCCCTTGATATCGAACGCGTTCCCTATGGTCAGCGAGATTTCCTCGTCTTTCGGGGTGTGCTCAAGATTGTCCTCGCCCAGAAGGATCAGGGAGCCATCACTGTCAGCCTTGAAAATCCGTACCCGTCCCGCCGGCAAAGGCATGCCCAGCCCAGCCTGGTCGGAATTGACAAACTCGACCACCACCTGAACATCCTCGGAGCTACGCTGGGGGCGATAATAGTAGACTTTCTTCACGGAAGCGGTGGTGGGCTCAAATAACGAAATCTGCTTGATCTCGTTGTTGGCCAAAGTAGCCGCTCGCGGAAGAGTGTACATATGATACTCAAAGAAGGCCTTCTCTTCGAAAGCCATTGGGGAGGCCGAGAGAGCGATCATCCTGTCGGATTCCTCATACCCTTTTCTGAGCGGCGGCGCGGCCCGATTAATATCACCGGCGATCAGCTTCAGCTTCGCGTCCTGGAAGGTCTTGCCCGACTGATTATTGATTGATGCCCACCCAGAGAGATCGAGCCGGGTCTCTTTCTCGTTCAGCAATCCCACGTATTCGGCTTCCCAGTTCAGGCCGTTAGTCTGGTAGCCAACTCGACAGTTAAGCGGCCCGGCAAAGTCAGACAGGTAGACCCAGAACAACGTGGGGCGAGTTATCAAACCGTCCGGCAGCTTGGGGAAATTCGTCTGGACGATATTTCCCAGAGACACGACCTTCACCTTGCCGGACTCTTCCATCAACGTGACCGCACCTCCGGAATATGCCAGCAGTGTGCCAGCATAAAGCCCACCATCTTTGTCCTGTAACTCTATCTGGTTATCGAGATACCTGGAGTACAGTTTCTCCGGCGCTACCAGATCATAAGCGTAGTTCTGTTCGAGAATGACGACGTTCCGGCCGGGGTCGAGCAGGTCAAATCGTACTGATGCGGCGTCTATCAACGACGGGACATCACGGAAAGCCAGCTTTCCCGTTCCTTTCTCAAAGTCGAGCTTGCGGGTCTCACTGACTACTCCGAGATTGCTGTTGTAAACCGTCACCGAGAGTTCATCGGCGGCAGCAAGACCGCTCATTAGCAGGAAACTAACTGCGATAATCAGCCTGGTCCAGTTCATGTTCTTACCTCATGTTTATAGAATCTTCTACACGATAAAGGAGTCTGTTCTTCGCCCATCATCCTAATCAACCAAAATCGACTGTTTCCAAAGATGTTACCAATGGACGCGGTGGTTCTTCCTCGGATTCTATAAGCCGTTGTGCGCCTTGAACTGCGCCACAATGTCCTGCAGCCGCAACTGAATTGCTTCCGCTGAGGGGGTAAACTCAGCACCACTCAAGCTCGTCCCGCGAGGATCAATCCGCTCGAAAACGAGGTGATAAAGGCCATAGATGACTTCGAGACTGACCTGATAGCGCGGTTCCAAGTGTTCAGCGAGACGATCCAGTGTTCTTCGCGCCTGGGCACGGTAGTAATCCGCGATAGTTCGATACTGATCGATCAGGTCACGCAACCCGTCAGAGATCGGTCCGCCCTCGGCGGCTCGGCGAAGGTCGTCGCGGGTCAGCGAGTGCTTTTGGAGCAGTTGGTCAGCATAATAGTTGAGACCGCGAAGCTGGTCCTTCTGAAAATCACGCATTACGTGGACAACATACGCAAAGAGCGCCAGATGTCGGGCGGCTTTGCGGATATCAAAAAAAGGCAGTCGGCAACAGCCGCTGTTGTCATCAGCAACTCCGCACAGGTGGACAAAAACCGACGCCGGCGCGACTGCCGCACCCTCGGAATACCTTAGAAAGGCGCGGAAATCGGCAAAGCCGTCATGGTCGAGGTCATAGATCATGGCCGCGCAGAGCCGTTCCCACGGCCAAAGCGGGATAGCGAAACGGTTCAGTGTGTCGAGGAACTCAGCCCCGTAGGCGTCACTGGCCGACCGGCTTCTCATCGATTCCAACCACTGCAGCATGGCCGTTCGATACTGCTCTCGCTCCGCCGATGCGATCTTTCCGCCGGCCACTTTGCGGTCATCTACCAGATCGTCGAGCCGCCGCATCGACCGATAGCAGGTCTTGAACGCTTCGTACCGCTTCTCCTCCCAGAATCGGGCGGCAATATCCAGAAAGGGGTTTGTCAGAATCTGCCGGAAATCCTGGTTGCCGAAGTCGATGGCAATTGGCCCAATAGAATCCATCACGGCACCAATATAGTCCGTTCGGGCGAGAGAAGTACCAGAAACCTTGCTGCCGCAAGAGTAGGCCAACCCCAGTTCACGACCCCCGCCGAAGAGCGGGGGGAGCAACCCGAAACTCTCGCTACAAACAATCCTTCAACGGGCAATTTGCCGGACCGCATATGAACAGGTGGTTCACCAGCGTCTGAATGTCGCTGATCGTTATGTCTGCGCACGTCGGATGCGTCCCGCCGGTCTGATTTGCGTCAGCCTCAGTCAAACACGGGAGGTTCTGTTCGCACGGCAGAGTGCTAACAAACTTCGCATAGACCAGTAACTGGATGTCACTAATCGTGACTTCGTTCGGGTAAGTTCCAAGACCGTTGGCGTTGCCCACTCGAGTCAGGCAGCATCCTCCACTGACAATGTAGGCTGCGAAGGTGCGCGAAGTATCCGGGTAGGTCTGACCGTTGTCTGACGATGACAAGTATCTCCAGTAATAAACCGAATCCGGAGCCAGAACTGAACTCGGAGTAAACTGTGGAGTTGAGAGATTTCCCGCATCGTACATGAAAGGAGGATTGAAAAAGTCATGGTATCGGTGCATCTGAAAACGGTACTTGGTACCAGGTGGATCAACAACTGTCCGCGACCATCTGAGGATCGGTTGGCGGTCGGTCGTAGCCAAGCCGTTGGCCGGTTTGATCGACGAAACATCCTCATGTTGATAATAGAAAACGAATGGGCTCGCGGGGGCATCGGCAGATTTGAAGAAACCACCCGGCATATCGTAGCGAAGGGCCACGACTCTCTGCAGGGAACCATCGATTCCTATACCCATGCATGAAATACCGCCACCTGACCCACCCGGAATCGGGGTCCCCCTCAGCATGTACTCACCATGCTGCAAATTGTAGTCGTATGTCCGAACATCCAGAAGATCGTTGGTGTCTGCCAACAACCGATAATACGCTGACCCCGCCACCGTCTGCAACGACCGCGAGATCACAAACCCCAGCGGATTCGTCACCGAAACATCCACATTGTCGTATCCTGTCACAAACATCTCATCCCCCAACACCGGCGCGTCCGGCAGATTGTTCAACGCCAGGATCAAATTGTCACCCGCCGCACTCCCCGACACAAAGTCCGGCTGGCCGTTCCGATCCAGGTCCGCCGACGCCAGCGCAAACCGCAACTCATTCGCTACTCCCACTGCGATTTCATCTGATTCGTTGAACCCGCCCACGCCATCGTTGTAACGGATCAGCAAACGACCCATACTGGCATCTGAAATCACCAGGTCCTGCCTAAAGTCCCGATCTACATCGCTCACCGACAACTGCGGTGCGGTACCCAGGACAATAGCTGTATCCACTACTGCCAGTCCACCCAGACCGTCTCCTGACGCAATCGTAATAATCGTGCTGTCGTTCGTCCCGGTATTCTTGGCCACCGCCGCCACAATATCTACCAGCCCGTCTCGGTCAAAATCCACATTCGTCAGCACACTCGCCAGATCATACGCCTCCAACCCCAAATCAATTGTCCCCGACGAAGTAAACGAACCAGCACCACTGTTCAGATACACCGTCGCCGAGCCACCACCCACCGCTACAATATCATCCCTTCCGTCAGCGTCAAAATCCGACACATCCACCGCCTCAAAACTGAAACCCAGCGCCGGATTAGCCGTGAAACTCCCACTCCCGTCACCACTGAACAGTTTATTGGGACTGACCACCAGGTCAGGGAAACCGTCGTCATCAAAAAAACCAACCGCGATCCGCGGGAAAGTCCCAAACTGCTCCGGACTCGCCCCGGACCACTTGTCGCCCGTCGTGTTAGCCACCGAGTCGATTTCAAACGTCCGATTACCGTTGTTTATCAGGCTGTACACCCAGCTATTTGACACCGCCACAAGGTCCGGTATCGTGTCACTGTTAAGGTGAAACACCTTGATATCCGCGTTGGCGATCCCCGCGATAGAATCGGGTGCGCCAATCGGCGGATCACCCGCCTGTCCCCACGCCACGAACAATCCCACACCCGTTTCACCCAGGAACACCACGTCGGTATAGTTGTCCAAATCCAGATCAGCCGTCACCACCTGGGTCACAGCGGCAGAATCGGTCTCGGTAGGGGTGAAGCTGGCTTCGCATGCGTCGCCTATGCCGTTGCCGTTATTATCTGACTGGTCAGGATTGTAAATGGTCGGACAGTTATCGCACGCGGTTCCTACGCCATCTCCATCCCCGTCAGCCTGGTTAGCGTTGGCGATTGCTGGACAGTTGTCGCAGGCATCGCCGATACCGTCGCCGTCTGAATCCACACCACACGAGAACCCGCCCCCAACAGGGGCATACTCGACGTTCAGATCGTTAACAAACAACATCTTATTGAAAGAGGCCAAGGAGATGCTGAACGTGTCAGAGGCTGTCCAGTTGGTAACTCGGAAATTGTACGTCACCAACAGTCTTCGCGATAATGAAGGTGGGAGGCCTTCCCAACCCCAGCGCATAACCACAAACTGGAACCTACGAGCAGCGTTGGTCGAGTCGAGCCTGTCGCGGTAGTACGCCAGCCGCACGTCATAGAAAGCGTCCAGGGCTTCCTGAGACCAGGTCACTGATTCCATTGAGAGCTTCGAATTGTCCCAGGAGAAACCGGCCGAAGCATCTGTAAGGTACTGCACGTCGTTGAAGGTGTACAGTTGGACTGTGACCACCTGTGAGGGCAGGCCGACCTGGGGCTGAGTGACTGCCAGAAGTAAGGAATCCCTCGTTCCCTGGTCTGTCCCACAAAACCTACAGCTGTCTGCTAGTGGATCTCCGTCAGGCACAAGACACTCATTCAGCGGCGCGTTCTCCGGACCAGCGATAAACAAGTAATTCACCAGCGCCATCATGTCGCCAAGCGATATGTCATCGTCACACTGCGGATTCGTGCCGCCGTTCTGGTTGACGTCTGCTTCCTCCAGACAGGTAAGAATACCGTTGCAGGTAGCCGAATTGAATTTGGCGTAGGCTATCACGGCTATATCGCCAATCGTCGGTTCATCACCTCCATGACCGTTGGCATTGCCGACACGGCCCACGCAGCAGGTCTCGCATACATCACCGATGCCATCACCATCGGCATCTTCCTGACCCGGATTGTAGTCGTACGGGCAGTTATCGATCCGGTCACAGATGCCGTCAGCGTCGGTATCAGCCGAGCCGATCGCCGCACATCCACCACCATCCTGGAAAATCTGCGCCATCAACACTTCGCTCAACGCCTTGTTATAAAGGCGAACATCATCGATGGCCCCTTTCGAATAGTCTATGTCGGGCAATTGCCGGCCGATTTCAAGAGGATAGGTATTCGCTACCGGTATGTCCGTGCCACCCCCAGAGGAACCGCCCCAGAGCCGCCATTCTCCGACCATACGTTTGCCATCAACCACCCAGCACGCCGAAGACGGGTTGCCAAAAATGTTGGCAATCGCCAAATGGTGCCAGTTGCCGTCATTGAGATTAGGAGCATTTAACAGACAATAAGCGCTCCCCGTGGTAGTACCGCTGCCGTATACAAACACCAGCGTGTCGATCTGTGAGGAAACCTGATAGGTGATGCCGTAGTTGATGGTATCGACTCCGGGAACTCGCTTTGAAAGCAGAACCCCGTCTGTTGCTGATGGATCAAGCTTCACCCACATGGAAATCGTTATTGAACCGGTCATATCCAGAAGTCGATTATCTGGAACTTCGATATAGTCGTTTACCCCATCAAACGATCGAGCCCTCCCCAGCACTCCGGCAACCGCAGTCGCTCCTGAGGGTGTGCCGTTCAGACCGTTTCCTGACAAATCAACAGCAGTATTCGTTGAGTCATCAAGCGGCCAGTAGGCGATCAGCCCACCCTGCGGAGTCGGATCACAGGCATCGCCAATCCCGTCGCCGTCCGCATCTTCCTGGCCGGAGTTAGAGACCGCCGGGCAATTATCGACGGCGTCAGGGATACCATCCCCATCGGAGTCGTTGCTCACTTTCGTCACAAAAGCATCAACATAGCCATTCAAGCTGCCGTCAAAAGGTGTGGCGGTAGGGAAATCGGCAGACCCGGTCCTGCCCGTCACGTACGCGCTGCCCGCCCCGTCCACCGCGATGCCAGAGCCACGGTCATCATTACTGCCCCCTAGATAGGTGCTGTAGACTAGACTGTTGCCACTGCTTGAGAGCTTAGTGACGAAGGCATCGTAATTCCCTTTGTAGGTCTGGTAAGAATTTTGTGTTGGGAAGTCACTGGAAGACGAGCTTCCAACCACATATACCGCACCGGAACCGTCCACCGCGATGCCACAGCCACCATCACCACTATTGCCGCCCAGATAGGTGCTGTAGACCAGGCTGGTGCCGACCGGACTCAGCTTCGTCACGAAGGCGTCATTAGAGCCATTTGAGCTGCCGTCAAAAGGAGAGGCGGTAGGGAAATCGGAAGAATAGGTATATCCCGTCACGTACGCGCTGCCCGCCCCGTCCACTGCGATGCCGAGGCCAATATCACCACCACTCCCCCCCAGATAGGTACTGTAGACCAGGCTGTTGCCGGCCGGGCTTAGTTTCGTCAAGAAGGCGTCCTGTGAGCCACCATAGCTCCCGTCAAAAGGAGTGGCTGTCGGGTAATCAGCAGAATAGGTAAGTCCAGTCACGTATGCGCTCCCCGCCCCGTCCACCGCAATGTCATAGCTCTCATCTTGATCACTGCCGCCCACATAACTGCTGTAGACCAGGCTATTGCCGGCCTGGCTCAGTTTCGTCACGAAGGCGTCACGAACACCGTTGAAGCTGCCGTCAAAAGGAGTGGCGGTCGGGAAATCGGAAGAATTGGTCAGTCCCGTCACGTACGCGCTGCCCACCCCGTCAACCGCGATGCCATTGCCATAATCTGTACCATCGCCACCCAGATAAGTGCTGTAGACCAGGCTATTGCCAGCCGGGCTCAGTTTCGTCAAGAAGGCGTCCTGTGTGCCATTCAAGCTGCCGTCAAAAGGAGTGGCGGTTGGGAAATTGGAAGAATTGGTCAGTCCCGTCACGTACGCGCTCCCCGCCCCGTCCACCGCGATGCCGAGGCCAATATCATCAATACTGCCGCCCAGATAGGTGCTGTAGACCAGGCTGGTGCCGCTCGGGCTCAGTTTCGTCACAAAGGCGTCCTCATAGCCGCCATTGAAGCTGCCGTCAAAAGGTGTGGCGGTAGGAAAATCGGAAGAATAGGTCTCTCCCGTCACGTAGGCGCTCCCCTCCCCGTCCACCGCGATACCATTGCCATACTCATCACTACTCCCGCCCAGATAGGTGCTGTAGACCAGCACCGGGTCAATCACCACCGGCAAAGTGCGATCATAATCATTGCCGAGGCGGAACCCAAACGTGTGATCGTCCTGAACAACATACTCGGACGCCACCGACCGCCGACTACCGCCAACCTCCTGGTACACAACCGGCGAGAGTTCTTTGATTTCACCCCACTTCGTCGTTACTACCAGCGCGCCGTCATCGGCCACCGCCAGCCCTTCGGCTCCTTCGTACTGAATCTGTATCAGCGAGTAGTCCGCCCCCGGATTCACCACAAAGTCATACTCCATCTGGCGGCCATTGCCGTAGTAGGTCAGGTCGATCCCGGGGTAGACCTCTTCCAACGTGATTGCTTCGTAGTTGGGGACATCCGTTCGCCACTTCGCCGGATCGTTGCCGAGGAAGTAGTTGCATTTGTAGTCCAATAGGTTGTCGCCGGTCGCGGTCGGATTGGGATTAGCGCCGACAAAAGCGGCTTTGATTACCATGGTTTCGATGCTGTCGGGTTCATCGCCTATTCCACGGGGGTGCCTACCCATGGAAGCCATGTCTGAGCGACTGGTGTCCTGATCCGCATCAACTCGTTCAATCCGCCGGGTGAACTGGTAGCAAACGCCTTCGGTGGTGATCCACATAGTGGCGCCACCGGCGTCGGCCCGAAATAGCGCCCGGTCGTCCCATTGACCCATATTCTGGGTGAAGGCTAACGGCATGGAGGTGAGATTCTGTGTGACCCATGCCTGGTCGACATTGTCGCTCGCCTGAGCGTGCGACACCCCCACGATATGCCCGAACAGCACTACCGCGCCAATCGTGAACAGTCTTCTCATGTGACGGACCTCTGGTCTCAGCGAGACCCTGCAGGTATGTAGCTATAGACCCTTGTCTCTGGTGAGAAATATATGGCCCTGCCGGCTGTTTTCCAAGAAGATTCGGGGAAGCTGCGCCTGAAATCTGAGGAAAGTCCCGTAGGGCTGGTCCGCTTCGAACCCGCCATTCTCCGACACGGCAGTGAAATCGGCAGGTTTGAAGACAAACCTGCCCTACAAGAATCAGACCCTGATCAGAACTTCGCCCATCGGGGGACGCGGGGAAAGGTCAGAATGTCACGGATGTTGGCTATGCCGGTAATGTACATTACCGAACGCTCGAACCCCAAACCGAACCCGGCGTGCGGCACCGTGCCCCAGCGGCGAATGTCGGTATACCAGTAGTAATTCTCCATGCCGGTCATACCCTTCTTCTTGATCCGATCCATGAGCACATCGTACCGTTCCTCGCGCTGGGATCCGCCGATTATTTCTCCGACCTTCGGCACCAACACGTCCATCGCGGCGACCGTTTTCCCATCATCATTGACTCGCATGTAGAACGATTTGATCTGCTCAGGATAGTCACTTACGATCACCGGTCGACCGACCTTTTTCTCAGTCAGGTAGCGCTCATGCTCGCTCTGAAGATCGCTGCCCCAATCGGTCGGGTATTCGAATTTCTCGCCGGACTTCTTGAGCAGGTCAATAGCCTCAGTGTAGGTGATGCGCTCAAACTGCGAATTGACTACGCTTTCCAGCGTGCGGATGACGTCTTTGTCGACCCACTGGTTGAAAAAGGCCATGTCATCGGCGCATTCTTCGAGCGCATAGCGAAACAGATACTTCAGAAAGTCCTCGGCCAAATCCATGTTATCATTCAATTCTGCCCAGGCCATTTCCGGTTCGATCATCCAGAACTCCGACGCATGGCGGCTGGTGTTGGAGTTTTCGGCGCGGAAAGTCGGCCCGAAGGTGTAGATATCCCCCAGCGCGGTGGCCATCAGCTCACCTTCAAGCTGGCCGGAAACGGCGAGAAAGGTCTCGGAGCCAAAGAAATCAGCGTCCCAGTTGATCTTGCCTTCTTTACGCGGGAGGTTGTTGAGATCGAGCGTGGTCACACGGAAGAGATCGCCAGCCCCTTCGGCATCTGACCCCGTGATCAGCGGCGTGTGGACATAGTAGAAGCCGCGCTCCTGATAGTACTTGTGAATAGCATAAGCCAGCTTGGATTTGATCCGGCCAACCGCGCCAAAGGTGTTGGTACGAGGCCGCAGGTGGGCGATTTCGCGCAGGAACTCAAAAGTATGGCGCTTCTTCTGAAGCGGGTACGAGGGATCCGCCTCGCCAATCAGATCGAGTGAATCTACCGCCAGTTCGTATTTCTGTCCTTGCCCCTGCGATGCCACTAGTTTGCCCTTGATCCGCACGGACGCGCCGGTGAGCAGTTTTTCCAGTACGAGTAATTTCTCCGGCTGGGCAACTACGGCCTGGAGATTGGCCATGCAGGAACCGTCATTGATCTCTACAAAAGCGACCGCTTTCGATACCCGTACCGTTCTGACCCAACCGAGCACCGTAATCGCCGTGTCGGCAGCGACGGCGTCATCGTTCAATATCCTAGAAATCTTGGTTCGAATCTTGTAATCCATTGCGCAATTCCTTTGAACATCCACGTTAGCCTGATTTGGGAAGATATGGCGGCCAGACCGTTAATGCAACAAGTCTGGCGGCCTGCCGGGAACCCTGCAGAGGGCAGGCACAGAATTAACATTTCTTATGAAACCCCCTTCCCTGGTCGTTCGTATGATAAGATACACAATCGGCGCTTTTCCTTTCGAGCGCTACTTACGCCGGTCGCAAGGCCGGCAAGAGATATGGTGAACAGACCGCCTGTCAATAAACGGGCGGTTTTCTTTGTTTGGAGCGGGTGCCCGGTTAGTTCTGCTGACAGTTTTCGACCACCTGGCGGTATTTGTGAATCAGATTCTCAGTCACTCCCAGGGAAGTCGACTCGGCAAAGATGCTGAACGCGGCGTTGAGCCGGTCGGGGGCAATCAAGACACAGCCATCGTCCTCGAGAATCCGCACGCCGTCAATCAACTGCCGTCGTTTGTTCACCGACTCGGTAATCAGTCGTCGCATGACCATCCCCTTGCGCGACCACGGACATGGCACCGAGACAGTTTGCCGGGCAAGGTGCTCGTAGCTAGTGCGGAGGTGTGCAATCCGGCCGCGGGCCTGGGCCAGCATCTCCAGTACCTGTACCAGCGAGAACATAGCGTCAGCGCCGCTGTGGAAGCGTGAGAAGATAAAGCCTCCGCGCGTACCGCCCACGAAATCGACTTCGCCCGAGTTGTGGATTTTCATCATGGCCTGGTGATCGTTCGATACCCTGACAACTTCTACCCCGTACCGTCCGGCGATTTCATCAACTCCCATTGTGGCGGCCACCGGCACGGCAATCCGGCGCGGACGGTGGGTCTGTAAGTACAGCTCGGTCACGATGGCCAGGAGCGTCTGGTCGTCAAGCGGGCGGCCGTTTTCATCAACAACCGTCAACTTTTCGGCCGCCGGGTTGATGTGGAAACCGACGTCAGCGTTGAGTGATCGCACGATAGCCGACAACTGAACAATGGAGCGGGCCGATTCCTCGGGCGGCACCGAGGATTTCTTCGGATTGGGATGAGAATTCAATTCGGTAACAGAGATTCCCAGCCGTGAGAACAGATCGGGAAACACATCCGACGACGATCCGTGAGCGTAATCAACGACGATCTTGAAACCGGCGTCCCGAATGATGGCGGCGTCGATTTCCGCAATAAAATCGGCTTGATAGTCTTGTAGCACTCGCTGGGGGTAGTCCAGATGACCGATTCCGTTGATCGATGCTCGCGCAAAGTCTTCTCCGAAATAGTTGCGTTCAACTTTCTTCAGTTGAGCCGGCGGCATGTCGAGCGCCGAGCCGTGGAAGAAAATGAAGTCCAGGCAGCGGTAGTCGACCGGGTTGTGGCGGGCATAGATGCCGGCAGCGTAATCACCTTTCTTGAGGGCGTAGCGCACCACCGGTACCGGCAACGTCTCCAGGTCATAGACACTGACCCCCGAGGCCATCAGTCCCGACATCATACTTCGCCTGAGCAACTGAGCGACGTCCGAGACCTCGCGGCTGGTCACCACTGACGCACCCTGACCCAGGGTGGCTCCAAACGCCGCTCCGACTTTGACTGCCATTTCGGGGGTAATCTCAATTAAAGCCAGACCGGTTATCTTCGAGTCGGTAAACAGTTCCCGGTTCCAGGTATCACCCCAAACGAGCGACGATGAGACAATCGCGCCTTCGTCGACCCGTTTACCCGGCCATACCTTGCAGTTTGCCTTGATCGTAGCGGAGTGGCCGACCACACTGTCATCGGAGACTATGGCGTGGTCATGAATCTGCACGTTCGTGCCGATCTGGACCCGAGCACACACCAGCGCCCGCGAGAGGCGGGTCTCGGCGCCGATGATTGTCTCGGCCCAGACGATTGAGTCTTTGATATTGCAGCCGGAACCGATTCGTACTCGCTGCCCAAGAGCACAATTGTGAAGACCGGCATTGTCCTCGACATGAACGTCGTCACCCAGCAACACGGTACCGCTTATCATGACCCCTTCGCCCAGTTGGACGTTGTGACCGCAATAAAGCACGCCGTCGCCGATCTCCCGTCGTTCAGTTTTCAGATCGAGCTTGAGATCACCGGCAAAGAGATCGCCATGAACGTGAAAATATTCGTCGACGTTGCCCACGTCGCGCCAATAGCCCGCCATGACCTTGCCGCAGAGCTTCATACCGTTCTTCAGCATCAGCGGAAACAGGTTCTGAGAGAAATCAAAGTTCTCGTCCCTGGGAATCAGGCACGCCGCCTGGGGTTCGAGGATGTAGATGCCGGTATTGATGGTGTCGGAGAAGGCTTCACCCCAGGTTGGTTTTTCGAGGAACCGAACAATTCGGCCGTCGTCATCAGTGATAACGACACCGTACGAGATCGGATTCTCCACGCGGGTAAGGAGAATGGTGGCATCGGCCTTCTTCTCCTGATGCCAGCGAATGGCCTCGGTGAGATCGAAATCGGTTACCAGATCACCGGAAATCACGAGCACCGGTTCGCTCTGGTCTTTCAGGGCGAAGCGGACAGCTCCGGCCGTGCCGAGGTCGTCGGACGGCTTTTCGTAAGACATGCGAACCCCGAAACGAGACCCGTTATCAAGATGATTCTGGATGCTGTCGGAGTTGAAATAAAGCAGTGAAATGATGTCCTTCAAATCGTGCTCAGCCAGTAGCCCGACCACATGCTCAATCATCGGGATATTGCCAATCGGCACCATCGGTTTGGGAGTATTGATAGTAAGCGGGCGAAGCCGGGTGCCAAACCCGCCAGCCATGACTATTGCTTTCATGGTCACACCTTCAATTCAAACACGTTTTCACCGGATCAGAAGTCCTTGTTGTACTAATCGGTCGGTCACATCTTCGAAATTACTGAACTCATTATATAAAATCCCCTCTGTCTGGCAATACTGGATCAGATCTTTTTTGGCGAAGACTAGATCGGCAGCGCGGGCGCCACAGGCATCAGAATAACCATCTCCGATAAATACGATCTGGCAACCGCCATCCACCTGCGCACGGAACTCCTCAATACGGGCCGCCTTGCAGTTGCCACAGCCGGGACAGACTCGATATTGATAGGGAAACTCGATCCTGATCCCGCCCCCGTCCAGGTGTCCGACGTTACATTTCACATTGAAATGCTCCGGGCCATGATTCGCCAACAGCCGTTTGATGTAGATGTCCAAGCCCTCAGAGACAATGACAATCGGCACGTCGGCCTCACGGCACACACGCGCGAATTCAGGAAAGGCAGGATCGAGATCGAATTGACTGAGGAACTGATATATCTCTTCCGGTGTAGCGCGAACCATTTCCGACTCCAGCCGCATGCAGTCGCGCGTGGATAGTTTGCCCGCTTTCCAGTCCGGCAACAGGGCATCGTTGCGCCCACCCGAGAAATGATGGTACAGGTGGTAGCCGACGTCTCGGCGTGCGACCGTCCCGTCGAAATCGCAGAAAATCGCCAGGCGGGGATTATTCATGGGTGGCCTTCAACAGTTCGGTAGCGAAGCGAATGTCCGGACGCGAAGGAACGACAGCTTTTTGGTAGGCGAGGTAGCTGCCGAACCTCCGTTCAAGCGCAATCTGCTTGAGCCGCCGCTTGATATAGTCAACGTATTCGCCGAATTGATCCTGATCGATCTGTCGAGAGTTCGCCACCATGTCTTCGGCCAGTTGTCGTATTGCCGGTGAAGCCTCCTCCAACGCTGCCAGGTCCGCGATGGTCTCGATTTGTGCCGTAATAGACGACGCATATCCAAACCCCTCACCCACCGCATACTCCCTAAACCGGCCTACCCAGGAATCATCAAGATCGAATTGGTCGGTCTGCGCAACGATTTCTTCCTGGAATCGGGCAGCAAATTGGCTGAGGAGAAACGATCTTTCCAACGCACGAGGAAACGATTCCTGGTCCGGGAATCGAAACAGATGGTCCGGCACCAGACCATGGCCGATTTCGTTCAGAGTCGAATCAAACTCGTTGAGGTAGAGCGAATCAGGCAGGTAATAGCGCGAGACCGTCAACCGAAGGGCGCTGCCATCATACAACCGGCTGAACCCCTGCACCAGACCTTTGCCAAAAGTGGTGTCCCCGATCAGAACTGCCCGACCCAATTGACTGAGCGACCCGGCGAAAATCTCGGATGAAGACGCCGAGCCGCGATCCACAATAATGGCCAACGGCAGACCTTTGGTTACATCCGGTCCCGAAGAGAAGTGTTGTTCCTCATTCCAACGCGAGCGACCGTCGGTACCGACAATAAATCGACCTTTTTCGAGAAACAGATTGGCCGCCTCATACGCCTCCGAGAATAACCCACCCGGATTGTCACGAAGGTCAAGGACTACACCGACCGGCTTGACTCCGGGCCTGGTCAGTAAGGAATCGAGCGCTGTTTTGAGATCGCGCGAAGCTCCGGCGTCGAAATCAAGCAGCCGGATGTAGATGGCCGTATCGGGCGTGAAACCCGCAAACGGAATATGAACGAAATCGATCTTCTGACGCATGACCTTGACGCTGAGAGTGTCCCCGTCAACAGGTCGGTATATCGTCAATGTGACTTCGGTATTCTCCGTACCGCGTAGAATATCGGTGGCTTGAAGAATATCCAGTCCGTGCAGAGTAGCGCTGTCGATGCCCACAACAACGTCTCCGGAAAGAATTCCGGCGGCGGCGGCCGGGCCGTCCTCGCGCACCGACATGATCAGCAAACCGTCGTCGTGAGGCGACACGGTCACGCCAATGCCGGTGTAGCTGCCGCTGAATTCTTCGTACATTCTCGACCAGCGGCGCGGGTCCATATAGCCGGAGTACGGGTCGAGACGTGAGAACATCTCCTGCATTCCGGCGTCAATCAACCGATTCCAGTTGACGTTGTGTTCGTACACCTGGTCAATCACCTGGGTTATCCTGAACAAGTTAATGGCATCGCTCAGCCCGGGATCGGACAACACGTACACACCGGCGCCACCGCCCACCAGCACGATCAGAAACAGCAGGAACACCGACGCGATTAGAGGAGAGCGTTGAGCCGGCGAGAGCTGATTCATGGGCGACGGAGCTTTCTATCGAGATGCTTCTTAACTTCGGCAAATACCCGCTCGGCTGACCGGGCACCATCGACCACTTTTACCCGGCCCGGCTCGGAAACCGCAATCTTGAGAAAACCGTCGCGCACGCGACGATGAAAGGCCGATGGTTGCGACTCCAGCCGGTCACGCTCTCTGCCGAGCCGTGCGAAAGCTACTGTGAGGGTGACATCAAATACCAGAGTCAGATCGGGACGGCAGTCTCCTACGGCAAGAGTGTGGAGACGTTTGACGGATCGCAGATCAAGCCCCCGGCCATAACCCTGATAGGCGGTGGTGCTGTCGTAGAACCGGTCGCACAGAACAACGCGACCGGCTTTCAGGTGCGGCACAATCTCGGTACGAGTGATTTCAGCCCGCGCAGCTTCATACAGAAGCAACTCGGTGACATCCGCAAGCTGCGAGTTTCGGTCCAGCAGCAGGCGGCGGATCTTTTCAGCAGTGGGTGTGGAGCCGGGTTCTCGGAGCCGGACCACGTCGTGACCGAGAGATCGCAAATGGCGATAGCTCATGTTCAACTGCGTGGTCTTGCCGCAACCGTCAATTCCTTCGAAGGTAACAAACAACCCGGTCTTATTTTCGCGTGCGGGCATCGAAGCGCTCCAATCAGAGACAAGAAAAAACCGGCGGTCATCGCCGCCGGTTCATGTTAGTCAAATAGCTCGTTGAGCAACACTACTTTTTTGTCGTGACCACGCGCTTGACGCTCGACGGTTTCGCCCCGGACTTGGGGGCTGATTTCTTTGTGGGCGTCCGCTTGGCCGCAGGTTTTTTCGCCGCTACCCGTACCGGCATCGCTTTCCGTCCAGACTGCTTCCAGCCGTACTTGGCGATGAAATCTTCGACCATCTGTCGCGCCTGATCATCGGTGTACTGAACGGGCGGCGACTTCTTGAAATAGGCCGATGGTCCAATCAGCGCGCCGGAGAGGCCATTGTCCAGAGCCAGCTTGCAACAGCGCACAGCATCGATTACCACTCCCGCCGAATTGGGGCTGTCCCAGACTTCCAGCTTGCACTCGATATTGAGCGGCACGTTGCCGAACGTGGTTCCTTCCATACGGATGTAGGCCCACTTGCGGTCCTGCAGCCACTCGACATAATCCGACGGCCCGATGTGGATCGTGCCCGGCTTCATTTCGTAATCGAGTTGGCTGGTGACGGCGTTGGTCTTGGAGATCTTCTTGGACTCCAAACGCGAGCGCTCCAGCATATTGAGGAAGTCGGTGTTGCCGCCGACATTGAGCTGGCTGGTGCGGTCGAGAATAACGCCCCGCTCCAGAAACAAACGCGTCATTACCCGGTGTAGAATCGTCGCACCTACCTGTGACTTGATATCGTCGCCGATCACGGGAAGGTTCTTTTCCTTGAATCGCTTCTGCCAGTAGGCCTCACGGGCGATGAACACCGGAATGCAATTGACCAGCCCGCAGCCGGCTTCCAGTATCTGCTCGACGTACCATTTGGTGGCCTCTTCAGACCCGACCGGCAGGTAGTTGACCACGACGTCGGTCTTGGTGTCCCGAAGCAACTTTACTATATCAACCGTGTCGCCGGGTGCCTTTTCAATGATCTGGCTGAGGTAATATCCCAGCCCGTCATGGGTCATGCCGCGCTGCACGGTAATGCCGCTCTTAGGTACGTCACAGAACTTGTACGTGCAGTTCGGCCGGGTGTAGATCGCTTCCGCCAGGTCCTTGCCAACCTTGTTCTTGTCGATGTCGATTGCCGCCGAAAATTCGATGTCACGGATATGATACCCACCCAGATTGACGTGCATCAGGCCAGGGACTTTCTCGTCCTCTTTGGCCTTCTTGTAAAACTCGACACCCTGCACCAGCGACGAGGCGCAGTTACCGACCCCGATAATGGCTACTCTGACTTTCTGTCCCATACGTGCATCCCTTCTATACGGTTCGTTTCCTATGTCTTCAATCGTGTAGGTCGAAACCCCCGCGGTTTCGACGGCACCTTCTACGAGTTGAAAATAACATACCCGATTCACCGCCGTCAATAAACTCTGGCTTGTTGGCGAAAATTATATATTATTAGTATATGATATATGACTAATTGGTCATATCATCTTGAGGTTGCTGTTATAGTAATCGTCATTCCCGCGTAGGCGGGAATCCAGACAAGTCACACAAAACCGGACTTGGCTGGGTCCCTGCCTTCGCAGGGATGACAGAAATGAGCTCATCTGAAGGCTGCACATGCTCGACGAAAATGTCGTCTCTGAACTGGTAAACCGACAAATCGTGTCGGACACTTTCCGTCGTCTGACCCCGGAAAAGAAGCTCCAGGTCTATGGTGCAGCCACGCGGTTGTTCGGCGAGTACGGCTACGACGGCCTGTCGGTCGACCGGATTTGCCACGACGCCGGTATTTCCAAAGGTTCGTTTTTCCAGTACTTCGAGTCCAAGAGCCACCTGCTGGAGTTCACTATTCTCGTTTTTGATGACTATCTTGCCAAGTGGGTGGTGGAGCTGCGGCAGCACGAGGTAGCCGCTCTGGCCAGGGACCGACTGAAATATCTGTACGATTCGCTGGTCGTCAATGCCAAGCTGCACCAGTCGGAGCAGAAGTTCTTTCTGTTTGTCACCCACGGGCTTGACCATGCCGGCGTGGTGCTGGAAGGTATCGATCTGGAGAGACATTTCCGCGACTATGTTCGAGAGATTGTCGTGCGCGGCGTTCAGACCGGCGAAATCCGGGGCGATTTCGATGTCGACCTGACCGGACATCTGGTGTCGATGATGCTGGAGTCACTCCTGCGCCGCCAGTTCTCGGGACGCCATATGCCGCTTCACCGCACGGAGGAATATCTGATCTCGTTTCTCTTCGACGGGATCAAGGCGTAAGGCGCGGTTCAGTAGAGCCAGTGGGTGATGCCGGCGGTAAGGGACAAGTTGTGGTTATGTGATTCTCCAACGTCCACATACGAGCTACGCGACCTCGGCAGACGGGCAAAGTTGGCTGAGGAAGCAGTCGTGGCATCTGGGGCGGCGCGCCACACACACCGTCCGCCCATGCGTTATCAACATATGAGAATAGCTGATCCAGTGCTTACTAGGCAGCAGGGCTATCAGGTCACGCTCGACCTTGACCGGGTCTTTCTCAGTCGTGAGGACGAGCAGACGGCTGATTCGCGCCACGTGGGTATCGACTACCACTCCCTCCGCAAGGCCGAATCCGGCGCCGAGCACCACCGACGCAGTCTTACGTCCCACCCCCGGCAATTCCACCAGTTCGTCCAGAGTACGGGGGATTTCACCGCCGAGACAGTCCACGAGTTCGCGAGCCGAGTTCTTGATTGCTCTGGCTTTGTTCACGTAGAAGCCAGTCGAGTATATCGCCTGCTCCAGCTCTTTCGCATCGGCCTCAGCGAAAGCCCGCACAGAAGGGTACTCACGAAAGAGCGACAGCGTGACTTTGTTGACCCGCTCATCGGTGCACTGCGCAGAGAGAATCGTGGCGACCAGTAATTGGTGCGGCGTCTCAAAATCGAGCGAGCATTTTGCATCAGGGTAATGATTTCGGAGAAGTCGCACGATCTTGCCGGCGCGCGCTTTTCTCTCGGCGTGTGTTTCCTTCGGCATCTCAATCACCACACCCCAGAATGATGACCCTGTCCACCCCGGCCAGGTCTTTGATGTACGAGAATGATTGATAGCGCGAATCGGCTTCAGTCAGTTTGGCAACGGCTTCCGCCTGATTGTAGCCGACCTCGAACATGACTCTTCCACCGCTCGCCAGAAAGCGGGGGGCTTCGGCAACGATGACCCTGACGGCATCAAGTCCATCAGAGCCGCCAAGCATAGCGATTTTCGGGTCATGCAGAACTTCCTTCTGCAGGGTGGGGTACTCGGGCTCGCTGATATACGGGGGATTGGACAGGATGACATCGAATCTCTCGTGCTCGAGTATCGCTCCAAAGAAATCGGACCGGCGAAACTCGATTTGGTCAGCTACCCCGAGATCGGCTGCGTTTTTCCGGGCCACCTGCAGCGCCTCTTCGGAAATGTCCAGCGCCAGCACCGACGTATCCGGCATCTCGGCAGCGAGAGTTACCGAGATCACTCCGGAGCCAACACCGACATCCAGAACGTGTGGGGACTTGATATTTCTCAACCGAAGGAACTTGATCGCCGCTTCACACAGCGTTTCGGTCTCGGGTGTGGGCGCCATCACCGATGGATTCACGTAGAACTTGCGGCCGTAGAACCAGGCCTCTTCGAGGATAAACTGTAGTGGGTATCGTTCCCGTCGCCGGGCGATGATCTCTTCGATGCGTCCGAGGGCGGCTTCGTCGAGAAGCTCGTGACCGTGCATGTAGAGATTCAACCTATCCACACCAAGAACGTGACAGAGAATCCACTCCATCTCGGCATGCGCGCACTCAATTCCCGCATCTTCAAGAATCCTGGCGCGCTGACTGATGAAATGCGGTAAGTGCGGCACCTCGACCATGTCAATAGCTCACCGGTTAAGTGCGGGTTGCCCGACTTCGCAGCAGTCCCCAGACGTAGAGCGCAACTACCACGGCGGTCCAGGTATAGCAGAACGCATAAGTAAAACGGGCCGAGAACTGAATCGAGTGCGGGATCAAATAGATGAATAACATGACACCAAATGCCCCCAATCCGATCCAGCCCAGAGTACGAGGAGTAAAGAGGTTACGCCCAAACCGGCCGTGACTTAACGATCCCAGAGTCGCCAGCGCCGCAAACAAGAGGTAGACGAGCAGCAGTTGGGTCTTGTTGTCGGTGGCGTCGGTGCCAAACGGAACCCCTTCCCATAGACCGTTGAAGGCAAAGTAATTCATGGGCAGGCCAAGTACATAACCACCTACAAAACAGCACACGACTGCCAGGAAAAGAGATCGGGCCATCGACCCGAGCGCATCCTGGCCGCCAAACACCCGCACGGCGTGAACGGTCGCGAGAGAAATACAGAACACGGTGGCGAAAATGAAGAAGATATGTCCCAGTAGCACAGGCTTGGGAACGTCGCCAATATAGCGCAGGAGAAACGGCGTGCCTTTCTCTGCGGCGAAGTCGGCTTGTCTGACACCGGCAGCGTCCACCACTTCAAAGTAGTAGTGGAATCGTCCCCCGCGTTCTCCCGCAGTCACATCCACGTAGAATTCGCCCGGCAGATCGGACACGGGAAGCATCTCGACAGCGGCAAAATCGGGCATGCGGTCAGGCGCGAGACCGCTCGGTTGTGACGTACGGAAAAGGACCCGCTTGCCTTCCAGAGTGCCGGAGACCCGGACAGTCACCCGGTCAGTCTGGTTTTCTGTGACTTTCGGCACCGTAATCATCTCAAACGTGTAGGCGCCGTCGGTGTGAGTGATTTGCTCGGGCTGGCCACGCGAATTGGTGCGCGCGAGATACAACATGGCCAGTGAAATGAGCACTGCTTGAATTACACGAAGAACTTTCATCGGTTGTTCCTCAGTGACCCTGGTTCGACCAGCTTTAGACGCTGCTCCTGGTCATGCTGCCGAAGCGGCTCAATCAAACTGTCAACGTCCCCACCGAGAATGTCATTAAGACGGTACAGGGTAAGGCCAATGCGATGATCGGTCACACGCGACTGCGGGAAATTGTAGGTGCGAATCTTGGCCGAGCGGTCACCGGTAGAGACCATCGAGCGGCGCTCCGCCTCAATCTTGGCGGTCTGTTCCGCCATCATCTTGTCGTACAATCGCGCCCGCAGCACTTTCAACGCCTTGGCGCGATTCTTGATCTGTGATTTCTCGTCCTGACAGGTCACGACCAAACCAGTCGGCAGGTGTGTAATGCGAACTGCGGAATCGGTCGTGTTGACCGACTGACCCCCATGACCGGTGGAGCGATAGACGTCGACCCGGATATCCTCTTCCTTGATCTGGACCTCAACGTCTTCAGCCTCCGCCAGAACGGCGACCGTGATCGCCGACGTATGAATCCGACCCTGCGACTCAGTAGCGGGCACTCTTTGCACCCGGTGCACACCGGATTCATATTTCATCATACCGTAGGCCTGATCGCCTCCAAGCGAGAAGATGATTTCCTTGAACGCGCCCGGGATTGATTCGCTGGTACTGAGAATCTCCAGTTTCCATCCCTTTCGGTCGGCGTATCGCTGGTACATTCGATAAACGTCGGAGACAAATAAACCGGCCTCGTCGCCACCGGTTCCAGCGCGAATTTCCACGACTGCCGGCTTGTCATCATTGGGGTCGCGAGGCAGGAGCTTGAGCTTGAACTCCTTTTCAGTCTGATCGAGAAGCGCCTCATACTGGGCCAGTTCCTCGCGTGCCATCTCGACTAGTTCTTCGTCGCCGCCTTCGTGGATTATCTCGCGGACCTCGCTGATACCTTTGGCGATGCGCCGGTAATCTCGTCCGACTTCGAGTATGTCCACAATATTGCGGCGTTCCCGGTTCAGCTCGATCAGCTTCCGGCGGTCGGCCATGTTGGCCGGGTCGCTTAGTTCCCCGTCTATCTCAGACAGACGAGCTTCGATTTTGTCAACGATTTCCAACACAAGTCAGCTTCCTTTGGAACCAGAAACGTATGGGACGGCCGTACGGAGGGCAAGTTTTATCGTGGACGCTAAGAAACCGGCACGCGCCGGCAGGTGAGTCTGGATTCGGTAATGCCGAGCGATGCTTCAAGAGCCGCGATAGCCACTTCAAGCTGTTCGGCGGACGGTTCCTTGGTCGTGATTCGCTGCAACCAGAGGCCCGGAGCAATGAGAATTCGCGTTATGGCGTTGTCACGGGTCTTGCCGGACAACTTGAGCAGTTCATACGAGGCACCTGCTACCAACGGAAGCAGGCTGAAATGAATGCCAAACCTTGTCGCCAGTTCCGGAGCGTGACCGATTACCACGGCATAAATCGAATCCGATACCGAGTAGATCAATATGGCGGAGAGAGCCACGATGAGGATGAACGACGTGCCGCACCGGGGATGAAACCGGGTTTGCGTGGCCGCACGCTCGGGAGTGAGTTCCTGGCCCAGTTCATAGGTGTAGATCGACTTGTGCTCGGCGCCATGATACTCGAACACCCGACGGAACTCCTTGAAAAGGGAAATCGCCCAAACATACCCAAGAAATAGAATCAAGCGAACAAAACCAGCCACCAGGTTGAACCAGACCGCGTCGCGGCTGTAGCCGAACAGACGCGAAACACCTTCGGCGGCCGCCAGCGGCAAGTAGAAGAAGATGCCTATGCCCAGGACCATGGCCACAACTACAGTCAACCCCAGCATAAGGCTGCTCTTTCTTTTCTTCTCCGGCGTGTAGACACGACCCTCTTTAACCGCTTCCTCTTTTTCGGCTTCTTGTATGGCAACTTCAGCAGAGAAGTTAAGCGTGCGGATGCCAAGCACCAGCATCTCAACAAATGCCACGGCTCCCCTCAGAATGGGCGTTTTCAGGATTTTGTAGCGACGGGAAAGGGGAAGGTATGGCTCTGTCTTGACCAGGATATCGCCACCAGGTGTGCGCACGGCGGTTGCCACCCGCTCCGCCGAGCGCATCATCACACCTTCAATAACCGCCTGTCCGCCAACGTTAAAATCCGGCATGCCCGCCTTGTTACCAATTAGACTGATCTTCTACGAGTCGAATCTGATACGTAACCAGAAAGCAAAACCGCGAGCCTAAATACAAATCCCGCACTGGCTCGCGGCAATCTACTCACCCTCGCGCCGCCTGGCCGGTCATTCCATCAAGTCGGCGCACTACCGACCGTACTGATCCGGCTACTTGTCCTTTTCCGTCAAGTTGTACTTACGACGGAACCGTTCCACTCGACCGGCGGTATCGATCAGTTTCTGTTTACCGGTAAAGAACGGATGGCAGTTGGAGCAAATTTCCACGGCGATCGACTTGGAGGTCGAACGGCTCGGAAACTTCGCGCCACAGGCGCAGGTGATTGTCAACTCGTTGTACTTCGGATGAATCCCAGGTTTCATCGTTCAAACCTCTACGGTCAGTTCTGTTCTTTTCAAACAGGTCATTGTTAGTTAGTGGTCGCTTTCCGACCTATCTCATAGCTTAGTAATATATACCATCGGCTCGAATCCACAAGAGCAAACCAACAATTTGGCGCGGACATCGCAGTCTTCTGTCAAGCAACGACTTATCAGGCTATTGAGTTCCCGACAGACCCAGCACGGCTGACCAGTAGTGTTCGTTGTGGACAAGCGACCGGATCCGGAAACGGCTTCCGAAAATTTCTTCCAACTCTTTGCGCGAGAAGTAGTTCTTGAGGATTAAGAAAGATCGCCCGTCGGATAGGTAACGCTGCTTGTAGTTGTTGCCAAACTCGTCGGTCTGGCAAGACACTTCTGCCGTTCCCTCGGCGGGAGGGTTGTTGTCGATCATCCAGATCAGCCGGCCCTTCTTCAAAGGTCGAGTCAGAACATCGAAGAGTTGATCATAGCTCTGCCGTGGCTGATGTGAGAACCAGAACCCGAGCGCTACAAGATCGAATGCGGCATCCCCAAACGAATGAGTGAACATGTCGGCCTGGACGAAAGCAACTTCGCAGCCGTACTCTTTTTTCCGCGCTTCGACCAGAGCTTCCAGAGCGATATCCGTAGCTGTAATTCGGGCGGCCGTTTGACTCATCACCCTGGTCCAATAGCCGGTACCGCACGCCAACTCCAGCACGATCTTGCCGGATGCAAGCGCAGTCAGTCTATCCGCTTCCGCTGCAAGCTCAGCCTGTCGGCCCGGGTGATCGCGGTAATAGATTTGCTCGTACTCCGGTGCTCGTGCCCGGTAGTATTCTTCAAGACTGTCACCGGCCATGTTGTTTCCTGATCACGCGCGCCAGCGCCCGTCCGATTTTGTCCGCCTCGCACAGGACATCCGAACGTTCCGCTACTTCGCCAACCTGATTGTCCTCGACACTGCAAAACTTGAGGCAGCCTTCATTGGTGACTTCGATCCACTTGAAAAAACCGGCGAGGCAACGTCTCGCCCCTTCAAACCAGGCGCGTTCACCACCTACCAGAACCATCGCACCCGGGTGCTGACGCTCGATCAAACGAATAAAGCGGCCTTGCTGTGGCATTCCGGAGAAATCGGCTGGTCGAAGGCAGTTGCAGCGATCGATGAACAGCTTAGCCTGGGCCGATACCGAGTCGAAGTAGATCGGGGAACCGAAGAGCAGACAGTCACAACCCTTTAGTTTGCGATACAGCGCAGTCATGGCATCGTCAATGAAACAGAACTTCGGAGTCGGAGCTTCACCGCACGCCTGGCACGTCGTCATATCGAGTTCTGACAGGCGCACAAAATCGTGTCGGCAACGATCCTTGAGGTTCGCCGCCACAGCCGATGCGATTCGGCGCAGGAGGATTTCGGTCGATGATCCCGGCACGGGGGAGCCACAAATTGACAGAGTCCTAATCAAGCTCCGTGGCCTCCAGGCGTTCGAGTTCGGCATAAAGATCGAGAATTTCGTTTTCAAGTTGTCGGACGCGCTCAGTCAGTTTGTGAAGATGTTCCCAGTCATCAGCCTTTTCGCCAACCGCCAACTCATTTTCCAGACGCAAGAGTTCGCCCTCCGATGTCCCGATTCGTGCGCGGGTTGCATCAATCGCTTTCTTGTGCCGAGAACGACGGCGAGACTTCTCTTTGAATTCGAGAAAATCCTGCTTCTGCTTTTCGTTCCTGACACGTGGTATCGACGGGGCAACTGCGGTCTTTTCGACAAAGCGAGAGTAGTTGCCCTCATAAACGCGCACGTGACCCTGCTTGATGTGGGCTATCCGGTTGACCACCTGATTGAGAAAATACCGGTCATGGCTGACAATCAGACAACTGCCGTCGTATTCCTGCAGAGCCGTTTCGAGCGCTTCTCGCGAGTGCATATCGAGGTGGTTGGTCGGCTCATCCATAATGATCAGATTGGCCGGGTGATAAAGGAGCCTGGCCAGACAGAGTTTGGTCTTCTCGCCCCCCGATAGCGCTACCACTTTCTTAAACACGTCTTCACCGGTAAACCCGAAACGGGCAAGCGCTGACCTGACTGTCCCTACTTCAGCGAACGGATCCACGGTCCAGAAATTATCCAGCACGGTGGCGTCATCAACCAGGTCCGAAAGGTCCTGATCGAAGTAGGCGACATCGACATTGTTTCCCAGACGAATACTCCCTGCCGCCGGCGCCAGTTCGCCAATGAGCGCCTTTAGGAGCGTTGACTTACCCGATCCGTTGCGGCCAATCAGGCCGACTTTGTCACCTCGATACAGGTCCAGATCGACATTTTCAAGTACCGGCTGATCAAAGTAGGCTAGCGAGACATTCTGCACCGTCAGGACGTGCACATGAGACCGGCCTGATGACTGCACGGAAATCGACGGGCCGCTGTCACCGGCTCGCGGCGGAGGCAGCCGCTTGATGCGACCGAGGTACTTCAGCTTGGACTGCGCCTGTTTGGTTTTCTGACCGGCCATGTTGCGGCGGATGAACTCCTCGATTCGCTTGATCTCTTCCTGCTGGTGACGGTACCAGTGTTCCGCCTGCTCCTGGCGGGCCTTTCGTTCCACCAGATATCGTTCAATGCCACCGTGGTACTTCTCCAGTCGACCGGAGGTCAACTCCCAGATCTGATCAGTCGTGGCGCTCAGAAAAGCCCGGTCGTGCGAGACGATTACGACGGTCTTGTCCAACTCCCGCAGATACTCTTCCAGCCAGGCGGTGGACTCGATATCGAGATGATTGGTCGGCTCATCCAGAAGCAGCAGATTTCCCTGCCCGGCCAGGAGGCGCGCCAGACCAGCGCGGTTGCGCTCACCGCCGGAGAAATTGCGCAGGCGTTCGCCGAACCGCTCGTGCGCAAAACCGAGGCCTTCGAGAATCGCCCCAACTTTCGAATCGAGTCCGAACCCATCGAGTCGCTCATAGTTGTGCTGCAAGTCACCCAGGCGGACAAGCTCCGGAGAGCTGGTCGGATTCTCTTCCAGATAGTGCTCGATCTGGGCGATCTCGCGGCGCATATGAATCAGATCAGCGCGGGCGTCAGCCACAAAATCGAACACGGTCATGTCGAGATAGTCGCTCTTCTCCTGCTCGATGTAGTCAATCCGGCATTCTTTGGCGCGAGTGACCGTCCCGGAATCCACCGACTGCTTGCCCGTGATTATCTCCAGCAGCGTGGTCTTGCCGATACCGTTTTTGCCAACCAAGGCAATCCGCTCGCCGCTTCGAAGGGCGAACGACACCTGTTCCAGAACGACCTGGTCGCGGAACTTCTTGCAGAGATTCTCAGCGGTAAGGACGGTCATGGGTTATTCGTCAGCGGAACGCCGTCCCAGCAGCATCTCCACCGCCAGCAGGACAGCCACCGCCCAAAGGAAGATCTGCCACAACTCGCGGCCCAGTCGGAAGCGGGAAAGAGCCTCGACCGGCGAGTCATCCCACTTCAGAAGGCGGTATTCATCGCGTCCAAGTGCTTTGGCCAACTGATCATCGTCAACTGCAGTCAGGTCGCACTCGACGGGGTCGATATTGACGGCGAACCGGTCGATTTCGCGGCCCCGACTGCGCAGATGGAATATCCCCGGCTGGTCTACGATACCCGTCGAGACGACCAGAGCGCCGTCGCTGTCTTCGGGAGCCAGTCGGGTCAGTCCGCTGTCTGGAGCAACCAACTCAACCTCCAAGCCGACCACTTGACCGGCCGGAAGCGACCGCGTCAGATTCTGACCGGCATACAGGCGAACGTCCAGACTGGTCAGGTCCGAAGCCAGGTACTCGATCAAGCGCGAGACAAACGGTACAAAGAAGCCGTGGCTGGTGAGATCGCTGAAGTCCGGACCCATCGGACCAGTGAAAGTAAGAACTCGACCTTGGCCGAAACGCGTTTCAACCAACGCCGGCTGTCCGCCGGTGAAGCGCATCAGAACCCTGGCGCGGTCATCAGCCTTGAGTTGCGGCAGCGTGAAGAACTTGACTTCAGGAGGTCTTCCCTGTTCGAGCTTGAAGGGGAGAAAGATCGGATGGGTCAGATCGATTTGCTCGAATGAGTAATAGCCGGCCCGGCTGAAATTGCGGCGGATCGGGCCATCGTAATGCACACCGGTTGCATCGCTCCAGACCTTGTTGAAATAGGCTATGTCGGTGTTTGCTCCGTATGTAACCAGGAAAGCTCCGCCCCGCCAGATGTATGACTCCAACCGTCGAACCTGTGGCTCGCTTAGTTGCGGCGCTCCGCACAACACGACGACTTGATAGTCATGGAAACTGACTCCCGCCAGATCGTCCGGGCGCGCCGTCTTGACCGACCAATACTGTGCACCGGCGGCGTCGGGCGTCAGTGCCAGCGCTAACAGCGATGAGACCGGATCACCGTCGATGATCAGCACATTGGACTTGTCCGGGATGCGTAAAGAAAAGTAGTAACGATTATCGGGAGCAAATCGGTCATCGGAAAGCTCCACGTACCCAGAGTGAAATCCGGTTCCGGCTACCGAGCGGGTGAAGCGCACGGTCGTCTCGCCGCCGGACGAAACGGAGAAATCAGTCTGCGCCACACGACGGCCGTCGAGATACAACGACGCTATTCGTTCCTCACTGTCACGGGAACCGTAATTGCGGACGGTCGCGACGATATCAAAGTCGTGTCCCGGTTGAATCAACTGGCCTCCGAAATCAAGCGCCACAATTCCGAGGTTGTCGACTTCCTCCTTTGGGATCTCGACCAGACAAAGCGGCCAATTATTATCGCGCAGCAGATCTTTTTCCGGCAGCAATGATCGCTGTCGATCGGTGACGAGGTATAATTCACGATTCAGGCTAGCCGCCGAGCCGAGCAGTTCGACAGCGGTTTCGAGTGCGGGCTGAAGACGAGCGGGAGCGGCGCCTCGCGCCACGCGATCCAACTCGGCCAGGGCAACCGCCGGCGAGGCCAGGTCACGCGCAACATATCCAGCCGCTCGATCCAGCGGGACCAGGGCTACCTGATCCGACGGCGTGAAGGTTTCCAGCAATTGACGGGTGCGCGCCTTGGCCAGATCCAGCAGGTTGCCGTCAGCCACCGCACGATCCATCGAAGCCGAGTTATCAAACACAACGATCGCCGAGACGGCCGCATGTGAGCCAACCGTCCCCTCTCGAATCGTCGGACGCGCAAAGGCCAGCACCGCAACCAGGACGATCAGCATCCGCAGCAACAGCAGCAGCCACTGGCGGACTTTCAGACGCCGCAACCGGTGCTTCTGCATCTCCTTTAGATGGCGTAGCGATGAGAACTCGACCAATTTGACTCGGCGACGCGAGAACAGATGAATCAGCAGCGGAATAAGCGCGGCCGCCGCCGCAAGTAATATGGTACTATTGAGGAAGCTGAACATGCTTTATCGCCGATAAGGTCGGTCAATCAGGCGACGGGCTTCTTCCTGGTGATAGTGCGCCGACGCGCCTGCCAGGACTTGCTGGTAGTAGTCGCGCGCCACGCGGCGTTCTCCGCGGATATCGGCCACCTTGCCCAGCCAGAGCTTAATCATCCCCTGATAAAACGGCCGAGTCTCGAGAAACAACGCCGTTTGAAGGTAGTCCTCGGCATTGCCGGTATCCCCGGTTCCAAGATAGGCGATGCCCAGCCACATCGCCTGACTGACTGATGGATTGTGTTGTCGGTCCTGGCGTGAAAGCGTCGCCACTACGGAGTTGTAGTAATTGAGAGCTTCACTCTTGTCGGCCTCAGTGCCAGACGTCATCAGCAGATTGCCCAGCATTACCTGGCCCTCGATCATACCCCCAGACTGGCCACCACTCTGAATTACTGAGGCATACAGTCTACGCGCACCCAGCGTGTCACCGGAATACTGGCGGAGCATGGCCTGATTGAAGCGGACCAGAGAATTGGTGGAATCGAGTGAGTAGGCTCGATCGAGAGCCGAGGCCGCCTGCTCGTATTCCCCGTTCATCATGCGATAACCGGCCAATTTCATCCATTCTCCCGCCACCGTGTCGGTCAAACCGAGAAGTCTGAGTTGTTCGTCGGTCGCAGCGTAGTAATCACCCACGAAAAAGGCGCTGCGCGACAACAGACCGAGCGCTTCCAGCGAATCGTTCCGGTTATTCGCCAGTCGAAACATCTCCCGCGCATACTGGTAAGTACCGGCATAGTCCAGGCGCGTCTCGGCTATCGTGGCATGATATCCGGCCTGCTCGAAGCTTATGCGGACGGTGTCGACGTAGTTAAGCCATCCGGCTTCCAAATCCCTGATCTTCTTCCCATAGGTTTCTTCAATCTGAGCGCGCAGCTTGATATCATCCGATTTGCGATACAACTCCATGAACAAACCTATCCGGTATTGATCGATCAGGTACTTGATAAAAGTAGCTGACATGCGATCCGACAAAATGGGATCAGTCTGGTAGTAAGCGTGCGTGCTCAGCAGCGAATCGAGCGGGACCAGGTGACCTTCCGCCTTCATCTTCTTCATGTCGTAGATCGCAAACGACGAGTAGTTGGCGAAACCGTCAGCAAGAAACGCGGGCGCGTATCCGTAGTTGTGGTAGACTGCCGCCTGGCTGATCAGAAACGGAAAGATCGAGTTGTATTCTTTGGCATAGACTGCGAACATGGTCGACCGCACCGGATCGATCATCATGGCAAAACGGTCATCCCAGATCACCGTGTTGAGCTTACAGGGACAGAGGTAGAGAATGTACTTGCCGGGCATGCTGAAATTGACCATGCGACTGAGGTTATCGTATTCGTCTTCCAGCAATCCTTTGACCGAGTTCCAGTAGAAATCACCCAGCGTCTGCGGCACGTAATAGATGTTCATGTGCGCCGTCGGGTCCACGCTGAAATCCTCAACCACGTGTTGTGAATATTGACAAGAGGCCGTATCGATCCAGACCGGTTCAAGCGGCAGCACGGTCAGGCTGTAAAGCGCCCCGTTCTTGCCAATCAGGCTGTCTATCCGAGCGGGCAGGCCGTACTCGACCTGAAAGTTCTTCGCCCCGTGCCTGGGCTGCTGCGCAAAAGTGTAAGCATGTACTGCAAAGTGAGCCGACACAGTGTCAAAGGAAGTAACGTTGACGTCAATCGAGAGACCGACGGCAAAGCCGGTGACGTTTTCATCTTTGAGAAAATCGGCCGTATCGGCCCAAAGAAGGACTTGGGATGACCGCTCAGCGTCCCATTGATGAACATTGAGAGCGCACCTCACGCCGTTAGGTTTGTTCTCGGCCGCGGCATTGACCCCGACGCCGGCGATCAAAATCAGTGTTGTCAATAATCTCGTCATATTGCTTATACCCCACAGCCCCGAATCAGGGACAAATTCTCAATTCTCGTGGCGCTCTCACGATCAACCAGGGAGCGCCTACACCGTGTCTGCTTTGACCAGACATCCGTCTTTCAACACCGGCAGCACCGGCATGATATCGATACGACTGCACAAATCCACATCAGCG
>Ga0315278_10000194_pt1 | contig 54803 bp, 42 predicted proteins | sample YL17G06_0_MG_FD_203880 | JGI IMG/M metagenome (GOLD analysis project Ga0315278, IMG submission 203880) | Sediment microbial communities from Yellowstone Lake, YNP, Wyoming, USA - YL17G06_0 | ecosystem: Environmental > Aquatic > Freshwater > Lake > Sediment | place: USA: Wyoming | collected... | reverse complement strand
ACGCCGAGCAGTCTGGCTATCTTGCGTTTCGAGAAGCCTCTCGCGTGGAGAGTTCGGATAGAATGGATCTCGGGCACGTCGAGCATCTCCTACCTCCTGCTCAGGTTTGGTCGGTCAACCAAAGCCTAGCAGGTTTGGTGTGGGTGCGGCGTGCCCTCTTGCTTCAGCCCCCCGAGACTACCGGGGCGGCTCCCATTTCGCCGAACACGTGGCCCCTTTCTGGAGTATCACAGACAGCTGGTTAGGGCAGCCTTGTGAGAGCACGAGGCCGGCCAGGTTTGCGCCCGAACTGGCCATCGCGTCGAGGTCGGGAGCCACACCGTCCGCGAGGCCCACGAGTGCCGGGCCTTGCCGCCGGAGGCGGAGACAAGGCCACCTCGTCGACGGATGAAGCCTCCTCTGGGTCGCCCTAACGGATAGCGGCTGAGCGGCGGCGGCCATCTGGCATTCTTCCGGCCGCGCACGGTGCAGCGAGCCTAGCCCGTCCGCTCGAGCCGCTGGTTAGACCGGCGGAAAGGCCGCATCCAGAGCGTCGGCCGTCACGAACACGATCCCGAGGAACGTGACCTTCTCGAAGAACGTCACTAGCCACGCCGACTGGATATCGTACTCTCCGACAACCGCGTACCGGTACTGGGCTATGTCTGCTTCACGGTGTCGGTAGATCATCTCGGACAGGAAGTTCTCTTGTATGCGATATCTTTGAACATCCGCCCAGACACGGGATTCGGGTAGGGCACTCTCAATCTGGTGATGGTGGCTCAAGCCCCTGACTATCTTCTTCATGACGCGGACTACCCGTGGGTCTTCACCAGGGTAGATCTTGTACCGTTGCTTGCCATCGACCTCAACTGCCCGCAGTCTTTCCACGAGGTCGCGGATGCGCCGAACTCCGTCGGGTTGCTCAAAGAGACTGCGGTGGATTGGTCCATCCCAGAGCTCTTTCCGGGAGGCATTCGGGTCTCCAGCCAAAACCAAGGTGTTGCGGAAGTGGACTTCATCGTCAGACCAGCTGCCATTGCACTCACTGCAGGCTGGTATCGTAAGACGCTGCACGCGTGAGGTGGCCTTGGAGTCCGGATAGAGGTTCCGCGGAAAGACGTGCTCCTTGTCAGTGGCCGGACGCGCCCCGCAGTAGGAGCAGATCTTTGCCCCTGGCACACTGGCATCTCCCTTCATCCGTCGGTCTAACGGACGGCCGCTCAGCGGCGCCGAGGCTGTGTTCCGCACCGTTCGCCGAGGCCCTGCGCGTCCGCTGCAGCCGCTGGTTAGGGCAGCCTTGTGAGAGCACGAGGCCGGCCAGGTTTGCGCCCGAACTGGCCCTCGCGTCGAGGTCGGGAGCCACACCGTCCGCGAGGCCCACGAGTGCCGGGCCTTGCCGCCGGAGGCGGAGACAAGGCCACCTCGTCGACGGATGAAGCCTCCTCTGGGTCGCCCTAACGGATAGCGATTGAGCGGCGGCGGCCATTCGGAGGACTTCCGGCCTCGGACTATAAAGCCAGGCCATGCCCGTCCGCTCGAATCGCTGGTTAGTCTGCGGGCCCGTGGTTAGGAGGGAATCCTGTTCCCATCGACCCATATCCCCTGGCACGGCACGAGCAGGAAAGGCCCGTAGTTTGTCTTCTCGGACAGCTTCTCTGAGCCTCTTCCCCACCTGAAGTAGAAGGTACGCCAGAGCCGGGTCCGCAGTGTGCAGCCACACCGGTACTTCCTTCCGGTTGCGTCCCACACGACAGCCTGCGAAGTGCTCCGTAAGGCCAAGCCGCGCCAGACGTCATTGGTTAGGGAAACCAGCGCTACCGAGTGTGGCATGAGCCGAATGGGGCCGACCGCGCCGTCAGGGTAGTTGAGCACGACATCCAGATACCCAAGAGGGTTTTCGAAGCCGGCCCACTGGATACTGACAGGGACATGCCCGGTGTTCGTTATGTGGATTCCTAGGGCTCTCTTGCCCTCCGAATCTGTGGGAAGGGTCATGTCGAACATGGCTGTGTCGTCTGGGCGGGTCCTGAAAACGCCGAAGTCAGCCTGGACTCTGACTCGCGGGCGATTGGATCCGAGGGCAACAACCACAGCCCAGACAGTCGCCGCGGCAGCGGCCCATTGCCCGAGAGCGGCGATTGCAGACCAGTCAGCAGCGGTCAATGAAATCACCCCATGCGCGGGTGCGCGCCGTAAGTCCTTGCGCACGACTCCCGTCGGACTAACGGCTAGCCGTTAACCTGCGCCGGCCGCTACTGACCGGACGGGGCCCTCGAAGGCCGGCGTCAGGTCGAACGGCTGGTTGGGCGGCGTTTCTGCCCCGTCAGTAGAGCGGGAAGACATCTGCAATGGAGAGGAAGAACAGGACTCTCGCTCTACTCTTACCAACGAGGCTCCGCATGTTGAGATAGAGAGACTCTGACTTGCCGGTGAAATGCGTGCGCCATAGACTAAGCAGCATTGCCTCTGAATGGGACAGGGACCTCTCACGTTCGCACTTCTTGAAGGCAAAGACCCTATCATCCGCCTCATCGACTTCCCAGTAGTCCTCGTACTTCTTCAACAGGGGGGTGTCGAACATGAAATCCCAGAGCCGTCTATTCGCTTGAAGTCGAGTGTAGGAGCAGTACTTTCTAGAGATAAGAGCGGAGAGGCTGCCGAAAAGCTGTTTCATGGACAAGGCCCCTTCTTGGACGTATGACGGTGAGACCTCCAATCGGCCCCCGCTTCCAGAACGTCGGAGCGGGCCAGCCGTCTCAACGTAGACTTTGTTAATAACGAGGTCATTGTGCATCATAAGGTTCCGAGTGGCTTTGATTTCGACCGTCATGTTGACAAGCTCAGGAGCTAGTTCATTGGGCAATGACAGTAAGGAAAGATATCGGTCGAGGTACTCCGCGACGGACTTATAGCCCAGGCCGTGAACATACGTGTCGGCGCGCAACACGGCATGATCCACGCGGCTGACTGCCAGACCCTCCGAGTGCTTCGGGTCTCTAGGCAACTTCTCGGGGAAATGGCACAAGTAGTAACGGAGTGAGCTTGCCAGCGCGGCCTCAAGGGTAGCAACCGCCATGGTAAGGGCTCCGTGCACCAAGAGCAACGGAGTGTCGGCCATCACCACCGCACGAATCTCATCTAAGCGTGACTGAGCCGACTCGAGAGGTCGCAGCAACTCACCACAGATCATGAGTCTCGGGTATTCCAACTCCAACCACCCCCCTGCAGGCATAGCCCGCCCATCAATGATTAGACTGATCCGGATAACATGCGGAACTCCGATCTCCTGTCCGCATAACACGCCGTTGGCCCACCTGAAAGGCTCGCAGCAATCCCCGTGCTACCAGTGCCTTCGGTCGGATCACCGACTTATCACGGGGTGTTATGCGGATCGGCATAAGAACCCTCTTGTCTCGGCCTCAGAGTCCATCCACGGGACTGCGAACCCCGGCCGGTCCGCGATTGAGAACATGGGTATAGATCATCGTCGTCTTGACATCGCTATGGCCCAGGAGTTCCTGGACCGTTCGGATATCGTAGCCCCCTTCGAGCAAGTGCGTGGCGAAGGAATGGCGGAACGTATGACAAGTTGGCCCGCTTCGTCAATCCTGCCTTCGCGACCGCATCTCTCATGGCTTTCTGAACCAGTGACTCGTCAGTGTGGTGGCGGCCCTGTTGGTTCGTCTGGGGATTTGTCCACCGGTTCTCCTGCGGAAAGACCCACTGCCAACGCCAGTCGGCGGAGGCGTTGGGGTACTTGCGGTCCAAGGCGCTCGGCAATTGAACCCGACTCCAGCCGTCGGCCAAGTCCTTCTCGTGAATAGCCCTTGCCCTCTTCAGATGATCCCTAAGCGGGGTCTTGAGCGACTCGGGAAGCATGGTGACCCGGTCCTTCGCACCTTTGCCGTCCCGGACAAGGATCTCGTTGCGGGCAAAATCGAGGTCCTGAACCCGCAGACGCAGGCATTCCATGAGGCGCAGCCCCGCGCCGTACATGAGCGAGGCCATGATCCGCTTTTCGCCTGCCAGGTTCGCCAGCACGGCTTTCACTTCCTCGCGGGTCATGACCACGGGTAGTCGCTGGGGCCTGTGGGCCCGGATGACCCCTCCCAAGTCGCCGACCTCACGACCGATGACGTGGCGACCGCCAGATGCGTCAGGAAGGCGTTGATCTCCGGTTCGGCCATCTCGGCGGGGTGCGCCACGGTGCGGCTTGGTTGCGTGGGGCGGACAACCTCTCTGCCGGCCGGAGCTGGACGCGCTTGGCTTGACCCGTCACGGGTATCGGCGGCCGCCGCGTTCACACCAGGGGGCATCCTTCTGGCTTGCGCGGTCTCCACCAAGGTCACTCCCCGCTTGCGCACCTGGCCTGTCCGAATCCATCCAACCTACCCCAGGGCGGAATGCTTCTGCCATTTGCCGCCAGGGCGGCCGAATCCTCCCACTGCCTGAATGCCTTGGGGCGCGGCCTCTCTCCCCCTCTCCCCTACGCAATATCCTTCCGCTCGAACCACCACACGCTCGCGGCCAGGAAGAGGGCGATGAAACCGATGAGGAAGAGCGCGTCGCCCCAGGCGATGCCGCCGGTCTTGAGGATGTCGGCCGAGTGGTAGCGGCCGAACGGGTTAATCCTCGTCAGGAACTTGGCCTTGCTGGATATCTGACCGATGACGTTCACGAAGAAGAGGAGCATGATGGTCCCCGAGGCATAGACGGTGGCCTTGCGCTGGTCGTTCACCATGGCCGAGATGAGGAGAGCCAGGCTGCCCACGGCCAGGGAGGTCAGAAAGCTGGACACGGTCACCAGGAGGGTGGGGCCGGCCGCGAGGCTTTGCCCTTTGATGAACACGGGCACGAGAGGGACCACAGTCGCGTAGAGGGCCAAGTGGAGGAGGAACGTGCCGGTGACGATGACCCCGAACTTGGCCAGAACAACCGACCAACGCCGGATGGGCTGGGCCAGGAGCGTTTCCGCGGTGTGGCTGTCAACTTCCCGGCTGAGGGCCGAAGCCCCGTAAAGCCCCGTGTAGAAGGCAATGAGCAGGGGCAGCCAACTGAAGAGCTCGGTGTTGAGGTAGCCCTGAGCCGTACTCCAATCGAGCCCGCCGAAAAGCGCCTGCATGTAGGGTGGCAGGTTCTCCATCAACGTGGACAGGCCAGGGCTCTGGCCCAACTGCTCATAGGTAGATACGGCGAAGAGCGCGAACGCGATCAGGATCCCGGCCCAACTGAGCAAGGTCATGCGCTCGTCCCAAAGACACCGGCGGAAGATCCTCATCTCGCTCGCCTCCCTCCCCTTCCAGTCGTTGGCCTCCGGGCCCCGGTCCGGCTGGCCCGGCGGCCACCCCTGCCGGCGCCACGGCTTCCCATCTCTGCGCTTTCGTCCCCGTCCCCGGCCCGGGCCACCTCGGCGGCGGCCTCGGGGCCGAAGTACTCGAAGAAGATGTCCTCCAGGCTGGGGTTCTCGATGGTCAGGTCGGTTACGGGCAGAGCGGCCAGGGCTTTCACTACTCCGCCGAGGGCGGTCGTCTCGACCCGGAAGACCGCGGTGTCGCCCTTCAGGCTGAGGTCGCGGACACCGGGCAGGGTCAGGGCCGCGGTCAGAGCCTCGGAGGCGGCCGGGGACGGGGCCCCGGGCGCGGCGTCGGACGGGGCGCCGGGCGCGGCGAAGGTTACCTGGACCTTCTTCACCCGCTTCCGGGTGAGCGTTTCCACGTCTTCTACTACGGCGATGGTCCCGCCGCGGATGATGGCCACCCGGTCACAGACCTTCTCCACTTCCGACAGGACGTGGGAGGACATGAAGACCGTCCGCCCCCTGGCCCTCTCCACCCGGACAAGTTCGTAGAAGGCGTGCTGCATGAGCGGATCGAGCCCGCTGGTGGGTTCGTCGAGGATGAGGAGATCGGCATCGTGCATGAAGGCCTGGATGATGGCCACCTTCTGCTTCATGCCGTGGGACAGGGCCTTGATCCGACGCCCGAGGTCGATGTCCAGGCGCTGGGCGAGGTCTTTGCGGCGGCTCGGGTCCGCGCCACCCCGCAGGCCGGCCATGTAGCCGAGATACTCCTCGCCGGTCAGGTGGTCGTAGAATCCTGGCTCCCCGGGGAGGTAGCCGACCCTGCGCCTGACGGCGATGGAGTCTTGGCGCGTGTCCAACCCGAGGATCGCGGCCCGGCCCCGGGTGGGCCGGATGAGGTCGAGAAGGATGCGGATGGTCGTGGTCTTCCCGGCCCCGTTGGGACCCAGGAAACCGAAGACTTCACCCTCGCGGACCTCCAGGTTCACATTCTCGATGCCGCGGGTTCGTCCGTAGAACTTGGTCAGGTTCTCTGCTACTATGGCCGGCATTAGAAGCTCCTCCCTCTTCGGGCAGGCAACCACGTCGGAGCGGCGGCCCACCCCGCCCCGAGACCCGTGCCGGCGGCGAAGGCCTCCCAGTGGAGGACGGCCAGAGTGAGGAAGACCACGGAAGCCTTGAGGCTGAAGAGCCCGTAGGTCGCGCCCAGGATGATGTACCACCAGGACGGCCCGACGACCAGCACCTCTCCGATGAGGGTCACGAAGGCGACAAACACCGCCGTGCCCGCGAGGACGAGAAGGCCCGCGAAGATCCTGCGGACCATGGTCGCTCGTCCAACCGGCTCGGCCAGAAAGATCCAGAGGTAGGCCGGAAGAGCCAGGAAGGTCACGGCCGCGTAGCCGGCGCCCTCCAACCAGGTGAGGAAGACGACTAGGGCCAGGAGGCTCGTCAGGGCGTGATAGCGCTCGGACCAGTCGACGCCCAGCGGCGGAGAGAACCAGAGAGTGAAGCGCCGGACCGCGTAGAGGGCGCCCCCGGTGGCCAGCAGGGCCACGGCTAGCGGAATGATGGCCGGATGATAGAGCAGAGGATCTTTCGGCGTGGCCGGGAACATCTCGCACCGAGCCAGAAGACCGAGTAAGGACATGAGTTTCATGGCCACCAGGCCGACGAGAAGACAGCCGACCAGGGCGAAGACGCGCCTGGCCTCACCCAGCAGGATGGCCAGGGTCGGGCCGAGGGCCCGCCGCCGCCAGTGCCACCCCAGACCCACGACTCCCCAGAGGGGGGCGAAGATGAGCAGTTGCCCGGCTCGGGTGGCCCAGCCCGGCAAGTACTGCCCGTCGCCAAGCCCCAGGTAGACCGTTGTCCTGGCCCCCTTTGTGGGCAACTCCGTAGCGCTGACCAGAGTCCTTACAATCCGTTCCGCGGTCCGGCCCCACTTGGTGAAGGAGTCGGCCGTGAGGTTGGCGACCGTGTCGCCGGAGGTGTGGAAGATGGCCCGTTCCATGGGTGGATTGGTCGGTACCCCGGCCAGGTTGACGGCCGGGATGCGGTGGCGCAGGAACATGCCCGTGTCCGTCGGGGACACGGCCACGGACCTTTCGATCCACTCGGTTAGGGTGTCCGGCGCGAAGACCTTCCCGGCCTCCAGGGCCGCGCTCTCTTCGGCCACGGCTCGCAGCCAGGGTGGCGTGTAGCCTTTCTGGGTTCCAAGGCACTCCACCGACACGCCCACCAGGTCGCCGGGGTTCAGGAAGTCTAGCCCTATGGCGGCCACGATGGGTTCGGGAAAGGGCTTGCGGTCGGCGAAGACGTTGGCCCCGATCGACCCGTACTCACCCGCGTCGAGGAGGGCGAAAACCACGGTTCGCTCAGGGACTTCGTCGGCCAGGATGCGGGCCAGCTCGAAAATGGTCCCCACGGACGAGCCGTCGTCGGCCGCTCCCTCGGTCACGAAGGAAGGGATATCGTAGTGACCGTAGACCAAGATCGTGTCGGTGGAGCGCCCCCGCCGGACGGCCCACACGTTGGCCAGGTCGGGGTGGTAGGTCCCGTTGATCCAGCCGCCAAAGGCCCGAACCTGGGAGTCGAAGCCGAGTTCGACAAAGTGATCCACAAGCCACTGGGCCGACAGGGCCTTCTCGGGACTACCGGCGCAGCGGGTGGGGAAGGTGGTTACGAACTCCGTCGTCACCGCCAGGGCCCGGGCGCCGTCGAATTCAAGCGAGCCCGGCCAGGTTACTAGCTTGGGCACGGGTGAGGCGGCGAAGTTGAGAAGCATGCCGGCCAACCCGAGGCCGACCGCGGTGGAGATGAGAGCGCCGAACAGACGCTCGGCGTAGGTACCGGGCGACCGCGTTCCGCGCCCGGGAGAAGATCTGACCATTCCGTTCCCTCCGCTTTAGGACCGCCGGATCTGCCGGTGGTGTCTCCATGTGCCGAACTATGATTGGCCGCGAAGGGATGGAATCCCTGTATCGCCTTCCGCATCGCCCTCCAAACCCGCCAGCTTTCTGACCCGCTGGGCGAAGACCCCCGCCAATTCCTCGGCCACCTCCATGGACGCGGCCTCGGAGTAGACGTGGAAGGCGGGGCGGTCGGCGTCAGGCAGGACCAGGACCCGCCCGCGCTCAGTCTCAACCCGCAGGCCCTCCGGGTCCTCCGCGCTCGCGGCTTCCTCCTCCAGAAGCAGGCGCATCACTCGTCCCTTGACGTCCCAGGAGCAGGCCACCCGGAGATGGACCCACTCCCCGAGCGGGGACCGGTCGACCATTTCGGCCACGGTCTCCTCCGTGTCGACCAGGTAGTCGAGGAGCCCAATGACCGCCAGCAGGGCGTCTCCGACCATCTCCGACTGCCTGGCGAGGCTCGGGCCGGCGTCCTTCTCCGCTTCCCGCATTCGGGCCTGAAGCTCCGCGCGCGACGACCGGCACGGGACCGGCCGAGCCCCGAGCGCGGCCAGTCTCGCGGCCACGGCCCGCGGCAGGTCCGAAGGCACGACGATGGGTGTTCCGTCGCGGACAATGGCCACGCTCGAGAGAACGAGCCAGGTCTGGGCCGGCGTGAGCGGGCGGCCCAGGTTGTCAATGAGGGTCAGGTCTTCTCCGCTCGGGCCAACCTCGAAAGCGAAGGCGGCCCCGGTCTCCCTAACTCGTCGGCAGACGTCGTCTCGCCAAGCGGGTTTTTCGTCGCCGGCGGCGGACGAGGGAGCGAACGGTTCGACGGCCAGGTGGGCCACGTCCAGAGCCCGCCAGAGTTCCCCGGCCCGAGCGGCGAGCCACGGGTGGCGGTAGGCGCCGACCACGATCAGGCCTTTCCGGGCCAGACCCCGTCCACGTTCGGTAAGGTGAGCCAGATAGGCCTCGCCCAGGCCCGGAAGGAAGCGGATCTGACCCAAGTGGTCGGGAGCGGCCCGTCGGAAGTCCTCGTCTCCCAGACTCCGCTCCAGACGGCGCGTCACCTTGCGGCCCAGGTCAGACCCGTCGGAGTCAAGGAACCTAATGCGGCAGCGGCCGTCGCCGCGATCCGGACCCTCCCCGCAATCACCGGTGCGGCCGAGGTGATCCCCGCCCGCGAGGCCGAGGTGAACCCCGCCGGCGGCGCCCGTGGTTGTGATCGCGTAGCGAACGGCGGTCGCGGGTAGCTCCCCGAGGCCCAGGACAATGCAGCCGGACAGCCCCAGCCCGGAAACGAGGGCCTCCCGTAGGAGCCGAGCCGCGGGCGCGGCATCCACCCCGACGACAACCGTGGCCCCGGCCGGCAGCGCGGCCCCGAAAACGGCCCCGAGACGGGCCACAAGCTCCGGTCTGAGATCAACGTTGACCGTGCCCGTCACTCCGGCCTCGCCGAAAACCCCATAGCCCGAGCCTTGCCCCCACATCAGGCTGTCGCCCAGAACGGTCTCCGGGGCAACGCTCCGGCCCGGCCAGACCTTGATCCCGGGCTTGATCGTGGTTTCTTCCCCGACCCGCACTTCGTCGGCCAGGACAGCCCCGTCGAAGACCGAGCAGCGGTTGTTGAGCCGCACGCCGCGCCCCAATATGGCCCCGCGAACCTCGGCCAGGCGCCCGACGAAGGAGTGGTCGCCGATCACCGACCGCTTGACCGAAGCCTGCCCGCCGATGACAACCTCGCGGCCCAGGACCGCCGGGCCCTCGAGCCTTGAGCCCAGCCCGAGGTAGGAGCCGGCCCCGATAAGCAGCGGGCCGACGAGTTCGACGCCCGGGGCGATGTCCACCCCTGAGCCTACCCAGACCTTCTCGGAAAGCTCCGAACCTTCGATCTCCAGGCTTGTCCGGCCCTCAAGCACGTCAACGTGAGCCTGGAGGTACTGGCTGAGATTGCCCACGTCGCACCAGTAGCCGTGGCCGTGGTAGCCGAAGAGGGGCATCCCCGCCCCCATGAGAGCGGGGAAGAGATGCCGGCTGAAGTCGGAGACCCGGCCGGCCTCGATGAGCCGGAGAACCTCGGGCTCGACGACGTAGATACCCGTGTTGACCTGGTCGGAGATAACCTCGCCCCAGGAGGGTTTTTCGACAAACCGGGTGACTCGCCCGTCGCGGTCGCAGACGACGACCCCGTACTCGAGGGGGGTATCAACCGAAGTCAAGCCGATGGTCAGGGCCGCTCCCCGTCGCCGGTGAAAGTCCAGGAGGGCCGTGAGGTCGAAGTCGGTCAGAACATCGCCGCTGATGACGATGAACGTCCCGTCGAGTTCGGCTTCCACGTTTTTCACGCTGCCGGCGGTGCCCAGGGGCACGTCCTCGACGTAGCCCTTGACTTTGAGGCCATAAGCGCCGCCGTCGCCCACGTGATCGCGGATGGTCCGGGGCATGTGGTGGAGGGTGAGAAGGGCCTCGGTGAAGCCGTGCCGGGCGAGAAGGGTGAGGACATGGTCAAGGATGGGCCGGTTCCCCACCGGCACCATGGGCTTGGGAAGACCGCAGGTCAGGGGACGAAGTCTCGTCCCCGCGCCGCCGGCCATGACCACCGCTTTCATCTCAGGTCACCGCTCTCCCGCTCTTGGGTCCAAGAACCTGGTCGCCCTATCCCGTCACGAGGAGGGATTGTAGCGCCCGATGGGCTGCAGACCCCGGGTCATGGCCCGCGTCCGGCGCCTCATCTCACCCCAGTCTTCCCCGACCGGGAGTCCGCTTTCCGCGATCCAGCCACTTTCCCGCGCCGCCCGGACGACCTCGTCGTAGACCTCTTCGGTTTCGGCCGCGACCTTGGGCCAGGAGTAGCGGTCGAAGACCTCCGACCTGGCTCTGGTGGCCAGGCGTCGGGCCAGGACCCGATCCCCGAGAAGGCGCACAATGGCCGAGGCCAGTTCGCCGGGGTTCGCCGGGCGGGCCTTGAGCCCGGTCTCCCCGTGAACGACCGTCTCGCCGAGCCCCCCGGTGTCGGAGACCACCACGGGCAGGCCGGCGGCCATGGCTTCGAGGGCCGTCAAGCCGAACGGTTCGTAGTGGCTTGGGACAACGGCCACCGAGGCCCACCCGTAGAGAAGATTGCGGTGATGGTCGTCGAGGTAGCCCGTGAAATGGACCAAATCGCCGAGACCCATCCGGCCGGCGTGTTCGCGGAGGCTGTCCTCGTGGGGACCGGTTCCGCAGATGACCAGGCGCGTGGCCGGACGCCGGTCCAGGATGGCCGGTAGGGCGTCAAGGAGAGTGTCCACGCCCTTCTCCCGGACGAGGCGCCCGACGTAGCAGACAATGTCCTCGCCCGGTTGGGCGTAGGCGTCCCGGCCGGGGGCCCCCCCGTCCCCGCCGGGGGCCTCCCCGTTCGCGCCGGCCTCCCCGTTCGCGCCGGGGGCCTCCCCGTCCCCGCCGGCGTCCACGTCCGCGGGATCAACGCCGTTGGGAATGACGCGGATCTTGTCGGCCGGCAACTGAAACTGGCCGGCCAGTTCGGCTTTCATGTACTCGCTGCAGCAGATCACCCGCCAGGCTTCATAGGTGAGCCACCATTCGACTTCGCTGATGTAGCGCTGCCCCGGGTTGTGGATACCGTGGTGGCGTCCGGCCTCGGTGGCGTGGATGGTGGCCACCAGAGGCGTCCGGCAGGCGTGTTTGCAGGCCCGGGCGGCAAAGGCGACCAGCCAGTCGTGGGCGTGGATGATGTCGAAGGGGTGGGCCTGCCGCCCGGTCATCTCCAGGACGGCTTCGAGAAGACCGTAGTTGAGCTGGTGGACCCAGTGGATGAAATCGGGCGCGGAAAGAGCGTAGGGCGCCCGGCGCCAGACCCGAAGAAGCCCCTCCCCCACCGGCGTTTCCTCAACCCCAACGTCCCCGCCGGCCCCCTGGGTGACAAGGTCGACCTGGTGACCGCGCCCGGCCACCTCCCGCGAGAGGTAGCTCACGTGCCTGGCCAGCCCGCCCACACTGGCGGGCGGGTACTCCCAACTAAGCATTAGGACATGCACTCTCAGGACTCCTCCTTCTAGATGTCCACCTAGATGTCCACGGGCCGCAGAAGCCGTCGACCGGCGGACCGCCCCGGTCGCGACCCGGTCCCCGCGCCGCGTTAGCCTACCCCGGGTGGCCGGATGTCGAGGACTTCCTCGACGTAGACCCGCAGGATCTCGGCCAGGCTCCAAGCCTGGGCGACGCAACCGCCGGGTAGGTGGGGATGATCGCCGTCGAAGACCTCCGAAATGTGACCGATGCCCGCCTCTCGAAGGTGGTGTTCAAAGGGCAGGATCATCCGCGCGGCCAGGAGCCGGCTGGCCGGGGAACGGTCTTCGGTCCGGCGCAGGGCGGTGATGAACGGACCGAGGAGCCACGGCCAAACCGTGCCCTGGTGGTAGGCCCCGTCACGTTCCGCCGGCCCGCCGCGGTAGAGGCCCCGGTAGGCGGGGTCCGAGGGGGCCAGAGTCCGCAGGCCGTAGGGGGTGTAGAGTTCCTCAAGGCAGGCCCGCACCACCGGCCGCCAGTGGGCGCGGTCCAGAACCGGGTGGGGCAAGGCCACGGCCAGGATCTGGTTGGGGCGGAGCGACGCGTCCGCGGTCTCTTCACTGCTCGCGTCGCCGCCGGCCGTTCCGCGGCCACCCGTGGCGCCACTGCCCGCCTCTCCCAGAACGTCGTAGAGATAGCCCCGAGCTGGGTTCCAGAAGCGGGCGCCGAAGGCCGACTTGACCCGGGCGGCGAGTTCCGACCAAGGCCCTGACGCCCGCCCCCCGCCGGAGAGTCTCTCCTCCAGTTCGGCCAGAAAGCGAAGAGCGTTGTACCACAGGGCGTTGAGTTCCACCGGGTAGCCCCGCCGGGGGGTGACAACCCAGTCGCCGAGTTTAGCGTCCATCCAGGTGACGGCTCGCCCGGGCTCGCCGGCGTGGAGAAGGCCGTCCGGTCCGATGCCGATGCCCAGGCGGGTGCCCCCGGCGTAGCCCTCCGCGATTTCCCGCAGCGGTCCAAGGAGCGTGTCCCGCACCTGTCCAAGGTGGCCCGTGTAGGCCAGGTAGGCCTGGACGGCGTGAAAGAACCACAGCCCGGCGTCGGCGGCCCCGTAATCCGGGTCGGAGGCCTGGTCGGGGAACCGGTTGGGCACCAGCCCTTCGCGCACGAACGAGGCGTAACCGGCCAGGACACGAAAGGCTTCTTCGAAACGTCCGGTGACCAGGAAGAGACCCGTGAAAGCGATCAGGGTGTCGCGACCCCAGTCCTCAAACCAGGGAAAACCGGCGATGACCGTGGTCCGGGGGTTAGCGATGACGAAGGAGTCGGCGGCAAGAAGGAGCCGGGACAGGAAGGCCTTAGCCGAGGGGGACCGAGGGTCGGCGATGGCTCTGGCCGCCACGGCCCGCCGGCCCTTTCCGGCCACGGCCTCCAGACGGGCGATCTCCCGCGCCCGCCAGCGGAGCGCCTCGCGGACACCGAAGGGCGCCTCCCTCAGCCGGGCCGCCTCTTCCGCATCCTCGGCCAGGGCGGCGCTGAAAGCCACTCCTTCTCTCGGATCAAGACCCCGCCACTGGAACTGTCCCGGGCAGTAGAGGTCCTCCACGTAGTCAAGACCCCGTCTTTGCTCCTCGGCGTACTCGACTCCGCGCCGCCAGCCACCCTCGGCCCGCCAGACGTCCCCGCCGGGCGCGAAGCGGAGGACCAGGGTCGGCGCGTCGTCGTGAGGCTGGACACTGACCCAGCCCGGACCCGTCTCGATCCGAAACGGCCAGTCGGTGGCCCGCATCAGGTGATGGTAGAACCTGAAGGTGATCAGGGGTCGCAGGACGATGTCAACCTCGGCCCCGGCCTCCAGGAGGCCTGAGAAGCGGTAGACGGCGACGATGCGGTTCTGGCCCCGTGGCATGACCATAAGTCGTTCGAGGAAGAGACCACCCAGGCCGTAGGTGAAAACCGGGAGCGGATCGAGAGCGAACCCTTGGAGGTGGCGGCAGCCTGGGCGGGAGACGCCGCCGAGGTGGATCTCTTCCTCCACCGTGGCCAGGACCACAAAACGCCCGCCGCACCTGGCCACCTGGGGCACGAGCCAGCCATGGTAGCGGCGAGTGTTCAGCCCGGCGACGGTCGAGGAGGCGAACCCGCCGAGACCATTGGTGAGAAGCCATTCCCGTCCGATGGCGGCCTCCTCGAGGCCGAGTTCGTGGCTACCCAGGTACAAGGAGATGGCTTCCCCCGGTTGCCAAGAGACGTCCTGGCAGGACCTACCTGGGTTCTAGGCTGAGTCCGAGGCGGGCGGAATATTCACCCCTTCCCGGGCCTGGTCTAGACAGCAAGGACCCCGGCGCCCTCGCGGGCGCGCCGGGGTCCCCGCTTCCATTGGCCTTGGGCTCTACTCCTCAGCCCTACTCACTCAGCCTTAGGCTCTTCTACTCCTCCAGTCTGGGCAAACGTCCCCAGACCATCATCCCGTGCGTGTTGTACTCGCAGTCGAGGAGACAGCCGTTGAGACCGGCGGAGACCACGTAGAGGAAGGCGTAACCCTCGCCGGTGTGGTCTCTCAAGGCGTAGAACTCGCCCGCCTTCACGGGACCGACCCCTCCGGTGTAGTCGCCCTCGGGCAGGTAGCCGCCTGGCTCCAGACTGCCGACCCCATCCGGGAGAAGCATGATGCCACCCCCGTAGGCGATGTTGGCCAGCAGCCAGGACTCGGTCGTCGGCAACTGCCCGACATGAGACATCTGGATCACGTACTGAATGTCCCACATGTCCGAAGGAGCTGTCGTCGGGTCGAGCTTGTTCAGGATACTGGCGGACTCTCCGGGCAGGAGTTGGATGAAACCGCTCCTGACCTTCTGGCTCACCGAGTGACCGATCGGGCGATGTTCCTTGTCGGTGAGAACGAAGACGATCGCGTCACCCGGACAGGGGCCGGTGAAGTTGAAGTAGTAGGGGGTGCAGGGCGCCAGCGGCGTGTCCCCGGAGAAGCGAATGCCCACGGTCGAGGTCTGCGACGTCCAGCCCTGAGGTCCGCTGCCGGCCACAAAGCCTGCCACCGGCGCGGCGCCAACCTGGTGACCCCAGTAGATCTCGATGTCGTAGACCTTGTTCTCCAGCCCGTAGTTTGTGAGCAGATGGATCTTCATCAGGACCTGGCCATTGGTGCACTCGAAGATAGAGTGAACCCCGGTGATGAGTCCGGGGAGCTTGGGCGGAACCAGCGGCGGCCAGGTTGGTGGCGGGGGCTGGGGCGGCACCGGCTCCTCCAGGGCCTTGATGAAGAGCATGAAGGCCAGAGCCTGCTCGACCGAGGCCGCGGGTCCGGTCTGCTTATCCGCCCGCAAGGCGGTCAGAAGCTCCTGGAGGAGAGCGATGATACGGACTTTCTTCTCCAGAAGGAGCTGAACCGGGTCACCGCGTTCCTGCTCGTAGAGCAGGTCAGCCAGCTTGTCCAGGGCCTCCTGGATCTTCTTGCCCGAGTCGGCCGGGATACCAAAGTTCTGGCGGAGAGTATCCCTCAGGATGCCGATGGTGTGGCGCTTGCACTCCTCTTCGGTGACAAAGGCCATCCGCTTCCAGAGTCCCTCGAAGATGAGGTCAACATCCTCCTGGCTCATGCCGCAGGCCAGAGCGGCCTCGGCCGAGTCGTAGAGGAGGTCGAGGATCTTCTTCTTCTTGTCGATCAGGACCTGGACCGGGTCGTCGGCCTGCTCTTCGGCGATGAGATCCTCAACGTAGGGGATGATCTCGCCGAGACCGACGGCCGCTGCCATCTTGGCCTGGTCCTGGGAGCGAAGCCACTCGTCCCTGAGGGCGGTGAGTTCGGTGAGAACCACGATCTTCTGCTCTTCCGGCCCGTAGTCTTCAGTCTCGCCGTAGGTGAAGAGGCCCTTGCCGATCCAGGCCGCCGGCGCCGTCTCGCCCCAAGTCAGGGTCAACCGGTACCAGCACTCGTAAGGATTACCCTTGGCGAGAAAGGACGGAGAGAGTAGGGTGGCCATCATCTGGCCGGCCGGCCAGGTATTGGGGTCGATGGGGAAGTTCTGGACGGCCCACTCACCCTGTTCCCACTGCATGTCCTTGTCCCAGTCGATGAGAAGGTTGAAGTAGAGATTCTTGGCCGGGTCCTTCCCGTAAAGAGACGGATCACGGCTGGCCACGCTAACCTCGAACTCAATCTGGAAGGTCGGCGCCGCGGCCCCGCCGGCCTTGAACCGGACGAACCCGTCGTCGAAGAAGTCGGCGTTGACCTGGCGGGAGTCCAGCTCTCCGTCGGCCCGCTCGCCGAGCCAGATCGTCTTCCAGTTCTTGTGGCGGGCGCCGTCGCTGATCAGGAGGGACGGGAAGTTGAACAGGGGCGCCCAGTCGGGAGCGTCACCAAAGTCTAGGAGGGGCTGACCCTGCCTGGTCCGATAGCAGACGGTGCAGGCCTCGGCCTTGGTCATGGAGGCCCGGGGCCGGAACGTGCCGGCCGCGTCTCCCAGAAACAGTCCGGCCGTGTAGGCTTCCGCCACGTAGGGGATAGCCCAGCGGGAAATGAAGTCGTGGTCGCTGTAGCGGGAGACGATGGCCTCGGCGTCGGCTACCAGCCGGAGCTGGGCCGCTTCCTCACGACCCGCCGCGCGCACCAAGACAGTGGCCGCCTGCTCGCGCGTGAGCGGATCGCCCACGCCGAAGACGCCACCGCTTCCGATCATTATCCCCCGGACGTAGAGGGCGTTGACGAACTTGAAATACTGGTGAGCCGGCGGCACATCGGAAAGGAATTCGGTTGCGCCGCTATAGGGCTCAAGCCCCCAGCCGAGGACGAGGTAACGGGCGAACTTCCCTCGGGTAATGGGCGTGTCCGGATGATAGAGGGGTGGCGGATCATCCAGGGCCCCAACGTTGTACATCTGCTCGATGTAGGTTCGGGCCCAGTGAGTTGGAAGATCGACATAAGAGGCGAAAGAGGCCGCCGCGCTTGAGGAGAAGGTGGAAAGGACCAAGACGCTGAGAAGAACAAGCGCGACGATGGACGTCACCTTGCGCTGACGCATCGTTAACCATTCCCTTCGCGTTTATCCCGGATCGGTCGAAACCGTTTCGGTATTCGGACCTCCTTTCCGACAACTTGGTTTGCCGTCTTCTACCTCGCCTGGGAATGTCCTCTCGCGGCAGCTACGCGCGCGAACGGGGTAGCGCCCCGGACCACCCTCAACCCTACCTCGGGGACGGCGGCGGCTTGACGGGCAGAAGCTTGCGGAGCCGCGGCGGCGATGTGTAGGCGCCCGGAACCGTGAGGTTGCCGTAGATGACCTTCAGCTCGTAGCTCCGCTGGTACTCTCCTGACCATGGGAACTCGTAGGGCTTCGTTTCGTGGCCTGGAACCGTGCTATTCTGGACCAGACCGGAGGCATGAAGGCTCGACACGCCAGCCAGGCGCACTTCGAAGGAAAAGGATACGGTCAGGGGGTTCAAGGTCGCGTTGTGGACCTCCACGGTGGTCTTGAACTGCGGAGGGACGGCCGTCTGATCGACCACTTTGGTGTCTTTGATCGCGATGAACATTCCTACTCCCCATCCTTTCAGTTGCGGGATCCTCACGCCGAACAGGCGGACCGTGAACGGCTTCCGTCAACCAGACGGCTTAGTCGTCCCGGAAAGCCGCCAGCCTGGCCAGCTCCTCCCCCCATTGCCGCGCCCGCTCCACCTCGCCCTCACGCAGCGGCCCGTAGGCGCCTGTCACGATGAAGCCGCGCGGCTCCGCGAGCGCGTGGTACCCGGCCCGCTCCAATCCCCGGACGATGGCCGAGGCGGCGTGTCCCCAAGGGCCGCGGATGCGGGTCTCGAACGCAGCCGACCGACCGTGGCCTTTCGGCAGGGCCTTGAGCCACGACCGCATCGAGGGGTGCGAGAGATCGGGGGGAACCGGCGCGCGACCCGGGTTCGCGCCGAGCTGTTCCCGCATCTTGTCTGTAGGAAGCGCGAAGGCTATCACCGGCGACCCTGCCACGATGAGGTCCGCGTCCGCTACAACTCCTGCCGACGCCTCGGCCGTGGACAGCGCCCGCGCCTCCGGCCCCAGGCCTTCAGCTATGGCCCGGGCGATGGCGGCGGTGTTCCCCCACAACGACTCGTAGACGACGACAGCCTTCATGAAACCCCACCGTCCCCTCAGGAATGCCTCCCCCCGGGCCCCCAGAACCCCTCCCGCCTCACCGGCTCGAATCTGGCCGTAAAGAACCGCAACTGGGGCGGCTCGTAGATCATCTTGAAACCGCTGATCGACTTCCTCCGCTCGTAGAGGTCGATGACGGAATCGGCGACCACGTCCATGTGGCTATCCGTGTAGACGCGCCGGGGGATGGTCAGGCGGACCATCTCCAGCTTCGGGAAATGCTCTTTCCCGTCCTTGCCGCGCCCGGCCGAGACATTGCCCCGCTCCATGCCCCGCACGCCGCTGTCGAGGTAGAGGGCCGCCGCCAGGGCCTGGGCCGGGTACTCGCTCTGGGGGACGTGATCCAGGAAGGCCCGGGCGTCGAGGAAGACGGCGTGCCCGCCCACCGGCCTCACGATAGGCACCCCGGCGTCGATAAGCTGTTGCCCCAGATACTGGACCTGGCCGATGCGGAAGGCCATGTAGTCGTCGTCGACCATCTCGTAGATGCCGCGGGCCATGGCCTCCATGTCCCGCCCGGCCAGGCCGCCGTAGGTGGGCATGCCCTCGAAGACCACGACCAACTGGGTCAGCTTGTCGTAAACGTCCTTCTCGTTGGTGGCCGCGAAGCCGCCGATGTTGACGAGGTTATCCTTCTTGCCGCTCATGGTGCAGCCGTCGCCGTAGGACATCATCTCGCGGAGGATGATGCGAAGAGACTTGTCTTTGTAGCCGTCCTCGCGCCGCTGGATGAAGTAGGCGTTCTCGACGCAGCGGGTGGCGTCGAACAGGATCCGGATCGGCTGGCCATCGGAGCGGAGGTAGCGGTCGCAGAGCTCGCGCACGGCCCGGAGATTGGCCATCGAGACCGGTTGTCCGCCGGCCATGTTCACGGTGACGGCCACGCTCACATAGGGGATCTTGTCCGGCCCGACCTTCTTGATGAGGGCCTCGAGCTTGCCGAGGTCAACGTTACCCTTGAAAGGATGCTCGGCCTGGGCGTCGTGGGCGATGTCGATGACAATGTCCACGAAGGTCCCGCCGGCCCGCTCCTGGTGCTCGCGGGTGGTGGTGAAGTACATGTTCCCCGGAACGTAGTCGCCGGGCCGGATGAGGATCTGGGAAATGAGGTGTTCGGCGCCCCGCCCCTGATGGGTTGGGCACATGTACTTAAACCCGTAGATCTCGGCCACGGCGTCCCAGAGATGATGCCAGTTCTTGGACCCGGCGTAGGCCTCGTCGCCGAGCATCATCCCGGCCCACTGATTGTCGCTCATGGCCGAGGTGCCGCTGTCGGTGAGAAGGTCGATGTAGACCTTGTCGGAGTCGAGGAGGAAAGTGTTGAACCCGGCCCTCTCGATCTCCGCCTGTCGTCCGGGTCGGGTGGTCATTTTGATGGGTTCGATCATCTTGATCTTCCACGGTTCGGCCCTTCTGCGTTCCCGTACCACTCGGTGCGCGCCCCCCAGGCCCGCTCCCGGTCTCGCTCCCCCCGGGGCGGTCAAATTCGCTTGAAAGTTGCCGTGAAGTGCCGGAGCACAGGCGGCTCCTTCTTGAAGGCCAATCCGCCGATCGTCTCTCGCCGGGCCAGGACTCCACGGCAGGTCTCGGCGACCACGTCCAGATGCTGTCGGGTGTAGACCCGTCGCGGGATGGCCAGACGAACCATCTCCAGCTCCGGGAAGCGGTTCTCCCGGGTCCGGGGATCCCGTCCGGCCAGGACGGCGCCGATCTCCACACCCCTAACCCCGCCCTCGACGTAGAGTTCCACCGCCAGGGCCTGGGCCGGAAACCGCTCCCGAGGCAGACCGGGCAGGAAGCGAAGGGCGTCGAGGTAGACGGCGTGGCCGCCGACAGGCTCGATGATCGGGACCCCGGCCTCCTTGAGCCGGCGGCCGAGGTAGGCCACGTGACCGACGCGGTAGGCCAGGTAGTCCTCGTCGACAACCTCCTCCAGGCCCTGAGCCATGGCCTCCATATCCCGCCCGGCCAGGCCTCCGTAGGTCGGGAAACCCTCAAAGAGCACGGCCCAGACAGTGGCCCGCTCGTAGAGGGCCCGGCTGCGCAGGGCGATGAAGCCGCCCATGTTCACCAGGCCGTCCTTCTTGCCGCTCATGGTGCAGCCGTCGACGTAGGAGAACATCTCCCGCACGATCTCCCGGATGGGCTTACCGGCGAAGCCCGGCTCGCGGATCTTGATGAAGTAGGCGTTCTCGGCGAAGCGGGCCGCGTCCAGGAAGAGGGGAACCTTGTGACGTCGGCAGATCCCGGCCGCCTCGCGGAGGTTGGCCATCGAGACGGGCTGGCCACCCCCGCTGTTGCAGGTGACCGTGATCAGAACCAGCGGGATGCTCTCCCCGGTGGGGCCCGCCCCTGTCTTCTTCCCGGCCAGGGTTGCCTCCAGGCTATCGAGGTCGATGTCGCCCTTGAAGGGCACGTCGGCCACGGGATCGTAGGCCTCCGGCCGGACGAGGTTTCTGGCCTCGGCCCCCCGGTGCTCCACGTGGGCCTGGGTGGTGTCAAAGTGCATGTTGTTCGGAACCACGTCGCCGGGATTCACCATCGTGGTGAAGAGAACGTTCTCCGCCGCCCGGCCCTGGTGGGTCGGGATCACGAGCGGGAAACCCATTACGTTGGCCACGGCGTCCTTGAGCCGGTAGAAACTGCGGCTCCCGGCGTAGGCCTCGTCCCCGAGCATGAGCCTGGCCCACTGGCTGTCACTCATGGCCGCCGTGCCGCTGTCGGTTAGAAGATCAATGTAGACGGACTCGGATCTTAGACTAAAGAGGTTGTAGCCGGCCTTTTCGATGAGTCTCTCTCGCTCGGCCCGGCTCGTGCGGTGAATCGGTTCCACGACCTTGATCTTGAAGGGCTCGGCCCCGGACGACCAGGCGGGATCCTCCTGGTCCGGTCCAGTCCGGCTCCCAGTCTTCACTTCCGCCAAACCCCCGCACCTCCCCGTTTCTCGTTTCTCCCAGGTGCCCGGCGGCTTCTTTGCCGGCCGCCTCCGCTTGCCCCCGGCGGCTTCTGTGCCGGCCGCCCGGCCTCACCCTACACCAGCCTGAACCGCAGCAAGGCCCCCACCCCGCCCATGTTCTTGAGGCGGCCCAGGGGCGGCTCGGTTCCTATGTGGAAAACCTCCGCCCCACTCTCGCCGGCCCGGTCGATCATCTCCCGGAGGAGGTCCGGCACGGCCCTGGAACCGGTCTTCCCGCAGGCCGGGCAAGCCGCCTCGCCCTCCAGGCCGAGGAAGCCGCAGCCCTTGCACTCCGTCCCCGGGATCTCGTGATCCTGGGCCACCAGGAGAGTGGCGACAGCCCCGCGCCGCAGGGCGCCGAGGGTCGAGAGGACCCCGGCCGCGGCCAAGCCCGTTGAGGACAGGCCCTGCCCGAGGCGATCCAGAAGGTCCTCGTCCCGCAGGGCCGTGCTTTGGGCCAGCAAGACCTGAACCGCGGCGACGATCTCCTCCGTGGTGGCCTCCAAAGCCACCGGGATTCCCCCGGCCAGGCGGCTACGTAGATCGGAACTCAGTAAGTCCCGCAGGGTGGCGACCGCCTCCGCCGGTCCCCCCAGGACCAGTTGATCGAAGTTGCGATCGCCGAAGCTCTCCCGGGCGGCATCGGCCACCTTCTTGAGATGGCGGGTAACGTGATCCTCGATGTGGCGCTCGATCCCCCGCTCGGCCATGCCCCGGTAGCCACCCTCCCGGACATGGCCCGGAACGTCCGACTCCACCTCCCCGAGTTGGCGCGCGCGCGCCACGTGCACGGCCAGAAGGCGGGCGTGGGACCGGTCGGCCAGAACGACAAGATAGCGCGGATACTCGGCCAGCATCGCCGCCAAGGGGCGGACGTAGGGGGTCTCGTCGACCACCAGCCGGCATTTCAGGGGGTGAGGAAGGCCATGGGCCTGCTCGTAGTCGGCCCCTGAGGAGACGAAGGCCGCGATAGACCTGTCGCCCCGGGCGCGCGCGTCGCGGATGATGCGCTCCAGCGCGGCCAGGTCCTCTTCGACCGACTGACGCTGCTTGCGGCTAAGGTCGCGCCCGTCCAGACCGGCCTTGACGTCCCGGACGAGCGTCTTCAGAGCCGCCGGGCGGCCACGACCGCCGGGCATTGTCTGACTTGTGTCAAGGTAGAGGCTTGTTACCAGGTAGGGGGTGGGACGAAAACGGCCGAGATCCTGGACCTGCCTGTGCGTGAGAATGGGCGTCCGTTCCTTGCTCACGGGCCAGCCTCCTTCTCCGTCACGCCGTCTCGCCGGCGAGGGTTCGCATCGCCCGGACGGCCTGGTCGATCTCCTCTTCCGTGTTGAAGAACGCGCAAGTGAACCGGGTGGCCTCGTGCTCGCTCACCGAGCGGGTGACAACGCCGAACCGGTTCACCAGAACCTCCCGCAGCCTCTCCCCTTCCATCCCCTCGAGGCGGCAGGTGACGACGCCGGTCAGAAGCTCCGGGTCGCCGCCCGGCGCCGGGCCGACAAGGGTCACCCCCTTGAGGCCGGCCAGTTCCCGGCGAAGGGGTTGCGAGAGGGCCAACCCCCGAGCCTGGATGGCGGCCAGGCCAATCTCATCGAGAAGGGCCAAAGACTCCGGCCAGGCCTGCCAGAGCGGGTGGCAGCGGGTGCCGAACTCAAAGCGCCGGGCGCTCGGGTGAAGCCGGATCTCCCCATTCTCGGCGTAGGTGTAGCTCTCCGCCGAACCACCCCCGACCCGATCCGGGACGAGATCGACGAGGGCCTTCCCGGCGACGTAGAGGGCGCCGGTCCCGATGGGTCCGAGAAGCCACTTGTGCCCGTTCACGGCGTAGAAGTCGCAGCCGATGGCCGGGAGGTTGAGAGGGAACTGACCGGCCGACTGGGCCCCGTCGAAAAGAACCGGAACGCCGTGAGCGTGGGAGACTTCGGTGATCTCGCGGGCGGGCAGGCGAAGCCCGGTCATGCAGGAGACGTGGCTGAGGGCAACCAGACGGGTGCGGGGAGTGATGAGGGACTCCACCTCCTCCCGGATCCTCGACCGGCTCTCGTGGTCGAGCCGGGCGACGCGGACCCGGATGCCCTTAGTCTGGCGCAGATGGAGCCAGATTAGAAGACCGGCCGGGTGTTCCTCATTGGAGATGATGACCTCGTCACCGGCCCTCCATTCTATGCCCCTGGCGACGATGTTGATACCGTCGGTGGAGTTGGAGGTCAAGGCCAACTCGTCGGGAGTCACGTCGAAGAAGTCGGCGATGGGCGTCTTGGCTTTGAGCGAGGACTCGGCCATGGCGACATAGACGTCGGGGTTACCCGGGCCGGCCTCCTGCCAGGCCTGGTAGAGCTCGAAGAGCCGCCGGGTGACGGGGCGCGGGCAGGGCCCCAGGGTGCCGGTGTTGAGATAGACGCCGCGGTCGAGGCCGGGAATGTCGGCGCGGAGGGACATTAGGGACTTGGGGTCGTTGAGGTTCAAACCTGCTCTCCTCCCGAGGGCCCCGGGATCGCGGCGGGCCCGCACCCGTACCATTATGCGGAACCCGGACCGGGCCGGCGTAGACTTTCTCGGAAGGAAGATGCTTCCCTGCCGGAGATGCGTGGAGTGGCATGTTGTGGCAGGAGAGGAACTCATCGGGTGTAAGTGACAGGAGTGAACGGGGAGAGGGGCGGGTCGATGAAGAAGCGGTGGCTAGCGCTGGTTGTTGGAGTTTGCCTGGTCTGCCTGACCGTCGGCGTGACGGCCTTGATCCTGAGTGGGGGGTCCGCCCGCTCGTCGTTCAACCTCGCCGCGGAGAGATGGCTCGGGGCCTACGAGCGCGCGGTGTCCAAGTTCGGTCTGACGAGAGAGGATTGGCAACTGGGCAGCGTTGACGACCTAGTCCATGGGCGGGGGCTCCCGGGATTGAAGGATACGCCCCAGCCGAGTCTGTCGAGTTTCGAGGTTGTTCTGGCCGAGGCCCTGAAAGCTTATCACCACCTGGGCGATGTGGAGCCCGTTCTCCTCGTCCACGGGTCGGGAACCAGGTGCCTTGTTGTCCTGGATCGGATCGGGACGACCGGCAAGACCTGTGTCGTGACCCTCGTCTTCGATGACGCGAGTGGTTGGAGGATCATGGGGAGCGAGGAACGCTAGCGCTAGGGGCGGGGCCATCTTGGCCGGCGGCCCGGCGGCCCGCATCCCGGCAGCCCGCACCCGGCGGCCCGCGTCATGGCCCGGCTAGAGCACTACCGCCCTGCCCTCATAGACCAGCCCCCTAGCCCCGTCTAGAGTGACGACCAGGCCATCGCGCAGAAGTTTGGTCGCCTCGGCCGCTCCGATGATGGCCACCCGACCGAGAGTCCGGGCCTCGCCGGCGGCGAAGGAGGTCTCTCCGCCGGCCTCGACGACCCAGGCCGCGGCCCGCCGCATGGCTGGAGAGTAGGCCGCGTCCAGAGCCTCGGCCACCAGGATGTCACCCATCTCAACCTTGGCCAAGGCCTCGGCAGCCGTGCGGCAAACCCGGACGAGACCGGTGGCCGAGGCCGGGAGAAGTCCCTGACCCCTGACCAGGACGCGCCCAAGGGTATGGACCTTGATGAGGTTAGTGGTTCCGCTCGCGCCGGGAGGCGCCCCGGCGGTGATGACGATGATCGAGCCGGGCTCGACGAGCCCGCTCCGCCGGGCCGCAATCGCCGCCCGCAGGAACATCTCATCGGTCGTCTGGGCCTCGTCCACCCGAATGGAATGCACGCCCCAGGTCAGCGACTGCTGCCGGGCTACGGTCTCGCTGGCCGTGACGGCGATGATCTGTGTCACCGGGCGGTGCCGGGCGACCATCCGAGCCGTGTAGCCGGAGGCCGTGGTGGCAACGATGGCCCCGGCGCCCAGGCGTTGGGCCACGGTCACGGTGGCCAGGCTGATGGCCGCGGTCACGCCGTGCACCGAGGTCGAGCCGGTCGGGGCATCTTCGGCCGGACGCCAGAGGTGGCCGAGCCCTCCCGTGACCACACCTCCGGGCCGGCGCCGGTCTTCGCCGCAACCCGGCGCCCCAAGCCCCAAGGCCTTCTCCGCCCGCTGGGCGATGCGGGCCATAGTCGCCACGGCCTCCACCGGGTAGCGCCCGGTGGCCGTCTCCGCCGAGAGCATGATGGCGTCCGTGCCGTCGAAGATGGCGTTAGCCACGTCGCTGGCCTCGGCCCGCGTTGGACGGGGATGCTCAACCATCGACTCCAGCATCTGCGTGGCCGTGATGACCGGCTTGCCGGCGGCCACGGCCCGGGCGATGAGGTCCTTCTGGATAACCGGGACGTCTTCGGCCGGAACCTCCACCCCCAGGTCGCCGCGAGCGACCATGAGAGCGTCGGCGGCCTCGATGATGCTGTCGAGGTTCTCGAGGGCCTCCTGACTTTCGATCTTGGCCACGATCATCTGGCAGCCGCCGCGGCCGCGCAGGAACTCGCGGACGCGGTGGATGTCTTCGGCCCGGCGGGTGAAGGAAGCGGCCACGAAGTCGGCCCCGGCCAAGACAGCCATTTCCAGATCGGTCTCGTCCTTGGGTGAGAGATAGGGTCCGTCGAGGCGGCGCCCGGGGAGGTTGATCTTCTTCCGGTCGCCGAGGACTCCGCCGACCTTGACCCGGCAGACGACCTCAGCGGCCCCGGCGGCGGGCGTGGCCTTGGACCTTCCGGCGCCCCGGACCTCCATGACCTCCAGCACCAGGTTGCCGTCGTCGAGAAGGATCGGATCTCCCGGATGGACCAAGTCGGGGAAGGCCTGATACTCCACCCCCACTCGATCAATCGTGCCCGGGATTCCGGCGGTGGTGATGGTGAAGGTCTGGCCGTCGCGGAGAGGCACGGCCCCGGCGACGAACGTCCCCAGGCGTATCTCCGGACCGCGGAGATCAAAGAGCACTCCGATACGGCGGGTGGCCAGGAACCCCCGCGGCTGACCCGCCTCCGGGTCGCCTTCGGTCAGGCGGGGCCCCCCCGCGCCCGGCAGCCGGTTCAGAACCTGTCTCAGCGTGCCGAGCCGGCGGAGGTGGTCGGACGACAATCCGTGGGAGAGGTTGAAGCGGGCCACGTCCATCCCGGCCAGGATCATCTGGGTCATCGTCTCGGGGCTGTCACTGGCCGGTCCCAGAGTGGCCACGATCTTCGTGCGGCGAAGGCCCGCCGTGCCGGATTCGGCCAAGGCTCTCTCTCCCGTCCCGTGGTCGACGCGGCGGGAATGAGCCCCGCCCGCGCCTAGATGGCCAGCACTCTGGCCAACTCGCAGAGCGTCAGGTCGATCTCCTTGCGCTGACCGACAACCTCGGCCAGGGGAACCAACTCGACCTTACCGCAACGCCAGGCGGTCATGCACCCGGATTGCCGGTTACTGATCGCGTCGACGGCGGCGGCGCCCATCCGGCTGGCGAGAGTGCGGTCGAAACCGGTCGGTCGCCCGCCACGCTGCACATGGCCGAGAACGGTCACCCGCGTCTCAAGGTGGGTCTTCTCCTCAACCTGTCGACCGAGGTCCATGGCCGATGCCGCGCCCTCGGCGACCACAATCACACTGTGACGCTTGCCCCGCGTGAAAGAGGCCAGGATGCCCCGGCAGAGCTGGTCCAGTTGATCCACCTCAACCGGGATTTCGGGGATGAGCACGGCCTCGGCCCCGCCGGCCAGCCCCGCCGCCAGAGCGATGAACCCGCTATCGCGGCCCATAACCTCCACCAAAAAGACGCGACCGTGCGCCGCAGCCGTGTCCCGGAGACGCTCGATGGCCTCCAGGGCCGTGTCGACAGCCGTGTCGAAGCCGATCGAGTACTCGGTCCCCGGGATGTCGTTGTCGATGGAGCCGGGCACCCCGACCGCGATGAAGCCCGCCTCGTGGAGCCTCATGGCCCCCTGGAAGGTGCCGCCGCCGCCGATGGTCACCAGGCCCTCGATGCGCGCCTCGCGTAGGCGCGAGCAGGCCTCGGCGAAGCCTTCCGGCGACGGGAACCTCTCGGAACGAGCCGTGCCGAGAATTGTCCCGCCCCGGTGGATGATGTCGGCGACGGATCGCTCGTCGAGCGGTATCATCTCGCCGTTGATCAGTCCGGCGTAGCCTCGTTTGATGCCGCTGACGTAGATGCCCTCGTAGACAGCCTTACGGACGACGGCCCGGATGGCCGCATTCATGCCCGGGGCGTCGCCGCCGCTGGTCAGGACGCCGATGCGCTTGGGTCTGCCTGTCACCTCGCGGGTTCGCCACCTTCCCCGTCATCCTCCTCGACGGGCCGGTCCTCGGGGGCACCCCCGGGCGAGCCCTCGCCGGGGTCCTCGGGCAGCCCTTCGGAGAATGCTTTCAGAACCTCGCGAGCCTTCTCTTGCTGTTCCGGGGAGACAAGAATCTCCACCATTAGATCCACTCCGATGAAGGGAGACAACCCGGGCGAGCGGACCAGAACCTCGATACCTTCCTGCTCCAGCAAGTCCTGAACCATCTCCGCCACAGGGCGGTTGGGCGCGACATGAACGACGACCCACTTCTCGGGCATGTCAGGGAGACACTCCTTCCCGATGAACGGCGAACCCTCGCCGGCCTATGAACCGCCGCCGGCGGGCGCCGGGTCCAGAACCCAGATCTCCGGTCGCGACGGCAGGTCAGCGGCCCAGACCGCGACCTGACTCTGGCCGACACGTTTCACGCCGTCCTGACCTTCCAGGAAGGGCTTCTCGTCCGAGATCTGCCAATCAGCGATGCCCTGGGTCCGATAATGCATCGGGATAATGATCTTCGCGCCCAGGATCCTGGCCACTTCGGCCGCGGTGGGGCCGTCGACAGTGAAGACGCCACCGACCGGGATGAGGAGAACGTCCACCCGTCCGATCGCGGCCAGCACTTCCGCGGATGGCGTCTCGCCGAGGTCCCCGGCGTGGAGCAGGCGCAGTCCGCCCGTCTCAATCATAAAGAGAGCGTTGCGACCGCGTCTGGCCCCGCCGCTTGAGTCGTGGCAGGTGCCCGGAATCGACGAGACAATCGCGTCGCCGACGGTCGCGGTGACCGAAGCCCAGCCCCCGTCAGCGTTGAGACCCCGCAGGATATCTGGATCCCCGTCGACACTGGCCACACTGTTGTGGTCCCAGTGCTCGTGGCTCACGGTCACGATGTCGGCGGCAAAGCGCCGGTTGCCGTAGCCGAGGTTCCCGGGATAGGGATCCGTAAGGATGCGGATGCCCCCGGGCGTGGTGATCAGAAAAGTCGCGTGTCCCAACCAGGTCAGGCCGACTCCGTCGCCCTGGCCGGCGCCGCCGTTCTGTCCGCCATTTCCGTTTGGCGTCACTTTCGGGTCATCTCCCTTCCGGCAGCCGATCATCAACGAGGTCGTGACAACCAGTGCCAACAGGACGACCATCAAGAGAAGCGGCGCCGATCTCCGCCGGCCAAACCAACCCTTGCTCCTCGACACTTTTCCACCTTCGTCTCAGAACATTGTCCGTTGAGAGTAACTCTTGCCCTTTGGGGGTAACTATACGCAGCTTGTCCAGGTTTATCAAGGGAAGTTCCGCCCCACCCTCCCCACCCCCGCCGGGCGAGTCCCGCCGGGCGAGTCCGACATCGAGGGCCTACATGGCCACGACCGTGACTCCGCTCGCCCCGATGATATCCGCCAGCATGGCCAGGGTGTCGGGATCCGGCCGGATCCAGCACTCCTTGTCGGTGAGAATGACCTGCCCGCAGGAGAGGAAGCGCAGGTAGACGGGTGAGCTGCCCTGGCAGAGGCTGAGGACGGCTTTGAGGCGCTCCAGGGTCTCGTAGTTCTCCAGCTCGGCCGGAATGTCAACGTAGACGGCCTCAACCTTAGCCGAGGCCAGGGGTTCGATGGTGTCAGCCAGAATCTTCGGCCCCTGGTCCTCATCCTTGTAGTTGACGCGGCCGCGAACGACAACGATGGCCTCGGGTTGGAGGGAAGTCGAACAGCGTTCGAAGACGCTGGCGAAAACGATGACCTCGACCGGGCCGGTGAGGTCCTCGACAGTGATAAAGGCCATCTGGTGGCCCTTTTTGTCGATAATTTTCTTGATCTCGGTGATCATCCCGCCGACAGTTACCGTCTCCCCGTCCGTGCGTTCGGGAAGCTGGGCCGTGGAGATCATGTCGGGGACCGAAAGCCGGTCCTGATAGTCGGCCAGGGGGTGGCCGCTGACGTAGAGACCGAGGATCTCCTTCTCCATGGCCAGGAGACTGGCCCGGGGGAGAGGGTCGCAGGACGGGAGGGGCGGCCCGGAGTCTTCGAAGCCGATCGGGCTGCCGGACCCGGCGGCTCCGGCGCCACCCCCGAACGCGCCACCGAAGAGCGAGAGTTGGCCCTCCCGCTCCATCTTCTGCTGGCGTTGGGCGGCGTCGAGATCGCGGTCGAGGGCCAGGATGTACTGCCCGCGGTGGCCGCCCAGGGAGTCGAAGGCCCCGGCCTTGATCAGGCTCTCGAGGGCTCGCTTATTCAGGACCCGCGTGTCGACCCGGCGGCAGAAGTCGTAAAGACCGCGAAATGGCCCGGCCTGGTCGCGGGCGGCCTCAATGCCCTCGATGGCCCCGGCGCCAAGGTTCTTCACCGCGGTGAGGCCAAACTGAATCTGGTCGCCGGCGACCCCGAAGGCGGCCCGACTGGTGTTGATGTCGGGCGGGAGGATCTGAATACCCATCTTCCGGCACTCGTCAATGTAGTAGGCCACGCGATCCGATGAGTCCATAACACTGGTGAGGCTGGCGGCCATGAACTCCACCGGGTAGTGGGCTTTGAGCCAGGCCGTCTGGTAGGCCACCAGGGCGTAGGGCGCGGAGTGCGACTTGTTGAAGCCGTAACCGGCGAAGCGTGAAACCATCTCGAAAACCTCGCTGGCCGTCTCCCGACTGACCCCGTTTCCCTCGGCCCCGCCTACGAACTTTTCCCGCTGAGCGGCCATGACTTCGGGGCTCTTCTTCTTAAAGGCCACGCGGAACAGGTCGGCCTCGCCCATGTCGTACCCGGCCAGAAGCCCGGCCACCTGCATGACTTGCTCCTGGTAGATCATGATGCCGTAGGTCTCCGACAGGACACCCTCCAAAGAGGGGTGGGGATAGCTTACGACCTTGCGGCCGTGGCGCCCGTCGATGAAGTCGTCGAGCATGGCCATGGGCCCCGGCCGGAAGAGAGCCACCGCGGCGACGAGGTCCTCGAAGACCTCCGGCTTGAGACGGCGGAGAAGATCCGTGAGACCCGAGGTCTCGAACTGAAAGACTCCGGCCGTGTTGCCCCGCGAGAGCATCTCGAAGACCGCCGCGTCGTCGAGGGGGATGCGGTCGATGTCGAGGTCCTCGCCCCGGCTCCGCCGGATGGCCTGGACCGCGACCTCGATGACCGTCAGGGTCCGCAGGCCGAGGAAGTCCATCTTGAGAAGACCCAGCTCGGCCAGGACGTCCATGGGGAACTGGGTGACAACCAGGCCCTCGGGGGTTTTCTGGAGGGGGACCAACTCGACCAGGGGGCGGGCGGCAATGACCACGCCGGCGGCGTGGACGGAGGCGTGGCGGGGCAAGCCCTCGACCTTGCGGGCCAGGTCGAGGAGTTGACGGACCTTGGGATCGGCTTCGGCCGCCTGGCGGAGGTCCGGGCTGTGCTCGAGAGCCCGGTCCAGGGTGAGCCCTTGGCCGAAGGGCACGAGCTTGGCGATGCGATCGACGTCGCCGAAACTCATCTCCAGGGCCCGGCCCACATCGCGGATGGCGGCCCGGGCGGCCATGGTCCCGAAAGTGATTATCTGGGCCACCCGATCCTCGCCGTAGCGCTTTACGACGTACTCGATGACCTTGTCCCGCTTGGTGTCGCAGAAGTCGATGTCGATGTCGGGAAACTCGGTCCGGTACGGGTTGAGGAACCTTTCGAAGATGAGGCGGTGCCGGAGGGGGTCGATGTTGGTGATGCCCAAGCAGTAGGCCACCAGGCTACCGGTGACCGAGCCGCGGCCCGGCCCGACCGGGATGCCCTGGCGGTGGGCGAAGTCGATGAAGTCCCAGACGATGAGGAAGTAACCGGCGAAACCCAGGTCACGGATGACGCCCATCTCGTGTCCCAGCCGGGCGTCGAGTTCGACCCTGAGTTCCGGGTCGGGATCGGGATAGCGGCGGGCCAGACCCTCGAGACAGAGCTTCTGGAGAAACGACTCGTTGTCGTAGCCTTCCGGCGCCGGGGCCTGGGGCAGGTGGACCTGTCCGAAGCTGAAGCCGAAGTCGCAACGCTCGGCGATGGCCAGCGTGTTCGACAGGCTCTCGGGGATCTCACCGAAGCTGGCCCACATCTCGTCCGCCGACTTGAGGTAGAACTCGTCCGTGCCGAAACGGAGGCGATTGGGGTCGTTGACGGAGCTCAGGGTCTGGATGCAAAGAACGATGTCGTGAGCCAGGGCGTCCTCGCGCTGGATGTAGTGGGCGTCGTTGGTGGCCACGAGACCCAGACCGAGTTCCTTGGCCAGAGTCACGAGTTGGGTGTTGACCTGCCTCTGACCTTCGATGCCCTGGTCCTGGAGCTCGATAAAGAAGTTGCCCTGGCCGAAGATGTCCCGGTACAAAGAAGCCACCCGCTGGGCTTCGCCCGGGCGGCCACGGTAGAAGTGCTCGGCCACCTCTCCGGAGAGGCAGCCCGAGAGGGCGATGAGCCCGCGGCAGTTGGCGGCCAGGAGTTCGTGGTCGACCCGGGGTTTGTAGTAGAAACCTTCGAGATGGCCGGCCGAGCAGAGCCGGATGAGGTTGCGGTAGCCCTCCTCGCTCTCGGCCAGGAGGGTGAGGTGGAAGGAGTCGTCGTCCACGCGTGGGGTGCGGTCGTGGCGCGTGCGCCGGGCGACGTAAACCTCGCAACCGATGAGCGGCTTCACCCCGGCGGCCTGGCAGGCCTGGTAGAAGTCGACCACGCCGTACATTACGCCGTGGTCGGTGATGGCTAGGGCCGGCATGCCCAGCTCCTTGGTCCGGGCCACCAAGGGCTTGATGCGGGCCGCCCCGTCGAGGAGACTGAACTCGGTGTGGACGTGGAGATGGACGAAAGGCCGCAAGAGGGTACCTCCCCGAAGCGTGAGCCGCATAGGAGCGTGCCGTCCAGTAGAGCGATGAGACGATGCCGAGCCGCATGTGTGCAGGACGGGTCATGCTTAGGGCCTGAGACCCTTGCCAGGTCTCGAGTTCCGCGCCGACTCACGCGCAGTTCGGTCAGTGGCATGCACTCTCTGAGAGCGGATTCTGGCCGAGTTGTGCAGGTCCTCCTCGACGAGAGGCGGGCAATGCACGTTTCCTGACGACCCCGGGTCCTGGCAGTGCGCCACGTGATGAGCGATGTTGTGCGTCCTCTCTGTGTCACCCGAGCAAGCATCGCGCGTGCCCGCCAACTACGCGTCTCAGAGCCAGGGCCTCGCCCCCGAGGTCGCGGCACGCGGCCGGTGCGAACGAGTTGCGCCGTCTTGGCTCGGCGTGCGACCTCCCGACTGAAGCCATCAATTCACAGACGGAGTCAGCAAGAAGACCATGCCGACGGTCCTCTCGGACGCGTCTGTGAGAGTGCGCGACGTCGCTAGAAGGAAGAGGAAGGGGATCATGGAAGGAACTACCGCCATGACCGAGCCGTATGAGCGTCAGCTGTGATTGGGGGACCACGGGTGACAACGAAGGCGGGGATCAAGAAGGAGTATCGAACGCGTTTCCTGTTGGATGAGGCCAAGCTCCGAAAGATAGCGAGCGTCATGGCGGGCCATGCCGCCAAGCTGAGCGAGAGCTCGCAAATTGTGTTCCGGGCGGAGTGCGAGCACGATGCATACTACGAAACGTCCGACATTGATGAGGTTCTCAACGATGATAACGCGCCAGGGAGAGCAATTGAGCGCCTCACCATCCAGCTCTGCCCTGCAGCCATAGAGACCGGAAGCGGTACTCCGAGAGGCGAGAGGGTCATTGCCGAGGTAACGCTGTGTCGGAGAGGGCATAGCATCTGTGCTTACGATCACCCAGGACTCGCGGGACTGGTGCGTGCTTCTTGCCGACGACCTCGACATTCAAATCAAGCGGTTGGCCGTCGGCCGTCTCCTTCGCTACAACCCCAAGCAGATTGATCTCGCTGTTTTCTCTGGAGTGATGCTTCTCGGGATGTCGGTCCTGGTAGCTGCTACAGTAGCGGATTTCCGGCGGCCATCTCTTCAGGCTGATGCAATGAACGCCATGACGCTTGACGCCAAGGTAATCTGGCTGATTCTGTGCCACAGCACGCAGACCACGCTAGCCGGTAAGTGGCTTCCCTGGGCCATGGTAGGCGTCTTGGTCGGCGGCGTGGGGAACATGTCGCAGCCGATTACACACGCGACGAAATGGCTGAGTAGATCTGTGTTCTATTGGGGAGACATGGTCTCGATTCACGACCATCTTGTTCGCCGTGTGACTCAGATCAAGTGGGGGATCGTCATTGCGTTCATCGTGTCCCTTGTCGCAGGTCTTGTTGTGGCCAAGCTGACCTGAGTGCGTGCGGCAGTCTGAGCTTTGCCCTCGGACACGGAATTCGTCTCACGAGTCGTGCTGGTCGTCATGCCCTGTGCGTTCTGCCTGGCTCTGATGCCTGGGAGATCACGAGGCGAGCCATGCTTCCCGACTTCACCGAAGCCCAAGGAATTGACTGGTACCCCCAAGCCGGACTTCATGCTCGCCCAGTTCATCCGGGACACAGCAACTGCGTGCCCTGACGCTCAAGGTCAGCTGCGGGGGTTCCCTAGTGCATGTTGCTCGCCCGAGGATGTCAGGCTCGGATGTCTGACGGATTCCGACAGTCCACCGGAGGAGGTGACGGCTTCATCCTCCCATGTGATAGGCCACCCTTCCCACCGCCTCCTTGAACGCCGCGCCTCTGGCCTCGTAGTTCCGGTAGAGGTCGAAGCTGGCGCAGGCCGGTGAGAGAAGAACCGTGGTGCCGGGCGGGGCCCCGTCCAGGGACTCCCGGACGGCCTCCGCCATGGTCGCAACCTCGGCGATGCTGAGAACCTCGGTAGCGGTGGGAGCCTCCCCCCGGCCCGGGGCGCCCCGCCTCGCCGCCGCCTCGATGGCCCGTCGGATCTTGGGGGCCGTCTGCCCGAGGAGAATCACCTTCCGCACTTTCCCGCACTCGACCACGTTCTCCCCGAGCCCGTCAAAGGGGATCTTCTTGTCGTAGCCGCCCAGGATAAGGTGGATCGGGGCCGGGAAGGCGGCCAGGGCGACCTCGGTCCGGTCGGGGGCCGTAGCGATGGAGTCGTTGATGAACTGGACCCCGTTGATCTCGGCCACGAACTCCAGGCGATGCTCGATGGTCTCGAAGGTCGTGGCCACCTGGGCGCAGGCCTCCAGCCGCCCGCCGGCCAGAACCGCCACTAGGGCGGCGGCCAGCAAGTTGAGAAGGTTGTGCTCGCCCCGCAAGCGTACGTCGGCCACATCGCAGAGGCGCACCCGTTCGACCCCGCCCGGCGAGGGCAGGGCCAGCACGAGTCGATCGCCGTCGATCCAGCCCCGAGCGGCCACCTCCCCACCCTGGAGACGGGTTGGGGGTTCCCCCTTACCGAAGAGGGCCACGCCGCCCGCTTCGGCGCGGCCGCTTCCACCGGGGGCGAAGGCGGGGCGCCCGCCCGTCGCCGGGTCCATCAGCGCCGCCATCCTCTCCCCGGCCATCTTGAGGGTCTCGGCGTTGTCGGCCCCGAAGACGCACCAGTCGCCGGGCACCTGGTAGCGGTAGATGCCCTTCTTGGCCGCCACGTATTCCGCCAGGTCGCGATGGACGTCGAGGTGGTTCGGGGCAAGGTTGAGGACCGCCCCCACGTTTGGGCTGCGATCGACAAGCTGAAGCTGAAAGCTCGAAAGCTCCAGGACAACCGTCTCGTCCGGCGCAAAGTCGAGGGCCCGCTCGATGAGGGGTGTTCCGATGTTGCCGCCGACGAAGACCTTCAGGCCGGAGCGGGTAAGCATGTCGCCGACAAGGGTTGTTGTCGTCGTCTTCCCGGCGCTGCCGGTTACGGCCACCGTCTTGGCCCGGCAGAGGTCAAGAAAAAGGCCGATCTCGGACGAGATCACGGCCCCGCGGTCCCTGGCCGCGGCGATCTCGGGCAGGTCCTTGCGGATGCCGGGGGTTAGGAAGACAAGCTCGGCCTGGTCTAGGACCTTGAGGTAGTCGGGACCGAGGCACAGGTCGATGGGAAGCGAATGCAGCCAATCGGCGGCGGCCGGACCCAGCTTGTCGGCCGTCTTGGCGTCGCCGGCCGCGATGCGCCTGGCCCCCCGGGCCAGGAGAAAACGCAGGAGGGCCTGGTTACTCACGCCCAGGCCAACGACGGCGATCCGCTTTCGCCGGACGTCCCTCAGGATGTGGTCCCGATCGGACGGCATCGACGGCATGGCTTCGGCCACCAATCCTCGATCCTTCCCGAGCTCCCGGGCGGGCCCGGCTTCCGCTATGTGGTTCTTAGCTTGCGCTCCGCACGGCCTCTTCCACCCGGTCCAGGCCCCTGGCGATGTTCTCCATGGACGTGGCGTAGGAGAAGCGGATGGCGTCGGGCCGGCCAAAGCCCGCCCCGGGAACCACCGCGACGTTGGCCGACTCGAGGAGGGCCATGGCCAGGTCGTCCCCGCTCCGAATGACCTTGCCACCCACCGTGCGGCCAAAGAGCTTGCCGATGGTCGGGAAGACGTAGAAGGCCCCCTCCGGGTCTGGGGTGGAGAAACCCGGCATGGCCTTGAGCCGCTTCACGGTATAGTCGCGTCTCTTTTCGAACTCCTCCACCATCTTGGCCACGGCCTCGGCATCATCCCGCAGGGCGGCCAGAGCGGCCCTTTGGGCCACGGACCCGGTCCCGGTGGTCATGTGCCCCTGGAGTTCGGCCATGGCCTTGGCGATGGGTCCCTCGGCGGCGGCGAAGCCGATCCGCCAGCCGGTCATGGCGTAGGCCTTGGAGACGCCGTTGATGACAACGCTCCGTCTCTTGACCTCATCCGAGACGGCCGCCGGACTCAGATGCCGGGCCCCGTGGTAGACGAGCTTCTGGTAGACCTCGTCGGTGATGAGGTAGAGACCGTGGCGAAGAACGAAATCGGCGATGGCTTCCACGGTCTTGGGCGGCAGGACGGCGCCGGTCGGGTTGCACGGGCTGTTGAGGCAGAGAATGCGCGTACGCGGGGTAACCTTGGCCTCCAGGGCCAGAGCGTCGAGCTTGTAGCCGCTGGCTTCGTCAGTCTCGACGAAGACCGGGACTCCGCCGCACAGCCGAACCTGCTCGGGGTAGGTCACCCAGTAGGGCGAAGGAATGAGAACTTCGTCGCCTTCCTCGCAGAGAACCTGAAAGGCGTTGTAAAGAGAGTGCTTGGCGCCGTTCGACACGACGATCTGATCGGGCCGATACTCGAGCCCGTTGTCTTTGAGAAACGTGTCGCAGATCGCCTGTCTTAGGGCCGGGATGCCGGCGGACGGCGTGTACTTGGTGAAACCCTCTTTGATGGCCTCGATGGCGGCGGCCGTGGCCGCCGGCGTAGTCGGGAAGTCGGGCTCGCCGACCCCGAAGTTGACAACGTCCTTGCCCGCGGCCGTCAGAGCCTTGGCCCGGACGTCCACCGCCAACGTCGTCGACGGCTGGATGCCCTGAGCCCGCTTGGTAAGAAAAACCTCTGGATCATTCAAGACCAATGCTCCCCCTTCGTGCCGGCCCGGCGCGCCACCTGAGGTGCGCTACTCGGGCCGCGGCCCTAAGCTCCGACACTCCGGAGCAACCAGCTTCCAGTATAGCTCAGGACGCAGGCGCCGGACGCGATCTTTTCGGCGGGTGAACGTGCCCGGACCAGTCTCGACCAAGAGCCCTGTCAGGCCGCCGGCGGCCGCGGTTCCGACCTCTTCGAATGGACCGGGTGGCTTCCTTCCGGTCTCGGCGGGCCCGGCGCCGGGAATACCGGGGAGCACGGCCTTCTCGCCCCGCGAGTCGGCGGCGTAGACCGCCGCCTTACCTTCCACGGCGATGGCCAGCCAGATGTCGTTGGTCTCGGCCCGCTCGGCCCAGAGAAACTCGAGGTCACCCAGGCCGTCCGGCCAGAGGCCCGAGACGAGGATAGCGTCGACGCCCTGCTTGGCCAGGATTCGCGGCGGCTCGGGCAGGAGGAGGTCGAGCGGATGGAGCAGGCCCACCCGGGCGAAAGGCAAGTCAAACACGGGAAAAGGCAAGTCAAACACGGAAAAAGGTTCGTCCCCCGGAGCGCCCGCGCTCTCGCCTCCGGGGCCGTCACCGCCCACGCGGGGCGGAACGTGGGGCGACCGGTACCGCCCCAGGATGCCCTCCGGCCCGAGGAGAATGATCCCCGCCGGGCCGAGACTAGCGGCCAGATAGACTCCGGCGGCCTTCGCGGCCCCGGCCAGCCGATCAAGGTCCTGGGCCCCAAGACCCGGCGGCAGGACAAGGAGACGCCGACCCGGCTCGCCGGGCAGACCCACCGCCGTCACCTCTTGGCCGAGAATCCGGTCCGCCGGACCAGAGGCCGCGCCAAGCCAGAACCGCCCCGAACCTAGATCTCCGAAGCAGTAGCGCTCGGGCCAACGGTAGGGATGACGCAGCAGGGTGTGGTAGAACTCGGGCCGGCGACGGACAAGACTGGTGGAATCACGAGGCGCCCCGGCTTCCGTCCGGCCAAGGTCGATCTCCGCCGTGATCACACCGTCGCCCCGCTCCCGGCAGGCCAGGACTTCCCCTCGCGGGCCGATGACGCACGACCCGCCGGCGAAGCGGGTTCCGCGTTCCTCGCCCCACCGGTCGGCGACCACGATATGGATTCCGTTCTCGGCGGCGCGGGCCCGCCACTCGGGGTTCGGGGCCACCCGCAGCCAGTTGGTCGGGACGGCCAAAACCCGGGCTCCGTCGAGGGCCATGACCCGGGCCGTCTCGAAGAACCCGACGTCCATGCAGATGAGAAGGCCGAGCGGACCCGGCCAGGCGCCCGTGAAGACGGGCAGCCCGAGATCGCCCTCGGCCGCCCAGGCCGTGTCGGCGAAGAAAGAATGGGTCTTGCGGTAGACGCCGGCCACCTCGCCGTCGGGGCCGATGAGGGCGGCGGAGTTATAGAAGGCGCCCGTGGACGGATCAACCTCGGCCAGCCCGACCACCAGGCTCACGCCGCGTTGGCGGGCCAGCCGTCCGAAGACGCGGGTCGTGGGGCCGGGGATGGGCTCGACGTAGGGGGCAATTTCCTCGCGGCTCCGGAAGACGTAGCCGGTCGTGGCCATCTCGGGGAGGACAATGAGACCGGTCCGGGCTCCGCCGATCGCGACGCTGTCGCCCACACTGCCGGCCCCGCCGTTGAGAACGACGCCGCCGACTTTGTTCGCCGCCTCCTCAACCAGCCGGAGCAGGGCGGCGATGTTCTCTTCCTTGCGAAAGAGCGTCGGCTCAAACTGGACGGCGGCCACCCTGGTCAGTCCGGTCATAACGGGTCCCATCCGTGGCGGGCGATAATCAGTCGGAGCATGGCCCCATTTTTCCCTGCCGGAGCGGGTCTTCCTGCGAGCAAAAGGCGACGCTCGCGCGGGTGGCATGCGGCACGGCCCGGGTGGCCGGCGCCGCAGCCCGGCCTACCCGATAACCCCCAGCTTCCGCCCCGCCCGACCGCAGGCTTCGATGGTCTGGTCGAGGTCTTCCTTGGTGTGGGTGGCCATCAAGCTCAGCCGGATGCGGGAGAGACGCCGGGCCACGGCCGGGTAGAAGACGGCGTTGACGAAGACCCCGTCCTGGTGGAGCAGGCGGGCCATCTCCTTGACCTTCCAGCCGTCGCCGATGATGATCGGGAAGATAGCCGTCTCCGATTCCCCGAGATCGAAGCCGAGCGAGGTCAGACCTTCTTTGAGGTAGCGGATATTCCGCCACAGGCGTTCCCTGAGCTCGGGTTCGCTGTCGATGACGTCGAGGGCGGCGATGAGGGAGGCCGTGACCGCGGGTGGCAGGGCCGTCGAGAACATGTAGGAGCGGGAGTAGAAGCGCAAGTACTCGACGACCTCACGGGTCGAGGCCGCGAAGCCACCCACTCCGGCGAGACCCTTGGACAGAGTGCCGGCCACAATGTCGATCTGACCCTCGATGTGCCAGTGTTCGGGAGTCCCGTGACCGTGCTCACCGATGACCCCCGTGGCATGGGCTTCGTCGATCATGAGGCGGGCCCCGTGCTTGCGGCAGACCTCGACCATCTGGGGCACCGGCGCGATGTCACCGTCCATGCTGAACACGCCGTCGACCACGACCAGGCGTCCATTGTACTTGGGGGACAGGCGGGACAAGTACCGGTCGAGAGCTTCGACGTTCTTGTGCGGGAAAGTCTTGATCTCCGCGCCGGAAAGGCGCGAACCGTCGATGATACTGGCGTGATTGAGAACGTCGTTGAGAATGAGGTCGCCTTCGCGGGCCAATCCCGAGATAATACCCACGTTCGACGAGTAGCCGGTCGGGAAGATGATGGCGTCCTCACAGCCCTTGAAGGCCGCCAACTTGCGCTCGAGCTCACGGTGGAGTTCCAGAGTCCCGGCCAGGAGGGGCACGCTTCCGGCCCCGGCCCCCCACTTCTCCTGGGCCTCGATGCCGGCCTTAACCACCTTGGGGTGGGTGGTCAGGCCCAGATAATTGTTGGAGGCCATCATGATCATCTCGCGGGCCTTGCCCGTGAGGTCGTCCCGGATGATCACGCGGGATTGGCTGGACGAAAGCAAGGTCCGGCAATAAGTGAAATGGCCGGCCTGCTTCTGCGTGTCGACGTAGTCGTAGAAGGCTCGGGTCTTGGCGAAGAGGTCGGGGTCGGGGATGTCGTAGAAGTCAGCGAGGCTAATCTCCTTCTCGCGTCCTTCGACCTCGCGTCCTTCGACAGCATCGGTCACGGGTATCCTTCCTTTCGTGCACAGAACTGTGCTCAGCCATATTATACGACACTCTCAAGGGAGTTTCTAGGCGTCCGGGGCAGGAGGGACAGGCCAGGTCGAGATCTGCTGGACGCGGTAGGCAGGGCTTCTAGGTGCGGCTACGCCGGCGAGCGAGGTAGGTCTGGAGGAAGATCGTGGCCGCCCCGCGGTCGACGAGCCCGCGTTTGCGGCGCTTGTCCCGCCCAACGCCGGCCTCGATGAGGACTTTCTCCGCGGACGCGGACGACAGACGTTCGTCCCAGACGACGACGGGCAGACCACTACGCGCGGCCAGAGCGGCGGCAAAAGCCTCGGCCGCCACGGCCGCGGGTCCCTTGGTGCCGTTCATATTCAGGGGGAGACCCACGACGACCGACCCCACTCCCCACTCCCGGCAGACTTCTAGGACTTGCGCGCCGACGTCGCGTCGCCGCTCCAGCGAAGGCAGGCCCTGGGCCGTGATGCCGAGCGGATCGCTGACGGCCAGCCCGATGCGGCGGGTGCCGAGATCGACGGCGAGAGTGCGGCCCTCGGCCGGCGCGATGTGTCCGATCTTGTCCACGCCCCTTCCTCCCATCGTGGCGCGAGACCTAGCGCCGGCTGTCTAGGTTATCCCCGGGGGAGACGAAACCTCCTCCCCGGCGTCGTGGGCTGGAAACGGAGGAGAGCCCGGCGACGCCTGGAATTGGGGAAACCATGGTCGACAAGACGCCTGACACGGTCGGGAACTTCCCGGAGCCGGATGCCATCCAACCCGGCGTGCGGCCTGTAACGCGCTCCAAGCGGCAGGCGCGAGACGCCTACGATCGGTTGAGCCGGCGCTACGACCTTCTGGCCGGATGGGCCGAGAGACCCGCGGGCCGGGCGGGCTTGCGGCGGCTCGCCGTCCACGAAGGCGAGACCGTTCTCGAGATTGGCTTCGGCACGGGCCAGGCTCTGGTGGAATTGGCTAGAGCGGTCGGGACCCGCGGCCAGGTGCACGGCCTCGACCTCTCCGACGGCATGCTCGAGGTCGCCAAGAACCGCCTCTGGCAGGCGGGTCTGGCGGGCCTGGTCGAACTCCGACTGGGCGACGCCGCCAGCCTCCCCTATCGCGTGGGTGTCTTCGACGCCATCTTCATGTCCTTTACCCTCGAACTCTTCGACACTCCGGAGATTCCCGTCGTTCTAGGCGAGTGCCGTCGCGTCCTTCGCGACGGAGGGCGACTCGTTGTGGTGGCCCTATCCAAGCCGGCGGAAGGCGCCTCCTTGGCGGGCTTGGTCGTGCCGCTCTATGAGTGGTTCCACGACCGCTTTCCGGAGGCCATCGACTGCCGGCCCATCTACGTCGAGCCGGCGGTGCGGCAGGCGGGCTTCGGAATCGTCGGCACGCGGATCATGTCCCTGTGGGGCCTGCCGGTGGAGATAGTCGAGGCTCGCCGCTAGGCCCCGGCCCGGGCCAGACCGGGATCGGCGGCCCGCCGCTTCTCGGCTACCCAGCACATTGGGTCGGGTCGACAGGGGGTGCCGTAGACTCCGTAGCTGCGGGACTTGCAGCCCGCCGCGCAAGCTCGCCCGTGCTCGCAACCGGTGCAAACCCCCTGGACTAGGGCAGAGAAATCGCGGTAGGGTTCAAGAACGGTCGAGGTCCGCCAGATAGTGGCGAAGTCTTCCTGCTTGACGCTGCCGGCCACTTCGTCGCAGTAGGCGCAGGGAGTCACGTTCCCGTTGGGCCAGATGCAGCACCTGGTCCGGCCGGCGCCACACCCGGAGAACTCCTTCCCCGCGAGCCCGGCCTTGGCCGCGGCCAGTTCGGGGTCGACCAGAACGAGCAGCGGATCCAGGGTGGTAATCTCCATCCGGCCTCTGAACTCCTTCCGCCAGCGCACGAAGTCCTCGAGCACCCGCCGGAAGCGGTCCGGGGTAATGGCCATGGCTTCGTAGTCTCTCTGGGCTCGCCCGCAGGGCATGCAGAGCCGCAGGGTCAGGGAGTCGGAACCGATCAGAGACGCCAGCCGGACGATGTCGCCGAGCTTGTCTACGTTGAGTCCGGAGACGGTGACGGAGACGCCGACGTGAAAGACTCCGTAGTTCTGAAGCATGCCGATGGCCCGCACGGCGGCGGCGAAGGCGCCCCGCGTTCCGCGCAGCCGATCGTGGGTGGCCGCGTCGGCCCCGTCCAGGCTAACAAGCACGGAGGGCCCGGCGGCGGCCAGACGATAGGCTTTCTCCGCCGTGACCAGGGTGCCGTTGGTGGTGACCAGGACCCTAACGCCCTGTCCCGTGAGCCGGGCGCAGATGTCCGTCAGGTCAGCCCGGGCCAACGGTTCGCCGCCGGAGAGGGTCACGGTCGGGACGCGGAGTCTGGCCAGCGTGTCGGCCAGGCTCAGGGCCTCGGCGGTGGTGAACTCGCGCGCCGGACCGGTCCTCCAAGTTGAGCAGTGAAGACATCGGAGGTCGCAGCGGTCGGTCACGAGCCACTCGACCTGTGCCGGCACGGCCACGGGCAAGGAGAATCCTCCGTTCGAACGGTGAGTTGGGCCGGCAAGCGTCTGGCCAGCAGGCGTGGGGACGGAAGCCAGTTATGGGGGACTCTTCTTAGGCTGGCGGGATTCCCCTGCCCTGCCTATTCAGATGACCTTGATGTAGAAATCGCGGCAGGCGGCGGCGCAGTAGCCGCAAAGCACGCACTTGCTCTGATCGACGACAGCCCGGCGGGATGCCGGAGAAGCCCCGCGGCCCGGGACCGCCGGAACCAAGCTCAGAGCCCCGTAGCGGCAAGCGCCCAGGCATCGCCCGCAGCCCTCGCAGTGTGACTCGATGAAGAGCCTGCGCCGGTGGACGAGGATCGACTGGGCGACCCGCGGCGGCGGCGCCCGGCCCTCAAGGAGAGCCAGATCGACAAGAAGTTCGGCCCGGGTCTTGACCCCCACGGCCACGGCGTGAACGCCGGGAACGCCCCTGATGAAGGCGAATGCCTCCTCGGCGCCGGCCGCCAGGTGGCCGCCGCCGAGGATCTTCATGGCGTAGACACCCTTGCCCGCTCCGGCGGCCTTGGCGATGGCCGTCAGCATCTCGTCCAGGGTACCTTCGAGCAGCCCCAGACCTCGATAGTTCACCAGGGGATGGATGATGTCGATGTCCTCCATGTCCGCGGCGGCGGCGACCACCGCCGGGGCATGAGTCGAGACACCGACCGCCCCGACCAGCCCGGCCTCCCTCGCCTCCACCAAGCACCGTAAGGCTTCGGAGTGTCCGGCCAGAGTTAGGCCCGACTCCTGCTCGTGAAGGAGAAAGATGTCGATGCGCTCGCGTCCCGTCTCCTCGAGGGCCCGCTGGAGGCTCTCCTTCATGCCCGCGTAGGTGTAGGCGTAGGCCTTCGTGGCCACAACCGCGGGCGGGCGTAGGACGTCGCGAACGAGCGGGTAGGTGCGGTAGAGTTCGGCGGTGTCGAAGAAGGTGACCCCGGCGGCCAGGGCGTCCTCCAGGAGGGAGACCGCCCGCCGCCAAGGCAAGTTCGATTGCAGTGGGCTCAGCGGCAGCAGGCCCAGACAGAAACGGGAGACCTCCGGCCCCCGCGAGCCGAGTCTGATCATCTCCACTGTCTCGGCCGCCTCCACTGGGTCTGCGTCTTCGTCCGGGTAGCGGGGTCGCCCTCGAGGGTCCCGGGGGCCCCGGGGGGCCACGGGGTCCCACTCGGGACCGCGGCTAGGTCCAGGCCCTGTTTTCGCGTCGCCGGAGGACCATGTAGAGGGCGACACCCGCCGCAAACCCGCCGACATGGGCCCACCAGGCCACCGTTTGCCCGGCGACGCCGTAGGAGGTGAGACCCATGAATAGCTGAAGCCCAAACCAGACCACCAGGAAGACAAGGGCCGGTACCTGAGCCACGGTGACGAAAATGCCCAGAATGACCAGGGACGTAATCCGCGCCCGCGGGAAAGCCAGGAAGTAGGCGCCTAAAACCCCGGCGATGGCCCCGCTCGCCCCCACGACAGGCACGTTCGCGCCGGGCGAGGCCAGGGCGTGGGTCAGATTGGCCGCCACGCCGGTCAGGAGATAGAAAAGCACGAAGCGAAAGGCACCCAGGCGGTCCTCGATGTTGTCGCCGAAGATCCAGAGGAAGAGCATGTTCATCAGGATGTGGGCCCAGCCGCCGTGAACGAAAGTTGACGTGACCAGAGTCAACCAGGGCGAAATGGCGCCGGCGCTCCCCCCTCCGGGTCCGAAGAGGAGGGCGGGCGTGAAGCCCCACTTCATGGTGAAGTCCACGAGGGCCGGGCGGCTGAGAGAAACCTCGTAAAGGAAAACGAGAACGTTTCCCGCGATGATGATGATGGTGATCCACGGGAAACGCCTCGATCTCACGCTATCCCTGAGGGGTATCACGCCCCGCCTCTAGGCCTCCGTGTCCAGGTAGCTGCGGACGAGTTCCTCAAGAAGTTCGTCCCGCTCAAGCTTGCGGATGAGGCTCCTCGCCGACTTGTGGCTCGTTATGTAGGCCGGGTCCCCTGAGAGTAGGTAGCCAACGATCTGGTATATGGGATTGTAGCCCTTCTCTCGGAGGGCCTCGTAGACCCGGAGCAGGACGTCGCGAGCCTTGAGCAGTTCTTCCTCTTGCGCAACCCGAAACATTCTGGTCTTTTCTTGTTCGGTGGGCAAGACCAGCACCCCCAAGGGTGGACTCAAGCCGGGGTATTCTTGCCGCCTCGGGCCATCTCCTCCAGCAGGCCCCGCAAGACAACCCGTCCGCGCTCCAGGGCCTCCCCGAGCTTGCCGGGTTCCCGCCCTCCGGCCTGGGCCATGTCGGGACGGCCTCCGCCGCCTCCACCGGCGACCCGGGCCACTTCCCCGATAACCTTCCCTGCGTGGACACCCTTATCCGCCAGCGATTTCGCCACCATGACCACGAAGTTGACCCGCTGGCCGTCTTCCGTCGGGGCCCCGAGCAGGACAACCGCGCCATCCGGACCCGCAGCCGCGCCATCCGAGCCGGCAGCCGCGCCATCCGAGCCGGCGCCCCGGCCTCCTCCACCCCCCCCGAGCTTGTCCCGGACATGGTCGGCGGCCTGCCGGAGGCTATCCATAGACATGGCCGGGAGCGAACCCGCGGCCAGGCGGTAGGGGCCGATGCCTTCAGCCTTCTCGGCGATGGCCGTAGCCAACGACAGGGCCGCCTTGGAAGCCAGACGTTCCCGCTCCCGCTCTTGGGTCCGAATCTCGGCCTGCAGGCGCTGGACCTTCTCCGGCGCCTCGCCCGGCTCGCACTTGAGAAGGGCCGCCGTCTCGCCGAGCGTGGCCTCAATCTCACGGAAGCGTTGGAGGGCGCCTTTTCCGGTCACGGCTTCGACACGGCGAAGACCGGAACCGATGCCGCTCTCGGCCGTGATCTTGAAGAGGCCAATCTCGCCGGTCTGGCGGGTGTGCGTGCCGCCGCAAAGCTCGCGGCTCAGCCCGGCGATGTCTACCACGCGAACCTCGGCCCCGTACTTCTCGCCAAAGAGGGCGATGGCCCCGCCGGCCACGGCTTCCTGGTAGGGCAAAACCGCCGCGCTGAGCGGCCGGCTCTCCAGGATAGCCCGGTTCACCCGGTCCTCGACCTCAAGGACCTGGACCGGAGTCATCGGCCCGAAGTGCGAGAAGTCGAAGCGAAGCCGGTCGGGGGCCACCAGGGAGCCGGCCTGGGCGGCGTGCTCTCCGAGGACATCGCGCAGGGCCCGGTGGAGAAGGTGGGTGGCCGTGTGGTTGCGGGACGTGGCCTGGCGGCGGTCGGCGTCGACCTTGGCCATGGCGCCGGTCCCGGCCGCTAGCCGCCCTTCGGTGACAGTGGCGACGGCCACGATCTTGCCGCCGGGCAGGCGGAGGGCCCGCGAAACCTCGGCCCGCGCCCCCCCCGCCGGCGCCGCATCGGTCCGCGCCGCATCGGTCCGCACCGCCCCGGCTGAGGGTGTGGCATCTCCGGATCCGGCCACAAGAAACCCCCGGTCGGCCGCCTGGCCGCCGCTCTCGGGGTAGAAGGGAACCTCCGACAGCAAGACGTAGACCTCGCCGTCGGCGGAGGTCGCTTCGGACACAAGACGCGGGGCGGTCGGGGCGGCTTCGCCCGGGGCGCCGTCGCCGGACGCGACCACGGCAGCCTGCCCGCCGGCGGCCGGCTCGCCCGTGCACGCCGCTATGGCGACAATTGCGGTTTCGACTTCGAGGCGATCGTAGCCGACAAACGTGTTGCCGGGCAGGGTGGCGAAGAGGTCGGCCAGAGTGGCGGTCTCGTCGCCCGGCCCGGCCGCCTCGCGGGCTTCGCGGGCCCGCCGGCGCTGCTCCTCCATGGCCCGCTCGAACCCGGCCCGGTCTACGGATAGGCCGCGCTCGGCGGCCATGTCCTCGGTTAAGTCAATCGGGAAGCCGAAAGTGTCATATAGGAGGAAGGCGTCGCGGCCGGAGAGCGCTTTGCCCGCGGCCCCCGATCCGGTCGCCATCGCCTCCGATCGTTCCGCCACCGCCGCCAGCATCTCCTCGGTCCGGCGGGTACCCTCGCTCAGGGTCTCCAGGAAGCGCGTCTCCTCGCCCTCGACAACGGTCTGGATGAAGGCCGTCCGGTCCTTGAGTTCGGGGTAGGCCCCGCCCATGACGGAGGCGACGAGGGGAACCATCTCGTGGAGAAAGGGGTGGTCGAAACCTAGGACCCGCCCGAAGCGGGCCGCCCGCCGCAGGATGCGACGCAGGACGTAGCCGCGACCTTCGTTGGACGGCTGAACCCCATCGGCGATGATGAAGACGCAGGAACGGATGTGGTCGGCGATGACCCGGAAGGGGAAAGCCGCCGCCGCCGGGCCGTAGGGGCGGCCGGTCTTGGCCACCAGCCAGTCGAGGAAGGGACGGAGCAGGTCAGTTTCGTAGTTTGTGGGAACTCCCTGGAGCACCGACGCGATCCGCTCCAGGCCCATGCCCGTGTCGACGCAGGGGCGCGGCAGCGGGGTCATTCGGCCCTCGGCGTCGCGGTCATACTGCATGAAAACCAGGTTCCAGACTTCAAGCCAGCGGTCGCAGTCGCACTTGCCGATGCCGCACTCGCCCTCCGGACCGCAGGCGAACTCGCGGCCGCGATCGTAGATGATCTCGCTGCAGGGGCCGCAGGGTCCGGTGTCGCCCATGGACCAGAAGTTGTCCTTCTCCCCCAGGCGGACGATGCGCTCGGGGGGTAGGCCGATCTTCTCGTTCCAGACGGCGAAGGCCTCGTCGTCGTCCTTGTAGATGGTGGGGGTGAGGCTCTCGGCCGGGACGCCGAAGTCGCGGGTGAGCAGATCCCAGGCGAAACGGATGGCGTCGACCTTGAAGTAGTCGCCGAACGAGAAGTTGCCCAGCATCTCGAAGAAGGTGTGGTGACGGGCGGTGCGGCCGACCTGGTCCAGGTCGTTGTGCTTGCCGCCGGCCCGGACGCACTTCTGGGAGGTGGCGGCCCGCCGGTAGGGGCGAACCTCGCGACCGAGGAAGGTGTCCTTGAACTGGTTCATTCCGGCATTGGCGAAGAGCAAAGTCGGGTCGCCGGCCGGCACCACCGACGAGCTGGCCACGACCTCATGCCCCTTCGACCGGAAGTACTCCAGGAACCTGGCGCGGATGTCGTTGCCTCCGAGACTTTGCATGAGTGAACCCCTCTCCGAGACGCTTTCGTCGCCGGGCGTAGCAGGCGACATCAGGCTTCTTGAGCCAAGAATCAAAAGCCCCTTGCCGCCGGCTTCCGCCGGGACAAGGGGCGACGCCTTGCGTCGCGGTACCACCCTCTTCGCCGGGGGCTCCTCCGGGAGGAGACCCGGCCTCAGGGGTGTCGGAGCGCTCGCTCGACACCCTGGGCTCTAACGGGCCCATCCGCCCGGCTTGGCCGGCCTAGTCGCGGCCGGTTCACCGGGTGCTCCGGGGTGGCCTTCGGCGGTCTTGGTCCGAGGCTTTCACCATCCGCCCCGTCTCTGGGAGACCCGGCCGCCTACTTCGTCCCCGTCATGGCTATGGGCACATTCTACCCCAGGCCAAACGGCCTGGCAAGAAACGAACAAGGCCGGCCTTCCGATCCGTGATGCGAGTGCTTCGGCCTAGTAGTACTCCGGATGCCAGATCGGTCTGGCCGGGAAGAAGCTGAGGGCGAAGTCGAGCCCCGGCCCGGGTCGGCCCGTGGCCAACCCGAATTCAAGGATGTCTCCCAGGGACCGGGCACCCACCGCCACCCGGGAGAGGATGCCGATATCGATGTCCAGGTCGGGCGCCGCGGTGGTCTCACCGGCTGCGGCTGCGACGTCGGCGGCGCCGGCCGCACCGGCCATGGAGTCCCCGGCCTTCACTTCCCGGACCGTCACCGCCCGCCCGTCGCACCGCACGGCGAAGGTTCCGTCATTCCAGGGGGCCAACTGGTCATGGACGCGGATGAGGCAGGAACCCCGGAGTGGTATCGATGCGGCCCCGCCTCCCTCGCCCCCCACTCCCCTCGCCTCGAGCAGCCTTTTCACGTCCACGATCCGGGCCATGACCCCCGGCGAGACCTTGGACTCCTCGATGCGCGGGTTTCCGAAGAGATCGAGGAGCGGGCTCCCGGCCGGGAGGACAAACCGTACGTGCTTGTGCTGCGATTCGTGACAACTCAGGAAGAAGAAGAGACCCCGCCAGCCGTCGGGAGTGGTCGAGATGATTTCCCGCACCACGAGCGGCGCCATGTCTTTCTCCTCGGTCACGCGTGAAATGACGTGCCCCCGAACCTCGCCCGCGTCATCCTCCCAGACAAAAGCGAAGCGCCGGCCCTCGTCCACTTGGAGGACTCTGTTCCGCCAGTACTCTGCCGTGCGGCGGGCGGTCAGGTTGAAGCGGGCGGCCTCCCGTTCGTAGACCCGGTCGAGAGTGGCGATGGCCGACTCCTCGGTCTCGCCGCCGAGGGGTTGGAACAACTCCTTCTCCGCATAGATGAGCTGACGTATGCGTCCGACGCGCCGTCCGTAGGCGGCGAACTCGGCCGGCGGGACTTTGAGCTCCACCCGCTGGGCGGCCAGACTCCAGCCAAACCGCTCGTAGAAGGCAAATGAAAACGGATACAGGAGCGACAGCCCGACACCCTCGTCTCTAAGACGCCGGAGATGGCCGAACATGAGCTCGCGAACGAGCCCGCTTCGCCTTGTCTCGGGGGCCGAGGCGATGGTGGCGACCCCCACGGCATCTACCAGGCGGCCCAGGAGCCAAACCTCAAAGGGGAACTCCATCAGAGCCGCGGCCAGCTTTCCCTCGGAGAACACGCCCAACATCCGACCGGCGTAGGGAGGCTCCAGGTAGATGCGAATGCGTTCCGGAGTGCCGTTGAAGGCATAGCCGGCAATGGCCGAGTAGGCCGGGATGTCGTCGGGTGTGAGGGGACGAACTTCGGGCACGGGTGGTTTCTCCTCTCGAGCGCTGTCCGCGGACCGGTCGGGAGCGCGAAGGGCGACGCGGTTATTGCCGGGTACCGGCGCTAAGCAATAATAACACAAAGACAAGTTGGCTCCGACGGGCGGGCCTCTACGCCCGCATCTCCTTCCCCATCCTCTTCATCCTCCTCGTCATCATGCCCCCGACGCGCCCGCTCTGGGCCGTCGTCAGGCCGCCCCAACCGTCGGCGCGGACCCGCTCAAGATAGCCCAGTTCATCGGCGATGACGAGCTTCAGGATGTCTTCCCGGGTGACAGGCTTGGCCCGGCGAGAGGGCTTGGGGGTCCCCTCCGGGGCCAGTTCCTCCGGGGCGGTGTCGTTAGCCGGGGGCAGCTCGATTGGAGGGGCGCCGTTGCCTGCGGCCTGTTCCTCTGAAGAGGCCGCGCTCGCCGGGGCGGTATCGTCGCCCGGGGTAGCGGGCGTGTCGCATGGAGCGGTGCCGTCGCCCGGGATGACGGCCGGCGAAACCCCGATTGCCGCAGCGGGCCCAGGGACCTCCGCCAAGATCCTGGTCGCCGCCACCTTCCCGGCCGTCTTCTTCTTGGCCTTTTTCCTCTTGGCCTCCCGCTTCGCCCCGTCCGGTTCCGGCTCAGGCTCGATCCCAAGGGCTTTCAGGGCCGCCGCAAGCCGGGCGGCCGCCTCGGCCTCCTTCTGACGCTTGGCCGCCGCCTTGGCCCGCTCGATCTCCCGGCGCCGGGCCAGTTCCTTCTCACGCACGTAGTGGGCCAGCTCCAGGTAGTGGGAGACAATCTCCTCGCTGAGGCTGGTGGTCATGAGGTGGAAGGCTTCGCTACGTGGACCTTTCTTGGACACGGGCGCCTCCCGAGGTTCAGGTGGTCTGGCCTGTGTAGTCTACCCCGGCCGGCGATTCGGTCTACCCCGGACGGCGATTCGGGATTCCGAGGCGGGTGAAATGGCGGGTGTCGAAAGTGTAGCAGAGCGGTGTGTCGCTGCCCTGGGCCGCTCTAGCCAGGACGGCGTCGGCGAAGTCCACGCCTAGGGTCGCGTAGTCGGCCAGAGCGTCACTCAGGATGTCGGCCTCCTCGCACTCGATGCCCTCGGCCTGAAGAACGCCTCCCACCGCGCGGGCGATCTCCGTCCGAGGCACCCCATACCTTCGCTCCAGAGCCCACACGGTTTCGGAAATGGTCAGGGAGTGGACGCGGAGGGTCAGACTTCCCCCGCGAGCTCTCTCAAGTAGAGCCCCGGCCTGACGCGCGAGGGCCGGCGGCTCCCCAACGAGGTGGCGGATCAGGACGTTCGCGTCCAGCCAACCGCCCACGGCCGCAGGCGTCACTTCTTCCGGGCCTCCTCGGCCCCGCCCGTTCGATACTCCTCCAGCCTTCTCCGCTCTCGCTCCGCCGCCCAGTCCGGACCCGCGTCTTCCTCCGCTTGGAGGCCGACGTACTTGACCTTTGTCTTGAGGCAACCAGCCAAGTCGGAGAGGGTGATCCTGGGCTCGCTCGTGACATAGACGGCTCCCGCCTCGGCAACGCGGAAAACCAGTTCGTCGCCTGTCTTAACTCCGAGAGCCTCCCGCACGGGTTTCGGCACCTGAACCTGACCCTTGCCCGTGACCTTCGCCCGAAATCTACGCTCCACGCCGAGAGCCTCCTTGACAGCCACGGCGATCCCTAATGAGAATTATGGTCCAGGACGTGTGTCCTTGTCAAGGATCAAGGCTTTGCCGGGAGCAGCGTACAATTCGCTTCACTAACCACAACCTGATTTGGGAGATATACAAGTCCGACAAGGAATGAGTTGCGTCTCATTCCCTGCGGAGAGCCTATCCCCCGCCGGCCTGGCGACGGTCGGCCGCGCCGAAAACCGCCCAGACCGCATGAGACAGCCTACGCACGTCCCGCGGCCTGATCCCACCAGGGCTTCAAGTGGTGGTTTCGCTGTATGGTGAAGGATGCGCGATGCTCGATCCGCCGGACAATCTCCCGGAGGGTATCGGCATCGACGCCCACGGTGACCACCCAGACCTTTAGCACGTCCGCCGTCGTGGAGTCCATCTCCAACGAGAGAGAGAAAGAGATCGGTTTCGGTCTGCGAACTGAGGTCGATTGGGGTCAGAGTGCCCCTCTGCACCGCAGTCTCGATGTCTACCCGTACGCGGGCGGGTGCGCCCGGATCATCCCCTCGCAGGAACAGGACCTCCTGGCGCACCTGCGGGACAATGTGGAATCGAGCGCCGAGTCCGGCTAGGTCGTCAAGGAGTGGGTCTGCCGCACAGAGGTTCAGAAGCGAACAGGCATCCAGGACCGCTGGCCGCCTGAGGGCCGGCGGAAGCCGCGAAAACCCCGGTGGCCCGGTCGTCACGAGAGACTCCGTGACAGGAGGCTGGCTAGCTTCTGCACATCCTCCGCGCCGGTCTCGCGCAGCAGTTCCTGGACCCTATCCCGGACACTTAGACGATCGGTGGCGAGGAGTTCGGCGAACTGCCCCTCGCCAATCCGCTCCGCGGCAAAGGCCCGGATCGCCAGGAACAGGTAGCGGCGCGGGAAGGCATCCTCACTCTCAATGGGAGCGGTCCTAGGGTAGCCGAGGAGCGTCTGGGCCTCGCGGACCCGGAACCCCTCGTGATCCAGCATCTGCCACGTTCCTCTCGACACATGTCCGAGCTCCTCTAGCCTCAGCATCATGGCCTGGAAGGAAACACCAAAGTAGTCGGCCAGGGCTATAATGCTAGCCGGCGTGGTCTGCCCTCCCTCCTCTTGGAGGAGGGTGTAGTGCCGTCGAGTGACCGCTTCGGTTGGAAGCAGAAAATGCTTAGCGAAGGTATCGGCCGTCCGTTCGGACCGCGAGACTCCCGGGCCCGCTGCGGTCAAGACGTCAGCTTCGTAGGGACTGGTGACGAAGTGCCCGTGCTCATGGGCCAGGGTCCAGGTGCGGCGCTCGCGCGGATGCTTGCGATTGACGGCCACGCAGGGTCCGTACTCCCTCGTATAGGAGAACATGCCGGCCACCTTGGCCGGGAGATCAAGAAGGAAGACCCTCAGGCCACGGTCTCCTTCCAGCACGGCGCGGAGGTTCCCGATCGGGCCGTCGCCCAAGCCCAGTCGATTCCTCTCGGAGCGGGCGGCGAGCTCGCCAGCCTGGTCCGGTGAAAGGCCGGAGACGTCATACGGGCGAGGCGCCGCAGGCGCGAGGTCGGCGGCCGCGAGGGTCTCAAGGTAGACGTAGTTGGCGCACCAGCGCCGGAACTCAGCGACGGCGGACTGAATGTCGTCGGCGAGATCAGCCTTCCACTCCGGCCGCACGATGGCCCGAAACTGGATTCCGAAGCCCGGAACGACTGGCCCGGGGCGGAGGAGCTCGGACACGGACCGTCCGTACAGACCGGCAAGGGCGATCAGTTCCTCGCTCTGGACGCGGCGGGCGCCCTGCTCCATGGCCACAACGGTCGTGCGGGCCACGCGGAGCGCGTCGGCTGCGACCTGTTGGGTAAGGCCTCTCGCCTTGCGGGCTTCCTGAAGACGCTGCCCCAGGACTCTCGGGTCGTCGCCTCGGGCTTCGGATTCGTCCACTAGGCGCACCTCTCTCTGGCGCTGCGCTGGTTGCTCCATCGCATCGCGCTCCATCATAGGGGTAGCGGATGACTTTGTCAATGCCATCAGCGGAAGAAGGGTGGCGCATGTCAGGCTGCCAGTCCGCAAGAGCGGCAGACCGGTCAGGATAGCCCACAGCGTGACGTATTGCAGCGGAGTGTCTTCCTGGCGCAGACCTGACACCAAGGTCGCAGTGCTTCATCGGGGGCATTGCTGACGATATTCTCCGCGACGTCCATGTGCGGGGCCCGCCTGCGTCACCCACTCGGAACGGAGAAGACATCGATTCTCTCAACCTGCTGTACCGCCATGAGCCTCGACGCCGTCTTCGGAGACACCCAGAATGACCGACCTGCTACCGCGGGGGACGGCGAAGTACACAAGCCCCGGCCCACCCCAGCCGATCCGGCCACGAATCTCGCCAAATGCCGTATCCAAACGCTCCGAGTAGATGAGCTCGGGCCGCGTTTGATCGACGGTCGCGGTCCATACCTCCAGATCGCCTGCTCGGACCGCCAAGTGAGCGATGCTTCGCCTCTCCGCGGAATAGGCCGAATCGAGCACGGTGTAAGCGCCGGGTACGGCCAAGGTCTGGCGACCACCAGTCTCCAGGTTCATGGTGATCCTGCCATCCCAGATGACGGTCTTCCCGTCTGCCCAGGCCACCAGGTGACCCGCGTCGACCGTGAGCAGGTCAACGCTGGACTGCAAGCCGAGGTCGGCGTCCTGACCCAGTAGCTTCGCCGCAACCGCGAAACGTCCGTCAGACTCTGGTTGGGGGGCGACTATCGCCTCGAGCGAATAGCGGCCCCCGGGTCCTGCCGACGTGAGAACGGCGAAGGGGTCCGGCGTCGGGTCAGGCGTGGAACAGCCGGCGACGATCACCAGAACGACCGCAGAGAACACTACCCCAAGCGCTGGCCGGGAGTGCCTAGCTCGCAACGGCTGCTACCCCCTCACTGGATCTGGTCAAGCGAGACCTCTGCGGAGAGCCTATCCCCGCAGCCTGGTGACAGTCTCTGCTTGGGGTCAGGCCCCTCTCTGCTTGCCTTGCGATGTGCCTCAATCGCGAACTGGACACCGAGTCTCGAGGTGACGCACGAGGGGGACCGGCGCCTGCCGATAGTCCGGGCCACCTACCGGCCGGCGAGCATTCTCTCCAGCGCCTCTATCTTCGGCCTGTCCTCCTCCATCAGGCAACCCTGCGCGTCGAGTGCTCTCAGGACCCGCAGTGCTTGCTGGAGAAAGCCCCGGTCTGCCGGAGGGTGGGCCGAGCCGACCTTCACCAGGGAAATGGCAAGATCCACCTGGTAGTCGGCCCGATCGGGTTCGGCCTGGGCCAGGCGCTCGGCGATGGCCAGGGCTTTCTGGTAGGACTCGCGGGCCTGCTCGCCCTGGCCCAGCGCGCGGTAGAGGTCGCCCATCTTGTCGTAGGACACGGAGAGGTCGCGCTGGTAGTCGGCCCGATCGGGTTCGGCCTGGGCCAGGCGCTCGCGAATGCCAAGCGACTTCAGGTAGGCCTCGCGGGCCTGCTCGCCCTGGCCCAGCGCGCTGTAGAGGTCGCCCATCTTGTTGTAGGACACGGAGAGGTCGCGCTGGTAGTCGGCCCGATCGGGTTCGGCCTGGGCCAGGCGCTCG
>Ga0315278_10000193_pt1 | contig 54952 bp, 42 predicted proteins | sample YL17G06_0_MG_FD_203880 | JGI IMG/M metagenome (GOLD analysis project Ga0315278, IMG submission 203880) | Sediment microbial communities from Yellowstone Lake, YNP, Wyoming, USA - YL17G06_0 | ecosystem: Environmental > Aquatic > Freshwater > Lake > Sediment | place: USA: Wyoming | collected... | reverse complement strand
CAGCCAGATCGCGAAGAGCGTATTCATTTATCTGGGCATACCGTTCATCGCCGGTATGCTGACGCGTCTGGTACTCGTGAAGGCGAAGGGCAAAGCATGGTATCATCGCGAGTTCGTACCGAGAATCAGTCCCATCACACTCATAGCCCTACTATTCACAATCTTCGTGATGTTTTCGCTCAAGGGCGAGTTGATTGTGAAGATTCCCCTTGATGTGGTACGCATAGCAATACCGCTGCTTATTTACTTCGTAGTGATGTTCCTGCTCAGCTTCTACATGAGCTGGAAAGCCAAAGCGGACTACGCCAAAGCGGCCACTCTCAGTTTCACCGCCGCCTCCAACAATTTTGAATTGGCCATCGCTGTGGCGGTTGCGGTGTTTGGCATCAATTCGGGTGTGGCCTTCGCTGCGGTCATAGGACCGCTGGTCGAAGTCCCGGCTCTGATCGGCCTGGTCAATGTCGCGTTATACTTCCGAAAGAAGTACTTTGCAGGTGGTGGAGTTGAGTTGACCAAGTGTGACGTTGTCCCCACATCGCCGAAGTGAGTGGATTCGTTCCTGCCCTCCTCAAAGCGGGTACGATTTGTTCATATGACGCTGTACGTACTCGTGCCGCATGACAAGTATGGCGTTCGATTCCCTATACCTCCGACTCCGTTCGTTTACCGAATGTGACATACAGCGCCGGCAGAACGAGCAGCGTAAGAATCGTTGACGTCAGGATACCGCCGACCACAACTGTGGCTAGAGGCCGCTGGACTTCGGCGCCGACCCCGGTGGAAATCGCCATCGGGATGAATCCGAACGCCGCGACTAAGGCCGTCATCAATACCGGTCGAAGGCGCATTATCGCGCTGGTCCGGACGGCAGTGACGATATCCCCTATTTCTGAACGCACTCGCTTGATCGTGGAAACCAGAACCAGGCCGTTGAGTACGGCGATGCCGGAGAGAGCAATGAAACCGACACCCGCCGAGATGGAAAACGGCATCCCCTTGAGCACAAGAGATACCACGCCGCCCAGCGCCGCCAGCGGGACGCCGGAGAAGATGAGCAGCGCGTCACGTCCTGATTTGTAGGTCCAGTATAACAACGCAAAAATGAGGAGGAGCGCTATCGGAACGACAATCGCCAGACGGGCCCGAGCCCGTTCAAGATTCTCGAACTGACCTCCCAGGCGAATGAAATATTCGTTCGGAAGGATTACATCGGATTTGAGCACCTCGCGCAGCTCACTTACGAACGATCCCATGTCGCGATTGCGCACGTTGCATTGAATAACAATGCGTCGCTTGCTCCATTCGCGAGTTATAGTACTCGGCCCTTCGTCAAGGACAGGCGTGGTCAGTCGATCCAGACCGACCAGACTCCCTGTATTGGAACGCACCAGGATGCGGCTGATGTCTTCAGGTCCGTTGAGACGGGTGGTGTCCGCCCGCATCACCAACTCGAAGCGACGCTGACCCTCGAAAACGTCTCCGACCACAATCCCGCCCAGACTTTCTATTGCCGTGAGCACGTCACGCGCCGTCAGTCCAAATCGAGCCAGACGTTCGCGATCCACCGCAAGTCGCAACTAGGGCTGGCCGGTCAGTTGCTCGACAGAAACGTCCGCGCTGCCGGGTATCAGTTTGACGAGGGTCGCAAGCTCTTCGGCTTTTGCCTCCAGCACTTTCAGGTCGTCGCCAAACAGCTTGATCCCGATATCAGAGCGAATGCCGGCAATCATCTCGTTGACGCGCATCTCTATCGGTTGCGTGAAGACCCGGTTCTGTCCCGGCAGGTCGGCCAGCTCGGCATCAATTGCCGCTGCCAATTCGGTCTGATTGCCCGCCCTGGTCCACTGGTCGCGGGGCTTGAGCGAGATGAACATGTCGGAGAGTTCCAGCCCCATCGGATCGGTAGAAAGTTCGGCCGTACCTACCCTGGTCCAGATATGTGCGATCTCATCGGGGAACTTCGTCAGCAGATTCTTCTCCATCTGGGTGTTGTACTCTACGGATTGGTCAATCGAGATGCCGGCCAGGCGGACGAGGTTGATGACAACCGTACCTTCGCTAAATCGCGGTACAAACTCCGAGCCAAGTCGGGTAAACAGAAAAGCTCCGGCCGCCACTAACACCACGGCTGAAATCAGCACCACCCTGCGGAAACGCAGCGCCTGGTCAAGCACCAGACCGTACCAGCGTTTGAGCCACCCCACGAAAGCCGGTTCGCGCTCACGCGTCCTGCGAGTAAGCAGCACACTGATCAAAGATGGAATCACGGTGAACGACAAGAGCAGCGAACCGGTAAGAACAAAGACCACCGTGAGCGCCATCGGTACGAAGAGTTTCCCTTCCACGCCCTGCAGCGTGAGGATAGGCAGATACACGATGATAATAATCAATTCCCCAAACAACGTAGGCTTGCGGACTTCGAGGATGGCATCCCGTATCACGTGCAGGCGATTGGCCGAAGGGCCGGCGTCGGCCAGGCGCCGCACCGAGTTCTCGACCTGAATGACGGCGTTATCCACCGCCAGACCGAAATCAATCGCGCCGAGGCTCATCAGGCTGCCCGCGATTCCGGCGCGCGACATCAGGTCAAACGCAAACAGCATTGATAAAGGAATCGCCGACGCCACCACCAAGCCGGCTCGCAGGCTCCCGAGGAATACGAACAGGACGGCAATTACCAGAACGGCGCCGTAAAACAGGTTGTGCTCGACCGTCGACAGCACCTCACCGACCAGCTTGGTACGCTCATAGACCGGAAAGGCCTTCACACTGTCGGGAAGGCTCTGTACCGCTTCGGCCAGACGCTCGGACAGACGACTGCTGATCTCGGCCGGGTTTTCTCCGGTGATCATGAATCCGAGGCCGAGCACCGCCTCACCACGGCCATTGCAGGTAGTGGCGCCTCGACGCAGTTCATGTCCGATGACCACTTCACCCAGATCCCGCACGGTGATCGGAATCCCCTCATTGACTGCCACGACAATGTTTTCGATTGCCGGTATCGATTCGACCGTGCCGATGCCTCGTATCAGGGTAATCTCGCCGCCGCGCACGATTTGGCCCCCCGGCACGTTGCCGAGGTCTTGTCTAATGACATCGATCACATCGGTGAGTGACAAGTGGTATCGGGCGATGCGGTCGGTATCGAACAGGATCAGATACTGCTTCTCGAAGCCGCCCCAGCTATTGACCTCTGCAACTCCGGGCACCGACTGTAACTGCGGCTTGACCAGCCAGTCCTGCGCCGTCCGCGGATCGGTTACCTCACTGGTTTCGCTGGTAACGATGTAATGGAATATCTCGCCCAGCCCGGTCGAGACCGGACCAAGCTGCGGCGCGCTGACACCGTCGGGCAACTCCGCCGCCAGCAGCCGTTCGCTCACCTGTTGGCGCGCCAGATAGAGATCGATGTCATCGTCAAATATGGTCGTGACCTGGCAAATTCCGTACTTGGTCACCGAACGCAGTTCGGACAGGCCAGACAGACCGGTCAGGGTCTGCTCAAGCGGGTACGACACTAATCGTTCAATATCTTCCGGCGCCCAGCCCGGCGCGGCTACGTTAACCTGGACCATCACCGGGGTAGTGTCGGGAAAAGCATCAAAAGGCAGGTTCCACAATGCCACGACGCCGAACAAACACATGACTCCGGCTAGAGCCAGAACCACCTGCCGATAGCGCAACGTAAATTCAACTATGTGACTTAACATTCGCCCCTCAACCCACTGGTTCCAGACCGCAGCAGCCGGCGCCGATGCTGGTCTTCTTCAGTTCCGTCTTCATCAAGAATGCGCCCTCGACTACAACTTCCTCGCCCGGTGTCAGGCCACCGGTCACCTGGTAGTAGGCCCCGTTGCCATCAAGCAGCTGCACTTTGCGTGGCCGATACCGATCCACCGCTTCGCGCACGAAAACCACGTTGCAGCACCCTTCCCATTGGACTGCGTCTTTAGGAACGAGCGTTACCTGTTGATCTGACTGTCCAATTATCGTCACTCGACCGAACTCTCCGGCCTGCAGGTTGTGATGGCGGTCGAGAACCCGCGCGCGCACCGTACCCATGCGAGTATGCTTATCAAGAAAACGCGACACCCAGATTATCTCCGCACCCACGCGATCCAACCCATGCCCATCAGACGTAAACGTCAGGGCCTGCCCCACACCCACGCGACGCATCTGCTCCTCGGCCAGTCTGGCCTCGATCCACATCGATGACGGATCCGCCACGATAGCAAACGCACGACCGGCGTCATTCAACTCGCCCAGTTGCGCGAGCCGCTCTACCAGAACCCCGCGATTGGGGGAGCGCAGGACAAACTGATTGGAAACCTGCCCGCGCGCGATCAGATCATCGACATCGCCTTCACTCAATCCGGCCGAGAGCAGCAGCCCCCGGACACTGGTGAAGGCCGCCCTGGCCTGTTCCGTTGCCGTTTGCTGGTTCTCATATTCGCGCACGCTGGTTAGATCACGGCGGTGCAGTTCATCCTGGCGCGCGAGTTCTTTATCCTCGGCTTGAAGTGCAGCGCGGGCCGACAGAAGCTCTGCCCCCAGTCGAGCGATCTCAGGCGACTGAAGCAGCGCCAGTTCCTGTTCGGAGGATACGGCGTCACCCGGCGCAGCCAGCCAGCGAGAGACCAAAGCCGGCACTGTCGTGGTTACTACCGTTGTGCGTGCTTCGTCGAAAACCACTTCTGCCGGAGCTTCGATTCCTGACTCCAGAGCGGTCGAGCGAACCTGCTGCACGGTAATACCGGCGCGCTCGGCGGTCTGTTCGGAGGCAAACTGGATTAGCGCCCCGTTGGTCGCGCACGCTTCAGCATTAGGTCGGAAAAAAAGCGAGACTCTAATCTCGTCATCGCTTGGTCGAGCCGGCGATGACTTCAGGATTTCTTCCTGAGGGAACTTCAGATCAGGATTACAGGAGCGGCAATGCGTCTCCGGCAACCCGTGGCCGCCGCACCAGTTACCATCAGCCTTGAACGTCTCGGCCAGTTCCGGATGGCACCGAGTGCATTCGGATTCCGGGACCCGATGCTCGGCACACCAGTCAGAAATCGCGGGTGTCGCGACTGACATCGCGCTCACGGTCGCACCGTGTTCGCCCGGGCTATGGCCGTGCCCTGCGTGCTCGTCGACGATAGTCGCAGGCGATTTGGTATCCCCTCTCCTGTCGTCGGTTACCTCGCCGCTGCACGAACAGATCATAGCGCCTCCGGTCAAAAGAACCAGAGTTGCCAAAGTAGTTACTGCAATGTGCTTCATTATGTCATTCTCCAACAGGAATCATCGTCGTAATACCAGACCTGCCGACACCGACCATATCTTCAGTCGGGTCAGTCAGCCTGACTTGCTGCTAATCGTGTTACGGATATGAGGCCGCAGATCATGAAGCGGCCTGGCCGAGTACTAAGCGGATAATTGAGGAGGGTGGTAGATGTCGCTCACGGGCGATAGATCGCATCGATACTGAGCCATCGGGACCGACCAACTGAACGGTTCGTCTACCAGACCGAGCTCCTGAACAGGTTCAATAACCACCGGCAGGAGCGGCAGACAGCTCAGGCAGTCGCAGTCGGTACCGCATTGGCCGTCGCAATCGTCATCGCAGAAACCGGTGGGCATCTCTGCCATGACTACCAGTACAATCACCGCGAGAACCGCGAACGACAGCGTTGCCCGAAAGAGGCTGTCACGATTCTTCTGAAACTCGAAACGAACCATATTGCTTATAACCAGCAAACCGCGTAGAAGATTCAACGCAGACATGTTCTAATTTAAGGATTATTCAGATTTTCGCCACCCCAAAAGGGCTGAGGTGGCGTGCAACTTCTTCGGGACATTGCCACCGGTTCTTACTTGCATCATCGATGATATTAAGCTATTTTCCGTTCGGAACAGGTCAATTAGTCTGCTCGTTGGTCACGCAAGTATTGCTGAGTACAGATACGTAAGAATCTTTGATATAGGACGTCTGATAAGGCGAAAGGTAGTCGTATGAGAAAACTGATGGGACTGGGGATGATTCTTGTAGCCGCTGCTCTGGCTGTGGTACTGATCTTGCCGAAGGTTGACAAGAAGACATCGAAGCTAGGTCCGGAGGAGCTGGCGTACTATAAATACAAGCGTTTCAACAGACTGCCCAAGGCCATGCGGCAACCCTCCAACTATTTCTTCGAGCAGCGCGCCTACCCCTACGATAGTATCCCGTATCAGCGGTACTACGAAGCGGTCGCGGAAGCGAAAGTCATGCAGCGCCGTCAGGAAGTATCCGCCCTCAGCGGAGAGGCTATCACCTGGAATCCGGCCGGCCCGACCAACGTTCCGGGACGAATCAGCTGTCTTGACGTCGATCCAACGAATCCGAACGTGGTCTATGCCGGTTCGGCATCGGGCGGTGTTTACAAAACCACTGATTTGGGCGTCACCTGGGGCATAGTGTTCGGTGAGGACGGCACCTACTCGATTGGCGGTCTGGCAATAGATCCCAACAACCACAACGTCATCTGGGTTGGGCCTGGGGAAGCATCGAATTCCATAGACTCTTACGAAGCAGACGGTGTCTATAAGAGTACCAACGGAGGAACCTCGTGGAACAACGTTCTGCCTCTCACCACGGCGCGAGTGGGGAAAATCGTTGTCGACCCAACCAATTCTGACAGGGTGTTTGTTGCCGTACAGGGCACCAGGTTTGCGGGAGCCAGTGCTGATAGAGGACTCTATCGGACCGAGGATGGCGGAACCAGTTGGGAAAAAGTCCTGTACTTTGATGACGTCACGGGTTGTGTGGATGTAGCTCTGCACCCGTCGACGGGAACCGTGCTTGCGAGCTCCTGGCCGTTTGGTTACGGCCCCACTAGCGCAATCTACAGATCCACTTCGCAAGGTGATGCGGGCACCTGGACGATGATTTCCGGGACCGGGGGATTGCCGGCTACCGGCAACCTGGGCCGCATCGGAGTGACCTTTGATCCCTCGTCCAATTACTGCTACGCTATCATCATCGGCAGCAACTACAACCTCTACGGGTTATATCGGAGCAGTGACCGGGGTGTAAACTGGACACAGGTTAATGACGGTGCCATCACAAATAGTTATGGTGCGTTCGGTTGGTATTTTGGCCAGGTGCGAGTCGCGCCCGGACATCCCAATATCGTCTATTCTCTCGGCGTGACGCTGTGGAAGAGCATTGACTACGGAGCCAACTGGAGCGATGTGACTAACGAAACCCACGTGGATCACCACGCGCTATACATCTCGCCCAGCAACCCCGATATCCTGTACGGCGGGTGTGACGGCGGTGTGAACTATTCCAGCAACGGTGGAAGCAGTTGGTTTGTTTATCGGAACATGGATAACACCCAATTCTATGCGATCACGATGGACTACAACAATCCCGAACGGCTTTTCGGCGGCACACAGGATAACGGCACGCTCCGGACTTTCACCGGAAGCACTGACAACTGGGATCACATCCTTGGCGGCGACGGTTTCTACTGCCTCGTCGACTATACCAATCCGGATATCATTTATGCCGAGTCGCAGAACGGCAACCTGAATAAGTCGATTGACGGCGGGGTGAGCTTCTTCTGGGCGCAAGCCGGAATAGATCCGAACGGCACGGATACACACGGTTGGAACACACCGATCGAAATGGATCCTAACGACCCGAATGTGCTCTACTACGGCAGCGACTATGTGTATCGAACCAGCAATGGCGCCCTCAATTGGGTGCCCATCAGTTCGGACCTCACAGATCGATACCTGACCACCATTGCAGCAGCTAAAAGTGATCCCCAGGTGGTTTATGCTGGTTCCCGGTCAGGGGGCGTCTATGTTACCAACAATCTCGGTGGCACCTGGACGGATATCGGAGGCAGCCTGCCTGACCGTTGGGTGACCCGCCTGACCGTTGATCCGCATGACGCGGGCATTTGCTACGCGACCATTTCAGGATACCTTGCCACTGGCTCGAAACTGCCGCACATCTTCCGGACGACCAACTACGGTTTCTCTTGGACTGAGATAAGCAGTAATCTGCCGGATGCCCCGCTCAACGATGTTATTCTCGATCCGGCTGACGACCAAACGCTGTATGTTGCAAGTGATGTAGGTGTCTATGTAACACATGATCTGGGCGGCTCTTGGGCGCTGCTCGGCGGCGGGATGCCGCTGATAGCCGTGATCGATCTGGTTATTGATCCCAAAACCCGCAAACTGGTGGCCGGTACGCACGGGCGTTCCATGTTTTCCACGGTAGTGCCTTGCCCCACGCTGGTTGATGGGGACGGCGATGGTATTGGCGACGCTTGCGACAATTGTCCGTCAGTGTCCAACGCCGATCAGGCGGATTTGGATGCCGACGGCATCGGTGATGCCTGCGATAACTGTGTTGATCCGGACCGTGACGGCTTTGGCAATCCGGGTTATCCCGCTACGACCTGCCTGATCGACAATTGCCCAACGGTGCTCAACCCCGATCAAACTGATACTGACGGTGATGGTTTCGGTGATGCCTGCGAACTGCTGTCGGTTCCTCCCACCTATGACACCGTAAGCACCCCACTGGTAGCGCTGGTAGTCAGCGATCAGGGCAATTTCGCTCGACAGGGGTCGGTCGGTGTGACTCTCGACTACTCTTCTCAGGGTGATTGCGCCCAAGTGTATGCTTATGATGGTTCCCCGCTGATTGTGCGTCGTACAGATACTGATTTCAGCATCGACTACTTCATGCATGGAAACAACAGTTTCAAGCGGTCCCCCAATGGCGTTCCCCCGCAACCGGTTGTGAACGATGGGCAACGCGAGTTCTTCAGCTCCGGGACGTTCATCACTTCTGATGGCGCTCTGGCAATGGAAAAATCGTTCTTTGCGCCGCAGCAGGCCGATTCCGCCAATTTCGTTATCCAGCGGCTTAAGGTCTACTCGTGGTCCGGCAACGCGTATCAAGACGTGACAATCGGCGAAGCGATTGATTGGGACATAGCATCGAACTCGGGTGCCAACAATATCGGCGGTGCGAGTGCGACCGCGAAACTGATCTATCAGAAGGGTATTGGTACCGGTTGCGTCGATAATACGAGACGGTACGGCGGTCAGGCGATGATCGGCATTGGCCACGACAACAATTGTGTGGACACCGGCGCAGTCCCGGCCAATGCCCACACTCGCCGGAACTCGGTAGATATCTTCCCAAGTAACGGTTTTGTCGCGGAAAATATGTACAACCTGATGCATCAGTCCGGATATTTCCCGGATGCCGCAGCGGCCGATCAGTACACGCTCATAACCTTTGCGAACAATCTGACTATTGGTCCGAATGACACGATCTACGTCTATTCGGTTCTGGCCAGTCAGCGTGACGGGACCAGTGCGAATTTCGAGTCCAGTATCCGCGCCGCCAAGGCCTGGTGTCTGGCGCATGTCAAACCGGTATGTGGCGGGGTCGTGTCCTGTTGTGAGGGGAGAGTCGGTAACGCCAACGGTCTTGGCACATACCCGCAGGAAGTCACTATTAGCGATATCCAGACGCTGGTTACGGCCAAGTTTATTGTCGGGACCTGCGATGGCCTGGTGCCTTGCCTTGCTGAGGGCGACGCTAACCAGTCCGGCGGAGCCGATCCCAAGTGTAGCGACATCACTATTAGCGATATCCAGACGCTGGTGAACCACTTGTTTATTGCCGGCCCGGCGAGCGCGCCGCTGAAAAGTTGCTTATAGGTAATCTGGACCGAGTCTATGCAAGACAGGAGCCACGAATCGTCCTGAACCTGGCGAAGGATGCTCCTGCGATGAGTGGCAGAATCTCCAAGGAATTCTGCATTGTCTGAACTACCCGGGTGATTGGAAATTTGACAGACTCGTCTCATCTTATTATCTTACTATGAGCGTTATTGCAGGATACTTACTGTATGATCTTTCTACCCGTCTACAACAGGAGAATATTATGTGGCGCTGCATGATCAGGCTGGTGGCTTCTCTGCTGCTATGCTCTGCATTTGTACCCAGAGTACAGGCGGAGTTGGCTACTGAGCAGGAAATGAGCAACGTCGCCCGGAACTGGGTGACTGAAATGGCCTACAAGAAAGGCAGTTGGGCCGGAGTAACGAATCCGACAGTAACTGGCGTTCACGAGATCATTCAAGATGGAGTGCTCCTGGCCCGGTTTTATGATCTATCCCCGCGCGGATATGTGGTGGTCCCCGTGCTCAAGGAAATGGGCCCAATCAAGGTCTACTCGGACGAATCGAATCTTGATGAAAACCAGGAAGGTGGGATGCTGCAACTTCTCAAAGACGTTCTTTCGGAACGGATGGATCTGTATCACCAAGCATATGGCGATCTGAACGCGGAACAGCCTGCAGCGGGTGATGTGCCGTTTGATCGGAGTCAGAAAACCGGATGGGCGCGTCTGGTCGTGGCGGCTAAGGATTTCCGCATTGATCAGTCCCTGGGTGTGCAGGCTGAGGCCGGTCCCCTGATAACCTCAAGCTGGCACCAACGCGCCCCATATAGCAATAACTGTCCCATGGGTGACGGTGGTCGGTGTGTAGTCGGATGCACCGCGACATCTCTCTCACAGATCCTGGACTATTGGGAATGGCCGTCAAGTGGTGTAGGAAACCATTCGTATGCTTGGGACGGAGACAACTGCCATGGTGGATCGGTGCCGGGGCAGATTCTCACTGCTGATTTTTCAGACAGCTACGACTGGGTCAACATACCGGACAGTTGCGACGGTGTCGAGGGCTGTACTCCGGAACAGGAGGCAGCCCTGGCGGAGCTTTGTAGCGAAGCAGGCGTGTCAGTAGGTATGAACTACAGTGCCTGTGGTTCGGGGGCCAGCATGGACATGGGCGTATTCCTGAACTACTTCAAATATAGCCCGTCCATATCCAGGGAATATCGCGTGAACCACACTCAGCAGAGTTGGTTTGACGTTATCAAATCCGAAATCGACTCCGGGCGGGTGATGTGGTACCATATCAATTCCCATGCTATTGTATGTGACGGTTACCGAGACAACGGCGGCCAGCTTGAATACCACATGAACTACGGTTGGGGGCAGGGTAACAACGCCTGGTATGTGCTCGACAATCTCTACTGTTACTGGATTACCGGAAACGTCTGCCCGTATCAACAGGAAGACGTGACTATCCATATAGAACCTCAGTATCTTCCTGACGTCAATTATGTCGGCCGAACCCTGGATGACAGCGGTGGCGATCATGACGGTCTGGTCGAGAAGGGCGAAACGGTAGCGATCACGATCACCGTCAAGAATTCAGGCAATATCGCCACCAATTCAACGGGAACGCTAAGTACTTCCGACCCTTTCGTTAATGTTACCACACCCTCGGCCTTGTTCAACCCCTCTTTTGGCTGGGGAGAACAGAGTCCATCGGCGACACCGTTTGTTATCGAAGTTGATGCCGCCTGCCCCGACCCGCACGTCGCCCTGCTTGAACTGCAGATCACGGCCGACGGCGGATATCTTGAGACCCGGGCTTTTCTTGTTTTTGTTGGTGCGCGACCCGGGTGGTCTGATGATCTGGAGAGCGGCGAAGGCTCATGGACCCACTCGCCAATACGAGTAGCGTATCAGGATGAATGGCATCTTGAAACCAGCCGCGTTCACAGCGGCAGCACGAGTTGGAAGGCTGGTGGCCCCGGCGTGGAGAACTACTCCGATGGTTCCGACGGTGGTCTTGTCACGCCGCCTTTTCTCCTGCCGTTAAACGGCAAGCTGACGTTTTGGCACTGGATGCGCGCCGAGGATGATGCCGGCATGACAGCCTGGGACGGCGGAATCGTGATGATTTCGAGCGGCGACGGTACCTGGACACAGATATTCCCCGAAGGCGGTTACCCGTATACAATTATTGACAATGATGCCAGTCCTTTCGCACCGGAGACACCTTGTTACTCGGGCAACTATGACTGGACACAAGCAACCTTCGATCTCTCTGCGTACACGGGGGTTGTTCAGTTGATGTTCCGGTTTGGCGCTGACGGTGCAGTCAATTACGAAGGCTGGTACATCGATGATATATGGGTCGGCAATACGATGGAGGGTGAAAACATTCAACTGAGTATGCTCCCTGATTTGTCGGTGACATTTGAGTCGGTGCTGACTCGCGGTACCACAACGGCGACAATCTCTGATACAGGCCCGCTTCCGCCTTCAGGGTACGCTGCCGTCCCAACTGCTCCGGCACAATATTATGATTTGTCCACAGACGCCGTTTTCTTTGGTGATGTTCATGTCTGCATTTCTTACTCTGACGCCGATGTCACTCGGGATGAGAGCACTATTAAGCTGTTTCACTACGAGGGCGATTCCTGGGTCGACGTGACCACCTCTCTTGACACCGAGACCAACCTGATATGCGGGTCCGCAACGACGCTGTCGCCATTCCTGGTTGTTGAAAGCAGCACTTGCTGCGAAGTCCGAGTGGGTAACGCCAACGGCATTGGAACCTATCCCAATGAGGTCACTATCAGTGACATCCAGGCCTTAGTCACGGCTAAGTTCATTGTGGGAACATGCGAAGGATTGGTGTCTTGCATTGCCGAAGGCGATGTGAACCAGTCCGGCGGAGCCAATCCGGCCTGCAAAGATATCACGATCGCCGATATCCAGACGCTGGTGAATCACCTGTTTATCGCCGGCCCGGTGAGCGCGCCGCTGAAGAGCTGCTTATAGGTTCCTGCGGTCGAGCTTAAGGAACGCGCTGTATTTGGCTCTCGCTTATTTGTCGGCAGTCCGGACCTGGCTGAAGCCTGACGCACGATATTGAACATGGCAGATGCGGCGGTTGGCATCCCAACCGCCGTTTCCATGTCACTTCCCGATGCAAACTATCATTGACTGAGGGATTGCGTCAATATATGTTTCCGGCCACATGATCGACCAAGGACATCTCAGGCAATTCTCCGGAGTTACTCGATGAAGCACACATTCGCAGTGGCAGCGCTAGCGATTCTCTCGTTATCAGGAACAACCTCAGCCCAGGAGACCTATGAGTTCAGTGTATCTCCAGTGGGTGGAACGCGGTCCGGCAACACCAGATTCGAAATCAACTTCAACTATCTTTCTTCTGATTCGAGTATAGGCAGTGGCGGAAGTGAACTGGTGTTTCCGCTCGATGTCACTCAGGCGGGTGTGCAGTTTGGATTCAGGGTCATGCGGGGAGGCCATCGCGTCTGGACGGCCGATCTGCGCTTGTTGCTTGCGCTCACCGATCCCGGTTCCAAAATGACTGACGAAGATTGGGATGACACTTACGGTGCAAAGTTCATATGGAGTTCGACCGAATCGAGAGTCAACGTCTCATTCTCAGAGCTTGAATTTGAAGTCGCCCGGACGCTGTTCACCGGACGCACTGCAGAACTGGCTGTTACTGGAGGCTACAATCTTCAGAAGATCAAGCAGCGCATGACCAATCTGTCCGGTTGGCAGAGAGGCTTCGACGGTGAGGGTGATATAGTCGTTTATCGTTTTTCAGATGACCTACTGGCCGGGACCTACGAAATACGCTATTTTCGTCCCCAACTCGGTCTGGCGCCAAGATTCTTATGGGGTTCAGTTACAGTCGAACTGAGAGGAATGGTGTCCCCGCTTCTGTACGCCAAAGATATCGATGACCATGTACGACGGTATTTTCAGATCAGGACCGACGGCTGGGGCTTCGGTTATGGAGGTCGAGCGACATTTAACTTCGAACCGCGATCCAAAGCAAAAATCAAGAAGTTCTTTTGCCTGACCGGAGAGACTTTCCGGGCGAAGATACAGACTTCAGGATACCGGGAATACTACGCCGACAACCCGGACGAAGGTGTTCTTAAGGGCGACCGCTTTGCCGAAGAGCACACCGTGAACAGCACCCAATACGGCATAAATCTGGCAGTCGGATTCCGGTTCTGATCTGTGCAACGGGTAGATCTGAAGGTAAGTAAGTGGCCGCTGTCTGAGCTGCCCGACTGTTTCATCTGTTTCACCTTGAACTGTGAACGGAACACTCCCTGTTCCGATTCGGAACCCGATCTCCACCGATCTTCTATCCGAGCGTGTGACATTCCCACGACTATGCGGTTATCTCGTTGTCCAGGTTGATCTTGCTAATAAGTCCCAGTGCCTGTCAGAAGATCGGATCGTTTGGCACGCATCTTACAACAGTATTCTGCGTCTCAGAACCTCGACGAGGTTACTCGGGGGCTGGAACCCCGTTTGAGGTCCCAGGACGATATCGGGAGGGGGACAAGTGGGGAGGACCGAAGAGCGCTTGTCCAAGCATCTTCGAGCAAATGAGGGGACTGGGGACTCGCATAGGGGGGTGGGTGTTAAAGCTCAGGGATTGGGCTTGGCACACGGAACACCTTTTTACTGTGAAAGCAGCTTGTATCAGCAGGCTGCTTTTTTTTTTCGTTACAGACGGCGTCTTCTTCACTTTGCGCCGAGTTATCCGATCAGGTGTATAAGACTACCGAGGCCGCAAGGACCATATTGGCGCAGAGATTTGGTATGAGTTCACAGGAAAACATTTGGGCAGCGGAAGGTGAATTGGTCGCGGCCGGAATCGCTCGGAATACCCCACGGGTGCTGTTTCTGGAGCCAGCCGGCCAGCCGGTGGCATCATCGCTGACGCTAATTGCCGCCTGCCTTTTCGAGGAAGGCTGGACGACATCGGTCTGGTATGCTGGCAAGGATAGCCGGTCAATAGCGGTAGCGAAACAGTGGTTTCCCAAGGGGTTGAGTCGGACCATCGGAAATCTGAGACCGTTCTTCAGCAAGCTTCGTTCTCATGATGTAGTTCACATTCCCTGCGATTCGCCGAGCCAGATAGTCCGCCAAGCTTTGCTGGCGATAATTTTGACACGATTTTTCGGAAAGAAGCCGGTTCTTCACTTTGTTTCGGTTGGCATTGAGCAGGTACTGGACCGGCATAGACGCTGGGTAGCTCCGATCTTGAGACTTGCCGATTGCTCGGTCGCCGGTTCTCGGTATGTACAGCGAGCGCTGGGGCGGATCGGTCTCGAAGTGCGTCTTTTGCCGCAACCGGTTGACGTGGATCAAATTGGGCATCGCGTTCGCCGAAAACTTCAGCCGAAAATACTCGTTAACACCCGCCTTGAGCCTGATTTGAACGTGGCAGCGGCAATCAAGGCGTTTCGCCTGGTCAAACAAAAATACCCCCGTGCGGAGCTGGTCATCGTTGGCGATGGACCCCAGCGAGAGTGCCTGGCGGATATGGTGGCATCCGGCAATATCAACGGAGTAGAGTTCCGGGGCTTTGCTGAGCCGGCTGATCTCCGCCGACAGTATGATGAGTGTGACTTGTTCCTTCATTGCCCGCTGGTGGATGAGTCGCCGGTCGCGTTGGTTAAGGCTTTCGCGTCAGGGCTTCCGATCGTGACAACCGATGCGGACGGGCTGCTTCATATGGTACGCGATAAGGTTAACGCATTGGTGGTGCCTCTGGGTGACCATGTCAAACTGTCAGACGCCATGATTGAACTGGTCGAAAACCAGGAGTTGTGCGAACGACTTTCGCAGCAGGGCAAGGCCGAGGCGGAAAAATATCTTTGGTCTCGTGTGAGACAAGACTGGGTCAATTTGTATAAGGGAATGATGAAATAAGTTATCAGTACGTTACCTTCTTGTGTGATGCAGCAAAAGGGCCGGGCGGACTTAACCCCGGCCCTTTCTCTTTGGGTAGACTTTCTTGCACTGAATCGAACTTGTGATTGCCGTCCGGTTTCACCATCTCGTATATTTCGTCCATGCCCACCCGACTCAGTCACAGTGCTCTGGAGACTTTCCGCCATTGCCCGCAGAAATACAAATTCAGCAGGATAGACAAGCTGAAAATCCCCCGGCCCGTCTATGCCCATCTGATCATCGGCAATGTAGTACACAGGCAGGTCAGGAAGGCATATGAGTTGGCCGACAAAGGCTTGCTCTATCCGCTTGAGGCGATGCTCGCTGCCTATGATGCTGAATTCGAAGGCCCGAATTGTGACAAAATCGTTCCCGGCAGCGAGAATTCAACCGTAGACGACGACATGGCCCGTGGGCGGCTGATTCTGGAGAGTTTCTATCACAGGTATCAGCCGTTCAGGCAGGGGACACATCTCTTCGCCGAGAAGTCGTTTTCTTTCTACCTCTCAAACTGTCCGACAAAGTTTGATGCGCGCATTGACCGCCTCTGGAAGCGCGACGATGGTGTTTACGAAATCAGCGATTTCAAGACGGGTAGACCTGCCGGACCAAAAGACGAGGCCTTCCGATGTCAAATGGGCTTTTACCAACTCGCGGTGCAGGAGTCGTTCCCGGATCGAACCATTGAAGTCGCCCAGTACTTTCTCAAGTACGACGAGGTGGTCTGCTACCGAATGCGGCCGGATGAATTGGACGAACTGGCCGAACAGTTTCGAACTGAGGCATTCGCAATAGCCCGTGCAGAGCAACTCGATGACTGGCAGACCAAGCCGGGCGCCCTGTGTTCGTTCTGTGAGTTTGCGAGGTTGTGTCCGGCCATGCGCCATAAGCTGGTGCTTGAATCTGACGATGCCGCCGAAAAGGTGACTCTCCAACAAGCAGCAACGCTGGCCGACGAGTTTCTCGGCGTGGACGCGGCCCTCAAGACTCTGAAGGAAAAACACGAGGCGCTGAAAGAAGAAATCGCGCTGGCAGCCAGAGATCTGAATCTGAACAGGATTCAGGGCCAGAGCGGCCAGGTGACAATCAGTATCCGCCCTTCCGAAAAGCTGCCCACCAAGAGCCGGGACGCCGCCAGCCATGCTGCGTTGACAGCGCTCGTGAGGTCATGGGATGAGACGACTCGCGAGCTGGTAATGAAGCTCGACGAGAAGACCCTGCTGGACCGATACAAGAAAGACCGACTCACGGACTCTCAGAAAACCGGCCTGAGTGCATTCGTGAGAATTGCCGAGGATGTGCGCGTCACTGTGAAACACAACAAGACCGCAGATCTTGATGATGATTCCGGGGATGACTCCGCAGAGTCATCTTAGCAACGTGCTGCCAGGCGACCCTGCCTGGCAGCCTTGCAGTTGCTTGTTCGAGTGGGCGGCAGAGCCTGCCCCCGACCTGATCGGGGGTCCTCGTCTGCCCCTCTTTATTGAGAAGGGAGGCCAGAAACGGGCAGACCGGGAGGTCTGCTGCGCACAGACCATTGATCGAAACAAGACTGTTTTGGGCGGTTTTTGACACCTTAGTCCGGTCAAATTACCTCTGGACAAAAAACCGATTCTTGTGTATACTATAGTCAAATACCACGCGTGCCGGGACATCGTTGAAGTGGTCGCCGTGGGGGTTATCAGAGGAGGCAACATGAGGAAACAGACTTCTCACTGGCAGGCAACATTAGCTGCTGTCGTGATTTGGGGTGGCTTCTGCGCGATCAACGTTTTGGCAGAACAAGGGCCTGACGCTTCAACTGTGCCGCTTGGGCGCAGCATCTCCGAGTTCCTGACACCCGACGGCCGGTTTGATCTTGAAGCCGCGCGCCTATCCGGCTATGAGGGATCGCTTGATCTGGACGGTACAAATCTGCAGTTCGATCCACGCACCGGCGCACCGCGAGTTCGCCCGTCTATTGCCTCGTCACCTACCGATGACCCGGATGACATCTATTGGGACAACAGCATTTCACCGTCGATACCGGGGGTCGAAGGTGCGGTTTACGCCATGACGATCTATGACGGGAAGCTGATTATAGGCGGCAGTTTCACTGTTGCTGGAGGTGTAATTGCCAACGACATCGCTGCTTGGGACGGCTCCGCCTGGTCGGCGTTGGGATCAGGGATTGGAGGGGTAACCAATGCACGTGTCGCTGCTTTGACTGTATTTGACGGGAAGCTGATAGCGGGTGGAGATTTCCTAACGGCCGGTGGTGTGGAGACAAGTCACATTGCGTCTTGGGATGGGAGCAGTTGGGCGCCGTTGGGGTTGGGGACGAACTATAATGTTCTGGCCCTGAATGTGTACGATGGGAAACTGATAGCGGGTGGTAGCTTTACGAAGGCCGGTGGCGTGGCGACGAGCAGGATTGCATCCTGGAATGGGAGCAGTTGGTCGCCGTTCGGGTCAGGGATGAACGGTGTTGTCTGGTCCCTGACCGTGTACGGAGGGAAACTGATAGCGGGTGGCCATTTCGCAACGGCTGGCAGCGTCGCTGCAAGTAACATAGCATCCTGGGATGGGAGCAGTTGGTCAACGTTAGGGTCGGGGGTGAATGACGAAGTTCTTGCCCTGACTGAGTACGACGGGAAACTGATAGCGGGTGGTTGGTTCACAACGGCCGGCAGCGTGAGCGCGAGCCACATAGCGTCCTGGGATGGGAGCAGGTGGTCGCCGTTGGGGTTGGGGCTAAGAGGAATGATTCCCAAAGTCTGTGCCTTGAGCGTCTACGACGGGAAACTGATAGCGGGGGGTGCTTTCGATACGGCGGGGACTGTAGTTGCGGGCAAGATAGCGTCTTGGGATGGGAGTAGTTGGTCGCCGTTGGGATCGGAGGAGAATGACTATGTTGAGGCTCTGACAGTATACGACGGGAAACTGATAGCACGGAGTTTCTTCGGCATAGCGTCTTGGGATGGGAGCAGGTGGTCGCCATTGGGGTCGGGGATGACTCGTCATGTCGATGCCCTGACCGTGTACGATGGGAACCTAATAGTTGCGGGTGGTAATCTCACAATCGCGTCTTGGGACGGGAGTAGTTGGACGCCGTTGGGATCGGGGTTGAATGGTGGTGTTTGGTCCCTCACCATGTACGACGGGAAACTTATAGCGGGAGGCTATTTCACAACGGCTGGTGGTATGTCGGCGAACTGCGTGGCGGCTTGGGATGGGAGTAGTTGGTCGGCATTGGGATCGGGGATTGAAGGAGATAATCCCCATGTTAGTGATCTGACTGTGTACGACGGGAAACTGATAGTGGGGGGTGATTTCACAACGGCCGGTGGAGTGGAGGCGAACAGGATGGCGTCCTGGGACGGAAGCAGTTGGTCGCCGTTGGGGTCTGGAGTAGAAGGAGTTGATCCATCGGTCCGAGCCCTGACCGTCTACAACGGGAATCTGATTGCAGGTGGGTGGTTTATAACAGCCGGTGGCGAAGCGGCGAACTGCATAGCGTCCTGGGATGGAAGCAGTTGGTCGCCGTTGGGGTCGGGAACGGACATCGATGTCTGGGACCTGACCGTGTATGACGGGAAACTGATAGCGGGAGGCTATTTCACAACGGCTGGTGGTATGTCGGCGAACTGCGTGGCGGCTTGGGATGGAAGCGGTTGGTCGACGTTGGGGTCGGGGATCGGGGGAGAAACGTATCCCCATATCTATTCTCTGGCCGTGTACAGTGGGAAACTAATAGCAGGGGGATGGTTCACAACGGCCGGCGGCATGGCTGCGAACAACATAGCGTCCTGGGATGGGAGTAGTTGGTCGCCGTTGGGGTCGGGGATGAATGGCGATGTCTACGCCATGACAGTATATGACGGGAAGCTTGCAGCAGGGGGCGGTTTCATTATTGCTGGGAACAAGGTTTCGGCCACTCTGGCTCAGTGGACGAAGGGCAGTCCCACCGACGTTGACCAGGGCGAGCAAGCAAATCTCCCCAACGCATGCAATGTCATTCAAAACTACCCCAACCCGTTCAACCCGGAAACAACGATAGAATACAACGTGCCGTCGCGAACTCAAGTGACCATCGAAGTGTTCAACGTGCTCGGCCAGAAGGTGCGGATGCTGGTAGACGAGACGAAATCGGCAGGTTCTTACCGGACCGAATGGGATGGTATCGACGATGCCGGCAAACCGGTCTCGACGGGAGTCTACCTATATCGCTACAGTGTCGGTGATGTCGTGCAGACGAAGAAGATGATGTTGTTGAAGTAGTGGAGTGGCAGAACCGCCATGGGGTTCTGCCCTACGAAGAATCCCACCCGCTGGGTGGGGTACAGTAAGCAAGATTGGCGGGTTCGAAGCGGACCCGCCCAACGATCAATCGGCCGCGCACAGTAGTCATGACAAGAAAAAGCCCGGCAATTGCCGGGCTTATGCTTTTTGATATTAGATAGTCGCTATTTCTGGCGCACTACCCACACCGGCAAAATATGGCGATCTTTCATTTCCAGGCGCAGGTCTCCGCTGCTTTGCACATTGTCGGCCACGGCCATAAGGCTTACGCCCTGATTGACCGTCGTGCTGTCGATGGTCAGCTTTTCAATCTTCTTATTCTCGATGGATGAGATAAACACGGTCGCCAGACGGCCGTTTCCGGGAGTCAGCTTATAGTCGGTTGGTCCGACATTGGCTATCATGCCCAGAGTAACGCATTGGATTGCCGTGTCAGGTCGGAACCCGGAATAGGCCCACTTGGCCTCGGCGATTCGTCCACCCGTATAGACCGCCGAATCAGCCACAATCTTGTTCAGACCGGCGTTCATCTTGAACGGAATCTGCAGACCGACGACGTTTTCGTCGTTGAAATACGAAATCGTCACGGTCATGGTGAAGTCGTTAATTCGGGCTATGTCGGCATAAACCGTGTCGGGCGCGCCGAACAGGCCCTGTTGCGCTTGAACTGCCAGCGGCATCGCCGCCAGACAAGTCAGGTAAACCAAAGTTTTGGCAATCAGTTTCATTCTTCCTCCAGTAAGTCCTAAGTACCGCCACTAACGTTATACATCTATATGTCGGCGGAAGATCCTAAAAATTCGGGGTTTCGTCAACTGTAGTCAGGCGTCTTTTCAGTGTCTGGATCAGGGCATCCGCAGCGGGAGCGTTGCCAAGCTCGTCGCGGTAGATCAAGGCCGCCACAATTGCCGCCCTGAAACCGATCTCGCTGGTCGGGTATTTGTCGAAAACCTCGGTCAGGAGCTCCGTGGTACGTTTCCAGTCGTGGCGAAGGCGGTAAAGCTCGGCTTTGTAGCTCATCGCGGCTGCAGCCAGACGTGTGCCGGGGCTGGCGGCGATTATTCCGTTATATTGCGCCTCGGCCCGTTGTTCGTACCGCTCCACGTCCGACTTCCGACCCTCGCGAGCATACTGCTCAATCAGGTAAAGATAGGTCGACAGACCTTCTTCCGAAGTTGGGAAACCCGATATCACGTATTGGTACTCGGTTTCGGCGCGGTCACGTTTGTTCTGAAGGTCGAAAGTCCGAGCGATCGCGTATTGTAACGCCGGAGTTCTCTCGTAGAAAGTCGGATAATCTTGTTTGACTCGAACCATGATCTGCCGAGCCTGATCGTATTCTTCGCGGTGCATGTGAACCAGCGCCTTGTTGTACAGAATGAGGGGACGCTGCAGAGTGTCACGCCCTCTGAGACTGGCAAGAATGCGGTCATATTCTTCGATAGCCTGGTCGGGGCGCGCCAATTTGTCGGCTTGCAGGGACGCGATGCGAATCCGCGCCGGAGTGGCGATATTGCCGGTAGTGTCAATCAGGCGGCTGAGTTCTGTAACCGCTTCCTGAAACCGGCCGAGTCTTTCATAAAGAGAAGCCAGACTGAGGTGACCCGCTCCCTCGAGGTTACCGCCCGGATACTCGGTGATAAGACGACGATAATACGCTTCGGCCCGCGTGGCCTGAGTAAGGGCGGCGGCCGTGTCACCGACCCGTAGAAGAACATCGTAGATATGGTTGGGCAGTCCGAACAGCCCTACCAGTATCTCGCCCTCGGGATCGGCCGGTGGGTAGAAGTGATCGACTGAGTAGGCGAAGACTGAAAGCGCCGAATCCCACTGACCGGCAGCCTGCAGGGCTCGACCGAGGTTCAGATGCGCCGTGATATTGGGAACACCGGTGAGCGGAGCGCGCGTCATGAGTCCCTGCAGAACGGCTACACTGCTATCGTACTGTTTTTCCGCAAAGGAGAGCTGCGAGAGTCGGGTGGCGGCGCGGAAGGCGATCTCGGCCAGTTCCCGGTGCTCGGTCGGAAAGCTCGACTGAGACACGGAATCAAGCATCCGATAGCAGATCTGAAGCGCGTTCCCGTATTGATCGTGCAGTTGCCGTGACAGTTCAGGTGTGGCCAGTTCCGGTTTTGCCCGCACACTTCGGGACGCTCGCTCCGCCTGGAAGAACAACTTCTCAGCCCGATAGCGTGCTGATAGAGCGGGGTTCTCGGAGCAGCCGATTAGTAAGAACGATACCGCGAAAGCGGCAAGAAGCAAGAGTGAGTGTCGCGTCATCATATCGTTTGTCGAATGGAACCCAGCCAGGTCTGCGTTTGAATATACCGGCCCATTTGATGGGCATCAAGGTTTTTGGTCGATTGCGGTGATCCAGGAAGGGGGCAGAAAAGCAGGAAATTCAGAGGTGTTGGCGACAATGCAAACGTCACAAAAAGGGAGTCTTATGCCATCCCCTACTGACTTCAACGCGGCCAATGCCATGGCCTTGCCGCAAACGCTGAAGAACGGCACCGTCGTCAGACGTTCCGAGAGGAATGTCTTTACCACCGCAGACAAACTGGAAGCTGTACTCAAATGGAGCAACCACGATCTCGAAACCGGTCGCTGGCGCAGGCTTCTGTACCGCTTCATGACCGACAATGTTCCGGCAATCAATGCGTGTGTCTGGACCTGGGTGCGACTGGCGGCTGCGGCAGGACGTTTCAAGGTGCTGGATGAGAACGGACGAACAAGCGACGCCGCTCAGGCGCGACTCGATGCGCTCTCTCGCCGGGTCTACACCAACCCCTCGGGCAACCGTATCGGACTCGACAGCATGTTGCCGGATTTATTCACCTCGCTTTACCGCGACGGCATTTTCGCCGGTTTTCTGACGGTGAATGCCGACCAGAGTGGAGTGGATCAGTTTCTGCCCGTCGATCCGGTCGATCTTCAAGTGGAGGAGACCGGCGGCGCTCGCCGTCTGGTTCTTGAGTTGGACAATCGAACCATGTCGCTGGACAGACCCGATTTCTACTACATCCCCTTCAACGGCGGGGTCGCACAACCGTACGGACGTTCCATCCTTCAAGCGATACCTTTCGTGACCTATGTCGAGCAGCAACTGATCGACGACATGCGCCGGGCCAGCCACAATTCCGGTTTCCATCGGCTGCATGTAAAGATCAGTCCGCCGGAGCGAATGAGCGGCGAATCAGATCAGGCCTACACGGATCGAATCAACGGTTACTTTGACTCGACGGTGCGGATGATCAAGACGCTCGAAGTCGATGACAACCCGGTTACCTGGGACAATGTGGAGATCGGCCACGTGGCGCCGGAGAAATCGCGCGACGTGACCAATAGCTGGTTTATGAGCCATCGGGCGATGGTTGAAGAAATCTGCGCCGGAACGAACCTGGCGCCGTACCTGCTCGGCTACTCCTACGGGGCCACCACGACGTGGTCGGGGTTCAAGTTTGATGTGGTCATGCGGCAGGTTCGCTCAGTTCAGGCCGAAGTGGCGCATTTTCTCGAATGGATTGGTGGTGTCGAACTGGCTTTGGCTGGAATCGACGCGCGCTGTAGCTTTGAGTTCGACAACAGTTTTGCCTATCAGGCGAAGGAGAACCTGGAAGTGCAGACCGGCAAAGTGGACAACGTAATTAAGCTATACCAGGCCGGATTGATCGATCAGGAAAAGGCGCGCGAAGTAGTTTGGAACCTGCTGTAAAAGCGATGCCCGACTATGAGGAGTGGCGTCGCGGTCTCGAAGACCCGGTCTATTTTGCGCGGCGATTTTTCGAAATCGAACTCCACGCGGGACAGCAGCTCTGGTTGACCCGCTCGACCGCCCGCGAGAATGTACTGGTGACCGGGAATCGATGGGGGAAGTCGTTTGCCTCGGCGGTGAAGTTGATTTTCAACTCCGTGTATCGCATCAGGGCGCTCAGCTATGACACCTGCGACCGCTACCGAACGGTGGTGGGGTCGATCACCCAGAACCAGGCCAACCTCGTTTTCGATCAGGCAATCAGGCTGGTCCGGCAGTCGGAGGTGCTGGGACCGCTCATGACCGACCTGGTCTGGACGCCGTTTCCGAAAATGACGTTTGGCAACGGCGCAACAATCGAAGCACGCTCCACGCAGAATCGGGGTGAACATCTTCTCGGCAACGATTACGATCTGTTCATTTTCGATGAAGTAGCGTTTGAGACCGCGCCGGAGTATGTGGTCGAAGAAGTCATCATGATGCGTCTGGCCGATCGGGAGGGGCGGTTGGACCTGGTCTCCACACCCAATGGCAAGAACTGGTTTTATCGTCGCGCGCGAGAAATCGCGCAGGGGGAACGACCGGGTTACTTTCAGTCGGGTGACAGCCGCGACAATTCGTTTATCTCGAAGGAGTATCTTGAGGAACGCGTAAAGTATTTCTCCGAGAGTCGGCTCAAACAAAATATCATGGGGCAATTCGTGGACGCCGGCGGCGAGATTCTCAAAGGTGAGTATATCGACGCAGCCCTTTCACGAGCGAAGGAAAGAGTTGCCGGCGAGGGTGGGAGCCTGCTTATCTCCGGATGGGATTTGGCTCGCAAGCGAACAGCCACAGTCGGTGTCACGGTTGAGGTCTGTGGGGACCGCGTTCGCGTGGTGGCACTGGAACGTTTCCGCCAATTCGACTGGATGGTTGTCTTGGAGAAGATCAAGCAGCGACAAGAGAAATTCCCCGGACGACTGGTGGTCGACGCCACTGGTCTGGGGGACGTGGTAGTCGAACAACTGAGAGAATATCGTCCTGAGGCAGTTATCTTCACGGCGGCTGTCAAGGCGGAACTGCTCACCAATGTTGAGTTGATGCACGCTCGCGGGGTGATTGGCTATGATCGTTGGGAGTTGCCGGACGGACCCGGGCGCATCTGGTCGTTCGAAGATGAGCTTCGCTCCGCCCGCTGGGACGATAACAACGAATGCGATTCCCTGATGGCGCTGGCCCTGGCGTTGTGGCCGCTGCGGCGGAGAAGTGCGATTCCGCTGGGCCCGCGAGTTGGCAAGGTCTAATTTCGGGGTTAGAGAGAAACCCACCCAGAGGGTGGGCCACCCGTGCGTTTATTGCGCTTCTTTGTCACTCCTCAAACTAGTCGCTCAATCGGGTAGCCCACAGCTCTGCTGTGGGTAATCTGTTCCCTGATATGGTCTCATATCTCGATTCGGTCTACCCGCAAAGGTACATCTTCCGCACCACAATAGCAACTAAGACTCGACCTCAGCTTTGCTAAGGGTTGCTACATTGTTATGTGTGTCTCACCCACAGCAGAGCTGTGGGCCACCGCCCTGACGCAACGTGGTGGGTCCGCGAGTAGGCAAGGTCCGATCTCAGGAATCAAACGCCTTCCGAGCGGAATACACCCGGAAGGCGCAGGAGGGAGGGGATTGGGGGCGTAATCTACTTTTCTTTTCTGAATCTCCGCGCCGCGTACAGGGCACCCAGACCACTTGCCAGCAACACCAGCGTGGTTGGTTCTGGAACAGCGGTTGAAGCGTCAGGATTATCATTGGTTGCCAGACCACTCGATCCGCTGGCGCCATCAGTCGACCGATCGGCGTTACTGCCGTCAATCCGTCCGCTGGGCGGGTTCCCGTAGACGTCGGTCATTGTAAAGCACATGGCCACGACGAAGACCAACAAAGCAATTACCCATTTCAACGGCTGGGACGACTGACGCTGATAAAAATTCATTTTACATCACCTCGCAGGGAGCTGGGTTTCTTAGCTCTGTCCCCTAATGAGCAAAGGCTGTGCCTTGCGCTCCTGCCGCGGCTTATTAATCCCGCAATGATCAATCCTCCAATGAGATAGCTCTCCGCATCAGGCAACCCTCCCGGCCTATTACGGCATCGTTTATCCGTAGTAAACTGCACAGTTTTGATAGCAACTCGACGCTGTAAGTCGTTCCGCCGTGATTGTCAGAACGACTGACGGAGGCATCAATGACCGCAAGTTATGGGCGGGTAATCGCGCAACTGGCCGAACCGGACGAAGAAGTCCCGGCCGAGCTTATCGATCTCATCAACTCAAATGTCAGACCACCAGCAAAGGTCAGCGCGGCCGACGTGTACATCCGAGCCATGTACGTCGTGTCCGATCAGGTCAATTCATTCGGTGGGAGATTTCCGGTCGATGAGCACCCGACGGTTGTCCGTCTGCTGGTTGATTCCCCCGTTCTCGTTGGACATCGCAAAGACAAGCTCCCCGTCGGTCGGAATTTCCACGCCGTAACAATCGAACGAGATCAGCGTCCCTGGGTGAAGAGCTACTTCTACTGGCTCAGGTCATCCGACGGAGCCGAGCAGTTGAAGGACAACATTGACGGTGGCATCTATAAGGAGTGCTCGGTAGCATTCACCTTTCAGTTTCCGGAATGCTCGATTTGCGGGAAAGACATTCGCCGATGCGAGCACCAGATCTTCGAAAAATATGACCGAAACGGAGTCAAAGAAAAATGCCACTTCAACTATCGCAGGATCGAGAAAGTGCTGGAGACATCGCTGGTCTATCGCGGTGCCCTGCCGGATACACTGGTGTCAAAAGACCTCAACGCAGAGACGACTCCGCTCCGACCACTGATTCCCATAGACAATCTCAGTCAGATTGAGCCATCAGGCCGGTACCTGATAGTGCCGCATTACGACGGTCTTCCGCTCACCGCCAGAGTGAGCGAAGAGCAACTTCAGATGTCATCCCTTGACGGCACACCAGTCGGAACGCCGGCGCATCATTATCGACCGCGCGGTTTTCGACCAGAGTCCCAGGTCTTCGGCATGCTGGTCGGATATCGGGGTAGAGAACGTTGCACGCTGGCTCAATTGCAGGATCATCTGGCCGGGCGGGCGGGCGAGGTCAGTCGGCTGGTTTTCAACGTCTTTCCTCACCAGGGAGTTATTGCCTTGCCGCCGACGAATGCGAAATCGCCGCTGGATGTTCGAGCCATTCCCTATCGACTCGCAGAGCGTAACGACATTGATCGGGCAACGCGTGAGATCATGACACGCGACGGAGTGGAAATCTGGCCCGAGGAACAGGCGACGAATCTTGCTTTCTCGACAGATATTAGCGCTTATCTCTATTGCCCCACTGTTCTTTCCGAACGGAACGTTCAGGCCTGCGAAATCTCGGTCGATGGTGACCATGCGCTCCTGATTATTGGTTCGAAGTCCGGGATAGGAACCGGTGTTGAGCAGCGCCTGGCCTTCGACGTTGTCGCCTTCGATCAGGCGGCTTTTGCGGCAGGTCGACGCTTTGTTGCACGGCGACAACTCTCACCTCGGGCCGGACGAAGCCATGTCATGCTGATGTCAGGCAAACTGGCGCGTCTCGAAAAATCGGCGGATGCCTGGTCATTCGGAAGTACAGGGACGATGAACGGATGCTTCGTGCTGCAACCGATCCGGCTTCAAGGCGAGGACTGCCATCTGTTTTATCAGTTGGGACATTCTGGTGCTCACGTGTGCGATGGCGGGTTTGAGGCAAACCCGCCCTACAAAACCGTGCCCGGCAGATGCCCTCATCTGCCGGATCAAACAGCCCGGATGGACGTTCGTCACGCACAGGATACAAGAGCAATCGGAGGGCTGTCCTTATGACCGACGAGCGGCTGCAATCAGTTTTCCGCCTGCACGGATGGTGGATCAATCTACTGTCGGTCATCCTCGGCATCGCCACCGCCTACTTCATGACCATTCAGTCGCTGAAGGTCGAACTCGCCGCCAAGGCGGAAGCCGTGGTGGTCGGTGCTCTCGACAAGAAGCTGGCCGGCTTTGAAGTGCTGCTGAAGGAAGGTGTGGTCAGCAAGGAGCAGTTCTACCGCTTTTCGTCGGATGTTGAAGCGCGGCTGATTCGTATCGAAGACTATCTGATTGAATACTCAGGAGAGAACCTTGGAAAACGTTAAAGGTGAAATTGCCTATCTGGAGGGAGTTGTCCGGTTGATGGACGAAGCCGGAATGGCGCGGATCGACTTTGATGAGTTGCGCGAGCGACTGCTGGCGATCGGCGTCGGACTGGCGGCCCTGGACACGCTGTCCGAAGGTCACGCCTTACTGAGGCAGGACTGCGAGCTGCGCATCGCCGGTATGATCAAGGCGATCGCCGCTGTCGACCGCAAGCGCGACGGCTGGAACGAGGCGGTAGCGCAGGTGGAAGAGTTGCCGACCCTGGCGCCGGCGAAATTGCTCGAGGCCTATCGCCGGGTGGCGGCGCGATTCCGCGATTGCTTCCCCGGAAGTTTCGGCACACCGAGTCCTGGCGGGCGGAGATTTCAACCGGACACCCGATGAGGTGGGGATAGCGGCTAGTTCCGCATGATCATCCCCGAAAAACGAAAAACACGCAGTTAGGAGACTACAATGACCGTAAGAACTCAGAATCTCGAGACCATCGCCCCGGTGCTGGTGACATTCAGCATTCATCAGACCGCCGGAGTTGATGATTTCAAAGACGCCGACATCGGCGAACCGGTGGCGCTCACCGGCAGCAATGAAATCGGTCCGATCAGCAGCGGGGGTATCCTGCTCGGTAAACTGATAAGCCTGACCCTGACCGACAACGACGACAGTGAACGGCAGGCGACTGTTCAGGTAGGCGGTATCTGTCGCCTCGCGGTGTCCGCCACGGTACCATCGGTGGGCAACCAGGTGGTCGGCGGGACTACGGGCACGGTGCGACAGGCGCCCGCTCTGACCGGCAACGATCCGGCCGGTGGCAACGTAGCGCGCGGAACGGTCCTCGCGGTCAACGGCACCACCGACTGTGTCATCCTTCTCAACTAAGGGAGCAACCATGGACTTCAATCAATTTATGTATTCAACCGGCGCGCGGGCACTGGCGGCTGAAGAGAATCAATCGAAATCGTTTGGGCGGGTCGATCTCACTCGGGCTGCAGCTACCGAAGTCGACCGCGACCGGTATCTCGAAGCCGAGGCTCGCGGCCTGACGCTGTCGGAACTTCTCGAATGCGATGAGTACGATCCCAGCGCGACCGGCTCGCCGCTGGACGCGTTCGAACGACAACTGGCCCTTGCCGGAGTGCAGCTCGGCGGCAAAAGCCCAACCACCGTGGAACAGTTCTTCCAGAAAGCCTCGACGCTCATGCCGGAGTTCATTCTGCGCGAGATCAAGCGCGGTCAGTCGATGCGGCCGGAGCTGGCCAGGTTGATTGCCAACAGCACCACGGTCAGCACTAACCGGTACACGCCCTTTCATGTGGACACGTCCGGCGCGAGCCGTTTCTCGCTGCGGCCGATCGGTGACGGCGCCGAAGTTCCACAACTGCTGGTTACCGAGCAGACCCACGCCGTCAACGTGCGCGACTATGGACTCGCGCTGAAGTCGAGTTACAAGGCGCTGCGCTATCGCAGTACGTCGCAGTTCCGCGTACTGCTGTGGTACATCGGATTTCGCATGCAGACCGACAAGATCGGGATGCTGGTGGAAACGATTATCAACGGTGACGGCAACAACAACGCCGCTGCCGTAGTCAACGCGGCCACGACGGGTACGCTGACCTACGACGATCTGATCACGCTGTGGGCGCAGTTCGCTCCGTTCGAAATGAACGCGCTCATCGGCCACGTCAGCAAACTCAAGACCATCCTGACGCTGGATGAGTTCAAGGACCCGCTGGCGGGGTATCGTTTCCAGAACAGCGGCGAGTTGTTCAGTCCGCTTGGGGCGGCGCTGGTGCGCTCCGACGAAGTGCCGACCGACTATGTGATCGGTCTGGATTCCCGCTTTGCGGTCGAAGAAGTCGTCACTCAGCCGCTCATGGTCGAGTACGACAAGATCATCGATCAACGGTTCGAGGAAGCCGTGATCTCCGAGTCGGTCGCCTATGCCAAGGTGATCCGGGAGGCCTCAGTTATTCTCGACACGGTGTTCAGCTAATCGAAACGGGCGGGCCCGAACATGGTTCGAGTCCGCCGTTATTCGGTGCGAGGTAATGCAGAAGAAAATCACAGAAACCACCGCCTTGTGCGGGTTAGGCAATCCGTCGCAAGCCAAGCTATTCGCGGTTCCGACGGGTGTCTACATAGGACGGCGCGTCGCGCTCATGCAGACAGGCGCCAACGATATCAAGCTGGCGTGGTCGGACTCACCGTCCAGCGGTTGGTCGAGTCTTGCTACCGTGGCGTCCGACGCATCCAACAGCTCGTTCGATGCCCGCATGGCGGCAAACGGCGACATCCACGTCGTCTACATTGAACAGACTACCGGCTATCTGGTCACACGCAAGCTGACGCTTGGCGAGGGAAGCTGGTCGGTCGGTTCCAAAGTGACGATCTACAACGGGACACCGTGTTACGATCCCTCGCTGGCTATCACGACCGACGGTGATCTGTGGGTGTCGTACTCTCGAATTGTGAGTCCCAATCGTTCCATATATGTCAAGTCTTCGAGCGACGACGGAGCCGTTTGGGGAAGTGGAGCCGGAGATGCGGGTGACCAGATATCCTCGACGTCGATGTTCGCCTGGTCGCGCGTCGTTATCGACAGCGGTTCGGTACACGTGATATACAACGATCAGGATACGGCGATGTCGATCAGGTCGCGCTCACTCGGTGGCGGTAGCTGGTCCGCAAGATATGATATTGCAACCGGCTCCGGGTTTGACAACAATTTCGACATCGGCATCGGCGCCGACGGACGCATGGGAGTGGCCTGGGTTCGCGTCCAGCTCTACTACCGTGAGTGCGACGGGAGCAACTGGGGGGCGATCGGCGTGCTGGAAACACACCCGGTGCTCTGCCCGCAGGTGCTCTTCGAAAACAACATTCCCGCGGTGGTCTACCTGGATATTATCAACGGCGACATGAAGGTGGCGCGTTTCACGGATCGACGGACCGGCGCGTTCTCCGCTTCGGCCGTAGTCGACAAACGGGACGCCCCTTTCGACGCTGTGCTGCTGTACGACGCATCGTCGGCGACCTATCAGGACGTCACGTCTCAGTCGAACAGCTATGTAGCGGCCGATGTCTACCACTCGTCATCCGGATGCCTCGTGAAGAACAGCGGTGACGTGGTCTATCTCGGCATGGACGCCCGGTTTCGCTTCGCGCGTATGCTGCTTTCGACGGTCGGCGTGGGCGGCACCATTCAAGTCAGCTATTGGGACGGCGCCAACTGGCATGCCTTCACTCCAGCCAACGGGACCGCCGCTCTTGACAATAGCACTGTGGATCTGCTGTTCTGGACCGACTACGGTTCGATACCGGTCGATTGGCAGAAACGCATAATCAACTCCCAACTGCGCTACTGGGTGAAGATCACAGTGGTGTCCGGCTATTCCACCGGCCCGGTCGGCACTCAGATCAGCGCGGCGTCCGAGATAGATCGGATGATCTTCAGGAGGTAGTGAATGTCTTATACCAGTGCAGAACAGGTTCGGCATCATCTGGTTATTCCTTTCCCCATCGAAGATCAGGTGATTGATCAACCGGTGACGATGTCAGGCAGCGACTACGTCCGCTTTTATGGCGGCGCGGTTGATGCCGATTCGTTGCGGGTCAAGTCGATCCGGAGCCGGAAGCCGACGCGCGCCACGGTTAACATAGGTAACGGTTCGTCGGTGATTACCGCAAACACCATCGTGCCCGGCTCAGTGGTGGTGGCATCGGACAGTTCGCTCGGGACGGTTTACGTTGAGAACGTTGATTACATCGTTGACTACGGAAGCGGGTCTCTCGCCGTGAAAGCCGGCGGGGCATTGTCGTCCGATCATCAGGTTACAGTCTGGTTCCTGCCGTACGCCTTGTATGAAGCAACAAGCGACTATTCGCTGGATGCCACCCACGGGCAAATCAAACGTCTGACGGGAGGAGACATCGCCGCCGGCGAGACCGCGTGGCTTGATTATCGTCCGGTCTATGTCAGTATAGCCGACGAGATCGTCGAAAATGCCGTGACGATGGCGAACGGTATGATTGAAGGGGAGGTCGACCCGGAGGGACAGTATGAAGCGGATTCGACACTGAGCGCTGCCGCCACTTATCGCGCACTCGAGATAGTCTGCCGGGCCGCCGCCAGCCGCGAACTGGCCTCGCAAAGCGGCGCAGACAAAGTGGCTGCGGGCTGGATGAAACTATCCGACGACTACGCCACACGCTCCGATCTGTTGCTGCGGAACTTCCGTCCACCTTTCAGCGGCCCGAGAGCGCCGGTTCAGGTTTAAGGAGAAAATATCATGACGGGATTGGAACTTGTTACCTCACGCCGAATCTGGTTCGTGCCGGATTTCAGTGTCTGGGGGCAGCCGTCGCTCGGCGAACATGAATACCTGGCTCTGGAAAAAGTCGACTCGACCTGGTCCGTTTACTACGGAACGGCGTCGATCGGTGAATGCAGCCAGGAAGTGTTGTTCAATCAACTCACAGATCATCGCGGCAACGCCCTGCCGGAGATTCTTGAATCACCACGAGTGTTCATACGGCTCAAAGACGGCACCCCGGTGTTTATCGTGGGGCATGAGGGAGTGGATCGATTCAAAGTCGCGCACGATGCCAACGCTGCCGGACCGATAACGGTGGACCTGATGATAGTGGAGTTGGGTGACTAATCAACGACTGGAAGCGGCAGGCGACGGCAGGGAGTCGGTCGACCCCAGCCTGCAACTGCTTTATGACCATATCAAACTGACGTTTCTCGCCAACGCAAGAAGGATTGTGGAAGATCAGAAACCGGAGACACTGCTCAAAATGATACAATCGTGCAAAGAAATCCAGCCGGTCGACGGCTCTCAGAAAGAGTTGTGGAAAATCGTACAGAAGGTGCGCCACGAATTGCTCGCCGGCAAGAGCAGCGCACAGAACAAGTCCGAGGCGCCAACGCGCCGCAGGACAAGGAATAAGAATGATCATCAGTCGGGATCATAACATCGTGAAGGAACGGCCACGCTGCCAATCAACCTGCAAATCGGCATTTGGTCTCGGAGCAAAAAAGGTGACCACGTTAGCGGTGGTATGTTTCATCGTGCTTCATGCCTCGCTGTGGGCGGCGACCGTCCGAGATTCCGTACGCTCCGGAACTGACGGTGGTTACGCCAAGACAAGTGAGCAGGTGATAGAATTGGCAAGTACGATCGCTATGGGGCCGGACTACAATGCTCTCTTCCGTTTCCAGTCAGTAGGCGTTCCGATCGGAGCGACGATTGACTCGGCATTCATTCGAATATGCGGGATCGGCAGCGAGTCCGATTCCTGCTATGCGAAAATACTAGCCGAAGATACGGGGTCGGCAACGACATTTTCGACGCATCCGGACTGGGCATTACGACACCAAACCACGTCCCGCGTGGGTTGGGACCTGCCTGATTTCGTAAACCTTAATTTTGTTACCAGCCCGGACATAAAGGCGGTAATCCAGGAAGTAGTTGACCGCGCCGACTGGGACAGTGCGAATAACCTCGCTCTGTATCTGCGGGACTCTCTCGGCAACAATCTACGCTATATCAATGACATGAATTACGATGGTGTTGCCTACAGCGCCAAGATTCTGATCTACTACACGGCCGGTTCTCCTCCGTCGGGAGGCAGCGTGCGGCGCAGCAGACGGGAACGATTGATCTCAGATTAGGAGTTTGAAACATGCATATACGCAAGATCATAACTTGGGCAGCTGCGGGAATACTATGTGCTGCCGTGACTTCATTCGGGATTGATCTCGGTGTCGTATCGACGGCGGACCGAGCACGGTTCGAAGTTTACGCGTTGGATTCGTCGGGGTTTCCGGCGACGCCCGATTCCGGTCACGTGTTAGTGTGGTTTCAGGGAGAGGCAACAGCCAACTCGGCATCGTACTCAAGCCGGTGGACTAATGCCGGCGCCGGTAGCGCAGAAATCGACAGCGTTCGTTATGCCAGTCACACCTATTACTATTTCGCGGATTCCGTTGCTGACATTGACAACAATGAAGGCAATGGCGTTTACACTGGTGTGGTGGTTCTGTACACAAAGTTTCTGCCCACCCCGAATCGCTTCACGTTCACGGTAGCCGGTGACGAACTGTCGGACTATTGGGCCGAGGTCAGGAGAATCGGGGATTCTATTAATGCCTATGACGGATGGATAGCCCGTCAATCCACACTCGCCGGAACGCTGACAGCCAATGTCTCACAGATCTCCGGTGATTCGACTGCGGCTAACAATCTGGAGACCATGCTCGACGGCACCGGCGGACAGACTCTCACTCTCGGACAACTGCACGTTACCGGTGCAAATGGGTCGACAGGCAGCTTTCGCGTCGAGAACTCTTCCGGTCCCGCCGTGTACTGGCGATCGACCGGAGCGAACGGACAAGGTCTCTATGCCTGGGGCCACGGAACCGGTGATGGGATATCTGGACGAGGCGGCGGAACATCACCTGCGGCTGGCATATCCGGATATGACGCCGCCGGATTCGGGATGTATCTTGTTTCCGGTGGGGCCAACCCCGCTTTGGGAGCTCTCAACACAGGCGCCGGGCACGCGGTGCTATTCACAGATCAGGGAAGTAATGGTGACGGTTTCCGGGTTGACTCTGATTCCGGCAATGCGGTGAATCTTGTAAGTGGTCGCGCCAGCACTGGTACCCCCGATCCGCACGCTCTTAGGATCTTTGGCGATACGACAGCAGCTTCGGCGGTTCGCATTACTACCCGAGGTCATGGTAGCGGGGTTTGGGTTGACGCCGATTCTGCTGCGGCGGTATTATTTGACGGTAACTATGCGAATCCCGGGTTACAAATTGCCAATGGGGCTGATGGGGTCACAATTGAAGATACAACTACAGCGGGTGAACAAGTTGCTCTCATGCCTGATCACTGGACCGCGGCCGACTCTGCCGCTCATCAGGGATCGGCGGCCGGTCTCGACTCGGCTGATATTGCGCGCGCCGTTTGGAACGCTCCGGCGGCCAATCATGCGGTATCCGGCACCTACGGAGCCTATTTGGATACCACCGTATCGTCCTTCACGATCGGTTCAGGCGCCTTCTCAACCACGCTCTTTGCCTATGATACGTCGAATTCCCAAGCGGTTGCCGGAGTGCGGCTGGCTGTCTGGAACAGCAGCCTGACAAGTCTCAAGGCGGTGGTGATGACCGGTACGACGGGGAGTGTCGGCATCAATGTCGACTCCGGATCGTATGTCATCTCCGCAACAGCGCCCGGCTATCTCTTCGCGGCGTATGATACCATAGTGGTCTCAGGTTCTCAGGTCGATACCCTTCGCGGGTATCAGTTTGATCCGGGTACGCCCACGTCGCCGGGCCTGTGTCGAGTCTACGGCTACCTGTTTACTTCCAACGGTGATGCAGAAAGCGGTGCGCGCATATCGGCGTGGCTGCCGTCGGGAGTGACTCGACTGGAAAACCTGATTATATCGCCGACACCGGTTTCAGTCACGACCAACGAATTTGGGTATTTCTATCTCGACCTAATACCGTCGTCGCTGCTTAACGGCGAACCGAAGTATGAAATCACGATCAACCGCACCGATGGCACGATCCTCCGCAAGCGACTAACGGTGCCCGACACCGCCCAGTGGCAACTGGCGTGGTGATGATTCCGTAGGGCGGGTCCGTCTTCGAACCCGCCACATCGCCTGTTGCGTGCGTAGTGAACGTCCTCGTCCGCCACGAGCCCTGGCGCACAGAAAAGTGCGCCAGGCACTACCAGACGTGACATCTCACCAGCATCAAGATATTCCTTGACAAAAAACGATTCTTCTGTATACTATGGTCAAATACCACGCGCGCCGGGACGTCATTAGGAGTGGTCGCCGTGGGTGTCTTCTAAGGAGGCAACATGAGGAAACGGGTTTCTCGCTGGCAGGCAACACTGGCTGCTGTCGTGATTTGGGGTGGTTTCTTCGTTGTCAATGTTCTGGCAGAACAAGGCCCTGAAGCTCCAACCAGTCAGCGTGGGCGCGGCGTGTCCGAATTACTGACACGCGACGGCCGGTTTAATCTTGAAGCCGCGCGGCGATCCGGCTTTGAAGGACCGATTGACTTAGACAATGCAAACCTGCAATTCGATCCGCGTACCGGCGCGCCGAGAGTTCACCCACCCGTTGCCTTGACACCTACAGATGATCCCGACGACATTTATTGGGACAACAGCATTTCGCCGGCAATTCCGGGGATTGATGGTGTGGTTTATGCGATGACAATCTATGATAATAAACTGATAGTCGCGGGTGATTTCTCGGTGGCGGGAGACATTTTCGCTAGCAGCATTGCTGCCTGGAACGGAACAGCGTGGTCGCCGCTGGGATCGGGGTTAGACAGGACCGTCCGCACCCTGGCTGTGTACGATGGTGACTTGATCGCTGGAGGCGAGTTCACCACGGCTGGTGGAACAAGCGCCAATTACATCGCTTCCTGGGACGGAACGGCATGGTCACAGCTGGGATCGGGGATGAACAACCGGGTACATGCCCTGACATTATACAACGGCCACATGATCGCGGGTGGCTATTTCACAACGGCCGGCGGAACAAGCGCTAATTACATCGCATCCTGGGACGGGACATCCTGGTCACCTTTGGGTTCGGGAACGAATAATCCGGTGTACTCCCTGTCCGTGTACAACGGCATGCTCATTGCCGGTGGCTCTTTCACGGTGGCGGGTGGGACAAGCGCCAACCGTATCGCCTCCTGGGATGGCACGGCCTGGTCAGCGCTGGGATTAGGGATTGGTGCAATCTTCTCTTCCGCTTCGGTAAAAACCCTGGCAGTGTACAACGGCAACCTTGTCGCTGGTGGCGATTTCGCTGTAGCGGGCGGGATTAACATCAAATGGATCGCCTCATGGGACGGGACGGCCTGGTCTCCGCTGGGGTCGGGATTCGAGTTTGACGATCCGGTTCAGACCTTGATCGTCTACAACGAGAATCTGATTGCCGGTGGTTCTTTTTTCCCGGGGCACGGGTCACACTTCAACTACATCGCTTCCTGGGATGGAACGACCTGGTCGCCGCTGGGATCGGGGATGGGGTATCGGGTAGAGGCCCTGACATTATACAATAGCCACATGATCGCCGGTGGCTTTTTCACAAGAGCAGACGGCAGACCTGCATTCGCCGTCGCCTCCTGGGATGGAACGAATTGGTCACCTCTGGGATCAGGAACGGACGGTTGGGTCTCTGATCTGACCATATATAATGGCAGCCTGATCGCTGGTGGCTCTTTCACAGAGGTGGGCGGGACAAGCGCCAACTGTATCGCCTCCTGGGACGGCACAGCCTGGTCACCGCTGGGATCAGGAATAAACAATGGGGTAGCAGCCCTGACCGTATATAATGGCAACCTGATCGCTGGTGGCTCTTTCACTGAGGCGGGTGGGGCAAGCGCCAGCCGAATCGCCTCCTGGGATGGAATAGCCTGGTCTCCGTTGGGATCGGGGATTGATGGCCCCGTCAATGCCCTGACTGTGTACAACGGCAACTTGATTGCAGGAGGCTATTTCTCCCTGGCGGGTGGGCAGTTTACAGGTTTGATCGCCACGTGGGACGGAACGGCCTGGTCTCCCGTGGGATCGGCATTTACCGGCACTGAAGCTGTCCGGGACTTGACCGTTTATAACGGCAACCTGATCGCAGGAGGAGCGTTTGATTACATCGACAAGTGGGGTGCGCTAATAGCCAGTTACGTCGCTTCCTGGAACGGCACGGACTGGTTACCGCTGGGATCGGGGCTGGGGAACGGGAGCAACAACTGGGTAAATGTGCTGGTCGTATACAATGGCAGACTGCTCGCTGGGGGTGAATTCCCCGGCATCGCTTCTTGGGATGGGTCGGCTTGGTCGTGGCTTGGACCTGGTTGCTATGCTTCAGAGTTGGCTGTGTTCGACGGTAACCTGATTATTGGTGGCCTGGCTGGGGCTGGTCACAAGTATATCGTCTCTTGGGATGGAACGACTTTGTTACCTCTGGGATCGGGGACGAATGGCGGCGTCTCAGCGTTCACGGTATACGACGGCAACCTGGTTGTCGCCGGTGGTTTCACCATAGCCGGCGGTAAGGTCTCGCCTTTTCTGGCCCAATGGACCAAACACTGCTGCGAGAAACGCGTCGGCGACGCAAACGGGCAGGGTACGTATCCGCAAGAGGTAACCATCAGTGACATCCAGACATTGGTCATGGCGAAGTTCATCCAGGGAACATGCACCGGAATCGTTTCTTGCATTGCCGAGGGTGATGTGAATCAGTCCGGCGGGACAGATCCTATCTGCAACGACATCACCATCAGTGACATTCAGGTCCTAGTGAATCACCTGTTCATTGCCGGTCCGGCGAACGCGCCGCTGAAGGAGTGTTTGTAGCAAGTCACTCTTCGACAAGCTCAGCGTGACTTCTTGGTGGTCTTCGTAGAGAGAGCATGGCGGGTTTAAGGACGGACCCGCCTGCGGGACTGTCATTCCCCGGCGCTCCCCTGTCATTCCCTACACTCCCTCTGTCATTCTCCGCGAAGGCGGGGAATCCATGTCTGCTTTGCGCTGAAATTACCTGCCCTTGAACCGAGACCCGTCAGGGTGTATATTCCGGCGCTATGATGTGCGCCGCAACAAGGGAACCGTCCCGGAGCCAGGTCTACAAAATGTTCGACCGGATTGCAGGTCGGTACGATCTGCTTAACCACTTGCTCTCCGTCGGGCTTGACCGTCGTTGGCGTGCCCGCGTAAGCCAGCTTTTGCCGCCCGGCGACAGTCTCCATGTTCTTGACCTTGCCTGCGGTACTGGTGATCAACTTATCGCTCTGACCGCAAGCGGTCGAGTGACTCGCGGAGTTGGTCTTGATCTGGCCGAGCAGATGCTGGCTATCGGCAGGGAGAAGATCAATCAGGGAGGTCTGGAGCAGATTCTCAACCTGCAAACCGGCGACGCCGAGAATCTCCCTTTTGACCAGAGCAGTTTTGACGCCGTAACTATCGCCTTCGGCATCCGCAACATGACCAATACAAAGCGCACTCTGGACGAGATGTTGCGGGTGCTCAAACCAAAGGGACGCGCCTTGATTCTCGAATTCTCGTTACCACAACGCCGCATAGTGCGCGGGCCTTATCTGTTTTATCTCCGGCATGTTCTCCCGCGTCTGGGATCGATCATCTCCGGCGACTCCGCCGCGTACCGCTATCTCAACGAGACGATCGAGACGTTTCCTCATGGCGAGGCGTTTTGCCAGATCATGCGCGACACCGGCTTCACAGGGGTGACGTTCATACCGCTCACGATGGGGATTGTCTCCATATATCAGGGAGACAAGCCATGAACCAGGCAGTCGACCACAACCAAGCATCTGATATTGTGAAGCAGTTGACCGGCGCCCTGCACCGTTTGGCGAAATCGAATCGTGACGGGGCAGACGAAGCGCGCACCGTGCACAGGCTGGAATTGAACCTTGCCACTCTTGATCCCCTGCTTTGGTTGGCGGCACAGCCGGGCGAACAGAAGTTCTACTGGCGGGACCGCAACGGCTGCCGGCAGATCGCCTGTGTCGGGGCGGCGGCGACTTTCTTGTCTGATCTGCCCGACGGCAAGGCACAGGCGTTGGGCAAAGCCACCGCGCTATTGCGCCACGCCGATCCGAACGTGCGGCTGTACGGCGGTTTCAGATTCGACCCGCTTTACCCACATGCGAACCGCGATCCCCTTTGGAGAAACTTCGGCGCTGCATTGCTCATGCTTCCTCGGTTTGAACTTGTCACGGACGAACATGGCAGCCGGTTGTTGTGCAACATCCTCGGTCACGAAATTGGGACTTCCGCCATTGACGACATCTTATCAGAGGTCGAGAAGCTGCATCTCGAACCGCAGGAGACTGATATTTTATTACCCGTACTGGTCGAGCGAACCGACTCGCCCGAGCGAACACAATGGAACCGGCAGATGGCGCAAGTCATGGATCTGTTGCATCACGGTGACCTGGAGAAACTAGTGCTGGCACGAAGAACGTCGCTGCGATTGAATGCTCGGGTAAACCCCTGGCACACGCTTTGTCAGCTTCGTGAGAATGCCGCCAACTGCTTTGTCTTCGGAGTACAGACTGACAGTACAGGGGCATTCATTGGAGCGTCACCGGAGAGGTTGTACCGTCGCGAAGATGACTCGATAGAAACCGAGGCTGTCGCCGGCACCCGCCCGCGAGCACAGGACCGGCAGGAAGATGGCCGACTCGCACATGAGTTGACTACATCGTACAAAGATCGTTCTGAGCATGACTTGGTGGTGAGTGGAATACGGGAAGCCTTGACGAAGATTTGTGAGCGGTTTGACATCACGGCGCCTGCGGCACCGTTCAAACTTTCAGCGGTTCAACACCTGCGCACTCTATTCGGCGGCAGGCTTAAGCAAGACGTTAACGATGCGGCGATTCTATCAGCGCTCCATCCCAGCCCAGCAGTTGGAGGATATCCCTGCGAGAAGGCGGTATCTTACTTACATGAGATCGAGTCTCTGGATCGCGGCTGGTACGCAGGACCGATCGGTTGGCTGGGCGCGACGAATGCCGAGTTTGCTGTCGGAATTCGCTCGGCGCTGGTTCATGACGATCGCGTGGATCTCTTCTCCGGAGCCGGGGTAGTGACGGGTTCCACTTCAGAGGCGGAATGGGACGAAATCGAGAACAAGATTTCGCCGTTCTTGCAGCTCTTCAACAGTGGCAGGTCATGACTACCGACGCACACAATCTTCTCTGGGCACAGTTGACCGTCGAGGCGTTGCGCCGTCGTGGGATCGACCAGTATGTGATTTGTCCCGGTTCGCGGTCGTCTCCGCTGATCCTGGCGCTCTCGCGGGAGAGCCGCATCACTTGTGTAGTGCATCAGGATGAGCGCGGCGCCGGTTATTTCGCAGTAGGCTATGCGCGCGCCACTGGCAAACCAGCGGCGGTCGTTACCACTTCCGGGACGGCGGCCGTCAATCTCTTTCCGGCAATTGTCGAAGCGTCGATGGACAACCTGCCCCTGATCGCGATCACCGCCGACCGCCCATCCGAGCTTCACGATTGCGGCGCAAATCAGACCATCGATCAGGTCAGACTGTTCGGCGACTATGTCCGCGCGTTTGTGGATTTCCCGTGCCCGGATGACATCGCCGATTTGACTGTTTTTCTCGCCGGGATTGAACAGGCTTTGGACCACGCGCTGGGGCAAGCACACACAGTGGGGCCGATTCACCTCAACTACCGTTTTCGAGAACCGTTGACGCCGCTACCGGAGATGACAAAGGCTCTTGTCGAGACTGTCGCGGAGGACTACCCTAAACTGAGTGTTTGGCTTCAATCTGACTCAATCCCTGCAGCGCAGCAGGCACTCAGCGCAGAGCTTCCTTCTAATGCCGTCGCGCCCATCCTACAAGCTCTAAGGGAAAGTTCGCACGGACTTCTTCTGATTGGCCAGCTCAGGAGCGATGGCGAGCGGCTGGCGGCGCGGGAACTCAGCCGCAAGCTCAACTGGCCGACTTTTGCTGACATAACGTCCGGCGTGCACGGCGTCGACAATCCGCAGATAATCACTCACCACGATCTGCTGCTGGTGTCGGACCGCTTCTGCAAGCGTCATGCCCCTGACACAGTTCTCCATGTGGGCGGACGGATTACATCGAAGCGCTTGCTGCAGTTTATCGAAAACAGCCGACCTGCCCGATACCTGCACAATTCCGGCGATGGCGTGATATTCGATCCTGTTCGCGCTGTAACTGTGCGAACATCAATCGATAACGCGGCCTTTTGCCGCAGCCTGATTAGAGATTATCACACTGACCAGGTCGATCCGACCTGGCTTGAGCGCTGGTTACGGGCTGCGCAAGTCGCGCGTGAGAAGATCCTTGGGTTGTGTGAGGGTATATCTGTTCTTACTGAACCCATGCTTGCTGTTGATCTGTCGCGACGGATAGACCGTCGTTCGGGTCTGTTTCTGGCCAGCAGCATGCCGATTCGAGACATGGATATGTTCGGCACGTTCAACCAGACGCTGCCGACTGCTTCCAACCGGGGCGCGAGCGGGATCGACGGCACCATCGCGGCGGCGTGCGGTTATGCCAGCGGACTGGATTGCTCCGTGACTTTGCTTATCGGTGATCAGGCGTTTCTTCACGATCTCAGTTCACTCGCTTTGGTGAGCAAATCGAAGCAACCCGTGGTGTTGGTTGTCGTGAACAACAACGGGGGCCGCATTTTTGAACTGCTGTCGATCAGCGAGCATGGACATGCACTGGAACCGTTGTTTGTCGCTCCCCATAACCTGACTTTTGGCAAGATTGCCGACGGATTCGGGATACCCTATGCTGAGGCAAGAACCCGCCAGGCCTTTGATGCCGCTTATGTCAACGCGGTAACCGGCGGCCACTCGATGATTATCGAAGCGACTATCGACCCGGCAACAAGCCGCGAACACCGCAGCAGGATACTTTCTGCCACCACTTCCGAGCTCGACAGTTATTGAGCTATGGAACACCCGGTTCTGAATCATACTTTTGCGCCCAACGGCCACGCGCCGACTGTCCTCTATCTCCACGGATTTCTCGGATGCGGGGACGACTGGAATGAGATAGTCTACCGTCTGGGCGGCGATTTCTCTCACCTGACTGTCGATCTGCCTGGACACCGGATGCCTGCCCGCTCTTTTCCTCCCGAATACTATTCCATGTCCGGGTGTGCGGAGTTGATCGTGAGTTTGTTGGATCATCTGCGAATAGAGCGCTGCCATTTGGTAGGTTATTCGATGGGCGGACGGCTCGCGCTGTTTCTACTGACTCATTATCCTGATCGTTTCCTCTCGGCGGTGATCGAATCCGCCTCACCGGGCTTGAAGACAGAAGCTGAGCGCGCGGTTCGAAAACAGCAGGACGAGCTCTGGATCGAGCGGCTTAGGGAGCGATCAATCGATGAGTTTCTCCACGACTGGTACGCACAACCACTGTTTCAAACGATGGACCGCTCCAAGCCCCGGTTCGAGCGCATGCTCCAATCTCGAGCAGAACACGACCCGTCGGCGCTGGCGTTGTCATTGCAGCATATGGGCACGGGAGTGATGCCACCGCTGTGGGAGAATCTGCCCGGCATAACCAGACCTTTGCTCTTTGTTGCCGGAGAGCGAGACGAGAAATACTGCGCGCTGGCGCACGAAATGGCGAACTTGTGTCCTCGCGCACAGGTTGCTATAATTGCCAACGCCGGACACAACACTCATTTCGAGCGTCCGGAAGCTTTCGGTGTGGCGGTGGCGCAGTTTCTGAAGCAGGACAGTTGAGGTTACTATGTCGCGATTCAATTGGATAGAAGCAAAGCAGTACGAGGATATTAAGTACCACAAGTTTGAAGGAATCGCCCGGATCACGATAAACCGGCCCGAGGTACGTAACGCTTTCCGGCCAAAGACAGTGTTTGAGATGTCAGACGCGCTGCAGAACGCACGCATGGACTCGAACGTCGGCGTGATTATACTCACCGGCGAGGGCGATCAGGCGTTTTGCTCCGGCGGCGATCAGAAACTGCGCGGCGACACCGGCTACTCCGACGATAAGGGCGTCAATCATCTCAACGTACTTGATTTCCAGCGCCAGATGCGCACTTGTCCGAAACCGCTTATCGCCATGGTGGCCGGATTTGCAATTGGCGGCGGACATGTGCTGCACCTGATGTGCGACCTTACGATTGCGGCCGACAACGCCGTCTTCGGGCAGACCGGGCCGAAAGTAGGTTCTTTCGACGGCGGTTACGGCGCGAGCTACATGGCGCGAATCGTGGGACAGAAGAAAGCACGCGAGATCTGGTTCCTGTGTCGCCAGTACAATGCGCAGCAAGCGCTCGAAATGGGGTTGGTCAACGCCGTTGTGCCGTTGGCAAAACTCGAAGAAGAAACCGTGCAGTGGTGTCGGGAGATTCTGGCCAACTCGCCGACCGCGATCCGTTGCCTGAAGGCGGCGCTCAATGCCGACTGTGACGGCCAGGCCGGACTTCAGGAACTGGCCGGCAATGCCACCATGCTGTTCTATATGAGTCAGGAAGCCCAGGAAGGACGGGACGCCTTCAAAGAGAAGCGCAAACCGGACTTCTCCAAATTCCCGCGTCAACCATAGGTGACGGCCGTGTCCCAATCACGATTGCAGGTCTGGCTGCTGGCGGCGCGCCCGAAGACATTACCGGCGGCAGTCGCTCCGGTGCTGATCGGCACGGCGATGGCTCACACCGGCGGTGGTGTGCACTGGCTGTCCGCAATCGCGGCCATGCTTGGCGCGCTTCTGATACAGATCGGAACCAATTTCGCCAACGACTATTTCGACTTCAAAAAGGGTACTGATACCAGCGAACGGCTCGGGCCGCTGCGCGTTACCCAAAGCGGCCTGGTCACCCCCGAGGCGATGAAACGAGCCACTCTACTCGTGTTCGCGCTCGCCATACTGATTGGTCTGTATCTCGTCTGGCGCGGAGGATGGCCGATTCTGTTGATCGGCCTGTTCTCCGTTCTCTTTGGTATCCTCTATACCGGTGGCCCGCATCCGCTCGGTTACAATGGTCTGGGCGATCTGTTCGTGTTGATCTTCTTTGGTCCTGTGGCTGTCGGCGGAACGTTCTATGTGCAGATTCTCGACATCAACTGGGCAGTGATCATCTCGGGTCTGGCTCCCGGTCTCTTCTCGGTAGCGATTCTGACTGTAAACAACCTTCGAGACATAGACAACGATCGTGCGACCGGCAAACGCACTCTGGCGGTGCGCTTCGGTCGACAGTTTTCGCTCCACGAGTACAACTGGTCGGTGTTGACGGCCTGCACGGTTCCCATAGTCCTTGCGCTTCTCTTTCACGGTCGTCCCCTGGCCATGTTGGCAGCGCTGACAGTGATTCCGTCGATAGCCGCCATGCGCAAAGTGGCGGTAGTGACGGGGCGCGACTTGAATGACTGCCTCGCCGGAACCGGACGAATTCTGCTGGTCTACAGCGTGATCTTTTCGCTCGGCTGGATTCTATGAAGATCACTGCAGTCAGAGTCTACACCTACCGTTTGCCACTTGTGCGACAGCTCTTGCTCAGGACAGAGACTGTTCAAGTACGGCAGGGGTTTCTTCTCAAACTGAGTTCCGATACCGGTCATACCGCCTGGGGCGAGGCCGCACCGCTGCCCGGTTTCTCGCGCGAATCATTGACCGATACCAAAGCAGCGCTACGAGGAATCAGACACAGGTTGCTCGGCGTTACAATCCCGGAAGGAATCGAACAACTCAATGGACAATTCAACAACTGGTTGAGCAGTTTTGCCCTCTGTGCCTCGGTGCAATTCGCAGCCGAGACGGCGGTGCTCGGCCTGCTGGCGCGCAGCCGAGGTGTCACACTTGCCGGTATGCGTTCTCATCACTCACTAGATGCTGTGCGAGTGAACGGATTAATCGCGGATGATTCTCCGGTTATCGATACCGCGCGCAGATATAGCCGCGAAGGTTACTACGCTGTGAAAATGAAAGTCGGTCGCGGGCCGATTAGAGAGGACGTGGCGCGGGTTCGCGACGCCCGCCGCGAGCTAGGCCATGGCGTTGGGTTGCGACTTGACGCAAATCGGGCATGGTCGTTTGACGAAGCTGTCCGGTTCGCAGAGACAATTCTCGACTGCGACCCGGAATATGTAGAAGAACCTCTGTCTGACCCCACACGACTCGCGGAACTGGCAACGCTAACGGGAGTGCGCGTGGCTTTTGACGAGAGCCTGATTGACATGACTCCGGAAGAATTGCCGAGTCACACTTATGCCTCTGCGATCATCCTGAAGCCGACTCTGCTTGGCGGTTTGGAGCGGGCCGCGATGTTCGCTCGCAAGGCGCACGAGATGAAAATCAAGGCGATTGTAAGTTCCTGTTTTGAGAGTTCGATCGGAATTGCCGCGCTGGCTCAGTTTGCGGCGGCATATAACACAACCGACGTTCCCGCCGGTCTGGATACTTTGTCCTGGTTCAAACAGGATTTGACAGACGAGCCGATTGACTGTTCGGGCGGACGTATCGTAGTCGCTCAGAGTGTGCAAGCCGTCAATAACGTGATCGAGTCACTGTTGACCGAGGTGTCAGATGGCTGAAATCCTCTGCCCGCTGAGAATCGCCGCAAAGGAGCACGGCAACCAACCGGCTCTGATCGAACGCCAGGTCACACTCACCTGGTCGCAGACAACTTCGGCAGTAGATCATCTCACTGACTTCCTGACTGACTCAGGTGTGCGGAGCGGAGACAGAGTTGCGATAATCGAGAACAATCGGATCGAGTTGCCGATCCTGATTCTCGCTCTCATTCGAATAGGAGCAGTATCTGTCTTGCTCAGCCCGCGCTATCCTGAATCAACTCTCACGATGATGGCTGAGAGGACCGGATGCCGACATCATGTTTTCCGGACGAAGCGAACGCGCGAGGCCGGGCTTCCGAGCCTCAAGCCGATCTCTCTGCCGCCAGTATCGGAATTGAATAGTGCGAAAGAACCCGACAGCGCCTCAGACCATTGTACGAGCATAGACATCGACCAGCCGGCGACAATCATCTTCACTTCGGGCAGTTCGGCCTCCCCCAAGGCGGTTCTGCTAAGCTACGGAAACCATTACTACAACGCGCTCGGTTCAAATGCGAACCTGCCGGTGTTGCCGGGTGACCGGTGGCTCTTGTCGCTCCCGCTCTGGCACGTGGGCGGCCTCGGGGTTCTGTTTCGCTGTCTCTTGGGCGGGGGAGTGGTTGTCCTGGGAGATTCTTCGGCGAGCCTGACTCATCAGGTAGTGTATGACCGCATCACCCACGTGTCGCTGGTGCCGACTCAACTGAGACGCCTTCTCGATGATCCCCATCGGTGTGCATCGAGTTCCACACTCAAGGCCATTCTCCTCGGCGGTTCGCCTATTCCGACAACGCTCCTGAGTGACGCCATCAGCAACCAGTTGCCGGTCTACCTGACCTACGGCCTCACGGAGATGGCTTCGCAGGCAGCGACCGGTTGTGCTGATCACCCCAGTTCGCCTAGAGTACTGCCGTACCGGGAACTCCAAATCGCCGCTGACGGCGAGATCGTTGTACGTGGCGAGACTTTGTTCAAGGGTTATGTCGAACATGATGCCATCGTCCGCCCGCTTGATCCCGACGGCTGGTTTCACACCGGCGATCTCGGGTCACTGGACAGCGACGGACGCCTGACTGTTTTGGGTCGCAAGGACAACATGTTCGTCTCCGGCGGTGAGAATATCCAACCGGAACAAATCGAGCGGACGCTGATGGCGATCAACGGCATATTCGACGCGCTGGTGGTGCCGGTGGATGATCGCGAGTACGGGCACCGGCCGGTGGCGTTTATCCGGTATCGCTCCGATATCAACCTGTCGGAGCCGGATTCGGAGATGCCCGAAAGCGAACGGCTCCACTTTGATCACATGTCGCTGTCAGATGAATTATCCCGTACGCTCCCCCGTTTCAAGCTGCCGGTGGCCTACTATCCCTGGCCGCAGGGCAACCAACAGGCCGGAATCAAAGCTGATCGCGTATTTCTCAGACAACTTGCAGGAAAACTGCACCGTTCAAGAAAGTAGTTCAGCTTTCCGGTTGGTAGATTCTCTCAAGCGCTTGCCGGAGAGTAATGGGCAGTTCGATTTTGTCCTTCGCACTGCGATTGGTGGTCACGTGCACTGTGGAGACAACAGCCACCGGCGTCGAGTCGGGCCTACAAAGTCGATACTTGAGCACGAAGGAATGCGTGGAGATTTTCGCGGCGGTCAGCTCGACCGTCAGCTTGTCTCCAACCGCCAGCGGCTGCATATAGTCCGCCTCAGCATGCACAATCGGGATGAGCAGCTTGCCCTCATTGAGTGCATCGGCGAAGCTGAACCCGCACGACTCCAGATACGCCTGGTAGGCATCATGGGCCACTCGCAGATAGTTGCCGAAGAACATAATGCCGGCGGCATCGGTGTCATACAACTTGACAGTGGTTTCGATCTTGTAGCCCAAATCCGATTTCATCCTTTGACGTAAGAGCCCCGTAGGGCAGGACCCCAGCGGTCCTGCCATCGTTGGCAGAACCGCCCGCCTTTGACGGGGGTTCTGCCCTACAAAGTCACCCTTCGACAGGCTCAGGGTGACTTTCTAGTTAAGGCTATCTGCCTAGTTAAGGCTGTCTACTTCAGCTTCGCCAACTCTGCTTCAAGCTGTGTGACGTAGCTATCCAACCTGTCAACAATCGCCTGGAAGGTCGCCGGCTGACTCAGGTCTACCCCGGCTTTCTTGAGCAGCTCCATCGAATAGTCGCTGCTGCCGGACTTAAGCAGCGTCATGTAACGGTCAAGCCCCGCCGCCTTGACTTTCTTGTCTTTTGACATTATCTCCGCCGCCAGCTTGGCCGACGTCGCGTAGCAGGTGGCATATTTGTAAACGTAGAACGGTGTGTTGTAGAAATGAGGGATACGCGTCCAGACGTAGCGGTAATAATCGTCAACCGTCACCGCGTCACCATAGTACTCCTTCTGGAGTTTTCCGTAAATGTCGCTGAGCGTCTCGGCCGTTATCGGCATACCTTGCTCGACCGCCTCATGCGTCCGCATTTCAAAATCAGCCCACATAGACTGTGTGTAGAACGTCCCATCGATGCTTTTAATGGCGCGAGCGAGAAGGGCGATACGCTCCACCGGGTCCTTGGTTTTGGTCAGCATGTAATCGAGCAGCAACGCCTCGTTCATGGTCGAGGCTACCTCGGCCACGAAAATAGTCGGTTCTGCAGAAGCGAACGGCTGAGTCTCGTTCGAGAGCATGCTGTGCATGCAATGACCCAGTTCGTGCGCCACGGTGTAGACTTCGTTGAGGGTCTCGTTGTAATTCAGGAGAAGGAACGGATGCACCCCGTAAGTAGGGGCCGAAAAAGCTCCGGTCCGTTTGCCTTCGTTTTCGTATACGTCAATCCAACGGCTTTCGAAGGCAGTCTTCAGGCGCGCCTGATAGTCCTTGCCCAGCGGCGCCATCGCATCAATTATCCAGGGCTGGATTTGATCGTAGTCATAAGTCTTGTTGAAATCGACGAGCGGGATCATATCGTCGTAAAGGTGAAACTCGGTCAGACCGAGTTCCTCTTTGACCAGCTTGTAGTATCGCTGTAACGGCCCGACTCCACCCCTGACGGTGTTCACCAGGTTCTTATAGACATCCACTGGTACATTGTCGGCGTTCAGGTAAGACTCGAGGCAGGAAGTGTAGTTGCGCGCTTGAGCCGACGCCCAGTCACTCTGGAGGATGCCATCGTATATGGCCGCGTACGTATTACGGTTGTCGACGTAAGCACCATAGAAACTCTCGGTTGCTTTAGCGCGATCCGCTTGATTCCGGTTGGTAGATTTTATGCTGTAATAGGCGCCGGGCGTAAGCTTAACCGGGTTGCCGTCAGAAAGCGTAGTCGTGGGGTACTTCATGTCACTAGTGGACAGCTTCCCAAAAATCGCAGAGGGAGCGTTATTCACCTGCGAGAAATACGCCAGCAATTGCTCCTTGTCCTCACTGAGTACGTGGGTTTGCTGGCGATACAGGTCCTCTATCCCTAACCGGTACGGCTTCAATTCCGGAGTGGAATCGAGCCATTGCTTCATGGTCTCCCACGGAATGGCCAGCAATTCCGGGTTAAACCACGCGACCACAACACCGAAATTCGCAAAGGCGATTTGAACCTGCTGAGACCGGGCGGACACAGTATTGTCTCTCATATCCTGGGCGCTATTGAGGCTGGCGTATTGACCGACCTTGCGAGCCAGCATGCCGAGCTCGTCGCCCAACTTGGCGGCCTTGAGAATCGCCTGCGGGCCTCCGGCCAGAGTGCCTTTCAGGCCGGCATACTCACTCATGATTTCCTGCAGACGAGTCAGCCCCTGTTCCCAGGCCGTCCAATCGGCGTAAATCTGGTTCAAATCCCACTTGTACTTGTCGGGGATTGAATCCCTTACCAGCGTGTTCGGTTTGGCCTGAGCGACGGCGGCGAATAGCGCCAACACCAATGTCATTAACAGGCTCAACCCGATCAGTCGTAGTTTCATTGTTTTATGCTCCTTTCAATTCCGTCAACTTGATGCGACCACACAACGGGGAAGGTAGTTTTCGAGGCCGGCAAAGTCAACCGGGCCGGTGACCCACAAGTTCAAAGTGGTGTCAGCCGTCCCGGGCTGATGCCTGCAACTGCAGGGCTGTCAGGCAGAGACGCCTGACAGCACGTTTCCTGTGGGCGGCAGACCTCCTGGTCTGCCCCAAGGTTTGACCCTCCTCTTTTTTGTTTATCCGCCAATCTGCCAGGACTATTATGGTTTGGTTTAGGGATCAGATGAGTTATGGACAACCAACCCAGAATCACGGCAATTGAGGAATCGCGGGGGGAGTTTATAGTCTCGGTTTCAAGTCTGCCGGAACCTCTTGCCGTGCCTCTCGCGTTGATTCACCAGTACCATTTGAAGGTCGGGGTGGTACTGACCTCGGCGCAGGTTAGCCAGTTGGTAGGCGAGTCGGAGCGGTACCTGTGCGAACGGGAGATTGCCCGACTGCTGGCGCTAAGAGAGCACACGACCGGCGAGTTGCGCCTTAAACTAAAACGCAAGGGATTCGCCGAGCGGACGATTGCGGTGCTGATAGAAAAATTTGCCGCCCAGAGGCTGCTCGATGACGCCCGCCTGGCCATGAACCTGGCTCGCAGAGCGCTGGAGCGCAAACCGTCCGGTCGGGCCTTCTTGGTGGCGGTTCTGAGAAAGAAATTGATCGAACGGTCGCTGGCCGAGCGTACGGTCGATCAGGTTCTGGAAGAGATCGACCAGACCGCCGAGGCCGTGCGCGCGCTGGCACAAAAGTGGCCTAACCTTGACCAGATACAAGTTGAATCCGTCCGGAGCAAGGCGTATAGTTACCTCTCCCGGCGCGGGTTCGACTATCAAACGGCTCGCGCCGCCTGTAACGAAGTGTTTGGAATCACGGGAAAGGCAGAAGAAGATTAGAACCGCCGAAGTCAGACAGTCTTTTCTGGACTATTTCCAGAAACGCGAACATCGTTTGGTGGAATCGTCGCCGGTAGTCCCCTTTGACGACCCGACTATTCTGTTCACCAACGCCGGCATGAACCAGTTCAAGGACGTGTTCACCGGCAAGCGGAAACCGGATTTTCCGAGGGCGACCTCGTCGCAGAAGTGTATCCGGGCGGGCGGCAAGCACAACGATTTGGACAATGTCGGCTTCACGGCCCGCCACCATACGTTTTTCGAGATGTTGGGCAATTTCTCGTTTGGTGACTATTTCAAGGCTGAGGCTATCGAATACGCGTGGGAGTGGGTTACCAAATACCTGAAGCTGCCGAAAGATCGGCTCTTTGCGACTGTCTACCAGGAAGACGACGAGGCCTTCGACTTCTGGTGCAAGATCGCGCCGGAGTTGAAAAGCGGCCGAGTGATGCGGTTCGGCAAGAAGGACAACTATTGGTCGATGGGGGATATCGGGCCGTGCGGGCCGTGCTCGGAGATTCATTTTGACCGGGGTGAGAAATACGGAACCGGTCCTAACGACGTTGTCAACGGCGACACCGACCGGTTTGTCGAAATCTGGAATCTCGTGTTCATGCAGTTCGAACAGACCCCTGACGGTCGGCTGGTCAACCTGCCGAAACCGTCGGTGGATACCGGCGCGGGTCTCGAACGAATCGCCGCTATCATGTGTAGCGCCGACAGCAACTACGGAATCGATATCTTCCAGAGCCTGATCAAAGCGATTTCTGAAATCACCGGTTCGCGCTATCAGGACCATGTGTCGTCGCATCATGTGGTGGCGGATCATATTCGGGCGCTGACGTTTGCCCTGGCCGATGGCGCGGGAATCTCCAACGAGGGGAGAGGGTATGTTCTGCGGCGGATTCTCCGTCGCGCTGCTCGCCATGGTCGCGAATTAGGCGCGAAGGAACCATTCCTGCACAAACTGGTGCCGACTCTAGTGAGCGAAATGGGCGATGTCTATCCGGAGATCAAGCAGAAGCAGGATTACGTGGTGAGCGTGATCAAGGCGGAGGAAGAGTCGTTCTCGCGGACACTGGATACGGGGTTGGAACTGCTGAACGTATTATCAAGAGAGGTGAAATCCGATGGAAGTACAGTCATACCGGGTGGTGACGTGTTCCGGCTCTATGATACCTACGGGTTTCCATACGACTTGACTGAGGTAATCGCTCTTGAGCACGGACTCACACTGGATCGTGAGGGATTCGACAGGGCAATGGCTGCTCAGCAGGAGAGATCGCGGTCGGCGGCAAGTTTTGAAAATCATTCTCGGGCCATACAAGACGCGTGGACTAAGAACCCTCCAGACATTAGGGAGAAAACCCGTTTTTTGGGATACGACACCGTTTGTGCATCAGCTGTTGTGAGACATGTAACGCACGCGGAAACCTCCGATGATCCAGCTAGTGTTACTTGCGCTGTGATTCTGGACCAAACACCATTCTACATAGAGGCTGGCGGGCAAACTACTGATGTAGGGCGGATCGCTGGTCAGAATGTCGAGTTTGTTGTAGGGAAGATGGATCTGTGGGAGGGCATGTTTTATGTCCACTTGGGACAATTGTCAAAAGGTACTTATGAAGACCTGAAGGAACTGATGGTTCCCGAAGACAAGCTGGGGGAAGCTGGGTTCGTCGGGCCTCGACGCGTCACCGCCGAGGTCGATGCTGAGCGCCGCTGGGATATCATGCGCAATCATACCGCCACCCATCTGGCTCACGCAGCGTTGCGCAAAGTGCTCGGTGAACATGTCAAGCAGTCCGGATCGTATGTCGGCCCGGATAGATTGCGATTCGATTTCTCGCATCACCGGCCGATGACGCCCGAGGAAATTGCTGAGGTCGAACGGCTGGTCAACGAGCAGATACTGAAGGCTACAGATGTCAAGACCGACATCATGCCTGTTGATGAGGCCAAGAAGTCCGGTGCGATGGCGTTGTTCGGCGAGAAGTACGGCGACACGGTGCGAGTCGTCTCGGCACCCGGTTTCTCCAAAGAACTTTGTGGCGGAACGCATGTGACCAACACCGGCCAAATCGGGCCGTTCTTCATTACTGTGGAGACGGGGATAGCATCAGGCGTGCGGCGGCTCGAAGCTATCACCGGACGCGAAGCGCAGAAGCTGATGCTCGACCGGAAGCGGCTGGTTCTGAGTCTGAGTGGTGTGTTCAATCGTCCCGAATCGGAATTACTGGCCGGTGTGGAGCAACTTCGCACCGAAAACTCCGCGCTGCAGAAAGAAATCAAGAGACTGAAAACCGAGCTGGTTTCCGGCGCGGGGGTGTCAATCGGTACCGAAATGAAAGTTGGCGCTCTGACACTCTGGTCGCACGATTTCGGCGAGACCGACCGCGAGTCGATGTCGGCCTGGATGGACAGCCGCAAGGAGATAAACCAGCCTGTGGTGGCGCTCGGATTGGGCATGACCAACGGCAAGATGGCCGTGATGCTGGCTGCCAGCGCAGTCGCGATAGAAAAGTACTCGGTACATGTGGGGAATCTCCTGAGAGATTTGCTCTCAGAACATGGCGGCCGCGGCGGCGGGAAGCCAAACTTCGCGCAGGGCGGGACGCCCTCGCCGGTTGCCGCCGAGGTTTTGAAGTCACGACTGATCGAACTGCTCAAATGACAGGGATGTCTTAATGGGACAGGTATTCAACAGCTTACTCGACGCCCGGGCCGCGCGCGGCGGTGGCTTCCTGCTGTTGATAGATCCCGACCGAAGCCGCGATTCTGATTATCTCGCTCTCGCCGAAGCAGCGTCGGAGTGTGGGGTTGATGCTATACTTGTAGGCACATCGTTCATGATGGCCGGGCATTTCCCGACCGCGGTCAAAGAAATCAAAGCGCGCGCCAATCTGCCGGTGATCATCTTCCCTGGCTCATACGCGCAAATCACTTCGAGCGCCGACGCCATTCTATTCACCTCGTTGATCTCCGGCCGCAACCCGCAGTACCTGATCGACGAACAGGTCAAGGGCGCGCCGTTTATCAAAGCCGCCGGTCTCGAAGCGATCCCGACCGGCTACATGCTGATCGAATCGGGCCCGCTTACATCGGTGCAATTTATCTCCGGCTCTCTCCCGATCCCACGCGGCAAGCCGGATATCGCGTGCGCGCATGCGCTCGCGGCGCAGTATCTGGGCATGCAGTTGGTGTATCTCGAAGCCGGTTCCGGAGCGGGTCAGCCGGTGCCGATCGAAATGGTACAGGCGGTCGCCGGGACGATCGACATTCCAATCCTGGTCGGCGGCGGACTTCGCACACCCGACGATTGCGCTGCTCGCGTGGATGCCGGAGCGTCGTTTATCGTCATGGGGACACGTTTGGAAACCGGCGAGCGTTTCGACTACCTGCGCGAACTCACCGCCGCGACTCATCCCAAGGAAACGATTCCAGTATGAACCAGCATGACGCGTTGATGGAGTTGATCCGCCAGGCCGAGCAAGCCGGCGAGTTGCGCAAAGCGACCGTCGAACAACTGGGTCACAAGATGCTTGAGCTTTCGGGCGTCATGTCCGGTGTGATCGGCTCGGGCGGCAAGATACTGATCGCCGGCAACGGCGGGTCGGCGTCGATGTCATCGCATTTCGCCGCCGAAATGGTAGTACGGTTGACCTCGGACCGCAACCGCGAGGCTCTTCCCGCGCTGGCCCTCACTGCAGACATGGCGGTGATTACCGCCGCCGGCAACGATTTCGGATTTGAGAATATCTTCGCCCGCCAAATCGAAGCGCTCAGCCATCGGGGGGACATGCTGATCGTCATGTCCACATCCGGTAATTCAGAGAATCTGGTGCGGGCGGTCTCGACCGCGCGCCAAAAGCAGGTTATCACTGTCGGGCTGCTTGGCGGCGACGGCGGTCTTCTGGGTAAGCAGGTTGACAAGACGCTGATCGTGCCGCATCGCTCGACTCAGCGCATCCAGGAAGAGCACCTGTTCATGATCCACCAGTTGGTTGAAATGGTCGAGCGTGACCTGTTCGC
>Ga0315278_10000192_pt1 | contig 55038 bp, 39 predicted proteins | sample YL17G06_0_MG_FD_203880 | JGI IMG/M metagenome (GOLD analysis project Ga0315278, IMG submission 203880) | Sediment microbial communities from Yellowstone Lake, YNP, Wyoming, USA - YL17G06_0 | ecosystem: Environmental > Aquatic > Freshwater > Lake > Sediment | place: USA: Wyoming | collected... | reverse complement strand
CAAATCCACATCAGCGCTCATTCCCAGCGCTGCAAGAAAACGTCCGTGTTCACCTTGAAAGATGGCTTCCGTGAGTGACGTTTGCCGATCGCGATAGAGAAGACCTGCCAGCGAACCAGCGTCGTTCAAAATCAGGTCGCAGCCGTGCTTCTGCCGCAGCACGTCAATGAGCATCCCACCACAGAGAGTGTCCTCTATCGAGAAACCTCCTTCGCGACCGGAACATACGATCACCGTGTCCTTATTCTGAAGAGCTATTGCCTGAGCCACGCTGGAGACGTTAACCAAAGCTCCTGAAAAGACCAGACCCGCCCGTGCCACCCGACCGAACACACTTGTGCCATTGGTCGTGCAGAGTATGACATTCTTGCCACCGACGGTCTCGGGCATGAATTCCGCAGGTGAGTTGCCGTACTGGAAGTTCTCGATTTTCACTCCGTTTCGTTCGCCCGCCAGAACAGCCGAGTCCGCACCAAGTTTGGCTCTCAGTTCGCCGGCCTCGCCCGGACCTGAGGTTGGAATGACTGACCGCGCTCCCGCCAGCAGTGACGCACAAATGCTGGTCGACGAGCGAAGCACATCGATAACAACAACCGTTCGGCCTTCCAGTTCGGCGCGTTCAAGGGTGTGTGGAGTGAGAAGAAGCTGAACGTTCATCAACCCATCTCAACGATGCGAAGCGTTCTTGTAAAAAGGCGGTTTTACTACCGTCGCCGGGAAGCGTTTATCCCGAATGACAATTTCAACCGTGCTGCCAATTTTCGACTTAGCCGCAGTCACATAGCCGAGCGCGACCGGCTTCTGCAGAGACGGTGAAAACGTCCCCGAGGTCACCTGCCCGATCTTCTGCTCACCATCGACAATGTCGAAACCGTGGCGCGGCACACCCCGACCTTCAAGTTCCAGGCAGACCAAGCGCCTCTCCGGCTTGGCTTCTTTCTGGCGGGCGATCACTTCCCTGCCGATAAAATCTTTGTCTAGGTCGACAATCCAGCCCAATCCGGCTTCGATCGGCGTAGTAGTCTGGTCGATGTCGTTGCCGTAAAGCGCCATTTTCATCTCCAACCGGAGCGTGTCGCGCGCGCCCAGCCCAATCAACTCCATGCCGTTCTTTCTGCCGGCATCTGTCACTGCTTTCCACAGCTTGTCGCAATGCTGCGGCGGGATATAAAGCTCAAAGCCATCTTCACCAGTATAGCCTGTCCTCGAGAATAGGAGTGTGACACCGGCTACCTTAGCGGTGACGTGGTGATAGTACGGGATCGAATCCAGATTGTAATCGGTCAATTCACACATCACCTTATGTGCATTGGGACCCTGAATTGCCAGCAGTCCGAATTCATCCGAGCGGTTGACCAGATTGACGCTCCCCTTCAAATGCGACTTAAGCCAATCAAAGTCCTTCCTGATATTGGAAGCGTTGACCACGAGAAAGAAACTCTTCTCACCGGTGCGATAGACCAGCAGGTCATCGACAATGCCACCCTCCGGGTAGGGCATACAACTGTACTGGATCTGACCAACGGCTAATTTGGCGACATTGTTGGTTGTCGTTTTCTGGAGGAACGCCAGAGCGTCCGCCCCCGTGACCTCAAACTCGCCCATGTGGGAGAGGTCAAACAGTCCAATATTCTGCCGGACCGCCAGATGTTCGGCCTGTATCCCCTTGTACTGCACAGGCATGAGGAAGCCGGCGAACTCGACAACCTTCGCGCCGGCGTCGACATGATATTGATAAAAGGGCGTCTTGACTGCTACTTGATTGGTCTCGCTCATATATGTACTGACTCGCGGGATGGTGTTATCATTTTGGTCTAATAAACGGGACACGGCAGGCAAGTCAATAGGGATAAAGAAGCAGCAGGATCGCCACTGCGGTCCAGCCAGTGTCAGTGTCTCGATGATAGGGGTCCTAACCTAGTGTCTGCCGGAAGCTGACGTCAACCGGCTGGGTGACGCCAATCCGACGTGTGACGACGTCACCATTAGTGACGTCCAGGCACTCGTGATTCACCGGCTCACGGCCGGCAAAACGTGTACAGTACGCCGCATCGGCGCCGGCGGTCTTCTCGTCCGCCTCGCACTTACGAAGGTTAGTTTCCGCAATGGTGCCGGCGCCGCCGTCGTCGCCAAGAGAGACCGCGCCGGCCGGAACGTCCACAATACGCGATGCCGGCGCCGGCCAGCGTACAGCGTTGCGGGTTGGAAGACCTGAGGGACTTTCAGCCGTGAGGGGCGTTACGGGAAACAAATAAGGCTTGACCTTGTCCGAAAAAATACCTATTATTCCGGACAATAGGAACGATTAAGATATGTTACAAGTTGAAGCACAACAAATGATTACAAGGATCTATGGCTATGGGAGGGGTAACGTCTTTACTCCAAAGGACTTTCTTGATTTCACCAGCTATGACAACGCTCAAAAGACGCTCGCCCGTCTGGCCAAACAAGGGATGATTCGCCGCCTCATGAGGGGGGTTTATGAGTACCCCGCCTACAGCAAACTGCTCAACGCTCCGGCCAGCGCGAATCCGGATGGCATCGCCAGGGCCATAGCAAGGGCTCATGGTTGGACAATCGTACCGTCAGGCAACACAGCCCTGAACCTCCTCGGACTTTCGACCCAAGTTCCCGCGAAATGGGAGTATTTCAGCGACGGCCCAACCAAGACTTACAAATGGAGTGGCGGTAAATTGGCGTTCAAGCATCGGGCGAACAAAGAGACAACCAGCTTGTCGCCCAAGACTGCCCTGCTCGTTCAAGCGCTGAAGACTTTGGGGGAGGACAACATTGATCGGTCAACATTGGCCACGCTACGCAAAAGACTTGACGAGAAAGACCGGAAACGGGCTGTCAAAGAGGCGCGGTATGCTACCTCATGGATCTACGAGATAATCAAACGGCTAGTGACAGAGAGTGAGCGTAGCCGTGCGTGATTTTGCCAGGCGCCCAGGCAATGACCGACGGGACCTGTTCATGGCTACTGCTGAGGCGATGAAAGTACACCAAGCCATAATTGAGAAGGACTTCTGGGTCTGTTGGATTCTTGATTACCTGTTCCAGGATAGCCCATGGAAAGATGATCTGGCCTTCAAAGGTGGCACCAGCCTGTCCAAAGCGTTCGGCGCTATAGAACGTTTCTCTGAGGATATTGACCTGATTCTGGATTGGAGACTGCTTGGATACACCGGAACCGAAGCATTCAAGGACCGCTCCGGCAAGAAGCAGGACGAATTTCGCGACGAGGTCGATTCTCGGTTGCTGAATTTCCTGAAGAACGATCTTACTCGAGTGCTCGAAACTGAATTGCGTACGCGATCTGGACATGAGACTAGAATAGCACAAGAGGGCAAATGGATACTCATCGAGTATCCACGGTCCTTTTCCAGCGAGGCGATACGGCCAGAGATCATTCTTGAAATTGGACCCCGAGCGCTTGCGGAGCCAAACGAGCAGAAGGACATCCGCTCCTTCGTCGCGGAAAAGTTCCCTGCACTTTTTACGCGGCAGTTTACTACGGTGACAACGGTCTTGGCGGAACGGACGTTCTGGGAAAAAGCCACGATACTTCATCGCGAAGCCCACAAAGCCAACGGTAAGAATCTCCACCGCCATTCCCGGCACTACTACGACTTGTATCAGCTTGGCCAGACTCCGATTCTCGATAAAGCGCTTAAGCGGCTCGACCTGCTGGAAGAAGTAGTCCGCTTTAAGATGAAGTTCTATCGATGTCCCTGGGCAAAGTATGAAGATGCCAAGCCGGGGACTCTTAGACTCTTGCCACCGGACAACAATTTGTTTACGCTGAAGAGGGATTACGAATCCATGCAGGCCATGATTTTCGGAGCTATTCCCAAGTTTGATGAGATAATGGAGGGACTTGCAGCCGTTGAAACGGAAATCAACAGTCGGGGGAGAATTCAACAATGAAGTTGCGTTTTCAACCGATTGCTGACTACCAACTCTGGCGGGTCGCTCTCGGATCTGCTGAGGACTCTTTCATCTTCCGGAACATCCCTCAAAGAGTCAAACGGCGGGATCTAAGACGGTCCCGCCCTACGAATCTCAATTCAGAGACTCAGATACTCTTCCATTAGGAAGAAGTTCATCTTCGCTTCGGAGTTCAGCGTGTCGAAGTGCTTCTGATCGATGATGGTCCCGCCGTAGAGCGGAATGAACTCGAACGCATCGAACTCGCGCCGGTCGGCAGGTACAGCCTGCAAGCGCGCAGTCAACTCCTCACGACTCAGCAGGGTGCGTATCAGGCAGAATATCTGGGGACGTTCGCCGCGGAACAACTCAATCGACCAGGCCAGAGGGATGGTTTCATATTCCTGTGGTAGCAGACCAAGTTCTTCTTCGGTCTCGCGAGTGACAGATGATTTGACCAGTTGCTGAAGATTGCGATGGCCGGTCGTGTAGTCGACTACTCCTGCAACCGAGGGACCAAAGGTATTTTCCAGCGACGCCAGCTTTGATGATCGTTTGACTTGAAGGACGAATCGGTCGCCGCGGTCGTCGACGATCAGGTATCCGCACACGCCAAGGCATGTCGCCAGCGGATTGTTGTCAACGCGGGGCACCAGACACCCGCGACGGTAGTAATCGCGCAGCGTTCCTCCGGCGTGATCGAAACGTCTGTCAGGAAGATCGAGAGCAAAGCAGCTTCCCGCCTGAAGGGCATAATCGCACGGCTGGACGATGAGCGTCGGCGTCTCGCTGTTGAAATCACAAGCGGCCAGTTTCATCGACAGAGGACCGTCGTAAAGCCTCCCCTCGGACCTCATTGTCTCCGCCGTTTTCGAGGCAAACTCAGCGATCAGATGATCCTGAATCACAAATGGTTCGTTCAGGTACCTGATTGTCACGTCGCTGGGACGCATGCCCTCGGGACCGAAGAACCTCACCGTATCGATATAGTCAGACAGGAATTGCTTCAGACGCCCGACCTTGCGGGAATCTTCGCTTCCCGGAAAATGCGCGGCGATGAACGCCGACAGCTCAGAGTACTCCAAGTATTTCATCAGCTAAAAACAGGACGGCCACGCCACCCACGGCTATAATAGCGCCCAACAACGCACGAAACGAGACTTTTTCTTTGTAGTATGCGACCACACCGGGGATGATCCAGATAGGAGTGGTGGCGTTGAGCGTGGCGGCGATACCGGCCGGGATGCGCGCAACCGCAATCAGTGACATCCACACCCCAAGGAACGGCCCGAACACCGCCCCGCCCAGGGTGAACAGCATCGCCCCGCTTTCCCTGAAAGCTTGCACGTTTTCAACGATCTTGCCTCGTATCAGAGCAAACAGCCAAATCATAATGGCAGAGGAAAGCATGCGCAGAAATGACGCAGGCAGAGGATCAAGCGTGCCGCCGCAGTTCAACATGGCATGCTTGGACAGGATTAGCCCCGAGGCCTGACCGAACGCCGAAATCAGGCCGAGCAGAACACCCAGAGAAAGTGTCCCCGCGTCGGGATGGTCCGCTTTCAGATTGAACCGGTTATTGTCCTGGTATCTACGCTCGGCCACGACCCAGCCAATGCCACCCGTCGTTATGAGAATGCCTGTCAGTTGCACGAACTGAAGCCGTTCGCCCATGAAAACCCAGGCGATGACGGTTGCCATGATCGGAGCGGTGACATAGATCATTGTCGCCAGGCGCGGACCAATCATAACCAGCGCCTTGAAGCCACAGCCGTCACCTATGATCAAACCGGCCAGCCCGGAAAGGGCGAGATAGAAAATCTGGGTGTGGTTCAGATCATCGGGCAGAAGCTGCCCGCGCGTGGCCACCAAGACCAGGCTGTAAATCGCGACGGCAAAGAGCAGTCTGATCGAGTTTACCCGGAAGGAACCGATTCTCCGTCCGGCCTCGGCAAAGAACATGGCCGTAAAGGACCAACAAATCGCGGTCGTTAGAGCAGCTAGTTCACCGGTGTAGTTCATGCTTATCGATCAGTACGGAGCTTGTCATGCCGTGTTCTTCTCAGGCAGACGCAGTCAGGATGCCGAATATAGGCGTGGCGCTCGGCGAACACAAGAAGTTGGTCTGACCGAACAGCGACCGAATGACTTCTGCAAATCATATCAATGTGTTCGCAATCGACGTTCTTCACGCATTTGTTTGCATCTCGACGTCTATGCGTAACTCATTGTTATGCAGTACCTTCAATCGCTTGGCCACAATAAACCAATAGGGCATGCTATTTGAGCAGACCCTGTTGGCATGTTGTGGTCTTCCAAAAACAGAAAGAGAAGGAATCTCCCGGCGCGACGCCGCTCGATCAGTTCTGAGCGTACAGCGTTGGTGGTCCTCCTGGTGCTGGTTCTGCTTGTATCCGCCCATCCGGCGCAGGGATTCGATCTGCCAAAGTATGATCCCTGGTACTATCAATCACATGAACAGGGATATGCGTTCATGATTCCCGATAAAGCCCAGCATTTCTATGGGTCCGCGATGGTCAACGAATTCAGCAAACAGCTTCCTCTGCCCGGCATTGATATCCTTGGACCGATTCTGTCTCTTACAGCCGGCTTCATGTGGGAAACATATCAGGACCAAAAGGGAATCGGCTTCTCGCAACGCGATCTTGCGGCGGACGCAATGGGTATAGCTGCCTCTCAGCTATCCTCGGAGCACATGAGTTTCTGGCTGGATTACTCGACCACCGAGCAGGTCATCATGTTCAAAGTGGCGATGCGGCTGAACGATTAGTCCCTGCCCGCCGGACCTACTCCTCCTGCACGACGCGAGCCACGTCGATCAGCAAGTCCCCTTCGTCGAGATTGATCAAACGTACTCCCTGGGTGTTTCGTCCAATCACGCTGATCTGAGCCACTGCCTGCCGATTGGCTATACCATTTCGTGTAATCAGGATCAACTCATCCGTGTCGACCACTTCCTTGATCGCGACCACCTCGCCGTTGCGCTCTGAGGTCTTAACATTGATGATCCCCTTGCCCCCGCGATTGGTCACTCGATAGTCCTCGATTGACGTCCGCTTGCCGTAACCGTTCTCAGTTACGACCAGCAGTGTGCTGTCGTGACGCACCGCGACCATGCCAATGACATAGTCGCCTTTAGCCAGGTTTATCCCCTTGACGCCGTGAGCAGCGCGGCCCATGGACCGGACCTTCTCTTCGGGGAAGCGAATCGCCATTCCCTTGCGGGTGGCGATGACAATTTCGTAGTTGCCGTCAGTGACCACGGCCCCGATCAGTTCATCTTCGCTGCCATTGATGCCCATGGCTGCTACCCCGGCCTTGCGCGGGTGGGAGAAAGCGTCCAAGGAGGTCTTCTTGATCACCCCGTGCTTGGTGGCCATAACGACGAACTTGTCGGCGGTGAATTCGCGCACCCGAACAAACCCGGCTGCCATCTCGCCCTTGGTCATCTCGCACATGTTGACGATCGGTTTCCCTTTGGCCAACTTTCCGCCGGTGGGTATTTCATGCACCTTGAGCCAGTAACAGCGACCCTGATTGGTGAAAAAGAGAATGTAGTCGTGGGTTGAGGCTATGAAAATGTGCTCGGCAAAATCCTCTTCCTTGGTCTCGATACCTTTGACACCGCGACCGCCGCGCTGCTGTTTGCGATAACCCGAAACTGACAACCGCTTGACATATCCGAGATGGGAGATGGTGATGACCATTTCCTCCTCGGCGATAAGGTCCTCCACGGTCAATTCTTCGGCGGCGTCCTGTATCTCCGTTCGACGATCGTCACCGTAGTTCTTTACCAGTTCACGGGTCTCGTCCTTGATGATCTGCATGCGAAGCGCCTTGGATTCGAGAATTGCCTTGTACTCGGCTATTCTCTTGATCAGGTCGAGATACTCGTCTTCGATTTTCTGCCGTTCGAGACCGGTCAGGCGGGCCAGACGCATATCGAGAATGGCGTCGGCCTGAATCTGGCTCAACTTGAACTTCTTCATCAGACCGTCGCGGGCGGTCGGCGTGTCCTTGGACTTCCTGATTAGTTCAATAACAGCATCGATATTGTCCAGCGCGATCTTGTAACCTTCGAGAATGTGCGCCCGCTCCTCGGCCTTGCGCAGCAGGTACTGAGTGCGCCGAGTGACGACTTCGTGGCGATGGTCGACAAAGGCCTGGATCAACTCCCGAAGCGAGAGGAGCCGCGGGATACCCCTGTCCAAACCCAGCATAGTCACGGCGAAAGTCGTCTGCATAGTAGTGTGGGAATAGAGCTGGTTAAGGACAACATCGGTCTGGAAATCACGCTTCAGTTCGATCACGATCCGCATGCCGTCGCGGTCGGATTCATCCCGAAGATCGGAAATGCCGTCCAGCTTCTTGTCTCTCACCAGATCGGCGATCTTCTCCAGCAGGTTGGACTTGTTGACCTGGAACGGTAGTTCGGCAACAACGATTGCCTCCTTGCCGTTCCGCATGTGTTCAACCATCACTTTGGCTCGCACCGCAATATGTCCTTTGCCGGTGCGATAGGCCTGACGGATACCCTCGCGGCCATTGATGATTCCGCCGGTGGGGAAATCAGGACCGGGGACCAGTTCGATCAGGTCTTCGTTGGTACATTCGGGATCATCAATCACTAATTCAATCGCTTTGACAATCTCTCTCAGGTTGTGTGGCGGGATACTGGTCGCCATTCCGACCGCAATGCCGGTGGTGCCATTGCACAACAGATTCGGGAACTTGCCTGGCAACACGACGGGTTCCCTGAGGGTCCCGTCGTAGTTGTCCATGAAGCCCACGGTTTCTTTTTCGAGATCAGCCAGCAACTCCATGGCGATAGGTGTGAGACGCGCTTCAGTGTAACGCATGGCGGCGGCTTCGTCGCCGTCAATCGAACCGAAGTTCCCCTGCCCATCCACCAGCGGATAGCGCATGTTGAAATCCTGCGCCATGCGAACGAGAGTAGGATACACGACCTGCTCGCCGTGCGGATGGTAGTTACCCGAGGTATCACCGCAGATCTTGGCGCATTTTCTGAAACCCTTGCCGGGTGCCAAACCGAGGTCGTTCATTGCCACCAGAATGCGGCGATTGGAAGGCTTCAACCCGTCGCGGATATCCGGCAGCGCTCGGTTGGTGATGACAGACATGGAGTAGTCGAGATATGAGGACTTCATCTCCTCTTCAAGGAAGATGGTCTCGATACGCTGGCGATCCAGATTCATGCGCAGGTCCTTAAAACGTAACAGTTTAGCCTATTTTTTCAAGCTTCTTAAAGTAGTCCAGACGACAAGACAAAGCAACAAAAATCAGATTCGACGTATCACTTTATTGCATTGACGGACAAGGGGTTGCGGCGCCGACCAACCCGTCGGCGGCACTTGGGATTGATACCATGCTATCCTTGTCTGGGGCAAAGACCGTTTGCAAGAAATGGTCAGTTACATATATTGGACTCGACAAACGTGATTTGCATTATTGAGGCGGCGATGGGATTTAACACGGCCCAAAAGTGGTGGATGTTCTGCTTTGTGGCGGCGGGGCTTCTGATGCTGTGCGGCTGCTCTGATGACAATCGGACAGTTGAAAGCAATCCTGAGAATTGGGATACTTTTTATATCCGCGACTACACATATTCGGAAGGGCGCATATTTGACCTCGCCTACCCCGGAGAAATCGGCCCACGAGATAGAGTGGAAAGGATCTGGGTCTTCCAAGAATCTAGAGATCTTTCAAATCCCGCCGCCGAGACAATGTATTTAGACAACGGCCCTCCTGATCCTACCAACACTTACGACTGCGCCAACATATTGATGGAGGAAGTCTCGTACGATCAGTTTGAGCTGTTATATGCGCAGGATACTACCCGATGTCCGGTGGTGCTAGTCTTCTACAGCCGCCATAGTCGTCCAGTCGGAGTCAGGATGGAGATAACGCGGTACGATATCAATGGATCTCCAACCGGCGTTGTGGATACCATAGGCTATAGCGGCGTGGGGGTCGACACACTGCGGATCCTCCGGCCGGTCATGCAGGACAACTGGCCCGTCAATCCCGCCTGGCAACTGATGTGGCGAAACTGCTATCATATACCATTGTACATCAGGGGCGAAGACATCGAGCTCAAGGTGTTTAAGGGTGTGCCCGGCACTGAAGGAGAGCCCTCCTGTCTGGATTACCAGGAGCTAGATGACATCGCTCAGGACCCTTACATCATGATTTTCGGTCTCGACCAATACAACAATAGCAGCGACGAGAGAATTCCCGACGGGAAGCTTGACTGCCGTGCAGAAGTCTTCCGTCCGGATTGGGGCCTGATCATTTTCCCGGAACGAGAACCTTTCAACTCCAATCGTCGTTTCGAAGACGCCAATCACATCAGAACAGATACACTTGCAGCAAAGGTACCTACGCTCTACAATTTTTCATCTGTTATCGAGAGAATGGATAACAGTACGTACTACCTCCAGATTCGGTACCGGACAGACTAACACTGAGTGATCTGCCCCTGACCAGCAGGCTCCGCTACGCCGGATATTCGTAACTTGTGATCTGACATGGCCGTAAAGTCGCGAGTCCAACGTGTCGATATGCGCTGTAACGGCTATGATTTACAAGATCAATTTCAACGAAGGCGTTGTCGAGTTCAGCCAGAACCACGGGCGGGCGTTTCTGGAAGCGACCGGACCGAGAGAGGCGTTGTCCGCCGCACGCGGCCTGTTCGAGCATACCCGCGAGGAAAGAATCAAGTCGCTTGGCAACGGCCAGTATCTGGTGACTTTCAAGGTCAGTCTCGACTATCGCCTCACGCTGGTTAGAAACGTCGAGAAAGCGCTGAAACTGCTCAGATCACTGGAAGTGTACCAGGACGGTCGCTATATCGACCGCTATGCCGTGGCTACGGTCTTTATGGAAACCGGGCATCCCGACTACCTGTCCAACCTCGACATCAAAGCTGAGATATCCACCCTGCGCAAATCCGCCGTCGTGGCCCGCGAAGTCAATAATGTGGTTGCTTTTATCGACTACGACATCACCATCTACAACTACCTTGAGCTGAATAGCAAAGAGGGCTACCACAGCAAGGTGATGCGCAAACCGAAGCCCATTCCAACCCTGACCTCTACAAGCAGGCTGGCAAGGCTGCGTTCGAAATAAACAGATGGTCGACCAACCGTGCGACATCGCTGATCGTGATATCCTTATTCGTCGGAGTTGCCCCGCCCGACTGGTTCGCGTCGGCCTCCGGAATCGAACAGAGCGGAGCCCCGCTTATGAACAGATGGTCAACCAGCGTCTGAACATCACTAATTGTCACCTTTTCTGATGGATCACAGTTGGCATTGCCTGTAGTGCCGACACAGTCGCAGGCATCGCCGACTCCGTCGGAATCAGTGTCTTGCTGTCCCGGATTGAACACCAGCACGCAGTTATCCGCCCCGTCAGCTACGCCGTCGTTGTCATCGTCGTTGTCACATACGTCACCGCTGCCATCCGAGTCGTAATCGTGTTGATCCGGATTGACTGTCGACGGACAGTTGTCACAGGCATCGCCGACTCCGTCGTTATCGACGTCCGCCTGGGTCGGATTGGAGAAGAACGGACAGTTGTCGTCAGCGTCGAGGGCACCGTCACCGTCGTCGTCCGGATCACAGGCATCGCCGATTCCATTAGCATTGAAGTCTGCCTGCCCCGGATTGAATACCGCTGGGCAATTATCTTCGCTGTTGGGGATGCCATCAGAGTCTTGGTCGGGCAGACAAACCGGGACGGCCGTCTCGCCCTTCACCCAGAAGAACGGATAACCGGGTCTGACCGGTCCGGGCCAGAAGTAGTACCAACCATACCAGGCGTTCCGAAAGAACTGAAAATTGTGACAAAGATCAGGCTCAGAACTGACATCAAACATCACGGAAGGCAGAAGACCGGTGAAGACATCCGTGTATTCGACGCCGATGAAGAACGGCCGGTCGACACACAAAGGGAAAGGAAAACTCACCTCACCCACCGACGGGTAAGCATACGAGGCGGAGTCACACAGAAGCGGGATGCGATACAACTCGGCACCGGGCCCAAGGCAACTGTCGGTCGCAGAATACAAGTCAAACACGACAACGTCTATATGCACCGGCCACTTGTACTTCCGCGAGTCAAAGAAATCGTTCGGGTCGAGCAGCGTGAAGGCAAAGCTGGTGATCTGAAACGGATATGATCCGGCGCCGCAGGTCGAAGGATCAAAGTATGTCACGGTACGCTCGCCGGTATCGTAAGTTGAACTGTAACCGAGAATTGTATCTTCAATCCAGTGCCGCCACATGGTACAAGCGGCTTCGCTACCCTGGCTTGCCGGCGGATGTAGTCTCGCCATCGACGGCATGAAAAGGACTTCACCGCCCGGTGCGTCGGCAGCGAAAGCCTGCGCTACGAGAAACGCCGCAACAACGATAGTAAGGAATAATTTCGCACTTGTGTTCATGATTGCTCCTGCATCCACAACCGGTTAGTACATGACCGGAATGCCTGGTTTGCTGTAGGAGAACCCCGACCAGTTCGACCTTTAATGTCGAGCTGTGCCTGGAGTACGACCGGGGCTGATGGGTTCGCCGTCCGAGTCGAAAGCAAGATACTCCCCCGAACCAAAGCGGTCAACAATTATCTGGAAACCGAGGTGTGACACCGACCCGGCAAACAGATACGTACCAGACCGGTGTCTGCGGTCGGATGAAGGGTTATCTCAAATCGTACCTTAGAAACGACACAAATGCAGCCGCGAAAACCAGAAGGATATCAAAACAGAGAACGCCGAAGTCAGGAATTGTCGGTCCAAAGGCCTCGGCCAGACTGACTTGCGGCGGGCTGAAACGAGGCCGGTCACTAACATCCAGCCCATCGCGATCTCGGGAGGCATCGACTGCCAGCTTGGTCTCACCGTTTTCCATTTGCATCATAATTCTGATTCCGGGAGCCTGACCCGACTCCTCCTGCTTGGCAGCCACATACTGGCTGAATTGAGTGCGATAACCTTCCATATCCTCTTCGTAGGTAGCCTTGGCCTGAGTGCTGGTTCCGGCCAATGACATGGCCGCAAGTTGATAGGCTGAAGCCGGTGACAGACGCGCTAACCCCCACGCCAGATTCTCCTGATTGATTTTCTTCGGGCGAATTTCCGCGCGTAATCCGGCCTCATAGCGATTGATGTCATTCTGCAACGCGAGACGCAGGGAATCATTGACTTTCGCCCGGGTTACAGAACATGAAGTATCATTGGCAACCATACCCTTAATGAACTGCGCCCATTGCTCATTCGCATAGACGTCGCGCTGAGCCTCAATCTGAGCGTCGCGGGGAACATCTACCAAACCGGCTGCCGCCATGACCCCGGCACGCGGGATAATCATCACGAATCCGACCCATACCAATAACGCCACAAGAAAAGAGACGGAAGAGCGTCGCGTTACCGTGGACATAAACACGCCAAGGAAAATAAAGAATGTAAACAGCAGGAGCGACAGAGCGATGAGAATGCCGAGCTTGACCCAATGTCCTGAATCAAGCGGCACACCCATTCCGATTACCAGTAGCAGACTCAGCAGGACAGGTATTCCCAGGGGCAGGGCCAGACCTAACCAGGAACCGGCGCACTTGGCAAACAGGTACTTTGCACGAGGCACAGAGTTTGAGAAAACCAGTTTCAGGGTGCCGGACTCGCGCTCGCCGTTGACCGCGTCGTAAGTAAACTGAATCGCAATTAGCGACAAAACAAACATCACAATGAAGGCGAAGTCCACAAAGCGGAAGACGGCAAAGATGGGATCATCGGAGTAGGCGCTGTGGCGTAGTTTCACCCCTTCATCGTTGCCGATTGACGACCACCGCCCGATGTCATAGTTCACTCCGGAAACGAAGATTTGCATCGGATCGGGGGCACGATAGGATTTGGTCTTCAGTCGATCCCAGGATGTTGACTGACGCAACTCCTCATCGACAAGTTTCGTGGCCGTTTCATGCTGATCGACTGCCGTCCGGTATTCCACGATTCCAACATACACTGAAAGCAGTATCAAAACCGAGCACACAGCAAACGACCCGACAAACTTGGGGCTCTGGATGATCGACTTCAGTTCTTTGTTTATCAAAGTTGTTAACATGATATTTCTCCCATGAACGAGTCTACCGAACATCATAGCGTGAGAAGGCCACAAACGCGCCGGCAAAGAACAGCAGATTGAAAACAGCCAGCACACCGATATCCGTCGCCGAAGCAGCAAGGACAGTCGACAAATCGGGTGAGGTGTACTTGAACTCAGGCATTTCCCCCGGATCAATTCTCTCCGGCTCGGGCTCCGATTCGCCGCCGTGTCTGATAGTTATCATCCGCATGCCGGCACCGGAGTTGAAACCGGTTTTCTCGCGCTTAAACTCTCCGAAAGAATTACTGAACGATCGCGCTTCCGCATAGAAGTCATCCTTGAGCGCAAGGGAAGTACCGGCCAGATTGGAGATGGCCGTAGTCAGTGAGGCCGTCGGCGAAATTCGAGCCAGACCAAGCGCAAGGCTGCTTTGCTGCACCTGACGATTAGTGCGCTGTTCGTCAAGGCGCCCGGAGAATTCATCCATCTTCGTTTCGCGGATGTTGGTCAGTGAATCCATGTACGTGTTTAGTTTCTTTATGGGGTCGTCTTCCGGACCAGACATACTGATAGACATCTGGCCGAGACCGTCGATGTATTCATCACGAAGTTGCGAAGCATACTGGGCCTTCTGAGACGAGATTTCGTCGACCGATGGAACTTCGACCGATCGCCCGGCCAGCAGCACCGACGCGCGCGGAATAATCAGCACGCAGGCAATCCAGATGACCAGCATGACCATGAACGAACCTGATGAACGATGTGTTAGCGCCGAGACCATAACCGACAGAGTGAGAAAGACTCCAAAATAGAGAAATCCGGTGATCACAATCAGAGCGAGCCGCAGCCAGTCGTTACCAGCCATGGGAACACCCATCAGCGGCAGCGACAGCGCTCCCAGAGCGAGAGCGATCAGTAACGATACACCCATGACACTTGCCCCACCAGCCATTTTCCCGAGCAGGTAGCGATGACGAGGGACGGCATTGGAAAACGACAAACGTAACGTGCCCTGTTCCTTCTCACCGCTTACCGCATCGTAACCCAGCAGAATCGCAAAGAGCGACAGGATCACTTTGAAAAGAAACTCCAGATCGAGAAACTGGAATACCGCGTAGATTGGATCCTCGCCGTAGCGGCTGACATCAAATTCCGGCTGACCGCGACCGCGCACGGAAGCCGCATGACCGATGTCATTGGACACCCCTGACACCAGTGTAGCCAGGGGATGCGGCGGCAGGAACGCCACAGCCTCGCCGACGGCATTCCAGTCGGTGTTGGTCGCGATCTGTCGGGTATTGGCCGCCTTGGATGCTTCGAGCTGAGAACGGTACAGGTTATACCTCGCCGCCCCGGCATAGAACGAGGCAATGATCAGAAAGGCACAGGCGCCGAACGTTATGGCAAACTTGGTAGAGCCGACGAGATCGCGAATTTCCTTCTCGATAATGGTCTTAAGCATGACCACTCTCCGTCGTTGCAACTGATGGGCCGTCGTGACCGGCCATGTATTGCATGTAGATGTCTTCAAGATCGTGGCCGACCAGATCAGCGGACTTCTTCTGCATGATTATTCTGCCCCGGTCCATAATGGCAACCACATCAGATACTTCGCGCGCGCGGAAGATATCGTGAGTCGACATTAGAATTCCTTTGCCTTCGGCCTTCAGTTCGTGCAACAGCCTCAGGAATTCATGCCCGGCTTTGGGGTCGAGTCCGGCGGTAGGTTCGTCAAGAAGGATCGCCGGCGCATCTTTGAGAATGGCAATAGCGATGCCGCATTTTTGCCGCATCCCTTTGGAGAAGCCTTTGAGACGCTTGCGATGCCACGCCCTTTCCAACCCCACTCGGTCCAGCACCCGATGGTAATCATCTGCGGTGTAGCCGGTTTTTCCGCCGAGTCGCGAAAAGAAATCCAGATTCTGAATCGCGGTGAAGTTAGGATACAACATGACATTCTCCGAGACATAAGCCACTTTCTCCTTGGCGCGGAGCGGCTCATGGTGACTCGGAATGCCGCAGACGCGGGCTTCGCCTTCGGTCGGCTCAAGGAAATTCAGAAAGAGATTGATGGCAGTGGTTTTCCCGGCGCCGTTGCCACCCAGAATGGCGAACACCTGCCCGGGCATGACGGCAAACGACACATGATCCAGTGCCAGCACGCCATCTTCGTAGCGTTTCGTCAGGTCGATAGCTTCCAGACACGGTTCCTGGGATTTGTACATTTGATTCATTAGGACCTCGCACTCTATATGTAACAGATTATCTTCGAGACAGACGGATGCCGTAAACGACAATTCCTCCAACCAGCACCACGAGTCCCACAACGACAGCAAGGATACCGAGCACGTTGCTGTCCGGCCGAATCTCAATAGTGACGGTCTTGTCAAGCGCGTTCACCGGCTGATTGTTCGACGTAGCGCTGGTGCGCAGTCTGACCTCGTACTTGCCGGGCGCTATATCCTCGGGCGGGGTGAACACCAGATTGACACGGGACTCTTCACCGATCCCGATTGTTGGAATGGACTGCGGTGTTATCTCTCTGCTCCAGCCGAGTGGAATATCAACTCGCACCTCGGTGTTATCCAGCCGACGGCTGCCCTCGTTGACTATATCCACAAACATAGTGACGGCTTCATTTGCCAGTATCGAGTGAAAGAGCTGCGGTGACCGAACCAGCAACTCCCCTTTACCACGCGGGATAAGTTCCAAACGTACAAAACCCACGCCGAGACCCGTCAACTCTTCCTCGGTCCATTTGCGAGTCGTCAAATCAGACAACTGCTGCGTCTTCTCGCGTGGCAGGACCAGGACGAAAAAGGGTATGGCCACATCCATGGCAATGTCGGGAGTGGTCCGATCAGGCAAGGTTACCTTCAGAGACGCACGCTTGGTGTGACTGCTTTCAGCAAACTTCACCTGGCTTAGTCGGGCCGAACCCGAAGAGTCGGCAAAATAACTGTTGAGTGACTTGGGCAGATTGACAACTTCAAGCGAGAAAGTGTTGTCTGACCCGCTGAACAACTCCAGGGTAAGGTCGAAGCTGGCCGACTTGCCCAGATCAACTTCCTGCGAGAACTGCTCAGACTGCACAAGCACACGGTTTACCGACGCATCCTTTTGCAGGAAAATCTTCATACTTCGCTGGTTGCCGTTGCCGTAAATAAGGAACACCGTCACAGCATCCAGGTCCTGAAGCAGCGTGAAATCGACCTTTTGAGGTTCACCAAAACGGAGTTGATCGATCTTGGCTTCGTAAGGCTGGCTGACAATGGCGTTGTCGTTGTTCAGCATGCTGACATAGATGTTGTGGGTGACGTCAGGCTGCAGCGAACGAAACAGCTCATCCTTCACATCGATTAATTGACGAAACTCTTCACTACCTCCCGAAGTATTCGCCACCGTCAGGCGCACATGTTTTCGGCCATCTTTGGCCTGGTACTTGACCGCCTCGGTTACCGAGATGTACTGCTCTTCGAACAGAACCGCCAGCAACGATTGCTGGTAATTCACTTCGGCGTCGGAATAGACTCTCCGTACCTGCTCAAGCTCGGTACTGGAAATGAGTTGCCGAGCAAACAGTTCTTTCTGGCGTTCAAAATCATCGCGGGAAACTTCATAGGCTTCTTTGGCGCGTTTGAGACCGAGCAGGCGGTACTGATCATCACGCTGGTTAAAGAAACCCGTACCCTGGCCGAAAGCACTGGGCATTAAAGAAGTCAATACGGTTGCGAAAATCACAATGGCGGTGGAATAGAACTTCATGGGGCACCGGTCACTTCTTGATCATTATGCAGTTGCCGGAAGATTTCGGCTTGAGGAACTTCATCACACCAGTCTGACCTTTTAGCTCGAATGACAGCGCCACAGTTTCACCTGTTTTGAGCTTGTCGTACTGTGCGATCATGTCGGCTGCAGTAGTCACCGGTTTGTCTTGAAAAGTTCTAATTACCGATCCTTCCTCCAGACCTGCCGCTTTGGGAGAATCGTCGGGCAGCGGGATAGTGCCGGTCACTCTAATTTCGCCCTTGACATCACCAATAATTGCCGCCAGATCCATCCAGGGTAAGCCGCTTCCGTCCACTTTGAACACATTCATGCCACTGTTGCTCGCTGTTGCGGCGGAAGCAGGCTTAATCGTCAGAACTCTCCTGTTCTCCCCTTCGCCTGCATGCAGGGAAGAACAAGAAAACGCCACAGTCAGCATTCCAGCCAGACAGACTGCAACCGATGTTCTCGGCCAACGTAGAGTAGTTTGTTTCATGAACTCGTTTCCTTTCAGGACCTTCTGTGTCAACTGGATACTTGTACGTGATTGATAATACCCCTGTTCGACTGAGCGGAGTTAAGGTTTGTTACGAGTTGTTAAGAAGTGTTAATTCTGGTGTCGGTCTTGGGATCGCAGCCGTATACTTAACTGGCTATGGGCTTGTCAAAGCAAATTGTCTGGATGATCACCGTGGCGATGGTGATCTCGCTGATCGGTCTGATCGGTCTGCAGGCGTCTCTGTTGAAAAGCGCCATGCAGCTCAAGGAGCAGACTTTTCGACAGAACGTGCACGCCGCTCTATCCGGCGTTGCTGGCGGACTCGAGACCACCGAGACCATTACTGCCACGCTACATGTAATCGACAACTCTCGACAACTGGTTATCCACGCGCAGAACATTGACAATGGCAAATCCGGGGGGAAGAAACCGCTCCTGATGGATGGATTTGGCGTGCTCTGTGATTCGACTGGCAAGATGATACTCCCGCCGCCAGACTCCCTGCGAGAGCTGCTCGGTGGCTGTGCGGCAACCTTCGCACCTGGTAATCACAAGGCTGAATACGCCTTCGAGTATATCGTTGACACTATTGATACGAGTACCTGTCTCAAAGATACTTCTCTTGACACGGTTGCGATGATTCAACTGACCGACAGCGTGCGTATCGGCGTGATCAGCAAAGTCATGACGCGACTTGCCTCAGCAAGGCGAATACCGATCACTGAGCGCATTAAGTCGCCTCACTTGGATTCGCTCTTGCGTCAGTCGTTGGTGGAGTATGGCATCACTCTGGAACCGGTTTACGGGATTGTAGTTGAGGGTGATACCGCCATTCAGATGCCCAGCATGCAAGGTTTTGACAGCGAGCTCAAGGCTTCTCAGTTCCGCGCGACCCTGTTTCCAAATGATGTGTTTGGAGAAACTCACGAACTAGCGGTCTACTTCCCTGATCGAACCGGCTACATGTGGCGGCAGATCGGTCCGATGCTGGGAGCAACCGCATTATTCATGCTGGTGGTCACGGGCGTATTCGCCTATTCGGTTAAGACAATGGTTGCTCAGCGCCGCGCCGGACGTCAGATGGTCGAATTTGTCAACAACATGACCCATGAGTTCAAAACCCCGATTTCCACTGTCGCTCTGGCATGTGAAGCTATCCTCCGTGAAGATATCATTGACGCCCCTGACAAAGTGCGCCGTTTTTCGAACATGATTGTAGACGAAAACCGCCGGATGCGCCACCAGGTAGAGAAGATCCTCCAGATGGCGGCTCTCGAAGAAACGCAGGGACGTCTGGCGCTTGCGACCGTCGACGTTCACGAAGTCATCAGGAACGCCGTGGAGAGTATCGCTCTTCAGGTGGAACGACGCGGGGGAACAATTACCTGCAAACTGGAAAGTACCCGGCACCTGATCGAGGCCGACGAGATACACTTGATCGGTATCATTTACAATCTGCTTGATAATGCAAACAAGTACTCCCCTGAATCGCCGCGCATACGTGTCAGCACCGAGGATTCCGGAAGCGGCGTGCTCATTAGAATAGCTGACAACGGTATCGGACTGAAAGCCGAGGACAAGAAGCGGATCTTTGATAAGTATTACCGGGTTTCGCACGGCAACGTTCATGACGTCAAAGGGTTCGGCCTTGGGTTAAGTTATGTGGCGCTCATGGTCCACGCCCATGGCGGCCGGATCAGAGTTGAATCGGAACCGGGTCGTGGCGCGGAAATGATTCTCTGGTTTCCAGCAAGTCCGGCGATATCGGTACCTGACGAGGAGGCAGCTTCATGAATACCCGCATCCTGCTTGTCGAGGATGATCCTAATCTCGGATTGATCGTGCAGGAGCATCTGCAACTTAATGGCTTTGACGTTGTCCTTTGCGAGAACGGTGAAACGGCGCTGGCGGCGTTCGGACACAGTCGATTCGCACTCTGTCTCGTCGATGTTATGATGCCCCGCATGGACGGATTTGCATTTGCGCGTCAGGTCAGACGCAGAGATGAGGCAATCCCCCTGATTTTTCTCACGGCCAAGTCACTTAAGGAGGACAAGATTGAGGGCTTTCGAATCGGCTGCGATGATTACATCACCAAACCGTTCTCTATCGAGGAATTGCTCCTGCGCATTCAGGCCGTGCTTCGTCGAAGCGGTGCAACAGGACAGGATGAACGAACCTCATTCACCATCGGCGAGTACTCTTTTGATATCGTCACCCGCACCCTGCGCATTGGACCGCAGGAGCGCAGATTGACTGCCCGCGAATCGGAGCTTCTCAGATTACTGTGTCTGCATCAGAATAAGACGCTCGACCGTTCTCTGGCCCTGCGAGAAATCTGGGGTGATGACAGCTACTTCAACGCTCGCAGTATGGATGTATTCGTATCCAAACTGAGAAAGTACCTTAAGGACGATCCTCACGTCGAAATTTCAAGCGTACACGGGGTGGGATTCAGCCTGACGGTCACTAACAACTGACACCGGGCGCCACTCGGCACTACAGGCAGTTCGGCAGTGGTCGGTAGCTGATAAACAGATGATCAATGATGCGGAGTATGTCGCCGATCGTTATGTCATCTCGACCGGGACCTCTGCCCCCCGACTGGTTGATATCGGCCTCGGCCGGACAGCACAAAGCCGGTCCTCCCAGGAACAGGTAGTTGATTACAGTCATCACGTCTGCTATGCCAATCCTCTCGTCTCGATCACAAATGATATTGCCCACTTGTCCGTGACAGCAACTCGGGTCGCTTTGTAGTGTCACAGCGCCTACAGCTGCAGAGAGTACGGGAGACTCCAGTGGGGCCGCCCAAGGAAGCAGGGATCCCTTATCGAAAGCAGTGACAGCCAACCAGTATTTCAGTCCCGGGACGAGTTCCTTCAGAGTTGTTTCATACTCATAGTACTTGAGGAAACCATCTTCCGTTAGATAGAAACCGGTTGAATCAGACGGCACCTGTTCGGGTGATGTATATACCGGACGCGGCGTGGCAGGATAAGATTTCAAAAACGGCGTTTCCACGCCAAAACGGGAGGCGTTGGGGCCTAATGGTTCAAAATAGAACACCGAATCGGAGAAACCCGGCATGAGGTATGGACTCTGCCGGGTATAATCGCTCGGGTGCCACTTGTGATCGCTGCACCCCTGAGGGGCGTAGCGGCAAATCAAGTCCTCGGTTGCGATCCCCACTTCGGCCAGAGCCCAGTCCGATACCAGAGAATCCCAGCGAAAGCGATGGTAGTCGTCTAGATCGTACGAGCCGATGAGGGCCATGTTCGCGGCGGTGCTGTCGGTTCCCACATAGAGGTGATACCCCTCAAAAGTCGGATGGTGACTCAGCCAATGTCTCTGCGTCTCGCATGTCACACCGTTCCACCGGATCCGGAAACCTCCGGGTAACGGCTCCACCCGGCAGATTGGGACAGTCGGAGTGATCGCCGCTCGCCAGTCCGGAACCCCGTCACCCTTCACCCACACGGTATCGTCCCCACACAGGATTGATTCTCCGGAATAGCCGTCGTTGTCTGAATCAACGCCGGGATTGTCATAAACATACTGTGCAACCAGCGCATTAGCCCGGAGATCATCAAAACTAACCCGGGACAGGTATCCATCGGGGTCCTGGGGCAGGAACGACATACCCCCCGGCAGCCTATGGAATCTGTCTCCCATCACTACCGCTAGAGCAAAGCGGCAGGATTCCCCCGGAAGTAGATCGAACGGTCCCTGAGAAATCACGAAACGGGTGTCCATACCTGCAGCCAGACGACAAAAAATCGCAGGCGGCGGCAACCAAACCGAATCGTTGCCGGGGATGGTGGCCACGCGGACCTGATCGTAATCGATTTCCCCGTTGTTCAGGATGTGGTACTTGTCACGATCGCCCTGAGGTGTGCCCAGTTCACCCGGGTACAGCAAACGAAAGGCGGCCCGAGACTGGGGTCCGAAGTCGGCCGAGCCGTCAATACTGCGATACCACCAGTTGAACGACAGCTTGCTTGATTCCGGGAAACCCAGCGGCATGAGAGCAAACACCGCCGGGATTGCGGGGACAGGACCATGACCGTAGAAGTCACCGTCGTTATCGGCGCTCCAGGCGGCGTGTATATCCGTATCGTAACGACATCCGTCCGGTGTCCACGGGCTGACAACGCCATCAACGAAACCAGAGACGTCGTCATCATACCCAAAAGTAGACGAGTTATCGTAGGAGAAGATGTCGCAGTCAGAATACCAACCGACATACAGTCGGCTAAGGTGATCACTGCCAATATTCGTCAGCAGGTAATCAATCAGAATGAAGTCTTCGGTTTCACGGTAACTCCAGGCGTAGGACTGCTGCCTGACCTTGACGTTCAGAGGACGATGGGGGCGATTGGTTTCCGGATCGGGCGCCAAGCCAGTGCAGGTCAGGCAGGTATCGGCCATGACCGCAACATAGTCCTGCTCGGAAACAGCGTCGGTGTACGCCGGACTGGCCGGGTCAGTAACGGATCGGTAGGTCAACCCACGTCCAGAAAGCGCGGTCGGGTGGAACTCATATCCTCCGTAGTACGGGAAACCTGCTCCTGACGTAGAAACAAGCGTGTCTTCACCGACTATGGCCCCGACCCAAAGTGCCGCCGACCAGAGATAACTGGTGTTGCTTCCACGGGGATAGCGACATGACGGCAGGTATTCACCCGTAAAACAGTCTGCGAAATTACCCAGGGCGAAGCCGGTGCCCACGATACCGGTATTGCCAATTGTGATCTCGATCTGGCCCAGGTCATGAGCGGCGTTGCAGTAGCGCACGCTCGCCGCCGTGTGAGTGCGCTGGCGCATATCCTCAGTCCCCTCGGACCGCGCAAAAGAGAATCCTGGAAACACGCCGAGGACAAGTGCAAGAAAGAGTGCAAGTTCTGACGATCGACTCATGGTGACAGACTCTTCCTTGCAGAGGTAGTGACCGAGTCCTGGCTCGCTCGCAGGTTGAGATACCATCTTCTCACGTCAAAAGCTGAGGCGGCCGGCATTGCATTCACGCTGGTCACAGAGCCTGAGTCCTCTATCCGTGGCAACAACAGCCAATCCAGCACTGCATTGATCATGGGTTGCCCGGAAGCGGGTGACAAGACATACGGCGCAAAATTGGCGTGTACGGTGCGGAAAAGACCGCGGTCAAGTCGGTGCATGACGGGCAGATTTTCGAAGATCAGGTCCGGTGAGATGGGGTGAGAGTTTCCGTACAATGATCGGTATCGATAGAGCACTTCAGCATCAGCGCTGGGCTCCACCCAGCCTACTTCAGGCAAAGCGCCAATTTCCGGCAGGAACGGATAATACGGATACACCGGCGGGTCTATGCTTCCACGCCAGCTAAACCGGCTGCGCAGCAGGGCCGTATCTATCTCCAGATCAGGCCAGTGCACAGAGTCTTCTGCCTCGGCTCCGACAAAATCTTCTATCCGCGGAAGTCCAAATCCGTCCCCGTCAACGTTGTCAAAAAGGTAACTACCCCAGCCGCTGAAGACCGAGCTCGTCACTCCGAAGAAGTAAGCGTAATCTTCGGGGGCGAGGTTGACGGAACGAACGGCTCCGAAGGAGTGCTGTCCCAAAGGCACCCGCGCAGCCACCCAGGCGTTGACTCCGGAGGCAATAGCCACCTGCACCTGATCCCGCAACCGACTTGGGACGCTCCAACTGCCGGAGATCGCTGCGTCTTGCGAGAGGATAACGGTCTTGTATCTCAGAACGAGAGTCAGCAAAGATGGACCTTGCCAGAAATCACCGGCGTGTCTGAAATCACGGTCAGGGACAAATAGATCGGCAGAACTCAAACCTCGAAAGCTCGCGTATTCACCCAGCACTTCTGCCCAGAAACCCGGAAGCGAATCGATCAAAGCTCGGTTCGGGGATGCCGACGGGGTCCAGTTCAGAACCAGCACGCCGCGTTCATGTCGCGGATCGATCACGTCAAGGGTCAGGAACTCCGGCGTAGGGTCATAGAGCAGGGAATCGAGAGGGTCCCGAACTCTCACCCAGAACAAAAATTTCATCTGAACGGTTGTATCGGCGTTCCAACCCGCAAACAGGTCATAAAGCGTGTCGCTGGTAGTGGTGATCCAGACATTCGAACCACTCCCGGATGTTCTGGTCAGTCGATTGAGGTTAGGATTGATAGCGAAAGCAGGCGCAAGGATGTCGAACAGCGTGTCAAGATGTCCAAACTCGGTCGCCACTTCCAACGTGTCGATCAAGACAGTGTCGCAAGCAATCTGCCGCACTCCCCCGTTCCAGGTCGTGTCGCATGTGATATAGTGTGTACCCAATGTGCGGCAGATAATCGTATCGATCTCGGTGCCGTCGTAAAGGGTATCGCACCCGACAGTATCCGGGGGAAGTCCTATTCTCAGAAGCTCGCCGGTATTCGTCTGAAAAACCGGGGCCATGAAGGAGTCCCGAATGACCTGGTAAAGACTGTCGGTATAGGGGCCGTACAGACGGTACTCGAACTCGAACGGCGGAGGATAATAGGGGTGATCGACCAGGTCCTGACCAGCCCAACTGAGGAACACGCCGGTGGTTGGAGCGCCGGACTGCGGGCCGTCAATGAACGGCAGACCGGGTGTGGTTCCGAAAACTGTTGTCTCCGGGGGGCTATTAAACGGCCTGGGGCAGTCAGGGAGCGGAACGCCGTCAATGTACAAATGGTCTATGAGCATAACCACGTCGGCGATATCGATAATCTTCGCGGCGTCGCCATTGATATTGGCCTCGTCGAGATTAGGAAGTCGGGCTCCCGTAATGAAGAGATGATCGATAAGCGTGGCCACGTCGACCATCGTTACCCGGTCGGCATAATCGCAGTTGACATTTCCTACAGTACCAATGCAGCGGCATCCAGGTAGTTCCGAAGTGTCCACCGCAATTGCCGCCGACGCGGCAAACACAATCATAAGACCCATTATTCCAGAGAATCTGACGTATCTCATAGCCGCTTGATCTGCCTTCGAAACTGCCGTTCGGTAGCAGTATTCATAACACATGACGAATCAGTCACCCCCGGTGTCAACTCGAACTGTATCCCTGTCCCGCCGATCCCTTTTGCCCTGCACGCCTAAGATACTGGGACAACCAATTCCATCAAAGCCAATTGTTAGGTCTCGATTCGGGCCCGTACAAAAACTGGTTGCGATATTATCAAATCAGTATACTGTTCCCGCGTATGAAACGCAGAGCATCCAAGTGAAAGGACTCTAGATGACTACGAAACTGGCGATTGGCGCATTGTTGGGCGGGTTGCTCATACCCGGCGTAGCTGCGACTGAGTCAGACCAGGAGGACAGCCTCGACCTCGAAGTTTCAACTGTCGCGGAGGCCGAGACAATAATCGGCCTGAAGTTCACCCCTGAAGAGCGGGATTCTCTACGCGCTGACCTGCTCGACAACCTGGCCAGCTACCAGGCGATGCGTGATGTTCCGCTGGATAACTCAGTAGCCCCCGCGCTCGTATTCAATCCTATCCCCCGCGGCGCCGTTTTCGATACTGTCCAGCGACCGGTACAGTTCGGCCCTCCGCCGGACGTTAAGATGCCCGCCGACCTGAACGAATTGCCCTTCTATACTGTACGCGAGTTATCGGAGCTAATCCGGACACGTCAGTTGACCTCGCTTGACCTGACCAGACTCTGCCTGGAACGCCTCAAGAAGTATGACGCCCAGTTGCATTGCGTGATTACGTTGACCGAAGACCTCGCGCTTATACAAGCAGCGCGAGCCGACGCCGAAATCGCCGACGGAGTATATCGCGGGCCGCTCCACGGGATTCCCTACGGCGTCAAAGACCTGCTCGCAACCAAAGGTTACCCCACAACCTGGGGCGCCCGGCCGTACAAAGATCAAATCATTGACCGAAACGCGTCGGTGATAACGAAACTCGAAGCTGCCGGAGCGGTCCTGGTCGCCAAGTTATCTCTCGGGGCACTCGCCTGGGGTGATGTCTGGTTTAGCGACACCACTCGCAACCCCTGGAACCTTGAGCAAGGATCAAGCGGCTCCTCAGCCGGTCCTGCGGCAGCGGTGTCTGCTGGTCTGGTTCCATTTGCTATCGGGTCGGAGACATGGGGTTCGATCGTCTCCCCGTCAACAAGATGCGGCGTTACCGGCCTTCGTCCCACTTTCGGCCGGGTCAGTCGGGCAGGCGCAATGACGCTCAGCTGGTCGATGGACAAACTTGGGCCGATTTGCCGTACGGTGGAAGATTGCGCCATCGTGTTCAACTATATCTACGGTCCCGATGGCGAGGATTTTTCGGTTATCCACCTGCCTTTCAACTACGAGCCGGACGTGGACTTCAGTCAAGTGCGTATCGGCTATCTCAAAGAGGATTTCGACCTCGACACCGCGTATTTGGACCAGAATCTGGCTGCGCTTCAGAAACTGCGCGATCTGGGAGCCAATTTGATCGCCCTTGAGCTACCCCAAATACCAGTCTATCCGCAAGGAATAATCCTCGTAGCTGAGGCGGCTGCCGCCTTTGACGAACTTACTCGCAGTAATCGTGATGATTTGATGGTACGCCAGAGCAAGAACGCCTGGCCCAACGTGTTTCGAAGCTCACGGTTCATTCCAGCGGTAGAGTACATCCAAGCCAACCGCTTACGGACACTCTCAATTGAAGCGATGGCTCGACTGATGGACTCCATCGATGTCTACGTCGCACCAACGTTCGAGGGAGACAATCTGCTATTGACCAACCTGACCGGTCACCCATGTGTGGTTCTGCCGAATGGATTCGACGAGAAAAGCTCTCCAGTCAGCATCACTTTTATCGGGCGTCTCTTCGATGAGGGTCGGTTGCTCGCAATAGCGAAGAAATACCAATTAGCGACTGATTTTCACAGGCAGCATCCGCCGCTCTTCAAGTAGCAGCAGGATACAATCGAGGCCTTAAGCGAGGCCCTCAAAGACAGCGAGTGGATCGCCGGGCGTGGACACCTGTGTGGAATTGTGGTGTCCCATTTCGTCGAGGCGACGGCAACCGTCCAGCAGGACAGCCTCGTTTGCGAGGTTGTTGTTCGGCTCCGGCAACTCTTCAGGCGCTATCGGATCTACGCTCCATACTCCTTTCCGCCAGCCAAGAGCGCAGTAGACTGCTTCGGGGCCGCGAATGTCATCGCACTCGGCGTACACAATCCGACCCCGTTCGAGGTAGACAGTCAACTGCTGTCCATGGGCCGTAACACTGATTCGCGCCGTCTTACCGGTCGATCCCATGGCTTGCAGAAGATCAATGACGTTCATGTCGGTGAGACTGCCGTGGGTCCCAAGGGTCTGCATGATTTCCATTCGCTGAGCACGCTCGCAGTTCAGTCGCTCCCGCAAGCGGCTGAGCTTGATCATCAGGAGGTCGAGCACGTTGTCAGAGCCAAAAACGTCTTCGAAACCAGCATTCAGCAGGTCGCTTGCATCGCTGCTACTGTAGGAAGACAGCACCAGATAGGCGGGACAGCCAGACACAAGCAGGCCGCTTGAGATCAGCTTCTTCAGCAATTCAAGAGCGGCGTCGCGGCCGCCGGAAACAGCCAGAATAAACGCCTGCGGGGATATTCGACGGGTCTCCGAGATCAAATCGTCGACGGCATGGACTACCGCTACAGAGAAATTCTGGTGCGACAGCATCTGCCCCACGGCCGAACAACCCCCTTCGGTCGCGTCATATAGCAAAATCCGATACCGGCCCGGTTCTTCCGGCTCAGCCGGCTCATAGGCCAATCTCTGACCAGAAGGAAACTGATTAGAAATAACACCGCTAATCTCCGGGACGGGCTCCTCGAAGCTCACCCCGGGTTGGCGGTAGTATCGGGCCAGGCACGACCGCAAGACATCACCCAGCGCTACTTGAAGATCAACAGTTACTTCAGGACACGCCTTAGTAAGCGCTTCGATTAGTTCGGGCTTCCGGGGATCCTCGCAGGCGACAGTCAAAATCCCACGGCTTGAATCGTAGGACACCGGCAGCGCCAGCCAACGCCAAGTGAACTCAGATGGCAGAAGTTTGAGGACATCTTCATGAATTTCTATGCCGGACAAGCAGATACCGGAACAGGCAGATTCCGCCGCAAGCGCCTTGACTAGTTCATTCTCACTTGCATAGCCAAGGCGAAACAGGTGTGACTCCAACTGGCCCCCGTAGACGCGCTGGTACTCGAAAGCCTCGTCGACTTCCTGCTCGTTAGCTAACTTTCCGGCTATCATCAGTTGATCCAATCGCATCTGGAGCTCGCAAGCTTGGTAGAACGCCGATTCCACGCCTGTGACTGGTTGGCTGGAATCGGGCCGACCGTACCCAATTATCCCTATTTTCGGCAAAACGGCCGATATTTATAGCCCCGCAAATGCGCCAAGCTAAACCAATTCGAATTCTGTCAGGATTGGAAATGTCGTGCTGGAAGGTCTCAAATCAGCCAGGAGGCTGAGATTCATGATTTCAGAGACACTCCGCCAAACCGGCTTGTCCTGACGTGACTGCCCATGTAACTCAGAACGCCGCGATCACATTGCTGCGACCGCGGCGTCAACTTGTAACAACTGATAAGACGTGTCTAAAGCCCAGCGAACGACACGTCCTTGAAATATATGCTCGGGCGGCGGTTGGCGGAAAGCAGGTACGGGTCGTTACCCATCTCCGCCAAGTTGCTCCACAGCGTTATGAAATTGCCGCTTACGTTCATTTCATTCACCGGGTAGACAATCTTGCCATCCTCAACATAATGCCCGAGCACACCGTACGAAAAATCCCCGGTCGTGCCGTTGGAGTTGCCGCCGACAAAGCCGGTGATCAGGATCGCCTTCTTCGCCTGCTTGACGAGATCGTCAAGCGCCTTGGTGCCGTATTCATAGATCAGGTTCGAGTTGCCGCCGGTGGTCGGCTCCATCTTCAACTTGCGGCTGTAGAACCAGTCGATGTAGTAGGCCTTGGGCACTCCCTTTTCGACCATCACCCGCCGATGCGCCGTCATACCGTCGCCGTCATACAGGCGCGAACCCAGGCCCGATTCAATAAACGGGTCGTCAATGATCGTCAACTTTTCGCTGAAAAGTTTCTGCTCCAGCTTGTCTATCAGAAATGAACTCTTACGGTACACAGCCTGGCCGCTGAGAGCGCCGGTGATTCCGCCGACTACCCGACTTGCAACACGATTTGCCACGATCATGTCGTAAGTGCCGGAAGCGATCTTGATCTGGCCAAACTTAGACCGCGTCCGTTCAACCGCCCGGCGACCAAGAAACTCCGGCGAGGGGATTTCCCGGCGGAAGCACCCACCACCTTCATCGGAATCATTCACCCGCACCCCGTTACCATCCTGAAGGGTTACCTCGGCATAAGCCGAAAAGGACGTGGAGCTCTTCTCACCCTCAAATCCGTTGGTGAGCACTTTCACCGATTCGGTGTAGGAATCAGAGTAGTTGCCGGTGCAGGAAATAACATCACTGGCAGCAGTTCGCACGGCATCTTCGCACTCGCGGGCGATACGCACCCGCTCTTCGGCGGTGACACTCTCATAAGCCGAATCAAGCAGTTTCAGGTCGCGCTGCTCGATACCCTGACAGTACTTAAGATCGGTGATAACCCGATCGGGGTCAGGCGTAAGGTATTTTGTCATTGCCACAGCCTGATCGATGAAACCGCCCAGCGTATCGCGGCGGAGATCGCACGTGGTGTGATTCGAGAACCGACCGCCCAGATAGATCGAAAGGCTAAGCGAATTCTGGGTCGATTCGGTCAGTTTATCAACTTTGCGATCACGGTGATCGACATTGACATCGCGGCTGAAAGTGATCGTCACCGACGCATCATCGGCGCCGGCCTTCTTGCTTTGACTGGCCACCCAATGAGCCAGTTCCAATCTCTCTTTATTATTCATAGTTTAGTTTCCATCCTATAGTTGTGGACATCATCTCAAAGCATTTCCCGCTCTGTGACAGGTCAACTGACCCCTCCCACGGTTATGGACGAAACCAGCACGGTCGGCTGTCCCATAGTAACCGGCGCGGACTGGCCACCCTTGCCGCAACTCCACGTACCGTCTGACATGGCGAAATCATTCGCCACCATGGTAATTTTTTCAAGCACTTGCGGGCCGTTGCCAATAATGTTGACGTCCTTCACCGGCGCCGTGAGTTTGCCGTCTTCGATCAGGCTGCCGCTCTGCACGTAGAAAGTGAAATCGCCCGGGCCGATGAGCACCTGGCCGTTGGTAAACGACTTGCAGTACAGCCCCTTCTTGACGCTGGCTATGATCTCTTCACGAGTATGTGGGCCGTTGAGCATGTAGGTGTTTCTCATCCGTGGCTGCGGATTGAAACGGAACGACTCTCGCCGACCGTTGCCGGTAGGCGCAATCCCGTAGTGTTTCGAACTGATGAGATCGTGCATGTAGGTTTTCAGGATGCCGTTCTCAACCAGCACGGTGCGTTGGCTGTCATTGGCTTCGTCGTCGACATTGATCGAGCCGCGCAAACTGAGATTCGTGCCGTCGTCAACTATTGTAACTATATTCTGGGCGACCGGCTTACCGATCTTGTCGGAGAACACCGACTCGTTTCTCCGATTGAAGTCCGCCTCCATGCCGTGCCCGATTGCTTCATGCAGCAGAATCCCGGAATGTCCCGCCCCCAGAACTACCGGCATCTCACCGGCCTCCGGCGTAACGGCGTCGAACATTCTGATAGTGTCCGCCACGGCCTCACGGGCCAGTCGGTCGATTAGCTCTTCAGTGTAATATTCCAGCCCTCTCCGGCCTGAGGCAGCAGAACCGCAAGACTCGCGCCGTCCGTTCTGCTCGGCCGTGCAACTGGCACCCAGAGAGGTAAGCGGCTGATAGTCGCACACGACTTTTCCATCCGAGGTGGCGACCAGCAGATAGGAAGTACTATCGCTGAACATTACCCTCCGTCTAACCAGCCGGGTATCAAGCGCCGCCATCTTTTCGTTCAACTTCTGAAGCACCGGGATCTTCTTGTCGACCATGAGGTTTTCCCACGGCACCTGAATGGAGTAGTAGTCCGGAGTCGGCCGATACTTGAAGCCGGCCGGCGCGGTGCCACTACCCGACGTAGCGATATTCGCGGCTGTTTGCGCAGCCAGTTTCATTGACTCCGGAGTGAGCTCTTCGGTGAACGAGTAGCCGGTCTGGTCGCCCTTGAGAACGCGGATACCCACTCCGAGATCAACCGATGTGAAAGCACGGCTTACCTTGTCGTCTTCCAGCGCTGTGTTGGTTGCAATAGAATGCTGGAAATACACGTCGCAGTAATCACCGCCGTGCGACAACGCCGTAGCCATGAGTTCATTGATCATGGCCTCGTCCACACCGAAATGGGCGTAGTATTCTGCGAGTTTCCCCGTCTCAGCCGGACGGGCGAAAGCGGCCGTTGGATTGAATCTCAGGAACCCCGGAATTGCTGCCAGAGCAATTCCCTGGGCCCCCAGAGTCACAAACTTCCTGCGTGTCATCAATCCCATGATGCAATCCTCCACGTGTTTCTATGTATCAGTGAAAATATATACGGACATGTGCAGACTCATAGATTCCACAATGTAATTGATGAACGAGCGAGTGAAAAGAGTTCTTTTCCCCCTGTTAAGTTCCGTTGAGACTTTCACTCAAGACACGTTTGGAATTGCTGGGCAACGTTCGCCGATATTGCGGCTGGCGGTCGAATCCCTTGCCCCTCAATGAGTTTGGTGACTGGCGCGATTAACCTCAAGTCTCGTAGGTCAGGACCCTTGTGGTGGTCCTGACATCATCGTGTCAGGAGGGCAAGCCTCCTAACCTACAAGGCTTCCGGTTGCGGCGTAATGTGACCTCATAGGTTGTTCGCCACCCAGTCACCAAACGCGTGTGTCAGTGGTTCCACTCATTCCGTGACAATGCCCCGCACCTCGAACTCGCATGACGATAAGCTAATGCTGGATTCAGGCAGTGTCAATCACAATAAGGCTGTCGGGCAGAGACGCCCGACAGCACAGCGTTACAGCACAGTGTTGGTGTGCTACCCAGCCGATACAACACAAGAAAAAGGCCTCGCCGTTTGGCGAGGCCCGATTTGCCTGTCCCTGGCATGAGTAGCTTCCTTACTGATCGTCCTTTTCGATACCGTACTTCTTGAGCTTATCGAAGAGCGTGGTGTAGTCGATCCTGAGCACCTGTGCGGCCTTGCGTTTGTTGCCGCGTACGTCCTTGAGCACACGCAGAATCGCCCCGCGTTCAGCCTGCATCTGAGCGTGCGCGCCAATATCCTTGAGACCGGCCCCTTCACGCAATTGAATCTCCTCCGTCCGACGCAGGCGGATCGCCAGATGTTCCGGTGTAATCTTGCGCCCTTCGGCCAGTATCACGGCGCGCTCGATGGTATTCTCAAGCTCCCGCACGTTGCCGGGCCAGTGATATTTCTCCAGCAGATCAAGGGCGTCTTTGGCGAGCGCCAATTCCGGCTTCCTCATCTCGCGGCAGTACTTGGTAACAAACGCTTCCGCCAGCGGCGGAATATCATCCGGACGATCTCTCAAAGCCGGAATGCTCAGAGGAAACACCGAGAGGCGATAGTACAGGTCTTCCCGGAACCTCTTCTCGCGAATCAACTCCGGCAGGTCCATATTGGTGGCGGCAATAACGCGCACATCAACGTCAACGGTTTTCGTCCCGCCCAGTCGCTCGAAGTTCTTCTGCTGCAGGACGCGCAGGAGTTTGGCCTGCAGGGCTACGTCCATGTCACCGATCTCATCGAGGAAAATCGTCCCGCTGCTGGCGATCTCGAACTTGCCCATCTTGCGCGCGTGAGCGCCGGTAAACGCCCCTTTCTCGGAACCGAACAGTTCGTTCTCCAGCAACTCCGCCGGAATCGCCGCGCAATTGATCGTGATGTATGGCCCATCTTTGCGCAGGGAAAGATTGTGAATCGCCCGCGCAAACAACTCCTTACCTGTACCCGATTCGCCCTGCAACAACACCGAGGCGTCGCTTTTCGCCACCTTGTGCACGAGCAGCGCCAGTTCCGCCATCTTGGCATTTTTGCCAATGATGTTGTCGATACCGTGCTGACTCAGGAGTTCCTGTCGAAGCAACGTGTTCTCGGCGACGAGTCGCCGGTTCTCCAGCGCTCGCCCGACCAGCATGCAGAGATGCCCGGTGTCAAACGGCTTGGTCAGGAAATCGAACGCGCCCTTCTTCATCGCCGATACGGCGTCCTCAATCGTGCCGTAGGCAGTCATGACGATCACCGACGTGTCAGCGTCAAACTCTTTTACTTTCGAAAGCAGTTCGAGACCATCGATCTCCGGCATCCGCAAGTCAGTCAGCACCAGGTCGTACGACTTGTTGCCCACCAGGTCCATGGCCTGTCGACCGTTGCTGGCGGCATCGACCCGGTATCCCTCTTCGGTCAGGGTCTCGTACAGCATGTTGCGCATGGTGTCCTTGTCTTCGACCACCAGGATATTCGGCATGTTTGGCTCCCAAAAAGGAAATTCTCACCTTCCCGCGTCACGTCAGGCGAGACGCTGGGATACCCGTATTATCGGCTCCCTGAGCGAGTATTGGAGATTTCCCCCTGCGCAATTATGAGACAGATTCAAGCCGGGCGGAACGGCATAGTAGCCTTATAGCGACCTTGAGCTTTGCTGTTTCTTAGCGATCACATGTACCCCACCCAGCGGGTGGGATTTTTCGCCACAGCAGCGATGCTTCTGTCGGTAAACTCCCTCCCGGTGGATGGGACGCCCGGCATATCACGGGTTATCCCTGTGCAACAATCTGTCGATATATTGGCAAGAGAAGAGTGAACGTGGATACTTGTTACGTGAAGGCACGCCCATAAAAAGGGGTACAGGTGTTGTATCAGGGGATAGTGAGTCATTGGTCGTGCCCTTTAGCACTTTGCGTGCTGACAGCACACATCTTTGCTAATGGACAGTCTCAGGCCGACAATACATTTATGAAAACAACCCCTTTGCAATCGCTGCCCAATATGCCACCTGCGGTCACCCTGAACAATGGCCAATCCCCGGACAGCGTCTTGTACAGGGACAAATCAGAAAGGGATGTACCGATGAACAGCTTATTGCTAAGTCTGAAGCCGAATCAGAGAAAAGGGAGCAAGCCGCGTTGCCATCTATTAACGCGCGGCACCCCCGAGCAGGTCGCTGAGCGGTTGACCAAGTTGATCGCTCCATGGGGCCTTGTTTCGGCGACTGACAAATGGATGCCGCTTGGCTTCGATGATACTAAGGAAGCCCAGCTGCACAACGCGCAGCGTTTGCTCGATATAGATCCGTACGGTCAAGCGCTCAAGTCGTGGTGGCTTGCCGAAGCCGGTCCTACCTCGGTGACCCCAAACTGGGACATCGCAAGCACCTGCACAATTGATGGCAGACGTGGCTTACTTCTGGTTGAGGCCAAGGCACATGATGGGGAGCTGAAGCAAGACGATCGTTGTGGTGCCAGCAGTAAGAGGAATTTCGAACGAATAGGAGAGGCCATTAATGCGGCCAATGACGGACTCAACAAGCTCCAGGACGGCTGGAACTTGTCTTGCGAAAGCCATTACCAGCTTTGTAATCGTTTCGCGTGGAGCTGGAAGCTCGCGACTCTCGGCATCCCAGTAGTACTTGTGTATCTTGGATTTCTGAACGCAGACGAAATGCGAAATCCCTTTACGGATGGGCAATCATGGGATAACGCCGTCCGCGATTACGCAAGAAACTGCGTGCCTGAGAGCGTGTGGAGCAGCAAGTTGATGGTCGATGACACTCCCATTTACCCGCTTATCCGCTCGATGACGCTACCATTGAATTCAAATGGTAGACCGCTTGATGAAATCGATGCAAAAGACGGAATAGAAGTTTACCAGGGGCGGCCGTAAGTTGAGGCCCTATCTGACGTGGGAGAGAGAATATGATGACCTTGCGTAGTCTTATCACCCCGGTAATTATCGCGACGGGCCTTTCTCTCATGTCAGCCCAGGCGTTTGCTGAAGCCGATAGCGAGCAGATTTTCATCGACAATGGATCAGTGAAGATGAAGTTGTCGGACAGCTCCCTGTCATGGCAGATCTCGCTACTCCATGGAGACACGGGTATCGTGACAAACAACATTGAGATCGATTTAATCGACAAAGAGGGTTTCGTGATCGAAACCTTGCATTCGTTTTGTATGGAGTCTAAGCCGCTTTCCCTGACATTATTCAGAGGGAAGCACACGGTCTATTCTGACGTGAAAAAGATAAAGACCCTGACAGTTAAAACCAAGTCCATGGGCAAGGACTTCTGTCATGGATTCGGTGTGGACAGAGGAGAGTTGCAGATAGTTGGCGTGGCTATCGTTGAGTGGATAAAGACGGCGATCCTTTCAGAACACTTAACCCTGACTACATCGAATTAGAGATTGGCCGGGAGGAGATTCAACAATCAGGCTCGTCCATCGATAGCGACGCATGTCCATGTACCCCACCTAACAGGTGGGTTCTTCCGAGAGGAGCGAAGCCTTTGTCAATAATTCCCACCCGCTGGGTGGGGTACTAACGTAGGACAGCTTCGGAGTGGTCAAAACACCGCCTTACGGCGCGGTGAACATCGCCATCTCGGAGCGGCCGCAGAATTCCGCCCTCAGAAAATACCGGCCGGGCGGCAACGATGGTTCCCGAAACCTATCAACGTTCAATGTCAGACGATAAAAACCGTATCCGAGCTTCTTCATCAATAGCGGACGAACCAGGCGAAGATCAGAGTCGAGCAGGTCCACCATGGCTTGGCAGGTCGGCTGGGCGATGCGTAACTCGACGGCGGGCGGCCGGTGGATGGTCATGCTGCTCGGCTCGACTATGGCCGAATCAATCCGCTCCGACCGGACGAGGGTGATCAGCGAGTCCGCGACCACGATTTGAGGGTCCACCCAGAAAATCTCATACGGCCCTGCTTCCTGCATGACCGGCTTTTCCTCGGAAATAGACACGCGCCGGGCGCAACCGGAGAGGAGAAAGACCAGGCACAGCATCACCGGAGTCAGATATCGGCACACAATCAGTCGTATCATCGGCATGGGATTCCTTTCGTGGAATCTTACAATCGTGCAGACCGCCGGTTCCGGCAAGTGAAATATCGGGGGCGAGCAGCTGTCAAATTCCCATAAACAGCACTGGACAGGCAGCTCGATTTTGCTATATTAGTGGTATCTGAGAAGCTCGTCGGAACCATAAGGAGGCATATTCTATGTTTACCCCGAAACGAACCGCCGCACTGTTCGGCAGTCTGCTGGTGTTTTTGGTGTCGCTGGATGTAAGCGCTCGTCCGCCGGAGAACCGCTCGGCGCCAAGCCCATCAGCCCTGACGGTTGATAACACCACTTACATCGACGCCAATAGAATCCTGATGTTTGTCACCAACCACGGCAATTTCGGGCGGGATCTGGGGGGAGTGTTCGGCCACGATTACGGCACGTACTTCCCCTTTACTTCTGTCGAAGAAATAGCAGGCGGCGTCAATATCTCATCCGTTTTGTACGCAGGCGGCTTGTGGCTGGGTGGTGTCGACTCAGCTTCTCATGACACTCTGGTGGTGGTGTCAGAATATAACTCTGAGTACGTGCCCGGTCCGATGGTGGGTGGTACTTTCCAAACCGATCGGCCCGAATTCCGGGTTTACAAACTGTATCGAGATAGTCTTGCGGACAATCCGAACCAGGACTACCTGGAATGGCCGGTCGATCAAGGCGCACCGGTCGACGGGAACGGCGATCCGGCCATGATCGGCGACCAATTCCTCTGGACTGTCTACAATGATGCCGAGGCGGCCCAGCACGATAATAACAATGGCGAGACAGAGCCACTACGTATCGAAGTCCAGCAGAATGTTTGGGCGCTGGACCAAAACGGTGATACCGAGATCCCGACCAGCAACACGTATTTCGTCGACGGACCGGACAGCTCGATCGTGGTAGTTCAGGCCTTCTGTGCCGAACGGACCCAGGTCAACGGCCACGATTACATGGTAGCAACCGACTCCACTGTCGAATACGGCTTCGTCTGGCACCTGATTGACGTCACAATTTCCGACACTGTTCTGGCCAATCAAACGGATTTCAGCGGGACCGAGATTTTCGTGGATGGAATCAAGCTGCAAGTGCGTCTGACCTCGTTTTTCAAGAGTTTCGAGTGTGTCGCTAACGGTGCCGGCCCTCTGAACCCGCCCGAAGCGGCAGCCGCCGGCTGGCAGGGTTTTCCATGCCCGACCGGCGTTGATCCCGACGGCTATCCCACCGACAACCAGCAGGTCGGAGACGGCATGTGGCTGTTCCACACCGGTGACAACGGCGGGACCAGCGGCGGGGGTACCCGCGGTTCGTACGAGGTCTTTGTTGACCGAACTGTCTGGCATGACCCGAGTCAGTTGGCCCGAGTGGGTGCATATGACTGGGAAATGCGCTTCACCGGCTCCTATGACAATCCGGAAGTTAGCGGCGGCTGGGCCCTCAACGCCTTCGATAATTGGGATCACGGGTACTGGGTACCATTTGAACTGTGGCGTATTGGGATCGACACTCCCGACGATCCTTCGGATGATCTACGCCTGATTCCGTGGATTTGGGGTGATATCACTGGCTACGGCGACGGTGACAATTTCGTTTTTGATCTGTCCCAGTACGGCTCGGCACTTGACGCTACCGGCCATGATGGCTTCGAGCACTCGGTATCCGGCGGCAACGATGATCCCTATACCGATTGGGTGTATTGGCGACTGCCTGAAGACACGACCCCCGGCGAAGCCGGCTACAACGCTTTCGAGGCCGCGATGAAATCCGATCCAATGAGCTGGCCGGGAAACGAACTCGCGATCATGGATCGCACCGTGTTGGTAAATTGGAATGGCGGAATCGAGCCGCCGTTTAACCAAGACCTTCCGGAACAGGGGACGGTGTTCCGACTCAGGACTTCCAAGGTGAGCGGCGGGCAGACCTTTACGTTTCGGGCGACTGTACCGCAGTCTCTCACTTCCGGCCCGCTCGGTATGACGGAGTTTCTCAAGTACCGCCTGATTAACAAAGGCAACCGGACTCTCAACAACTTCTTCATCAGCCTCTGGTTTGACCCCGATCTCGGTGTCGCCGGTGACGACCTCGTAGGCTGTGACACCTTGAGCAACAGCTTCTTCTGCTACAACGCTACCGACATTGACGCCCGCTTCGGCGGCCCGCCGCCGGCGCTCGGTTTCAAGGTTCTTGAAGGCCCGATTGTTTTTACTGGTGTTGTTGGCGACACGGCTGTGGTCGATGGACTACTTCGACCTAATTACAAGAATCTCGGCATGTACTCATTCAACAAATACATCAATGGCACCGACCCGGACAATTACGCCGAGTCTTATCAGTACATGCAGGGGTTGGACCCCAAGAATGGCGGGATCCCATACATCAATCCAACCAACGACCAACCTACTCGATTTGTCATGTCCGGCGATCCGGTCGCGGGAACCGGCTGGCTCGACGACTCACCCGATGACCGCCGCATGATGGCCAGCTTCGGACCGTTTACGTTCAGGCCCGGCGACACTCAGCAGGTTGTATTCAAGATGGCCGTGGGGCAGGGCACGGACCACCTCAGTTCGATCACATCTTTGCGTGAGATTCTCGAATACGACTCGATAATCACCGACGTTGATGACAACAGCGTTGCTACGCTTCCGCGCGAGTTCGCAGTCCACCAGAACTACCCTAATCCGTTCAATCCAACGACGACGATAGACTATTCGCTGCCGGAGCGGGCCGAAGTGGAAGTGACCATCTTCAACGTCCTCGGCCAAAAAGTCGCGACCTTGCATAGCGGTACACAGCCCGCCGGAGAACACACGGTCGTCTGGAACAGCACTGATAACTCCGGACAGAGCGTTTCATCTGGAGTGTACTTCTATCGCGTCCGTGCCGGCGATGCCATCCAAACTCGGAAGATGATGCTGCTGAAATAGTCCGAGCGTCGGGACCGTAAAGGTTCCGACCCACTGGTGACAAAAAGGAAGAACCGCCCTCACTTCAGAGGGCGGTTTTTTTTGTCCGTCACCTGCTTGCTCACGGCTTACAGTTGCGGCAGGGGGATAATCCGGTCACCATCGCTTCTTCGCGAGTGCGGAATTCCTGATAGTGCCCCGGCTTCAGTTCACCCAGTGAACGACAACTCGGACGATGCAGGCGAAAAGAACCTTCTGTATTAATGTACTGCTCCTCCGGTTCATGTGGCAGTAGCCACAGGCCAACACGTCGTTCGATTGCCGAGCACTGGGCATCAAGAAGCATCTTTACCTGGTCGCTCTTGAGATCGTTATCATCAAAGAGGTAGAGGCAGCCGTAGCCGCTGTCTATGATCGCCTTGTTCACGAAAAGCGTGTCTACGTAAAGGTACCCCAGTTGACGCCCGTATTTGTCCCGTCGCTGGTTGGCATACTTGATGTCCGCTACCTGACCGAGCGCCTTGCGCGCCAGGAACTTCGTGGCCTCCTCACAAAGGGGTTCGCCCTTTTCCGGGGTGTCGATTGCCAGCAGACGCAGTCGGTCTCCACCCTGAAGTTCCATCGTGTCGCCGTCGAGCACCCGCTTCACCACGAACCTATCGTCTGGTCCTTTCTCCGGCCCGATCTCTTCGACCAGACGCAACACAAGGACCAGCAGGGCAACGACGATTATGAAAAGGATCGAATACCAGCGTCGCCTCGTGCGCTTAGACCAACTCGCCATTGACTCTCACCTCCGACCATCCCCCCGGCTGGGGCGCCAGTTCGACCAGCATTTCCACTTTGTGTTTCAGTTCTTCAAGGTGCGTAATCAGGATCATCTGCGGAAACCGCGCCTTGAGATTGGCGAGCGACTCGAATATCAACTCCCGCCGGCCGGCGTCCTGCGAACCGAACACTTCGTCCAGAATCACAAACGACCGATCCAACCCCGCCGACTCGGTCAGCGCGAGTGAAATCGCCAAACGCAGACACAGCGACGCCAGGTCTTTCTCGCCGCCGGAGAAGCGGTCGATTCCGAAATACTCGCCGTTATCCATAACCTGAAGGTTGTAATCTTCGTCCAACTCGACCAGACTATAGCGCCCTCCGCTCATTTCCGCGATCAATTGGCTCGATAATTCTGCCAGTCGCGGTCGGATGCGGCTTATAGTGAACTTGCGGAACTCTGAGAACAGCGCTGTCAGCTTCTCGGCATAGAACTGATCGGTGCGACTCTGTTCCAGTTTAACGCCGATTTCCGCCAGTCGCGCCAGTTCTTCTTCCTTCAGCTTAAGCTCGCGGCGCGCAATCTCCAGTTCCTTGACGGCGTCCAGATGCGCCGTTTTCGCTTCGTCGTGTTTTTGCTGGGTCTCGGACAGTTGCGCGGCGGCTTGCTCGAAAGCGGGCCGGTCAAAACCTACCCCGGCGATATCGCCCTCCACCTGGACCGCCTCCGACTCCAGCGCTGCAAGCTGCTCGCGCAGGCGTTTAATACTCGCCTGTATTTCAGGCAACGCCTTGACCTCCCCCTTCAACCCCAGCGCGGTAGTCCGCAATCCTTCCAACCGGGTGATCTCGGCGGTGACGAAGTCGAACCGTTCCAAATCTGGTTCCATCGCTCCCAGCGCTGCCAACTGCTCTTCAATCTGTCTTTTCTGTTCTGTCAGCAACTCACCGCGGCTGTGCAGTTCACTGATCTGCTGTCTGAGCAAGCCGATTTTGGACTCCAGTTCTGTTCTGAGCTGCCGCAGACGATCCAGACCCTCCACTTCCCGTTTGAGCGTCTCTTCTTCTTTCAGGGCCTCCGCGAGGCTGGCACGGAGCGTGACACAGGTTCGCTCAACCTGCGCATGTTCAACCGTCAGGTGTTCTTTGATTCTGGGCAGATCGTCTCCAAACGGGCGAAGACACCGTTCGCAGATCGTTTCCGGCCCGACCTGTCGAATCGACTCCAACTGGTTTCTCAGTTGAACCAGCAGCTTCTCTTCAGTCGCCAGTTCACCCTTCCGATCGGCCCACCGCCGGCGCGCGTCTTCCAGACGGGCTGCCGCCGCTTCCAACTGCAAAGCGATATCAGCCGGGATACTGTCCAACTCGGCGGCGGTGTCCGACTCGCTTTTGCGAAAGCTCGACAACTTCTGGTCGGTGGGAATCAGCTCGGCGTTCAGCGAATCAAGGCGGCCTGACAAATCTGTTCGGGCACGCGCCGTTTCTCGTCGGCGCTTGAGCTCGTCCCATTCAGCGCGAAGACCGTCAAGTCCGACCAATTGTTTCTCCAACCGACCCAGTTCCTGATCAGCAGCCCGGAGGGTTGATTCGCGGGAGCACAGGTTCGTGAGTTGTTCGCTCAGCGGGCGGACAGTCGCCCGTATCGCCTCCCGCCTGGCTTCCAACTGGGAGCACGAAGCTTGTTTGGTCTGATGCTCCCGATACTTGACCTCAGACTCAGATAGCCGACGCCCCGCGTCCCGCCATGCTCCTTCGACCGTAAGGCTATGACTTTCAAGCCCTCTTACGTGCTCCCGACGACGAAGCAGTTCAGCTATCAGCAGGTCATACTGCGACACTTGCTGCTGCAGGATTGCCACGACCTGTTCGTACCCACGACGATCTTCCTTGACGGCTTGCAGGGCGCGATCCAGCCGGTCGATACCCAGCATGCCGGCCAGATATTCGCGCCGTTGACCCGGCGCCAGATCGGCTAAGGCGTTAAGCTCCTGCTGCCGGGCGAGGAACGACGTCTTGAAGCCCTGCCAATCGAGTCCCAGAAGGTGGGCGACATGGCGTTCAGTCTCGGTAGCACCGGATGACTCCCGCGAGCCGTTGCGGAACAGGATAACCTCGGGGCGTTCGGTGCGGCCTGCCAGGCGGCGTTCCAAACGATAATGCTCCCGACCCAACTCAAATTCGAGGCTCACCAGGCAATCCGAATCCCCCGTGGCATAACTCGACCGGATCTCTTCCTTGCCCGAGCGCGCCGCTCTGTTGCCGTAGAGCGCCCAGGCGACCGCTTCGACCAGACAGGACTTGCCGGCCCCGTTCGGGCCGATGATCCCGATCACCTGGTCGGGTAGGGCCAGTCTGGCTCGCCTGACTACCCGAAAGTTCTCGATTTCAAGTGCATGAAGTCGCATATCCCGGCGCAAGAAGTCGTATTCTACACCAAAGTGTCAAGTTGAAAGAAGGAGTCCTACCCTGCCGGCAGATGTGGACTTGTTCCGGGCACAAGGTTCCGATGGGCGGCAGAGCCTGCCCCCGACTTGATCGGGGGTCCTCGTCTGCCCCGCTTTGTTGTGGTGGCCCATAAAACCGGGCAGACCGGGAGGTCTGCCGCGCACAACGTGCTGTCGGGCGACTCTGCCTGACAGCCTGCTAATCACAGGTGTCAGCCAGGGTCGGCTGACACCACCTTTGGGGTCACAACGTGCTGTCGGGCGACTCTGCCTGACAGCCCTGCTAATCACAGGTGTCAGCCAGGGTCGGCTGACACCACCTTTGGGGTCACAACGTGCTGTCGGGCGACCCTGCCTGACAGCCTTACAGTTGCAGGTGTCAGCCAGGGTCGGCTGACACCACCTTTGGGGTTTTCAACAATCCCTCTGGGTGGGTTTCAGGAGCGGAAAAAATTGCCGAAAACGGCATATTAGGCCTTGACAACTGAGACGTTTCGGGTATCTTAGTCCTGAGCGTGTTTTAGTTGTTGAAGAACCCGAGAGCCCAAAGTGGTTCGACGACAACGAAACTTTTGTTACTCTCTTAGAAATTAGACTTATTGCTAAAGACAGCAGCCTTCACAAAAGGTTGGTGTGTTTCTATTGTCCGGCTTCTGGGTTAGTTACCAATCCGAATGAAGACAATCAGACACATAGTTCAGGCACGAGTTTAGTTCATCTTCTTTCAAGATTCCATCTTCCTGGCCCATTACTTTAACGAGTGACTGCGAGTAATTTCGCAGAATCTCAACACTGAGGAAACGTTAACGATCGACTTGATCATATGGGTTCGGAAGCGAAAAATTACACGACAATTCAGAGCAGTATGTTTATGATACTGACTCTAAACTCCATTAGTCAGGAATAGCCCGAGTGGACACAACCAGAGTCGCAGTCTCAAACTTCCCTAGACACAACGAGATTCAGACCGTCTGCCTCATGACCGTCGCTTGCGACAGGTCCGGCAGCGAAGTCGCTCTGGCGAAAAGTCCGGGTTATTTATCTGCTTGGAGACCATACATGTTTTCACGACTAACGTGTCATTCAGATTCAGATTGGCTGATCCGAGGGACATCTTCTGGCTCATCGGCCGTCCCTGAAGTTTCAGGGCGGGTGAGTTTTGGCGGTCGGGCCGATTCGGTATCATGTTTCTCGTTGGGAGCATTCCCTGCGAATCATGCCCGCCGAGCAGGTTCCGTAAAGCGTCATGCTCCCGTGAAGCCGGCAGCCACCAAATCCTGGAGCACGGCCACACCGGCTGATTCAGCTGGGTGGACGCAAGTGGTAATCCAGGAGAGGCGACGAGCCTTCTCTGACGTCAATACAGGCCTTCGGGCCAAGGTAAACGCCAGCATCAACGGGGTGACCGGACGCCGCACAAGCGGCGGTTGGCTCCACAGTTTAAGGGTGGCGGATCGTTCCCGGATAGCGCCTGCGGGCGCTATGGCTTTTGTGATATGGATGACAGCAAGCTTAGTTGTACAAACAACAATGAGGTAACAAGATGACTGATTTAAGAAAGCGTCTTAGCGTTACGACTCTTGCTTTTCTCGCGCTCGCCTTCTGCAGCCTGCTCATTGGACAGGCGGTGGCGAACAGCGAAAGAGTAAGGGATGTAAACGCAGACAATTCGATCGAAACAGGTGTTCCTCTGCCGACTGTTAAGGCTCCAGGGGGCAGCGCACTCTCAAACGAGATCGGTGCTCCAGGGCTTGTCGCGGGTGAAGAAATCCTAGGCGAAGGCTCGTTGATAGCTAAGCTGAAGAGTGTCACCCCGCATGTTGCCGACGGCATTGCCAAAGGGACCGGTGATTACGTCACTGATCCGTTTATTATTGGAACAATAGCTTACAACCACGTTGGCGACAATACCGGTGGCATCGACGCCTTCAGCAGCAACGCCTGTGGCTACGATCCTTGTGTCGATTACGGTGCGTGTGTTGCTGACCAGTGGTTTGCCTACACTCCGACCGCCAACGTGCGGGTCGTCATCACCACGGGCAACGGTCCCGCGGGCGGCGATCAGATGTTAATCGTTTTCGACGGTTTGGACGCGGTTGACCCCACCCTCCCCGGTCCGGCGATCGCTTGTGGCGACGACATCAGCGGCACCGACTTCCGTTCGAGGCTTACTGATGTTCACTTCGATGTAGGCCACACGTATTACATCTTAATCGATGGCTGGGCGGAAGGCCCTTACCGGTTGGATGTAACCATATTCGTCCCGCCGCCAGCGTTTAACGAAGTCATCTGGGCGTCCAAGACCCAGACTGAAGTCGAGGCGTGCGGCACGCGTGTTAACGGTGGTTCCTATGGTAACCCGCCTGCCGGTTCTCCGCCCCCGTGGACGGCTGCCTCGCTGGTTCCCAGCTATCTTTCCGGACAGGTGATCCCCGGCACCGACATCACTCCTAACGTGCTGGGTGGTATTCTTGATTGTAACCCTGCGTTCGCTTCTCCGGCAGGATATGTCAGCGGCACCAGCCGTGACGCCGACTCCTGGCGCTGGCGCCAGGTTAACTGGCAGAGAGTTCGTGTAACGTATCAGGGAGAGAACTCGTCCGGTATCTTTTTGAATGACCTCGGAACCGGTGCGGCTGCTGGCGGCACTGCCGCTCAGCCGATTGTACAAAGTCCGGCAACTCCCCTGGTAACGTACGTATGGACAATTCTGCTCCGTCCGAACGCCTGGTATACCATCAACATCAGAGCGGCCAGCCAGACGTTCATTTGCGGTACGAACCCGATACCAGCCAGCGGTGGCAATCCCCGCTATTTCTTCAAGCTCGAAAACGTCCCGTTGACCCCGATTGACGACTGCCCGCTGGCGCTGGAATACTCCGGCGACACCCCGGTGGGTACCCCGATCATTGTCGACATGAGGACGACGACGACTGACGGAACGTATACGTACCCTGGGTATGGCACCCAGAACTTCACTGGCAGCGCGTGGATCAAGTTCACGCCTGACGAAAGTGGCTACTACACGATCAGTGCCTGCACCACTCCTCAGGTTGGTGCTTCGCCCTCGGATTACGACCTTTTCCTGGCGGCGTTCTACTGGCCGTGTATGCCAAATCCCGCGGCGCAATTAGCTTTCAGTGACGATAGTCCTGATTGCGGTGGCGTAGAGCCGCAGATCGGCGAGGGCACCAGAGGTGCCATCGTGCCAGGAACCGGCATGATCTGTGGCGAGAATATCGACTACTTGATCGGTATTGGTGACTGGAATTATGGTACCCCCAATCGTGGTGATGCCTGGATTGAGATCTGGCATGAGCCGCTGCCGTTGTTGAACAACAACTGCGCGGTTTACAAGACCCCGATTACCGAAGACAAGTTCGGCGAGTTCTACCACAACCTGGGCGCCACCCTTGACGGCCCGGCGGTCACCGCCTGTACCAACAATGACTTCGGCGGCGACGTGTGGTATCAAGTGACGGCGTGGAAAACCGGTCATATGTACGGGTTGTTCTGCAATGTCAACTTTGACGCCAACATCGAAGTCTACGCCGGCACAGCCTGCCCGACAGCGAACCCACCCCAAGCGGTGCCGATTCGCTGCAACGACGACGGCTGTCCGGACCTGTTCACTTACGGCAACGGTTCGTACGTTGACTGGCCGGTCGTATCCGGCGAGCAGTATTTGATCCGTGCCGGTGGCTGGTACCAGCTGCCGACTTATCCGCTGACTGCCTATGGTATGGGCTTTGGCTGGTTTGACCTGTTCATCACCGACCAGCCTGACACTCTGAAAGGCCCGACTGTTTTCGGCACGACAACTGTTCCGGAAACCGTTGGCCCGCCGGTCAACGACTTCTGCGTGGATGTTACTCCCGTCGCTCTGGTGAACGACGTGGTCCAGCATCGTACCGGCAATCAGAACTGGATGACCCGTGATGTCTGCACGACCCTTCCCCCGAACGACATCTATTCAGCGGCTGATGTGTGGGAAGCCTTCACCGTGCCGGCTGGCGGCTGCATGAGGGTTTCGGTCGACTACTTCGGTTTCGTCGACCTTTGCGACAATACTCACCGTTCTGCTTCCGGTGGTACCAGATTTGCTGTGGCCTGGGTAGGCTGCCCGTGCGAGGGTGACTTCTTCGCGATCACAGCCGATCGGAGCTGCTTGAACAATGCTTCAGCTACTCCGTGTGTCCCGACAATTCCTGGTGGTGATTTCAACAACTACCATGAGTTCTCCATGCTGCCAAGCGGTGATTACTGGTTCATGCACAACCACTGGACTATCGGTGGTATCTGCGGATGGGGCGATTACGTCATAAACATCAAAGGCACGACCGTCCCCTGCGTGTACTGCGCGGCCAGTTCCAACCCCGCCCAGTGTACTAACCTCGGTAATTGGATTAACCGTGTGATCCTCGCCACGTATGTACCTGGCGAAGTCGACACCGCGATCAACAACAGTGTTGCCGGTACCGGCTGTCACAACTATGAGAATTTCACCGGTCTGATGTCCAGAGTCTATAGGGGCTTCTCCTACAGAATGCAGATCCGGTATGCCAAGGTCAATCCCGGAAATCTCCAGTATGATACTGCTGGTTACTGGGTTGACTGGAACCAGAACGCTGTTTTCTTTGACCCAGGTGAACGGTATGTAGCGAACCACGCCAATCCTCCGGATTACGTGTTCTTCGATACCGTTCTGATCCCGATGACGGCACTGGCCCCAGGTACCGGTGGAAGCGGCCAGACACTCCTACGTGTCCGCCTGGCCTCTACTGGTGATGTTGGCCAGCCTGCCAGCTGCGGCACCCCGATGTTTGGTGAAGTCGAGGACTATGTGCTGACAGTCAAGAATCTGGAATGCGGTGACTTCGACACCGATGGCGATCTTGATCAAGATGACATCGCGTTCCTGCGTGCCTGGTATTTCGGTACCGGTCCCGCTGCGAAGATCTGGAAGAGAGGCAATGTTGACGGTGTTACTGGTATCACTATCGCTGACATCATTGCTTTGGCTGACGCGGCTTACCGCGGCGGCACGCTGAACTGCTTGTAAGCCATTTGGGCTTTTCGGCAGGTCATCTGCCGAAATCAGATTGGAACCTTAATCGGTTCTGATACGGCAACCCCCCGAGTGAACCTCGGGGGGTTGTTCTTTGTGGGGGGTCGCTGGACACTTGACTCATGCGCGCTGCGCTGTGTATACTGGGTGAAGGCGGTCTTTCTCAGACGCTGCAGCCGGGTCGGGTTTCGAACTTCGACGAATTGGGTGAAGAACCCGACAGACATTAGCAGGAAAAGCAGGCAGTACGGCTTTCAGGCTCATCGGGCCAGGGTCGTTATGGGCATGAATCTGAAATCAGACAACGGCTATACAGTACCGGCCAGGTACTGGTCGCACACCGATGATGGTCGCGTGCGTTGCGAACTATGCCCGCGTTTCTGCTTCCTCCAGAATGGCCAGCGCGGTGTTTGCTTTGTGCGGATGCGCAAAGACGACCAGTTGCTGCTTACTACCTACGGCCGCTCCACCGGCTTCTGTGTCGATCCAATCGAGAAGAAACCGCTGAATCATTTCTACCCGGGAAGCGCGGTATTGTCGTTCGGCACCGCCGGCTGCAATCTCAAATGCAAGTTCTGTCAGAACTGGGATATCACCACCGCCCGCGACACTGACCGCCGTGCCGAAGACGCCACGCCGCCGATGATCGCTCAGGCCGCGCGTCGACTTGGATGTCGTTCGGTAGCGTTCACTTACAATGATCCGGTTGTCTTTCTCGAATATGCAGTCGATGTCGCTCATGCTTGCCACGAAGCGGGTGTAAAGACGGTCGCAGTCACGGCCGGTGAGATCTGCCCAGAACCGCGCAAAGAGTTTTTTGCCTGCATGGACGCCGCCAACGTCGATCTTAAGGCGTTTACCAAGCAGTTCTATAAGAAACTCTGCGGGGGCGATCTGGACACCGTACTGGATACGCTCATCTACCTGAAGCGCGAAACCAGTGTCTGGTTCGAGCTTACTACCTTGATCATTCCGGGCGAGAATGACTCGGACGCGGAAATCGACGCCATGTCCAAATGGGTAGCGAAAGAGCTTGGCCCTGAAGTCCCGATGCATTTCAGCGCGTTTCATCCGGATTTCAAGATGCGGGATCACCCTCCGACTCCTCCTCACACACTGATTCGGGCTCGTCAGATTGCTATGGCCAACGGTATTCGGTATGCGTACACCGGCAACGTACACGATACCGACGGCGGCACGACCTACTGTCATCACTGCGAAGCTCCCCTCATAGAGCGAGACTGGTACCGTCTGGTCGCATGGGGACTCGATGGTGCCGGTCGTTGCCGGAGCTGTGGCACGCCCTGCGAGGGTCACTTTGATCCCAAGCCGGGAACATGGGGCGACCGGCGGTTGCCGGTCAGACCGGCGGATTTCGCATAAGCACAAAAAAAGCGGCCGACTTCAAGTCGGCCGCCTGTCAATTCGATTTCACCTTGAGACTAACCGCGACGTACCTTCCGGTAGAACGCCCCACCTGCCAGACCCAGTCCCAACAGAAGAAGCGTGGCCGGTTCCGGCACTGCGGTTAGGTTTGAGAGTCTACCATCAGTACCAGAACCACCAGAGGAGTAGTCCATCATTAGGATTGACTCGTCGACCCGCATAGAGTACTCGCCGGCAAAAATATCGACGCCAAGAGAACCACCGTTCCAGAAGCCAGCCTCGTCAACCGCTGTGAGCGAGTAGACCGTGTTGTCTAACCACATGTGGTTGAGTGGATCCCAATCCTGGTATCCCTGTATCTCGACCAGATTTCCGCGGGTATCAACATAGGCACCGTCGATAAACAGTTTGGCTCGGTCCACAACGTCAGGCGGCACCGACAATCCCGCAGGGAGAGTATGAGTCCATGAGAGCGACCGCTCATAGCCCGGGCCGGTACCAATCCATACACCGCCGAAGAAGCCGTTCGGACGCTTCTGGTAAAAATCAACTATGGAGGCGTACATGTAGGTGTGGTTGTCACCGAGAAAATAGTAGTCGCCCTCGATACGCTCGGTCATCAACGGGACCGCCGAAGCAACCACCGGCATGATTGACACTACCAGTACGATTGTAAGAATGAGCTTTGTCCTGTTCACAGTCCAATCCTAATCTTGATAAATAGATATAATTATCTGAAGTATCCGTGTGCAATATCAGTGCCAGCGAATATGGTGTTGTCTCGCAATGACTTAACTTTTTCACTGCAGTAGCTCGCTTCTCAACTGTTCAGTTTCCGAGCACATTTATGCAACTTCTTTCGTACTCCGGAAGACCTGAGTTTTCACTTGGTCTTGGCATGGCAAACGGAAGAACGATATTGCCTTGCCAGACAGACCCAGCGGGCAAGCACTCAAGTGCCTGCTTTCATTATCTCGCCAATCTTCACCAAGTGATGATCATCATGCTCGGCGATGAAAAAGGCAAGATCAATCACCCGCATCGGATTGTTCAGTCGCGGATGAAGGGCCGATAGCCCTGCTCTCTGTATGTCAAACTGCTTGAACTGTTCGACCAGCTTCTTGCGTGACGAACGAAAACTCCGCAGGAGATTCGCAATCGAATCAGCGTTGTGGTTCTTGTGGCTGGTGACGCGGTTGGTGATATCGGCGGGTCGAAGTTCTTTCAGTCCGTTGAGGTAGTCATCGATCCGGCCATGCCAGAGTTCTTCGACATCGCTCAGGTGCCCCACCTGCTCCTGCACCGACCACTTGTCGCCGGGTTTATGTATTAGTACTTCGTGCGTCAGCCCCGCCAACTTTTCCTCAAGTCGCGCCGGTGTCCCGTGCAGGCGCTCGATAACGTTAGGATACATCTCGACCGGGAGAACGAAATCGAATTGGCGGTTGATCCAGAGCATAGGGGCCTCCTTATTTCTTCCAGATGAATTTAGCAAAATCAAGTGTCGACCACAACGCAGATTCAACGTGCTGTCAGGCGACTCTGCCTGACAGCCTTGCGCTTACAGGTGTCAGCCAGAGTCGGCTGACACCACAGTTTATTCGCGCCCTACCGCAAATTCCCGTTCGTGTCAATCAGGCCGTCTTTGAGGCGGATAATGCGTTCGGCTTGGTGGGCAATCGACATATCATTGGTAATGGAAGGAGATGTTGCAGCGGGTTGGCGATAGAAGTATTGAACAAGCCACCCGCCAACTCGGATTATTACCTCACTCCCTCGATGACCCCGCCAGCTTGACAAACTCCGTCACATCCGCCAGGGCGCGCTCCACCGCCGACTGCCAGAAATCCTCCGTCTTCAGATCAACGCCAAGATGCTTGAGCGCGACCTGATCAGTCGTCATGCTGCCGGTATCTTCCAGCAGGGCGACATATTTCTTGGCGAACGATGCACCCTCTTTCCGCGCATGGTCATAGACCCCCACGGCAAAGAGGTATCCGACGGTGTAAGGGTAGTTGTAGAATGGCCGCTCGGTTAGGAAGAAATGCAGTTTCGATGCCCAGAACAACGGATGATGCCCTGACTCATCCAGCAACTTGCCGTACGCTTTTTTCTGCGCCTCGACCATCAGCTCGGAGAGTCGCGTGCGACTGACCACGCCCCGACTGCGCTCGGCGTAGAAAGCGCAGTCGAACAGGTAGCGGCAGTAGATGTCGCACAGCAGGACATACGCGTTCTGCAGCTTGTTATCGAGATACATCAACCTTTCATCGCGATCATCAGTGGTCTTTAGAGCCGCCTCGGTAACCAGTAGCTCGTTGAAAATCGACGCCGTCTCTGCCAGCGGCATCGGATACAGCGTAGCGAAAAATGGCCGCGCTTTAAGTACGTGGTTATGGAACGCATGGCCCAGTTCATGCGCGAGCGTAAGCAGATTCTCATAGCTGCCGCCGTAGGTCATGAAGACCCTGGTCTGACGCAGCGGCCCGGTGCTGGAACAGAACGCGCCCACTCGTTTGCCGGAACGATCCTCGGCTTCGACCCAGCGTTTGTCCACCGCCGCTCGACAGAAATCGGCGAGGTCCGCCGAGAACGCCCGCGTGTTGGCAACAACGAAATCGACCGCTTCATCAAAGCTGTACACCCGTTCGGCGGCTCCAATCGGCGCAAACTCATCGTACCATGTGAACTTGTCGATCCCCAGCATAGCCATCTTGGTTTCGACATACGGCAGCAGCCTTTGGTTCTCGCGGGCGATCACCGTCCACATGGCGTCGAGCGCCTCGCGTGACATCCGCGCCTGCGTCAACGGCTCATACAAAAACGACTCCCACTTGCGAGCCTTGTAGAGCGCGAGCCGAAATCCGGCCTGCGAGTTCAGTATCATCGCCGCTATATCAGCTACCGACTCCCACGACTGGGTGAGTTTCTCAAACGCCAGTTTTCTGATGGACCGATCCGGGCTGGACATCTTGGTTGCCAATTGCCCCATCGAAAGTTGCTGCGTCTTTCCGTCGACCGGAAACTCCGTGCGTAGATCACCCGCCAGCTTGTTGTACAGCCGGTTCCAGGCGTGATAGCCGCTGACCGACAGATCAAGTCCGAGAGATTCCAACTCCACCGGCATCTTCGATTTCCCCCCCTCGCGCATTTCGTCCAGGAAAAACCTGATTGGAACGATCTTCGGCGAGGACATCAGCTTGCCCCACGCGGCATCATCCTGCTCGAGCGCCAGCGCCTCGAACGTGGCGCGCAGTTTTTCCCACTCTGACATGAGTTCATCGCCCATCGTCTCGGCGGCCATGGCGGCGGTGTCGTTCACATCCTGCGACGCGAGCATACCGGCGAACGCTTTGATCAGCCGGATATTCTCCACCTCGCTCTGAAAGCGGGTAATGAACGTTTCCCAGGCAGAGGCGGACTTGTCGTCAAGCTTGCACGGCATGCGGTCCAGATTCTCTTTGGCCTCGACCAGAGACTTTCTTACTTTATCACAGAAGGCGCGATACTCGGATGACCCGGAGCCGCCGGGAAAAATGGAATCGAGATCCCAGCGCGGCGCGGGCGGGATTGTGCGGGTTGCTGACACTTGTTAAACTCCTGTTGGTCCGGTCGCCCAATTGCAGACACGGGCTGCCAACATACTCTCTCGTGCCAACCGAATCAAGCGCCGGAAGGGTAGATGACTGAAACTTGACCCCAGACCACGACGCTCCGATTGAATTCCCGATCGACGGCACGCTCGATCTGCATCAGTTTGCTCCCGATGAAACCCGCGACGTCGTCACCGCCTATATCGACGAGTGCCTGGCGAGAAAAATCTACTCCCTGAGGATCATCCACGGCAAGGGTATCGGCGTCCAGCGCGAGATCGTGCGCAGCTTGCTGAGTCGCCACCCCCGCGTGCTTTCTTTTCACCACGAATCCGGCGCCGGCAGCTGGGGCGCAACGGTAGTTGACCTCATCCCTGAATAATCGGTCGAAACCCCTGCGCCTGCTCGCTGTGGCGAGGTTCCGACATTTTCCTTGAAGAGCTCAAATGAAAGATGGTCCTGCCGAAGCAGGACCATCTTTGGTGGTGCCAGAAACCCCAGCCATCCGACGCCATCCGTAATACTATCGTTCGACGCAGCATCTATCCAAGTCCTGGCGTCCCTGACCCACAGGCAGGAATTTTACATCTCCAATGAGCCAACCAGGCACCGAACAGATGTCTGCGTCGTTCAGGACAATGATTCAAATGGGGTAAACCGCAAGGGATACCTTGACCTTGATCAATAGATAGGTGGGTGGATTAACCAAGTGTCAAAAAGAAGAGCGTTGAACATTAGCAATCTTCCAAAATACTCCCTCTGCGGTTTACCTTTCGTCCTATCGTCCTAAGAGCCTGCACAAAAGGAACGAACCTCTTGTACATACCCTTACTGCAAACAAATTACTTGTTGGAAGGGTCCATGTCAAGCACTAAATCACTATCCGCCAATGATTTTCCCGAAGAGTTCGATAGTGGAGAAGTGTGTTGCTGTTGCCTATGTTAAGTGGAACGCACGCTAATAGATAAAATAGCCCGTCGAGCGATTTCCACCACAACTGGAATTGTGGGGCGAATCCGTCCTCGAATCCGCCAATACCCGTCAGATGTGGGCATCTGCCGGTCACGCTATATGCGTCATTCCCCGGCTTGACCGGGGAATCCATAAATCGTGGATGCCCCGCTTGAAGCGGAGCATGACAAGCCAGTAGGTCAGGAGGCTCGCCCTCCTGACACGGGGATGTCGGGACCACAAGGGTCCCGACCTACAAGTCTCTGATCTTCTCTAACTTGTCGAGAAACTCGTCCGCTTCGAGGGTCGATAATCCCGCGGCCACCAGCGCGCTCTTATCACGAGTGAATCCTGACAAAGTAGCTTTCAAAATCCTGAGTTCGGTCGCCGAAAACCGCTGCGCGTTGAGAATGTAGTCCTCGAACGCCTCCCAACTTATCGGGCAGATCGCCTTGACAATCTCCGCCATAACAATCGCGTACTGGCGAATCTCGTACTGAGCGTGGGGGTCCATCCGCAGCCGGAGAAAATGCAGCAGGTTGTGCAGATCGATTTTCCAATACCACTCGGTGTAGAGCGACAGCGGCAGGTTGATCCGCGCCAGCTCGCGGGCCAGTCCGGCGGTGATATAGTGATTGTATTTTTCGTAGACCCGCTTCTGGATATCCGACGAGTGGTTGAGAAAATCCTCCTGCAAGTCGGCCGGGAACTGCTGCTCCGAGCGGCCCTGTTTGTTGATATCGGACTGAAGCCTTATCTGTCCCGGCTCGGGCTGGTAGAACTCCTCTTTCATGACCGAGTAGCGGCCGGAGTACTCGTTGACATTGGCGGTCCGGTGGCGAATCCATTGGCGCGCCACGAAAATCGGCAGCTTGACATGAAACTTGAACTCGACCATTTCGAACGGCGAGGTGTGCTGGTGGCCGAGCAGGTAGCGGATCAGTTCGCGGTCGCGGGAGACTTTTTTGGTCCCTTTGCCGTAGCTGACCCGGGCGGCCTGAACGATCGCGCCGTCGTCGCCCATAAAGTCGACCAGCCGGACAAACCCGTGGTCGAGGACCTTGAACTCTTTGCCGATCAGCTTCTCGGCGTCTTCTGATTTATCCTGTGCCATATTCTTAGCCTGCCAGATAGTGTGTGGGGGAATATAGGGTGCGGATGGAAGAAAAGGCAAATGAAGATCGAACAAAACGCTTGACTCTCTTTTCCTGGAGCTTATCGTGGAATTGCTTGGAACACATGCAGTCGCGGTGCATTGCGCCCTAAGGGAGTCAGCACAGGACGTACTTGAAACGAGAGTAGATATTCCGGTGTCCTCGAAGTTTGAAATAATCAGGGATCCAGTCCACGGCTTCATCAAGCTATCAGATGTTGAAAGTGACCTTGCCCGGCTTTCGTGGACAATTAGTTAAGAATGTAAGTCAGTCGTTCGAACTCGACCGGGCTTTTTGAGCCCAGGCTCGAGTGGCGACGCTGACGGTTATAGAACACCTCAATATACTC
>Ga0315278_10000191_pt1 | contig 55062 bp, 30 predicted proteins | sample YL17G06_0_MG_FD_203880 | JGI IMG/M metagenome (GOLD analysis project Ga0315278, IMG submission 203880) | Sediment microbial communities from Yellowstone Lake, YNP, Wyoming, USA - YL17G06_0 | ecosystem: Environmental > Aquatic > Freshwater > Lake > Sediment | place: USA: Wyoming | collected... | reverse complement strand
AGACTTAAACACGGCGCCGGCAGTTTTAAACATGACGCCGGCAGACTTAAACATGGCCCCGGCAGTTTTAAACATGACGCCGGCAGACTTAAACACGGCGCCGGCAGTTTTAAACATGACGCCGGCAGACTTAAACACGGCGCCGGCAGTTTTAAACATGACGCCGGCAGACTTAAACATGGCCCCGGCAGTTTTAAACATGACGCCGGCAGACTTAAACATGGCCCCGGCAGACTTAAACATGGCCCCGGCAGAGAGTAGATGCGGAGATAACAAAAAAGACTACAATAAACAATCAAAAAACTATAAAAGGAGATTAAAATGAGATACACAATTAAATTTATGGAATGGCTGTTAAGGGCCGTATTCCTGGCCATAAACGTGGCCCTTAAAGATGATGAGATTAAAAGCAGGATCATTAAGTATGGCTACAATGAGACGGTGCTCAACGAGGGGCTGACGCTGTGCAAAAAGTCGGAAAGCCTTTACCTCGCCAGGAATGTCCTCTTCGGCGAGCAATACACCATGAGCGCCAACCTGCGAAGAAAGCTTGAGAAGCTGTACCATTATTATATGAAATACGTCAAGCTGGTCAGGAAAACCCTGAAACGAGACCCAAACGCCCTTACAATATTGGGGTTGAATACCCAACGCCCCAAAACCATGATGGGACTTATTGAAAAGGCGAAACAATTCTTCCAGCAATTGCTGCAGAACCAGGACATCTATAACCGGGTCAAGAAATTTACCATCTCCCAGGATACCTTGAACGAGGGCCAACGCTTGATCGATGAAGTCGAACAGGATAAGGAGTACCAGGCGTTAAAGATCAGCGAGGCCCAGGATACCACCGTACTGCGCAATGTAACCTTTGAAAGTCTTTACACCTGGTGGTCCGAATTCAAGCAAGCGGCTATCAATGCTTGCGAAGACAGGCCGCAAATCCTTGAGAGAATGGGAATTGTCGCCCACGCCGACGGTTACAAAAAACCGGCGAAAAAAGAACCTCCCGATACCACCGATACCACCGATACTACCGATACTACCGATACCGCCGACGCCCCCGACACCCCTGGCGCTACTGCCGCTGACGCCGCCGCCGGGGAGAATTGAAGCGAGGAAGCGCGGAAGCGCGGAAGAGCGGAAGCGAGGAAAAGGCGGGGCCGCCGGCAGTCCCGCCCCTCCGCTTTCGCGCTTCCATCTTCCATCTTCCATCTTACGCCTCCAAAACGGATAATTACAAATATAATTCCCGGTAAATGAATATATTGTTTATTTTAGTTCTCTATTAATGTATAATTACTTTTTCTAATATATTTTTAACCTCTATCCGGTTTATTAAAGTAAGACGCATTATTAGAATGAAAAGGAGGACCTTAATGAAAAGGAAATGGTTTTACAGGCTGGCGACTTTTGCACTGCCGGTGCTGGTTGTTTTGTCCATGCCGCTGTTCCCTATTTTGAGTCTACCAAAAGGGGAGCCGGTGGATGTCATGGACATGTCGTTGGAAGATTTGCTCAAAGTGGAAATTACCACGGCCGGTAAAAAACCGGAAAAAGTCATCGATATACCGGCTAGTGTGGTCTTCGTGACCCGGGGGGACATTGAAAAATATGGCTGCCAAACGCTGGCGGAAGTCCTGGAAAATATCCCGGGCCTATATCAAACCGATGATTATGCGGCTCAAAACTTCGGGGTGCGCGGTTTCTGGACGCTTATTCCCCAGAGAAATTTTATTATCCTGGTCAACGGGGTCAATCAATCCGATGGCTTGACTTCCGGCTGCATGCTGCAGCACATTAACCTGCCGGTGGAAGCCATCGACCGGATCGAAGTGGTGCGCGGGCCCATGTCGGTGATGTACGGCACCGGCGCTTTTTTCGGCGTTATCAATATTAAAACCGATATGGTGGGGGCTTACAGGCCCCTCAAACTGTTTTCCGTATCCGTGGGTCCTGGAAATACCCATAAACTCTTCACCCGGGTGTCCGGGAAAGAAAAAGGTTTCCAATATTCCTTTAACGCGTCTTATTTCCATACCGGCGGTCTCGATGTCCCCTATGAAGAAATCGGGGACCCGGTCACGCTGGCCAGGTGGGGCATTAAACCGGGCGATCGAACCGCCGGCCAATTGCAAAATTCTGAAAAATATTTTAATTTTTCCGGGCGGTTCGATGGGTTTTCTTTCGATTCCAGTTTTACCGAGGCCGACAGGGGGATGATTACTTTATTCCCTTCACTATCTGACGGGTCGATACAAAATACCAGGTCCCTGAGGGTGGCGTTTGGGTATAAAAAGGATTTTTCGTACAAAGCAAAGCTCGACGCCCGGTTTTGCTATTTTGTAAACAGCGCCGGGTATGATTATAAGATGTTGTACCCGGATTTCCTGGGCGTCCAGGACGATGGGGCCCGCGCTTATAACGCGGAATTAAACCTGTTTCTCTATCCCTCTTCCCGGTTGGACATCACGGTTGGGTGCAATTACCGGAAAATCCTGCAAATCAAAAACGATCTTACCGTGCCTGCCCTGGGCGTCACCTTATGGGGTCTTGCCCTGGGAAAGGGTGAGTCCGGGATTACCCGGTCTTTATTTACCCAGGTGGATTATAAATTTTCATCCAGGTTAAAGATTGTTGCCGGCTTCCGGTTGGAACAGACCCCGCCTTATACCATGCAGTTTAAGAAAGGGCATATCGATACGGGTGATTATTCGATATTATTAACGCGTTATTCCTATACCGGGATGCAATACATCCCGCGGCTGGCGTTCATTTATAATCTCGACAGCAGGAATGTTTTTAAACTGCTCTATGGCAAAGCCGTTAACCAGCCGTCGTTTTTCCAGATGGCCGAGGAAGGCTATTTTCCTCCCGTTGAGTTGCCCAAGCCCGAACCGGAAACCATCCATACCCTTGAGTTGAATTACGTGGGGCAATATTCCCGGCCCTGGTGGGTGAGCGCCAGTATTTTCAGGAACATGCTGGACCGCTTGATCTATCGAACCATGACCGTTATCGACGGCCGCTATATATCTTATTATGACAACGTGGGCAAGATGAACACTACCGGCGTTGAAGTAACCGTCCAGACCACCCCTGGGGATAACTTCAGCGTAGAATTAAGCGCTGTCTACCAATATACCGTCGATATGCGGTACAAGAATATCGAGCCGGGGTATTCACCCAGGGTCCTGGGTTATCTTAAAGCCTTTTACTCCTTTAATAGGAATATAACGTTGGCCGTAACCGGGAATTATGTCGGTCCCATGGCATCGTATTATGACGATACATTGAAACCGCCGGACCGCCTGGGTCGAAAAGTACCCGGGTATTTTCTCCTGGGCGCCAATTTAAGAATAAAGGACCTGTTTATGAAAGATGTATTTTTAAATATCAGGGGTTCCAATTTGCTGGATCAAAGAGTCTATTATCCCACCACCTCCAATAACTACCTTTTCGCTAAAAAAGGCACTATCGGAAGGGGTATTTCCCTGCTGGTTACGCTGGGCTGGAGATTATAGACGGGAGGGAAAAAGGAAGCGAGGAAGCGAGGAAGAGCGGAAGAGCAGAAGAAAAGATAGAATGATGAATGATGAATGATGAATGATGAAAAAAAGAGGGATCGGGGGGGGCTGATACTACTTATTTCCCAGCTTCGTCGCTTCCTAACTTCCTTACTTCCTGTTTTTTCGTGGGCGGTTTTTGTTTTGGGATTTGTTTGCAATTTTTCCCCTGGTATGGTATTTTTTATTTCCTGCGGAGCAAATGATTGATCGAGTGAAAAATAACCGGGTTGGCAACACAAAGCGTAAAGAGGAAATGGGACCGCTATCCCTCCTTATTGGCGGAAGCTTACCGCGCCGGGAATGAATTTTTTTAAAAAAAAAGTTGATTTTTCCCCAATTTTATATTATTATTATTCGGTGAGCCTGAAAAGGCCTGATAGGGGCAAGACATCACCGGGAAACATCTTAGAAATAAGAGAAGGTTTTTAAAAAAAAATTGGGGGGTAATAACCCACATTTAAACAGGCTTTAAGAGCATTTTAACGAAAGTTAAGAGCGCATGGCAAAAATGGCAATTGAGGTTTAAATAAAATAAACTAAATAAATTAAAAAAGGAGAGTAAAATGAAAAAATTAACTTCAACAACAGTAACCATTCTATTAATGGTTGTGATTTTCACGTTTTCCATCGCTGCCCGGGCCGCGGAAGTCCAGGGCAATCAATATGGGCATGTGAAACAAAAGCTGCATGCTTATTTTGAGCAATTGGCCGCCGACAGGATATTCAGCGGCGCGGTAATCGTCGCCCGGGAAGGGCATGTCCTGTTAAAGGATGGCTTTGGCCTGGCCGATTATGACGCCGGTGAGAAAAACAAACCCAAAACCCTCTATGGCATCGGTTCCATGAGTAAGGCCTTCACGGTGATGTCTATCATGATGCTGGAAGAGAGGGGGCTTTTGAGCGTCGAGGATACGCTGGATAAGTATATCCCCGGGTTTACCAACGGCGATATTATTACCATCCATCAACTGATGAACCACACCTCCGGGATGTTCGAGTACATCAACGACCCCACCTCGGCCATCTGGGAAAACGGGCTGGAAAAACTGGCCCTATATCATACCCCGGAGCAATTGTTGGATTATTTTATCGACCGGTCCCCTTATTTCGCGCCCGGTGCGCAGTGGTCCTACTGCAATTCCGCTTTCGTGGTGCTGGGAATCATCATTGAACAAGTATCCGGCATGACTTACGGGGATTTTATCGAAAAAAATATACTTAAACCGCTGCATATGAAAGATACAACCTATGATCCCATGGTTCTCGATCTGCCACGGCAGGCAGTGGGGTATAACGATGTGCTGACAGACCCGCCTTGCGTAGCCCCGCTGCTGCACGCCAGCGTGGCGTATTCGGCCGGCGGGATTTTTTCCACCGTAGAGGACATTTACAAATGGGACCAGGCGTTGTATACGGACCGCCTGGTGTCATTTGAAACATTGAACAAAATCTTCACCCCGGGCCTTGGCGATTACGGTTACGGCTGGTTTATCGATACACTGGATATCGCCGGGCAGCCCCACAAACAAATCTGGCATTGGGGTTCAACCCTGGGTTATCACAGTCTTATTTCACGGTTGGTGGATGAGAAGGTCACCCTTATCTTGCTGCACAATACCAACGCCCCCAACGATTCCTTCGAGGACCAGGAAATCATGCGCCATGACGTATACAATATTCTTTTCACTCCCGGTTTCACTCCTGTGAAAGCGTCGCTGGAAAAGTTGCAACAACAGCGCCGGACTCAGCCCCAAGAGACCGTGAAAGTTCTTTAACAACAGCCGGATATTAGTGCTTATCCCGGGCAAGCGCCGGGTCTTAGCCGATAAGGCCGGGCTTGCCCGGGATTTTTCCCACCTTTTAATGCCCGGATAAATAAAAAATAAAAAAGTACTTGTATTTTTTTTTTTTTTTTATCATAATAAAGGAAATCGAAAAAGCCATTAGGAGGTTTTAAGATGACTAGAAAGTCGATTATCCGGGTTATGGGTTTTGTACTGCCGGCCTTGATCTTATTATTTGCGCCGGGCAGGCCGCTTGCTCTTTTTGCCCAGGAAAAGCAAGCGGTGGATGTCATGGACATGTCGTTGGAAGATTTGCTGAAAGTGGAAATTACCACCGCCAGTAAAAAGCCGGAAAAAGTCATCGATATACCGGCCAGCGTGGTCATCGTGACGCGGGCGGATATTGAAAAATATGGCTACCAGACGCTGGCGGAAGTATTGGAAAATATCCCGGGATTATACTCCACCGATGATTATCTCAACAGAAATTTTGGCGTACGCGGCTTCTGGACGGTTATCCCACAGCGGAATATAATTATTCTCGTCAACGGCGTCGCCCAAACCGACGGACTAACTTCCGGTAATTATCTGCAGCAAATCAACCTGCCGGTGGAAGCCATCGATAGGATCGAGGTGGTGCGCGGGCCCATGTCGGTGATGTACGGCACCGGCGCTTTTTTCGGCGTTATCAATATTAAAACCAATATCGTGGAATCCTACAAACCCCTCACCCTGGTATCCGCTTCCGTGGGTTCGGAAAATACCCATAAACTCTTCACCCGGTTGTCCGGGAAAGAAAGAGGTTTCAAATATGCCTTTAATGCGTCTTATTTCCATACCGACGGCATCGATGTCCCGTATACGGATATCGGGGATGCGGACACCCTGGCTTTGTGGGGCGTTTCGCCCGACGCCCGAACCCGATGCCAGTTGCAAAATTCTGAAAAATATTTTAATTTTTCGGGTCAATTCGACGGCTTTTCGTTCGATTCAAGCTTTACCGAGGCCGATAGGGGTATAATGACTATTTTCCCTTCACTATTTGACGGGTCAATGCAAAATACCAGGGCCGTGAGAGTGGCGTTCGGGTATAAAAAAGATTTTTCTAACAAAGTAAAAATGGACGCCCGGTTCGGGTATTTCGTGAACAGGGAAGTATTTGATTATCAGTGGTTGTTCCCGAATTTCATGGGCATCCAGAACGATGAATCCCGCGCTTATTCAGCGGAAGTCAACCTGTTTCTCTTCCCCTCTCGCAAATTGGACATCACGGTTGGTTTTAATTACCATAAAATCCTGGAAATTAAGAATGAAGCCACTGCCCCTGCCGTGGGTGCTACTCTCTATACCTTTTCTTTGGTAAAGGGGGATTCGGTAGTTACCCAGTCCTTCTTTACCCAATGGAATTACAACCTCTCGCAGAGATTAAAAATCGTTGCCGGGCTCCGGCTGGAACAGACCCCGGCCTATCAACTGCAGTTTAAGAAAGGGGAATTATTTGAGGGCATTTATGCTAAATATTCTACAGTAACGACGCGGTATTCCTATACCAGGGTGCAATACATCCCACGCCTGGCGCTGATTTATAATTTCGACAACCGGAATGTGCTCAAGTTGCTGTATGGAAAAGCCATTAACCAGCCGTCATTTTTCCAGATGGCCGAGTTAAATTATTTCCCACCTGAACCTCTTGACAATCCTGTACCGGAAAACATACAGACCCTGGAGTTGAATTACGTGGGCCAGTATTCCCCGGAGTTATCGGTGAGCGCCAGCGTTTTCAGGAACATGCTGGACCGCTTGATCTATCGAACCTTGATCTCTATCGGCGGCGTCGTAAAGTCCTATTACGCCAATGTGGGAAAAATGAACACCACCGGCGTCGAATTAACCCTTCAAGCCAAACCCATTGAGCAGCTATCCGTTGAATTCAGCGCTACCTACCAGGATACAAAAGAGGATAAACGGGTTGATCCTATCACTAAGGTAGAGTTTGAGGTTGAGAATCCTCCGGGCTATTCCCCCCATTTCCTGGGGTACTTCAAGGCCGCTTATTCCTTCAATTCCCGGATATCGCTGGCCATTACCGGCAATTATGTGGGCCCCATGGAATCCTACTACGATGTTACCCTGACAGATGCCCAGGGAAATCCGGCGCCGGCCCGTTTAGGCCGAAAAGTGGACGGCTATTTCCTGCTGGGCGCCAACTTGAGAATAAAGAAACTATTTAAGACGGGATTGTATTTAGACCTCCGGGGTTCCAACTTGCTGGATCAAAAAGTCTATTATCCTACCACCTCCAATAACTTCCTCTTCGCCCGAAAAGGCACCGTCGGGCGCGGTATATCCTTTCTCTTAACCCTGGGCTGGAAATTTTAAGCCGCGGGAGGTATAGTTAATTTTAGCCGCTAAGAACGCGAAGGAACGCGAAGAAAAAGAATATAAATCGACAAACACTATGTCACATGAAGATTACTGGCTTAAAAAATTAGCCGGGACTATTGAGAAAAAAAATTTTCCTTTTGACCATAAAGCGCCGGTAATGGATGAACGCCGGATCGAAAGAGAGAGCGGCAAATTCCCTGATGAGGTTTATACCCGGCTGCTGAAAAAGTGCGAGAACTCAGACCTCCGATTATACAAACTCCTGGTTTCCGGGGTGGGCCTACTGCTCCAAAAATATACCTACGGCGGGGACGGCGACTTCATTATCGGCGGGCCGGTGCGCCGGCGAGAGGTTGAACCCTTCAATACGGCGCTGGCCCTAAAAATCTCCAGCGATAAAAACGCGACCTTTAACGAGTTTTTCCTCCAGGTGGGGCAGGTCATCGACGAAGCCTATGATCATGAAGATTACCCTATATCGGCATTACTCTGGCAATTGAACCTGCTCTCTTCCGACGACGAATTCCCCTTGTTCGATGTGACTGTTTCGCTGGAAAACCTCCATGATAAAGACTACCTTCAAGACATCAATACCAATATGAAATTTTCTTTCCTATCAATAGATCAGTCTATTGAAGGAACCCTCGAGTATAATGCGGTGGTATATGAGAAAACCACTATTAAACGAATCTTTCATCACCTGGCCAACCTGTTGCGCGTCGCCCTTACCGATATCAATACCCGCTTGATCGATATCGATATTCTCTCGGCGGAAGATAAACAACAATTGTTAGTCGATTTCAACGACACCCGGACAGACTATCCGTGGGATAAAACCGTCCACGGCGTGTTCGCGGAACAGGCGGCGAAGGGACCGGATAGTACAGCCGCCATTTATCAAGATTCCTATCTTTCCTATAAAGAATTGGATCGAAAGGCCGATCAGGTTGCCGCATTTCTACAACAAAAAGGAGTAATCCATGACGAACCTGTGGGTATTATGGCTGACCATTCCCTGGAAATGGTTATCGGTATCCTGGGGATATTGAAAGTAGGGGGCGCCTATCTGCCCATCAATTTCAATTACCCGGAAGAGCGAAAAAGATATATCCTGCAAAATGGCAATATTCGTGTACTGCTAACGACATCAAATGAAACCTCTAACTACGGGCCTGAAGTCATCTCCCTCTATTTCAAGGGGATATATCTATGTAACCGAGATAGTAAACACATTGGCGTAAATTCCTGGGGTCATGAGGCGGCATATATATTGTTTACTTCCGGTTCTTCCGGTAAACCCAAGGGGGTCATTGTAGAGCACCGGGGTGTTATACGGCTGGTCAAGAACACGGATTATCTTAGGTTTGAGAATGAGATACGATTTGGGCAAATAGGCGCACTGGAATTCGATGTCTCCACTTATGAGATATGGGGCAGCTTGTTGAATGGGCTTACTCTGTGTATTGCCCATAAAGATGATATATTAAGCCCTGGCAATTTGAAAAAAACCTTATTGAAATACGATGTAGGTACAATTTGTATCGCTTCACCTATTTTCAACCAATTGTTGGATGCGGACAGCAGTATTTTTTTTGGGCTCGCTTACCTGCTTACCGGCGGCGATGTGCTGTCCCCGGCCCATATCAATCGAATTAGAAGTGTTTGTCCGAAGGTAACGTTATTGAATTGTTATGGACCCACGGAAAACACCACTTTTTCTACTGCTTATACCATCGATCGAAATTATGAAGAAAATATACCCATCGGTATACCCATTGCCAATTCCACCTGCTATATCGTGGATGAGAACCTGCGCCTGCTTCCCCTGGGCGCACCGGGCGAACTGGTGGCGGGCGGCGACGGCGTGGCCCGGGGCTACTTGAATGACCCGGAATTAACCGCGGAAAAATTTGACCAGGATTTATGGGATTATAAGGATGACCAGGATAAAGGCGGGGCCCTTCGGGCTAATTTAAACGCCTTTGGCGATGGAGAAGCTCATCATTCATCATTCATCATTCATCATTCGATTTTATACCGCACCGGCGATTTGGCCCGGTGGCTCCCTGATGGTAATATCGAGTTCCTGGGCAGGATCGACCAACAGGTTAAAATAAGGGGATTCAGGATCGAGTTGGGAGAAATCGAACACCGCCTGCTAAAAATCGATCAAATCAAAGAAGCCGTCGTCGTCGATTTGAAAGACGCGGCCGGCGAAAAATACCTGTGCGCTTACCTTACGGCGGCAGTAGAACTGGATATCACGGGCGCCCGCGAGAAACTGGCTAAACTGCTGCCTGAATACATGATACCCTCTTATTTTGTCCAGGTAGAGAAAATCCCTTTGAACATCAACGGCAAAATCGACCGCAAAAAATTACCGGACCCCAGGACCATCCAGAGAAGCCGGGATTATATAGCGCCCCGGGATAAAACCGAGAAAAAATTGGCGGAAAACTGGGCCGCTGTACTCCATATGAATGAAAGCCTGATCGGCGTCGACGACGATTTCTTTAAAATGGGCGGCCATTCATTAAAAGCCGCGGTGCTGGCCGCGGCCATCCATAAAACCTTTAACGTTAAATTATCCATACGCCAGGTTTTCGCTTACCCTACCCTTGGCAAACAAGCTGAGTATATAAAAGGGGCGGAAAAAGTCCGCTTTGCCGCCATCCGACCGGCGCCGGCAAAAGAATATTACCGCCTCTCCTCCGCCCAAAAACGCATGTACTTCATGACCCAACTGGACAAAAACAGCACCCTCTACAATGAACAGTTAATGGAAGTATATTACGAATTAACCGATAAAGAAAAACTCGAGCAGGCTTTTAAAAAATTGATCCAACGGCATGAAAGTTTACGCACCTCTTTCCACCAGGTGGAAGGCGAGGCGGTTCAAAAAATTCATGATTACCCGGGGGTGGAGGACGAATTTAAAATAGAGTATTATGAAAGCGCCGAAGACGGCATGATCTCTTCCCCACAGGAGGGAAAAGAATGGACACGGGTAACGGGCTTACCTTTCCAGGATGTGGTGGAACAGTTTGTTCAACCCTTCGATCTATCCATCCCCCCATTAATACGTGTGGGGCTTATCAAAATAATGGAAACCCACCAGGTCCTGATGGTGGATATTCACCATATCGTCTTTGATGGCTTATCCCTGGTGATTATGCTGGAAGAACTCCGGAAATTGTATGATGGGGAAGAGTTAGCCCCCATATCCATTCAATACAAAGATTTCGCCGAATGGAGCCGCCAGGATGAACAAATAAAGGAGATAGAAAAGCAGGAGAATTTTTGGCTGCGTGAATTCTCCGGGGAAATACCCCGGTTGAATTTGCCCCTGGATTTTCCCAGGCCGGCTAAAATGACCTTTGACGGTGATACCTTAACCTCGGAATTAAATGCCGAAAGAGTACAAAACATATACCGGGCCGCGCAAATCAATGGGGCCACACTGTTCATGGTATTGCTGGCCGTATACGATATATTATTGGCCAAACTCAGCGGCCAGGAAGAGATCATTGTCGGGACCGTAACCGCGGGCCGGGGACACGCGGATCTGCAAAAAATCATCGGCATGTTTGTCAACACCCTGGCGCTGCGAAATTTTCCCACGGGGCGCAAAACCTTTAGGGAATTCCTGGCGGAATTAAAAGAAAAAACCCTGGCCGCGTTTGACAACCAGGATTACCAGTTCGACCAACTGGTGGGCAAAGTGGGGCCCAGGCAGGACGCAGGCAGGAACCCCTTATTCGATTCGGCCTTTGAATTGGAAAACGAATCCGACCATAAGGAATTTCTACTTGAAACCCTCATGTTGAACAAAGCCAATCCCTATGATTTTAAAGTAAAAAAAGCGAAATTCGAACTGGCATTGATAGCCGTGGAAAGTCACGAGGGTTTGCTCTTGAAATTGGAGTACAATTCCCAGCTCTTTAAAAAAGAAACCGTTGAGCGGTTCCTGGGGTATTATAAGAAATTACTGGTTTCTATTTGCAGCAATTCCGAGCAGAAAATTGCCGAAATCGAAATGATCCCGCGGGAAGAAAAACGCAAACTATTATGTGAATTTAACAGCATGGAATGGGATTGCCCCAAAACCAGGGCAATTCATACCCTGTTTGAAGAACAGGCGGAAAAGACGCCGGATCATATTGCTGTTGTTGGCCGCGGGCGAACACTGTTCCGGCCGGGCACAGACAATAATATTCCCATGGCTATTACCTACCGGGAGTTGAATAAAAAGGCCGGTCAAATATCGTGGAGATTAAGGAACGAAGGGTTCAACCCGGGAGATATTGCCGCCGTTATGGTGGAACCGTCCCAGGAAATGATCATCGGCCTTATGGCGATTTTAAAAGCAGGGGGCGCCTTTTTGCCCATGAAAGACGGGACCCCCATCGATAGGATAAACTATATGCTGCTGGAAAGCAGCGCCCGATTTTTACTCACCCGCCCCCCCCTGGCGCAGGGGGTGACATTTAAAGGCGCCCATATTTACCTGGATGATGAAGGATTATACAACGCCGGCCAGTGGGACACGGGGCCTGTAATCACCCCCTGCGACAGCGCCTACGTAATATATACCTCCGGTTCCACGGGAAAGCCCAAAGGCGTCATGGTGGAACATCGCGGCCTGGTCAATTTATGCTGCTGGCACAACCGATATTTCCAGGTGACGGCAAAGGACCGGGCCACCAAATACGCCGGTTTCGGGTTCGACGCATCGGTCTGGGAAATCTTTCCATACATGATTATCGGCGCGTCCCTTTACATTGTACCGGAAGAAATAAAATTGGATGTCCGGGAGTTAAACCGTTTCTATGAGTACAATGGAATTACCGTCGGCTTTTTACCCACCCAGGTGGCGGAACAATTTATGATCTTCCCGAATAACTCGCTGCGTACTTTACAAGTGGGCGGCGATAAGTTAAAGATGTTTATAAAAAGGGATTATCGATTAGTTAATTGTTACGGTCCCACGGAGAATACCGTATGCGCAACCGCTTACCCGGTAACGGAATCTAGCGATAATATTCCCATAGGTAAGCCCATCGCCAATAATCAAATCTATATCGTAGATAAAAATGATTATGTGCAGCCGGTGGGCGTTCCCGGGGAACTGTGCATCGGCGGCGACAGCCTTGCCAGGGGCTATTTAAACAACCCGGAATTAACCTGTGAAAAATTTGACCGGGATTTATGGGATTATAAGGATGACCATGATAAAGGCGGCGCCCTTCGGGCGGATTTTCATCATTCATCATTCATCATTCATCATTCGATTTTATATCGCACCGGCGACCTGGCCCGGTGGCTGGATGACGGCAACATCGAATTCCTGGGGCGCATCGATTCCCAGGTAAAGATCAGGGGCTTTCGCATCGAATTGGGAGAAATCGAAAATCAACTGCTGCACTGTGAGAAAGTAAAAGAAGCAGTAGTCATTGCCCGGGAAGATGTCGCCGGTCAAAAATACCTCTGCGCCTATATTGTTCCCATCGGGCCCCCTAATATCGAGGCCATTAAAGGCGCGCTTTTAAAGAATTTACCCGACTATATGATCCCGTCATTTTTTATTCAACTGGAGCAAATCCCCTTAACCCCCAATGGGAAAATCGACGTCCGGGCGCTGCCCGCCCCCGAGGCCGTTGGCGCCGCCGCATATGAAGCCCCAACCGATGAAATCGAAGAGATACTGGCCCAAACATGGCGGGAAGTCCTGGTTTTTGAAAAAATCGGCGCCCATGACAATTTCTTCGAAATCGGCGGCGACTCCATTAAAACCATACTGATCTCTTCGAAATTGTTCAAATGGGGTTTAACCGTAAATGTCCATGATTTTTTCCTATACCCCACTATCCGGGGATTGGCCAAAAATATAAAAAAGATAGAACATTCCATCCACCAGGGGATAGTCGCGGGCAAGGTCCCTTTGACCCCGATACAGGAATGGTTCTTTGAACAGCCGATACCCGATAGGGGCCATTTTAACCAATCCATTCTCCTGTCAAGGGAAAAAGGATTTAATGAAGATTATATAAAGAAAGTATTTACCAAAATCGTATCCCATCACGACGCCTTACGAATGGTGTATAAAATTGAAAATAACGCGGTCATGCAGGAAAACAGGGGGAGCGAGGGGAACTTATTCGACCTGGTTTCGCTGCCGCTAAAATCTACGGAAAATGAGGCAGTTTTGGCTGAAATCAAAGAAGAAGCCGAGCGAATTCAACGCTCTATCGATTTGCAAAACGGGCCGTTGGTGAAATTGGGGCTATTTAAAGGAACGGGGAGCGATCATTTATTGATCGTCATCCATCACCTGGTGACCGACGGCGTTTCCTGGCGGATTCTCCTGGAAGACTTCGAAATCGGTTATGCACAGGCGGAAAAAGAAACAGGAATAAAATTCCAGGCTAAAAGCGATTCCTTTCAATTCTGGGCCCAAAAACTGGAGGAATATGCCGGGAGTAACTCTCTTTTACGAGAAATACCCTATTGGCAAGCCATCCCGGGAACAGGGATAAAACCCCTCCCGGTAGACCATGAAATCCAGGCAGAACAACGGGCATTTGAAAATAATGAGATCGTTCCCATGCTGCTGGACGAAGAAAAAACCCAGCAATTATTAACCGGGACCAATTGGGCTTACAATACCGAAATAAACGACATATTGCTAACCGCACTGGGCCTGGCCGTGAAGCAGTGGGCCGGCGTCGCTAAAGTCATGCTCAACCTGGAAGGACACGGAAGAGAACTTATTTACAACGATATCGATATCAGCCGGACCATCGGCTGGTTCAGCACCCAATACCCCGTACTCCTGGACATGGAGAAAGCGGACGACATATCCTTTACAGTAAAAAATACCAAAGAAACCTTACGGGGGATTCCCAAAAAGGGCATCGGTTACGGCGTCCTGCAATATCTTACCCCAAGGGGAAAGAAAGAATCTCCCCGGTTCACGCATGCCCCGGAAATCCTTTTCAATTACCTGGGCCGGTTTGGGGAAAACAGTTATAACATCATCGACCGGGTTTCTGAAATATCCGATCCCCGCACAGGGGCAAGCGTGGCCCCGTCATATAAAGTAAACCACAAAATCGATATCGAAGGAGTAACCAAAGACGGCCGGTTGCACATCTATATCTTCTATAACCGCTGCGAATATGAAAAAGAAACCATTGAAAAATTCGCCCGGTTATTGCAAACCAACCTGGAAAAAGTAATCGATCACTGCCTGGCCAGACAGCAAAAGGAAGCGACGCCCAGCGACCTGGGCTGTAATAAAATATCCATCGTAGACCTGGAACGAATAACCGGGGATATTCAAAACCATATCGGGAAAGATATGGAAATACAATTAATATATCCCTTAAGCCCCATGCAAAGCGGGATGTTGTTTCATTGGTTAAAGGATAAACAATCGCCGGCCTATTTTGAACAAACAGAAATCTCTTTCCGCGGCGACATCCGACCTTTATTATTCGAAGAAGCATTAAATACCATCGTGGCCCGGTATGATGTTTTGAGAACCATTTTTGCCTATGAAGGATTGGTGGAACCCCTGCAGATTGTTTTAAAAGAAAGGAAAACACATTTACAATATGAAGATATCTCCCGCTTAAATGAAGCGGATCGAGAAAAGTACCTGGAAGGGGTCAGGGAAAAAGACCGGGAGCGCGGTTTCGACCTTTTCAAAGATCATCTTACCCGGTTTTCCCTGTTTAAAACAGGCGACCTGGCCCATGTTTTAATGTGGACGTTTCATCATACATTAATGGATGGCTGGTGCCTCGGCATTATCCGCCGGGAATTGACCCGGATTTACCGTTTATTGGAAAAAGGCGAACCCGTTACCGCCGCCGCCGCGCTGGAGCCGACGCCGCCGCCTTACGTGGAATATATTCGCTGGTTGGAGAAGCAGGATAAAGAGGAAGGGCTCCGATTCTGGGAACAATACCTGGAGGGTTATGAAGAGCCGGCCGGGTTGCCCCGGATGGGAAAAGCAGCCAAAAACCATGAGTATCAAAAGGCAGAATATCATTTCACCATTGCCCAAGAGTTAATGACCGGGATGAACCGGTTGGCCGGCGAACACCAGGCAACCGTCAATACCTTTTTTCAAGCCGTCTGGGGCGTCTTACTGCAAAAGTACAATAACAGGGATGACGTGGTTTTTGGGGCCATTGTATCGGGCCGTCCGGAAGAAATAACCGGGGTCGAACGAATGGTGGGTCTGTTTATCAATATGACGCCCATAAGAGTTAAAAATTTAGAAAACCAGGATTTTGCACTGTTACTGGAAAAATTGCAGGTGGAGTCCCTGGGGCTAAAAAAATATGAGTATCTACCAGTGGCAGAAATACAGGCACGATCGCGATTAAAAGCAGATTTAATCGATCACATCATCGTATTCGAAAATTACCTGCATGAGGCGGCGACAGAAGCGGAAAAGGGATTAGTTGCTGTGGACATCAAAGCGTTTGAGCAAACCAATTATGATTTTAACATCATCGTACTCCCCTGGGACGGCTTGCATGTCCATTTCAGTTACAATGCGCTGGTATATGACAGGGATATCATTGAGAATATTTCACGACATTTTGAAAAAACCATTTCCCAGGTGGTTGACACCCCCCATATTATTTTAAGAGATATCGATATACTTTCCGAAACAGAGAAAGAGAAGGTGTTGTTCGAATTCAACAATACAAAAACAGACTACCCCTTTGATAAAACCATACACCGGTTATTCGAGGAACAGGTTGAAAAAACACCGGGTAATACCGCTCTCATATTACATGAAGATAAATTAACTTACAGGGAATTCAACGAAAAAGCCAATCAATTGGCAAAGCGATTAAGGGAAAAAGGCGTAAGGCCGGATCAATTCGTCGGGTTAATGATTGAGCGCTCAATGGAAATGATAATCGGTATGATGGCGATATTAAAAGCGGGCGGCGCCTATCTACCCATAGACCCGGATTACCCTGCGGATCGCGTTCGTTTCCTGGTTGCAGACAGCAATATCAAATTACTGTTAACCCAGGAGCAATACCTGGAAACTTCCGCTTTTGGCAGCGAAGCCCTCAACCTGCAAGACAAATCCCTTTACCAAGGGGGAAGTCGTAATCTTGACAACGTAAATATTTCGAGAGATATCGCTTACAGCATTTATACCTCCGGTTCCACGGGGAAACCCAAAGGGGTTGCCGTCGAACATCGCTCCGTCATAAACTTGGCCTATTCACAAAAAGCAATCTTTGAGATTGTGGAAACAGACAATATTCTTCAATTTTCTTCCATAAGTTTCGATGCCTCGGTGGAACAAATCTATATATGTTTGTTTAGCGGTGCAGCCCTGGTGTTGGTGGATAAAGAGACGCTGCTGGATATGAGAATATTCGAAAAACTTATAGATGATAATGCACTGGCCCATATTAATGGCGTTCCTCTATTTTTAAGCAGCATCCCGGTAAAAAAATATAAAAACCTGAAGCGAATGATCGCGGGCGGCGATATTTGCCCCTTGAAACTGGTCAAAGAATGGACAAAATATTGCGATTTTTATAATCAGTACGGCCCCACCGAAACAACGGTTACAGCTATAAAATTTTTGGTTAAAAAAGGAGAAGGGCAGGAATTGACAAATTTGCCTATTGGAAAAGCCCTGAATAATACGTACCTGTATCTATTGGACAGGAATATGAGACCGGTTCCCATCGGTGTGCCTGGCGAACTGTTTATTGGCGGCGACGGACTGGCCCGGGGCTATTTAAACCTCCCGGAATTAACCTGTGAAAAATTTATCGTTTCGCCTTTTCCTCGCTTCCTCGCTTCCCCGCTTCCCCGCTTCCCACTCTATCGCACCGGCGACCTGGCCCGCTGGCTAATGGACGGCAACATCGAATTCCTGGGCCGCATCGACCAGCAGGTAAAGATAAGAGGCTTTCGCATCGAGCTTGGTGAGATCGAAAATCGGCTCACAGGACTGGGAAAAATAAAAGATGCAGTGGTTATTGCCAGGGAAGACGCTCTTGGTCAAAAATATCTCTGCGCTTACGTCGTATCAGACGAGATCATTAATATCGAATCTTTAAAAAGCACACTCTCAAAATACTTACCGGGATATATGATCCCCTCATATTTCGTACCGATTGAAAAATTACCGTTAACCCCAAGTGGAAAATTAGACCGAAAGGCATTACCCGTACCCGGTGTAATAAGTAGTAAAGAATTTATCACTCCCTCCGATGAAATTGAAGAGATATTGGCTGATGTATGGTCGGAAGTATTAGGTATTAAGAGAATCGGGATCCATGATGATTTTTTTGACATTGGGGGCGATTCCATAAAAATCATATTGATTTCCGCGAGACTTCAAAAACGTGGTTTAAGCGTAAATATTAACGACTTTTTTTCACACTCAACCATCAAGCGTCTTGCGAAACATGTTAAAAAAATAGAACGAGTTATCGACCAGGCAGAGGTCAGCGGAGATGTGGAATTAACTCCGATACATAGATGGTTTTTCGAGAAAGATTTAAAAACGGTACACCATTTCAACCATTTTGTGATGCAGCACAGTATTGCTCGATTTAATGAGGAAAATCTCAAAAAAGTATTTACAAAAATCGCAGCGCATCATGATGCGCTTAGAATGGTATATGATATCGATAGAGATAGAGTTATCCAGCGAAACAGGGGAACGGATAATGAAAAATTATTTGATTTTGAGATCATCGATTTAAGGGATAAAGCGGATTTCCACAAAGAAATAGAACGAGAGGCAAACAAGATACAACAGGGAATGGATTTGAAAATCGGCCCCTTAGTAAAAATATGCTTATTCCGGACGGTCAAAGGTGATTATTTGATGATTAGCATTCATCATGCCGTAGTAGACGGTGTTTCGTGGAGAATACTGATCGAGGACCTTGAAATAGGGTACCAACAATCGGAGAAGGGAGAAGAAATAAAATTCCAGGCTAAAACCCATTCCTTTAAATATTGGGCGTCTAAATTAAAAGAATATGCAGACAGTCCGTTAGCATTAAGTGAGTTGAATTATTGGAAAGGAATCGAAGAAACGGAAATAAAAAAATTGCCCAGGGATCATCATGCTGCGAAAGAAACGAAAAAATACAAAAACCTGGAAGTAGTAACAATAAGATTTAATAAAGAAGAGACTGAGAAATTGCTAAAGGAAGTGAACTGGCCTTACAATACAGAGATTAACGATATCTTGTTGACATCCCTGGGATTAGCCACCTGGGAATGGAGTGGAAACGAAAAAATTTTAATCAACCTGGAAGGGCATGGAAGAGAAGCCATTATAAAAGGTATCGATATAAGTCGAACTGTCGGTTGGTTTACTTCACAGTACCCGGTATTGCTTGATATGAAACCATTGGTAACGGCGGAGTCTGAACAATTAGGAATGCAAATCCGGCATGTTAAAGAGAATTTAAGACGCATTCCCAATAGAGGGATAGGGTATGGCATTTTAAGATATTTAACGTCCCCTGAGAAAAAAGAGGCTGCCTCCTTTAAACTTCAACCGGAAATCTCTTTTAATTACCTGGGGCAGTTGGATAATACCGCCATTGATTCGGAAAAAAAATTCCAACCGAATTTTACCGATAGCATAAATCCGGAGTTCGATGAAGAATATATTCTAAATATAAATGGCTTTGCAGGAAATGAAGGACTAATTTTTTACATTGCCTATAACAAGTATGAATATGACAGGTGCAGCATTGAAAAATTCTCCGACTGCTATAAATCAAATCTATTAAAAATTATTAATCATTGCGTGGAAAAGAAAAAGGAAATCTCAGCCCTGGGTATGACCGCTCGTGACTACTTTATAAAGAAGGATTCCGATAAATACCAGGAACAAATAAATGCGGAAGAATGGCAAGACCTTACCACTAAAAATGACTACAGGCATATCATGCTCACAGGAGCCACCGGTTTCTTGGGGGCGCACCTGGTTCCCGAATTGCTAAATAATATTGATGCGACGCTTTATCTCCCCGTAAGAGGCGCGACGCAAGAGGACGCGGAAGAACGATTAAAAAGAAAAATGGAGTATTATTTCGGGAAAGATTTTTTTAATGCACAAAGGGCCAGGATTGTGGTCATACGAAGTAATTTTAGAGAAGAACAACTGGGAATCGATAGGGCGCATTATAAAGAACTGTGTGAGATAGTGGATGCAGTGGTGCATCCGGCTGCCAATGTAAAGCACCATGGGTTATACGAAGACCTGTATGAAGACAATGTGAAGGGAACTGAAAATTTGCTTGAATTTGCTCTAACCGGGAAAAAGAAGGACTTCCACTATATTTCTACGTTATCTGTGGCTTTTGGAAATATCCCGGGAATAGAGTACTATCTTTTTACGGAGTATTGCCATGACGTCGGGCAGCAAATAGATCAAATTTATGTAAGAAGTAAGTTGGAAGCGGAAAAACGCGTGCTGGCTTATAGGGAAAAAGGGCTAAATACATCCATTTACAGGGTGGGAAATCTTATCGCTCATTCAGAAACCGGGAAATTCCAGGAAAATATTGAGGATGATTACTTTTATGCCATCTTAAGGGGCGTTTTGAAACTGGAAATGTTGAGCGATTATATGAAACAAATGGTATTCGATATGTCTTTTATTAACTATACTGCCAGGGCAACTGTCTTATTTTTGACAAAAAAGTATTTGAAGAATGAGACTTATCACATCATCAATACCAACGAATTCACGATGGCGGAAATGGCTGTTTTTTTAAGGGCATTAGGATTTAAATTAAACGATGTAAAAGATATCGAGGTTGAAGGGTATCTGTCGCAATTTGATGGTAACAATGAATATGAAAAAATTATAGAACGATTGAAGCTCCATTCAGGAGTGTTTGAAGAAAAAAGCGGAACACAGTCAATATATAAGATAGACAGGACTGTCCTGCTCTTGAACAAACTGGGTTTCCAATGGCCGGAAGCGACGAAAGCCCATATCGATAAGATGATCGCCCACTGTAAGGAAGTGGGATTTATTTAAAAAAAAATGCCCACGGAAGACTCGGAATGAATATAAAATTCGAAGCACGAAGCACGAAATTCGAAACAAAGTCAAAATTCAAAAGCTCAAAATTCAAAACAAAAATAATTTGCCGCCGGAGGCGGGGGGGTTTGTTTTGGTCATTTGTTTTTTGGTCATTTGAATTTGTTTCGGATTTCGGATTTCGGATTTCGGATTTTCAATTTTTCTGTGTTTTTTTTAAATTACAAAGGAGATACCAATGACAGCGCAACTGATCGACGGCAATCAAATCGCCGCCGCCATCCATAACGAGATAAAATTAGAAGTAGAAGCAATGAAAGCAAGGACCGGCAAAGTTCCCGGCCTGGCCACCGTACTGGTGGGCGCCCGCAAAGACTCGCAGACCTACGTGAAAATGAAGAAAAAAGCATGCGCCAAAGTGGGCATGACCTCTTTCGGACATGATCTGCCGGGGGATATCAGCCCGGGAGAATTACTCGCCGTAGTTCGTGAGTTAAACGCTAACCCGGAGGTGCACGGCATCCTGGTGCAATTGCCGCTGCCGGGACACATCGACGAAGAAGATATCCTGGGGGCCATCAGCCTGGAAAAAGATGTAGACGGCTTGCACCCCATTAATATCGGCCGCCTGTCCATGAAACGACGCGAGCCGTTGTTTGTTCCTTGCACACCCAAAGGCTGTATCGAACTGCTGAACCGGACCGGCGTCGAAATCGAAGGCAAACGAGCCGTGGTCCTGGGCAGGAGCAATATCGTGGGACTCCCCGTGGCCATGCTGTTATTGCATCGCAACGCCACTGTTACTATCTGTCATTCCCGCACCAAAGATTTACCTGCTGTCGTGCGCGAAGCAGACATCCTGGTGGCTGCCGTGGGACGTGTGGAAATGGTGCGGGGCGATTGGGTCAAACCGGGCGCGGTAGTTATCGATGTGGGCATGAATTCAGTGGACGCTCCCTCCAGTGAAAAAGGGTACCGCCTCACCGGCGACGTGGCTTTCGATGAAGTAAAAGAAATCGCCTCGGCCATCACCCCCGTGCCCGGCGGCGTCGGCCCCATGACCATTGCCATGCTGCTGCAAAATACCCTGGACAGCGCCAAACGACTGCTGGAAATTAAGAAGTAAATCTTAATTTATAATTTATAATTTATCATTTATCATTTATAATTTTTAACCTTGTTATCGCCGCTGTCCGCTCTTTATCGGTAAAAACGTTTAATTTATCCCCCCCGTTTATGATAATCCCCTCATTCGCCCTGCTTATCTTGTTTAGTTCTCTAAGAACAATACTTGCCTGGGGAAATCGATCCTCCTGCCTCTTCGCCATGCAGGTTTCAATGATCCGGATGAGCTTTGCCGGCGTATCCGGTCTTAACTTTTTAATCGGGGGGATGGGGGCGTCCAGGTGTTTTCCCCGAATTTCAGTAAGTGAGGCGCCGTCGAAAGGGGGGTTCCCCGTGACCAGGTGAAATAGGGTAACGCCCGCGGAATAAATATCGGTCCGATGATCTGTTACCGCATTCTCAAACTGCTCCGGGGACATGTAACGGGGAGTACCTAAAACCATCTCGCTATTTTCCTTTATTAAATCGTCTCTCAGTACGGCAATGCTAAAGTCCAATACCTTTACCTCGTTTTCATAATTTATCATTATATTCCCGGGTTTGATATCCCGGTGAATGATCCCTTTTTGATGTGCATGAGACAGCGCGGTAAACATTTTTTTTGAGATAACCAGGATTCCCTCCAGGGGGATGGGATGTTGCTCCCGGATAAGCTCCATGAGGGTGATACCTTCGATAAATTCCATGGAGATAAAGTAATCGTCGGCGATTTTCCCCCTATCGAAGACCGTTACAATATTAGGGTGCTTCAATTGCGCGACTTTTTCAGCCTCCGAGAGGAAGAGATTAATGATATCCCTGTGACCTTTGATAACGCTTTTATCCAGTATCTTAAGGGCCACCACGCGTTTTAATTCCAGGTCTTCCGCTTTGTAAACGACTCCCATGGCGCCCCGGCCAACTTCTTCCATTTTATGGTATCTTTCTTTGTTATGCATTTCCAGGAGTTCGTCTCCTAATTCCGAAATTTTCATTAGTTCCTGTTGTATCCCCGGGAAAAAAGGATCGGACTCTAAAATCTTGAGATAAACATCTTTCGCTTTTTGATATTTCCCGATATGCTTATAGGCTTTTCCCAGGATATCAAACCAATCGATATTCGTTTCATCTAGCTGTTTGTCCCCGGTTAACGGCTCTAACCGGTCGATGACTGCTTGCGGTTGGCCCATTTGCAAAAATAGCTCGGACATTCTCCCGAGGTTTTTTAAATACCCGGGATTCGTTTCATTTGCCTTTTCCAGGTTTTCCAGGGCCCTTTCTTCCCGGTGGGCTAAAAAGAATGCTTCTCCCGCGTTAAAATAAGCCCCGGCCCGTTCATACAGTTTCCCGGCCTCCGGGTAATTGCGTAACTTTAGAAAGACGCCGGCCGCTTTTTTAAATTCTCTACCCAGGGTGTATATTTTAGCTGCTTTTTCATGCTGGGAGACTTTCAAGTAGTTATCGCCGGAGGCGTTATATTCCTGGTTCTTAAAATAACAAAGCGCCGCTTTTTCATATTCTTTGGCCCACTCGAATAGTTCCGCTGCTTTCCCGAACTCCTCCGCCTGGAAATACAAATCCGCGGCTTCCGCAAAATTGCCCAGGTCAAAGGCATGACCGGCGGCGTTTTTGAGATACTCTTTCTCTTCCGCTGTTTTCTTCTTAACTGTATTCATATCTGTCCTGGTGATTTTAAGAAATCAGTTTCCCTGAGAATCATTTACCGGGTCGTTTCTGCGGACGTTTTCCAAAAGCATGAGCCAATCCCCCGCGATTTCTTCCAGGTCCTTGCTGAAATCCACAACTTCCGATTCAAACGCCTCTTTGTTTTCCAGTATCAAAGGAATAATGGGTAAATGCAGCATGAATTTAAGTTCTACGTCACTGACCGGCGCCACGGCCTCCGCAAAGCGCTTGATTTCTTTAAACAGCGCCTGGTGGGTGCAAGCGATTGGGCCGGCGCTTACTTGCTCGATGATGTAATGCGTATCGCTAAGCACTTTGTGAATCGTCATCTCTTCGATTTCATTTGCACTGACCGATGCGATAATACCTTCGATATCGCCGGAAGTCTCAAGTTTCAATAATTTTAATATACTGGCGATGATAGGGTGGGTGTCGCTTTTGATGAAATGCATCAGGATTCTCTTTTCGATTATCAGGTGTTTCACATTATTTATTTTAGCGGAGAGTTTTTGCACAAGATTTTCAATATTGTTGGCTAATTCCTGGTTTAAATGGCCGGTATTCATTACTAATTTTTCTTTTTGGGCTTTATAATTCTCGGTCTTTTTTTCAACATCCGTTAACTCGTGCCAACACCTTTCCCAGAGAAGAAAATCATTTTCATACGGCACTTGTTCCTCGTAAATTTTAATCCTGTCCAGGTCCTCCCGGATATTTTCGCTTAAATTTAATAATTCCCTGTCTCCTGGGGTTTGCATTTTATATTTAATTTCTTTGAGAATCCCCCGGATAAATTTCTTGTAGATGCCGTTTCGCACAGCGCAGTAGGTGTGGCCATCCACAATGGCCCCGGCGCCTGAATTGGAAAATTCTTTATTGGGAAAATAGTCTCGTTTTTTACCATCGGCAATATCGCTGAGCAAGTCTTCAAGGAGATGGTTGAGCCGTATATCTTGCTTTAAGGTATCTAAAACGGAATTTGAAGTAAATAACGCGTGAATGGCTTCGTCGATGTATTCCTTCCTTATCACCCGGTCTTTACCTTGCGCATTCTCCACAAGGATATGGCACAGGTGCTGCAAAAGTTGTGGGTGCCCGGAAGTTTCCGAGACTATTTTCAGTTTTGCTTCCGGTTCTATTTCTATATGAAGATGTTTAAGGGGTTCTTCAATTAAGGTCAAGGTTTCTTCTTCCGTGAAATCTTTTATTTCGTAGATTTCGGCAATATTAAAGGGGGAATTGGCCCCTTGCGTCAAAGAAATCAAGCCCACGGACCCGGCTAAAACCACCAGGTATTTATTCAAAGCCGGTTTATAATAACGCTCATGGTACACTTTTCGCCATAGATGTAAAAAATTGCCGACGAAACCGATTTTCTCAATCTCATCAAAAAGCAGGATGATCTTTTTTTGGTCATCGCTGGGGGTGAAATTTTCCAGGAAGTTAAGGAAATTTATTTCCGGGCTGTTGGCTTCCCAATTTTCGTCGTTGGATTGCCGGTAATGTGAGGGGACCTGTTTCCGGAATTCCTGGCAGAGGGATTTATAAAACGGTTCATTGGTAGGGGCGTTGATCTCGAAATTAAGATAGATATAATGGGCGTAAGGGTACTCTTTTTGAAGGAGCCGTAAGAAAGTGGTTTTGCCTACCTGGCGCGGCCCGATGATGGCCCAATAATCGCCTTTTGTAATACCGGTGACCACCCTCTCGACATTCCCGGTTCTGGGTACGCACACCCATTTATCCCGGTCGGGGTCCAGGGGGCCTTTATACCGGTAAGGATTGTCAACCATATTGGCTTTAAGGCTTTCCATTAAATTTCTCCTTTATTCTTTCGATTAAACTCCGGGACAAATCTTCCACCAGGTTATGATCGTCTCTTTTCCGGATGACATCCGGGAAATGCGGAAGGGCAAACGTATACCGGCCCTGTTTTCTTTCGCTGAAAATAAATCGCAGCATCAGCTTTTGAGATGCTTTATGGATCACATCTTCAAGTAAATCTACGCCCCTGTTTTTTAATACCCGGTTAATGAAGGCCATGGCAAATTCTTTTTCATTAGGGGCATCTTTTGCCAGCACCAAAATAATCAGTTTTTCCAGTTCATCAAGGTCTTCATAAAACATATAAAACTCATTAAATATATAATTTTCATATTCGAAATCGAACAATTCCCGGATATCTTCTTTATAAATAGTGCGTCGATTGCTATCTTTGGATATTTTTTCGATTAACTTTTTACAAAAAAACTGGAGCAAATTGGGATGACAGGAGGTGTATTCTAAAATGAGCTCCCTATCATCGGCCTGGTAATAATCGATGCCGATATTGGCCATGGGTTCCGTAATCAGGTCAAGGGCATATTGTTTTTCCAGCGGTCCCAGTTGCATTTCTTCGCCAAAATTATACAGCGGGGAATCGATTTCTCTCTTGGATTTGTAAAGAATTTCAAAACCGGAAAGAATAAACTGGCAGCAGCCCACATGAGACAGGTTGCGGAGCGCTTTGATGAGTTGATAATCGTTTTTCTTATCGAATTTCAACAGTTCATCCACTTCATCCAGGATAATGATCACTCTTTTTTGTTCATCTTTCAGTTTTTGCATCTCCATGACAAACGTATCCAGGCTGTTATTAAATTGGTATTTCTTTTTTAAACATCTCCCTGCTTCGTTTTCCATGGTGGCCAGGAAAGCCGAGTAATCATGATTCGGGGGGGATTCCAGGTCCGCATAGATCGAATGGCATCCCAGGTTATCGAGGGCGCCTTTGAAACGCATGATTAATGAAGACTTACCGATTCTCCGCGCCCCCAGTATGATAAAATTCTGGTTGGAAGGGCTTAATAACTTCCGGATTTCGTTTTGTCTGCCGTAGAATGTTGTTGTTGCAGGTCCTTCGGTCCTGTACGGCGAGATATGCACGCTGGATATCCGCTGCAGCAATAATTCTTTTAATAACTGCATGGGGTAGCTTGAGAAGAGGATATTTTTGATATCATCATCCTCCACCGGGATAATATTTAGAAAGGCTTTTTTTTCCAGTTCGATTATTTTATCGTTTTTCTTGAAACATAGGAATAGGCAGGGCATGGTGGGTTGGACATGCGGTATGACGGCGCTTTTAAAATGCTCGATATCGGTTTGCGACCATTCCAGCCTGTCCTGGATAACCAGGATGGCCTCTTTAATACTACCGATGCTTAATTTTGAAAAATCGATGATAAAATAACCCATTGCCGGCTGGGATGTATTCAATATCGAAATATCCAGTATTTGGCATATGAGCCCGGCCAATTCCCCTGTCCTTTCCCGGTCGATCCAGCCTTTATCGGACATTATATTTTGAGTCTCCAGCCATTTTTGGATGACCTTTACGGCGTCCCGGTGATTGGGGGGAAAAGCCTCCCCCGGAAGTTTTTCTACGATTCGCCCCAGGCGGGCCAGGTCTTTTTGATTGGCAATGGCTTCGATATTCTCTACCATTGTTTTGATAAAAGGGTGCTTCTCTTTTATCCAGTTGCCGAACAACGGTATTTTAAAAGGGAACCCCTTGAATTGCCTACCGTCAGGTTGATGGATGAAATCCTTTTCATACAGGCGTTTTAAAATTTCCTTCAACTCCCTGGGATCAAATATTTCATCCAGTAGAGTAGCGGCCTCGATAAAATAATAGCCGTCGCGGTGGAAAACGATATTATTATCCATTAGCGCGGAGCATACCAACTTATGTTCCAGGTCCAGCCTGCTCCAGAAGTGATCGAAATCGTCTCGCCTATCCATGATCATCAACCGGGCCGCGGCAATGACATCCTCGCTCTCACAGTTATATTTCCCCCTGTGGTTCAGATGGCGGATAATATAGTGACAAAGGAATTGTTGGCAATATAAATTTCCTCCCGTGATATTTTTAATTTCTTCCAGGGCCGGCGGGGTATAGGTTACATAGCGCTTCACCGGTTCTACGATCAAGCGGTCGAAATCCTTGGGGTCCACCAACAGCATCTTGATTACCCGCAATTTTTCCAGGCAGTCCCCCATAACGGAACCGGGGCGTCTGAGGGTTTCCGGTATCTCATCGCTGCCGCTCAAAATAATCCGGAATTTACCATTGCCTTTACACACTTTCATTAACGTATGAATGATGGGGCGGTAGGTTTCCTTGTTTTCAATGAGGGCCTTGCCGTCAAAATCATCGAATATCAATAATACGATCGTATCGCTGTCCCCAACGCGGCGAGTCAATTCCAGCACGGTTTGGCGGATATCTTCCTGGGTGATATGCCCTTTTTGCGGTTCGTTGCGAGTCTTTTTCGTTTGCAGTTTTAATTCGATAATAGGCTTTCTCAGGGTTTCGTAAAGTTTCAATACAACATTTTCTTGTTTTTCCCTGGTAATACTTTTTAAATCGATATAGATAGGAATGTATCGCTCCCCCAGGATGCCGGCATCGTTTTTAATCCGGTTCAGGGTACTGGATTTCCCGGACCCTTCTTTTCCCTGGAGGTAAATTATTTTTTGCGGCGCCCCGGATTCGAAAATCGTTTTTAGTCTTCTTACAACTTTCTTGTTGTAATAAGAACGGCCCGTATTAAAATCATAAGGGTCATACGGGTTTGGGATTTTTACAAATTCTTTTATTGCTTCGCTCATTTATCGTATTTTCCTCGCAGCCATTCGGCCTATTTTTTAAGTGTTGGGCAGCCAACATTTGCCTACCTTTCTGCCGGTTCCGACAACCCTGTCGCGATTTTCCCGGTAAAAGTTTTTTAGATATTCGATATCCTTAGCCTCGATACCATCCATTTTGTTTGCCGGGGAGGTCTGCCTTAAAAACAACAGGTCGTACAAAATATCTCGATAGGTTCTTTCGTTAAGACCTAAAATCCCCGGGACCGGCAAGGTGTACATTTGCGTATTTTTCCCGTACCCCCAGGGGGGCAGCGCCCCTAAATAACCGATGCAGGTTGAGGTAATAAAAAAATCCGCCGGCGCTACCGGTTCGCCGTAATATAATTGCGTCCATTCCGCCTGGGTGAGTTCACGGTTTTGCGTCTCCATGAGCCGGTGGGCTTCACGGATAAGAGCCATACCCGGGATCATGCTGGAGAAAAATCCGTAAAAAAGCGTATGCTTCTCATTATTTGAAGTTTGGATTTCGGTTTGCCGGACAATATCGGCCAACCCCAGGCCGGGAAATTCCCGGTCAAGTATCTCCATATTGCCATAGGTTTTGACCCGGACAGCGTTTTCCCTGTAAAAGCAGAGCCATTTTTCGTTTTGAAATAGCAGGCGAATCAATCCCGGCATCACAACCTGGCGGTAGCTGTCGCAGCGGTCCAGGAGAGACGTTCCGAATAAAGGGAAAAGCAAGGTATTTAAGCAGTGATCAAAAAAAACAGCCAGGTTTTTCATAAAGAATCCAGTTACAATTTCCAGGTAGGCGGGGTAGAAGTCTTTTGAAGCGGGGGTTAAACCGGTTTGGGTCATTACCAGGCGGCGGTTTCCATCGGCCACAAAAATCCCGGTATGAGGTTTATTCTTTTGCAGGACCCAACGGCGGACCTGCTCTGCCGGAAGTTGTAAGAACTCATCTCTACCTATCTTTTCGCCATCCATCGTCTACTCTACTGTTTTCTCTTTTCATTTTTTCCACTAATCCATTGATTCACACGGGCTAAATTAAATTTTAAATATTTCACGGAGAAAAGTCAAGCTTATAGAAAATTTTCTTCCATTACCCCAATAACCATGAGTTCTGAGTTTTAATTTTAAGGCGTAGTCGGAAAGCGCCTTTTCCCTTTTTTAGTCGGTGGGGAATTTGGTTTGGGGTGGTTAAGTCATTCTTTTTCTGCTAAAATGGGTTCATGAAAATGATTGCCGTCACTATCGTCTTTGCTTTGTGGTTTTTTGCGCCCCTGCCGGCCCCGGCCCTGCAGGAAACTTTTTTCAAAGAAATCCAGCCGCCGCTGATCGGTATCTCCATTACCATAAACCCCGAAGCCCTGGTTCAACAAATCGACGCGGTACTGGATTATTTTTCAAAATATAAAAACCAGGACCCTGATGCGGTTAATGTGGGTCTCTTCTCCCAAATTGGGATATCTCTCTCGGACGTGGAAGCGACGCTGCGTTTCCTCATGGATACTGTCACCGAAGATATAAGAAACAAAAGCGGGTCACGCCTGGCAGACCCGCAATTCTTGAAAAAACATTTCCGGTTTTTCCAATGGCTGCCGCATCCGCCTCCGGCTTCCCCACCCCATGAAATGATCAAGATTACGAAGTATGCGGTGTTTACTATTCAAGGTTCCCTTAAAAAAAATACGGTTTTCAAGTATGCCCTTTACGGTTTACCCAATGACGAAAAGGGGATGTCCCTACAAGAAACGGAGAAACATAGGGACCGCCTTTGCCGGTTTCGCTATACGAAGATGCAGGTGTTGGCCGGCGTTTATGATCAAGGCGGCGCGGAACCATTGGTCTGGGTAACCCGCCGCGGTCTGGAAGAGGCTTTGATGGAGGGAACGATTTGTGTGGAACTGGCCGGGGGAGAAAAATTGTTTTTTAATGTGGACCGCGGGAACGATATCCCTTTTGATCCAACCATTAAAAATCATCATACCCAGCAGCGGTATTGGTATTTTGGCCGGGTGCGGCAGCCGCGGGGGTATGGGTTGGATATCGGTTCGCAGGAGCCTATTTTTGCCGGCGCTGCTTTTGCCGGGGATGTTTATAATCTGGGACTGGGGAAAGTCATGGGAGTTCTTTATAATGAGCCTGGAAGCGGAAAACAAAAAATGATGTTGGGTGTCCTGGCGGATACGGGCGGCGCGTTTAGACCGAATCTTTTTCAATTGGATTATTATGTGGGGGTGTTGAATTCCCGGAAAGAGTTTAACCGGGCAGTGAAAACATTGCCTGCTTTTGCCGAAGTTTATTTTATCATTAAAAAATAAACAAAAGTTTTTCAGGGGTCCAGGGGGCGGTTTTACAAAAAAGCCCCCTGGCCGCCGGAGGCATTAATTCAACTTCTGCAATAATTCTTTAAACGCCCCGACATCCGCCAATCGAATCGTCACTTCAACTTCTTTCTTCTCAAAAAAAGGATAATGCGTCACTTTCATATTTTCCGGCAGTTCGAGTCTTTTCATCTCCTCTTCCCACCGGGTTTCTTCTTCCATGTAAGCAGGATTCCGGTGCATAAACAATACATCGATAATCGATTTCTGCGGTTTTTCCATTTCCAGGCGCCGCCCTATCTGCAACTTCTCAAAAACTTCCGCCAGCGAACACTTATCCCTGAACAATATTTCCTCTACCATCTCCAATATCTTTAATTGGTGGCTGCTGGAAAAAGGAATTCCCGCAAAAAGCTCCAACAAGACCTCCCGGTCCCCCGGCGCCAATCGACAAATCAGCAGCGCTGTTTTCAAACCGATGGACTCTTCCACCAGGCAGCCGCGAAAAGTCGTACTTAGCAGTATATCCAGTTTCTCCATCAGCTCGCTGTCCAGGTGAATATCCAGGCCGGTTTGCAGGTAAACTTCCCGGGCTTCGACGGGTGGTTCCAATTGCGACAGTTTTTTTATAAACACCAACTTCTCATAGAAATTAAGCCCCGTGAGTTTGGTCTTCAAATTATAATTCAAAAACACCGCATCTTTATCCGGGATATCCATTTGCAGGATATCTGCATAGCCCGCGCCCTGCGAAACCAAAAAATGATAGTAATCGACGCCGAAAACAATTTCATTGGCGTTATTAATAATAATGACCGGCAGGCCGGCCAATTTTTCCTTCAATTCATGGTAAAGCGCCGGTTTTAATGGGAATGACAGCAAGAATTTATCCACGGCCTGTATTTCGTCAAGTTTAATATTCCTTAAATCCATTATCAAAATTCCTTATTCCATAATAGTTAACAGGGGTACTTGCAAAAATGCCCCCAGCCGCCCAGGGGCTCTTTTGAAAAACCGCCCCTGGACCCCGTAAAACTTTTCATTATTTATCCCTATTTTCCCATGTCTGAGATAACCGTTTCCAGGCCTTTGCCAATGTTGATGATATAAGGGACGCCGCCGGCTTCGCGAATGGCTTCGGCCACTGCTTCTTGTTTTCCGGGGCAAAAGGCAAACATACAGCCCCCTTCGCCCGACCCGTTGATCTTGGCGCCCAGCGCCCCGGCGGCCAGGGACTTTTCAATCATATGATCGATTTTCGGGTGGGAAACCCCCAGGTCATCCCGCAGGTATGCGTGGTGCCGGTTCATCAAATCGGCAATTCGCCCAATATCCGGGGATTTTTTTAAGAGTTCAGTCTTTGCCTCATCCGTGATCCGGTGGTTCATCAATGCCGCCCTCAAATAAGGTCGCGTATCCGGCGGGATTTTAGCAAGAAAAGGTTCGGCCTCCGCCGCGGACACATGAAAATTATCTTCGAAAGTCATATAATTTTCCAACTCCCGGAACCCTTGTTCCTGGGCAGTCCGGACGCGCTTTAACGTCTTCTGGGTATCCTTGGCCACGCGCGAATCGCCCAGTACAAATTCCTTAAGCGCCATGGGCAGCGGCGTAGCAGTCATTTCCCCGTGAAAATCCAGGTAAACGATCCCGCCGAGCGCCGATGTATATTGATCCATACGGCCGCCGCTTTCGTTGAATTCCTGGACTTCGGCCTGGTAGGCCAATTCGGCAATCATAGTGGGGTCTTCAAAGAAAGCGGCAACATCGTGTTCCGATGCTGTTAGTAAGAAACCTGTCCAGGCCACGGATAGGGCCGCCGACGACGACGTCCCCGCCTGGATAGGCACATTCCCTTTAACTACCGCATGTATGGTTTTCGGCGTATACAGGCCCATTTTTTTTACTACATTAACCGCGCTTTTCAGGTAATCTTTAGAGGTGGTATAATGGAAGCGGGTTGAATGGAACTCCAGCGTCTTATTTAAATCCGGCAGGTCCAGGTGGAGGAGATCTCCTTCGGAAACGTCGCCCTCGATGGTAATTCGCAAATCGATGGCCGCTGCAATAACCGGGAACCCCAGGTAGTCCTGGTGTTCGCCGAACAAACAAATTCTGCCCGGGGCTGAACTTTTAATCTTCATCCTCTTATTTTCTCCTTATCAAAAGCTTTTGGTAGTCCGGAGACCTTTTCTCGAAACCATCACGGATGGACGGTTTCTGGTCGTCGAAGACACTTTTTTCCAAACGAATTTCTTCATTATCTTTAATTTCCACGTTGCTTAAGTATACAAACGGTCCGATCCGGCAATTGGCGCCGATTTTTGTACCGGAAGCAATGTAAGTGGAAGGGTAGATAACCGTATCCATACCGATTTCGACGTCATACTCGATAGTGACCGTAGCCGGTTGTAGAATGGTGACGCCTTTTTCCAGGGCCAGTTCTTCCAGCCGGGCCCGGTTGAAACGCTCCTGGGCTTCTTGCAATTCCCAGCGGTTGTTGATGCCGATGGAAATAAAATAATCATCCGTCTTAACGGCGTCGATGGTGTAATTTCTTTCTTTTAAAAGTTTAATAATATCCGTCAAATAATATTCGCCTTTCCGGTTGCCATTGTCGATTTTAAACAGCAGTGGGAACACCACCTTATTATCGAACATATAGATAGAGGAGTTGACTTCCTGTATTTTCGATTGTTCCGGGGAGGCGTCTAACTCCTCCACCACGCCCGTAACCGCGTTTTTCTCATCGCGGATAACCCGTCCATAGGGCGGCGGGGTAAAAGGAAAAATCGCTGAAATAAACGTACACTGCGAATCGATCTCCCGGTGGCGGGCAATCAATTTTTTCAATTCCGCCGCCGTGATATAGGGGTTGTCCCCCACGGTTACCAGCAGGTCGCCGTCAAAGTCACGGATAAATTCCCTGGCGCTTAACAGGGCATCGGCCGTGCCCAATTGATTTTCCTGCACTGCGTATTGAACGTTCCTGTGAACCACTCTTTTTAATTCTTCCAGGTTCTGGCCGGCCACCACGATGATGTCGGTTTCACGGATACCGGATTCCACCAGGCTGTCCAGCAGGAAATGGATAATCTCCTTGCCCAGGATTTTATGGACTACTTTGCTGGAACCGGATTTCATGCGTTTGGATTTCCCGGCCGCCAACACAACTGCTTTGATTTCTTTCTTCATAGTATTATTCTATTTGGATTGGCAGCTATTGTCAACCCCTCTGCGAGGGCCCCGCGCCGCAGGGGGCCTATTAGTAGGACTGTACCGGAAGGTTTAACTTCAGGAACAGCGTCAGGCTCGGAAAATATGGTATATAAAAAACTTTTTGCCTGATAACAAACTGAACTATGAGCCGGTAAGGTCCTGGCGGGACACCCATGATGAGCGACCCACAAGGGGATATTTCAACTGTTAAGGCGCCAGAATTCCAGCCTGGCGGCGCGATGATACAAAAATTATGAAAATTCAAATTATTCTCATGTCAAAGTATTGGAAAATTCTTTGGTTTATGTTATAAATTGAGCAATGAATAACAGGACACGAATTTCATATAAGACTAGCCGGGCAGCATGATGATTGACATAGCAGCCCAAATACACCTCCGGTTAGATAGGCAAACGAATGGAACCTCTTGAAAAAGCGTATTATGAAGCAAAATTCGAAACTGCATTTCTAAAAGCCAGGGGAAGTACTTTCCAGACATTCTTTAATGAACTTATGGGCCGGGCTTATAAGAACGATTACATGCCTTGCCGCCCATGGGGAAATCGTGGCGATCAAAAGAATGATGGTTTTCTCAAATCCAAACGTATTTTATTCCAGGTGTATGCCCCCAATGAAATGACGGAAAAAGCCGCTATAGAAAAGATTGATGAAGATTTTGAGGGAGCCAAGGCCCATTGGGGTAATCATTTCGACAAATGGGCATTTGTTCACAATACTTATGACGGCATTCCGCCTCATGTGCAGAAAAAGGTACTAGACCTGGAAAAAGCCAACCCGGGGATACAAATCAAGTTGTGGGGATTGGAAGAACTCCGGGAAATCTTTCGCCAACTCCCGCGAGAAGATTTGGAATCCTGGTTTGGCGGCGCACCAAATAGTCAAACGAAAATGAATTTGGGATTTGAGGAAATCCGTGTCGTATTGGAATCCATAGAGTTAAAAAAGCCGGATCCCAATATGCCGGTAAAGCAGGTCCCACCAAAAAAGATTGAAGCAAATCAATTGTCTGATGGCATTGCTACTTTGCTGAAGCAAGGAATGGAAAAATCCTCATTGGTGGAACATTTCTTCAGTAAGTGGCATGACCCCACTCTCGGCGATAGGATTGCAGCCACTTTTCGGAATAAATATGAAATAATCCGTGAAGATTTGACCCCAAACCAGATATTTTATGAATTTCAAGCATGGGTGGGCGGAACGGAACGTGGCACTGCCGAACATGAAATGGCTGTCTTAACAGTGATTGCTTACTACTTTGGGAGCTGTGATATTTTCGAGGAACCACGGGGTGATTAAATGATATTGCCATCCAAACACATACCGCAGGAAAAAGCGCTGCTAACCATCGGAGCAAAATTGCTGAAACTCCTGGATCGCCCCAAAACAGTGTCCGCGGTTTGGCAGCACGTGCGTAATTCAGAGATACCAATAAGTTACGATTGGTTTGTACTGGCGCTTGATTTGCTCTATACGATCGATGCTATAGAAATCCACAATGGACTTCTGAACCGGAGGCCGGCCATATGATTCATCGTATATATAGTTCATTGCCTACCTTCAAGAACCTGGAATTTCATGCCGGGTTAAATGTGTTGCTGGCAGAAAAGAGTGAAGGGGCAACCAGTCTTCAAACACGAAATCGTGCGGGAAAAACCAGCCTAATAGAGATTGAACACTTCCTGACCGGGGCCAAAATCGAAAAAAAGTCCCTTTTTACTGCTAAGGCATTGGAAAATATCACATTTGGCATGGATTTCGATTTATCCGGGGGGTCAGTGACTATAGAACGTCAAAACCTTAACAGGGCTTCATTCAAATTGGACAACGCCCCAATATCCGCCGCTAAGTGGAAAACAAAATTGGGCCGGGAAATGTTTGGCGTAAGGGAGGAGTGGAAAAACGAGGGACGCACGCCTACGTTCCGTTCCTTATTTGCCTATTTTGTCCGGCGGGTGGATGGCGGTGCATTCCTAAAACCGGAAAAACAATCCGCCATACAGGGCGCCGATGACTATCAAATGGCATTGATGTATTTATTTGGCCTGGATTGGCGCATTGCCGCGGATTGGCAATCGGTAAGGGATAGGGAAAAGACACTCTCTGAATTAAAAAAAGCAGCAAGCGCCGGGGCCTTTGGCAGTATCATTGGCAGCGCCGCGGAACTGCGTACGCAACTCACTGTTGCAGAAGATCGCTTGCGACGACTCAAACAGGAAACCCTGGTCTTTCGCGTTCACCCGCAATACCGCGCAATGGAGAAAGAAGCCGATGAACTCACACACAAATTGGGCCAATTGGCCAATGCCAATACCATTGACCTTGGCGCTATTCGAGATTTGAAAGGGGCGCTGGAATCGGAAGCCCCACCGGAACAAACAGACCTTGATTCTGTATATAAAGAGGCAGGAATTACCCTGCCGGCTATGGTAAAAAAACGCTATGACGATGTCAGGGGGTTCCACGAATCCGTGGTGCGCAATCGCAGGGATTATCTGACCGGCGAACTGGAAGAAGCAAAAGTGCGGATTGAAAGCCGGAACCAGGAAAAAGTAAGATTGGATGACCGACGCGCCCAAATCATGGGCATGTTAAAAAGTTTCGGTGCATTGGATCAGTTCACTCAATTGCAGGCGGAAGTAGGTCGTTTGGAATCTGACGTGGAAACATTGCGTCATCGCTATGAATCCGCCGAGACCCTGGAAGGGACAAAAAGCGAATTGGCAATTGAACGCAATCGCTTGTTACAGCGATTGCGTCTTAACTTCAAGGAACAAAAAGAGCACCTGGACCAGGCTATTTTGGCTTACCAGCAGACATCCTCACAACTTTACGAGGAAGCCGGCAGTATCTATGTGGATGAAACCTCCAACGGCCCCCTTTTCCGTTTTGAAATCCAGGGTTCCCGAAGTGAGGGCATCAAGAATATGCAGATTTTCTGTTTTGACATGATGCTGATGCGTCTATGCGCCCAAATGGGAATCGGTCCGGGATTTTTAATTCACGACAGCCATCTCTTTGACGGCGTGGATGGTCGTCAAGTCATTCGAGCGCTGCGCGTGGGGGCCGAAGCCGCCAGCGAATTGGGATTTCAATACATTGTCACCATGAATGAAGACGATGCTTTCAAGGAAAGAGAAGAAGGTTTCGATTTGAAGGATTATTGCCTTGACGTGAAGTTGACCGACGCCACGGACAATGGCGGTTTATTTGGGATGCGATTTGATTAATATGGAGGCGGAAAAGGGACATGCAAGAAATATCCGATCAATTCTTTTTTTGCCATGCAGGTTACCACAGGCGCTGACTTTCCCGATTGCCCTTTTTTATCCATTATAATCATCCTTCTCGGCTTCTTCCACCTGGGCATCTTTATTTCTCATCTCTATACCATTGTTTCAAGGATGGATTGGTAAATTGGTGAGTGGTGGAGTGGTTATTTCTGGATTGGTGAAGGGGTGTCCTTCGGACAAAATAAAAAAAATAGCCGCGAAGACCGCGAAGGGGCGCGAAGTAGGGGCGAACCGCAACGTCTTCGTGTTCGCTCGTTTATTGGTCTGGGCCTCTGGCTCTCCCTACTTTTATCAACCTACTATCTATAAAAAACGTTCCACCGGGACTTGAAACAATTGACAGAGCTATATGGTCCCCATTTCAAGACAATGAATGATTAAAATCACAACTTTTATAAATCTTAAAAGAGCCTTTGTTCTTTCTTTCCTGGAAAAAGTTTTCCCGCGCACAAAAATAGTCTCCCCGCGCACAGATAAAGTTCTCCCTCGCACAAAAGTAGTTTCCCCGCGCACAAATAAAGTTCCCCCGCGCACGGAAGTAGTTTCGCCGCGCACAAATAACGTTTTCCCGCGCACAGAAATAGTTTCGCCGCGCACAAATAAAGTTACCCCGCGCACAGAAATAGTTTTCCCGCGCACAGATAAAGTTCTCCCGCGCACAGAAGTAGTTTCCTTACGCACAGAAGTAGTTTTCCCACGCACAGAAGTAGTTTCCTTACGCACAGAAGTAGTTTTCCCACGCAACGTATTTATCTTAATTTGCCATGAGAATGACTTCCCAAAGGCCCTTTTTCTCTTTCTTTGCAGGATTAGCGATTTCCCCCGCCGGGTTTTGCTTTTCTCGCGACAGATAATCGTTTTCCTTTTCAGCGATATCTTCATAAGGAACCCCCCGCAGAGGGGCGCCGCGGGGAGGGAAAAAATTATTTGGACGGGTAGTGGTAAAAAGAATTTAAATATGATAAGATTAAATTTCAAGAAGGAGGTTTACAATGAAGAAATTTTTATCAGCATCAGCAATGATTGGTTTGGCTTTAACATTGTTCCTTTTCCCCGGTTGTGGGAAAGAAGGCGCCACCGGTGCCGCGGCGGCAGGCGGTATAAAGTTATTTTCCCTGCTCCCGGATAATTCGGCCGGCGTCGTTTACATTAATTTCCAGGACCTGGCCAAAATGGAATTCTTTGACAAAATGATCAAAGAAGAAAAACCCGCGAAACCCGGGGCGACTTTCAAGGATTACCAGGATTTTGTCGCTAAAACCGGCATCGATCCCAAGAAGGATGTTTACGCATTGGCCATTGCCATCCTGGGTAACATAGGCCCCGCCAACACCGCCGACGGAGTGCTGGTAGCCCATCTGAACTACAACAAGGACAAAATTCTAGGCATCCTGCAAGAGCAGAAGGTAGGGTATACTGAAGAGGCTTATAAGGGTATCCCGGTCTATAAATTCAAAGAGACCAAACAAGACGGTACGGAAGAAGAAATTGCCTTTGCCTTTATTAACGAAAGCATCGCGGCAGGCGGTAAACCCGACGGTGTGAAAAAGGTGATCGATTTATCCAAAGGCGAGGGGCAGAGCATCATGGCCAACGCCAAAATGAAACCGTATATCGAAAAGTTCAACGGCCTGCTCTCTTTTGTCTTCGATTTCCCCGCGGATGCCAAAAAAGTTCATGATATGGGCATGGCAAAAGTCGATTTAACGAAGGCGGAGGTTATCCTGGGCGACTTTAATTACAAGGATAATGCCTATATTGGCGAAATCAACCTGGTTTGCCCCAATCTGGAAGGCAATAACCAACTGGTCGCCACCTTGAACGGGTTTAAAGGAATGGCGGGCCTGGCCGGCCAGGAAGCCATGGACGTGGTGAATAAAATCAATATCAGCGCTTCCGCTGAAAAAGTCACATTGAGTTTTAACATCCCCTCCGAACTCCTGGACAGGGTCAAGAAGAAACTGGAAGAGAAAGTAAAAATGACCGCGGAACCCGCTCCAACTCCTACTGAAACTCCCACTGAGACGCCCACTGAATAAAAAAACCGGTTTAAAGTTGGATAACTCATTGAAAAATACCTTTTATTATGTTATAACTGGGTATTAAAAAATTTTTAAACTAAAAACGAAGGAGTTAATAAGATGAAAATTGGGAAAAGAAAAAAAGGTGATGTGCTGATTCTTGATTTGCATGGGAAAATACTTATCGGTGAGGGCATCGATGACTTAAGAGGAGCCATAGATAGCGCCGTCAAAGAGAAAGAGACTAAGTTACTGTTAAACTTTGCCGATGTGCCCTATCTGGATTCAACCGGCCTGGGTGAAGTGGTACGCTCTTATACCTCGCTTAAAAAAGCAAACGGCGTTGTAAAAATCGTTAACCTGACCAATAAAGTACGCGACCTGCTGTCGGTAACAAAACTGATTACGGTTTTCGATTCCTTTGAAGACGAAGACAAAGCCATTGCAAGCTACTAATAATAAAGAACACCCGATTTTGTAATGAACTTCCCCCAGCGCCTGCGCTGGGGGTGTTCTTTTAATATGTGCGGCATTTGCGGTTTCTATCAACTGGAACCGCCGGCATCAGGGATAAGCAAAGAAGTTTTAACCCGGATGAATAACCGGCTGAAGCACCGCGGCCCGGATGATGACGGCTATTATTTCCACGGCCCCAAAGGCGATGTAGGTCTTGCCGCCCGGCGGCTCAGTATCATCGACCTTAAAACCGGCCATCAACCCCTTCCTTCTTATTCCAAAAACAACTGGATCACTTACAACGGGGAAGTATACAATTTCCAGGAACTCCGGGAAGAACTCCGGGCAAAGGGCTATCGATCCAGGACCCAATCCGATACGGAAGTCATCGTTAATCTTTACGAAGAATATGGGCCGGCGTTTGCCGGGAAACTCAGGGGCATGTTCGCCCTGGGCATTTACGATATCAAAAACCACCGATTGGTGCTGGCCCGGGATCATATCGGCAAGAAACCTCTTTACTATTACCTGGCGCCGGAAAACGGCAACCTGGTCTTCGCATCGGAAATCAAAGCGATCCTGGAATATCCCGGGCTAAAAAGGGAGATCGATCCACCCGCCCTGGATTATTTCCTGGCCCTGGAATATATCCCGGCGCCTTATTCTATTTTTAAAGGTATAAAAAAACTACCCGCCGGTCATATTTTGATTTATGAAGACGGCAAGTTGCACATCGGAAAATATTGGGATGTGGCCGACGCCGTCGGCAGCGCCGCTGCCTCGGCTGCACGAGCTGCTGCCGTGGGTAAAAAGCCCGATTTCGAGGCGTTAAAAGAACAATTTCACGGCCTGCTTAAAGAGTCGGTGAAAATGCGCATGGTCTCCGACGTACCCCTGGGCGCCTTTCTCTCCGGCGGCATCGATTCCAGCGCCATCGTTGCTACCATGGCCTCCCTTTCTCCCGGTAAGACAAAAACATTTTCCATCGGTTTTGAAGAAAAATCTTACAGCGAACTGGAGTATTCGCATAAGGTAGCGGAAATGTTTAACACGGATCATTATACCCGGACCCTCTCTCCCGGCATCGCCGAATTGGTATATCACCTGGCGGATTTTTGGGATGAGCCCATGGCGGATTTTTCCAATTTTCCCACCTACCTGGTGAGCAAAACCGCCAGGGAAAAAGTAACCGTGGTTCTTTCCGGGGACGGCGGCGATGAGATTTTCGGCGGGTATGAACATTACATCGCGCAGAAAATTGCCCGCACCGTCGATTTCTCACTTTTCCGGCCGATGCATAAAATAATGGCCAAAACCACCCATCTTTTCCCGCCGTCGGGATTGAAAAAGGGGTTTGTCAACCGCATAAAACGTTTCAGCGAGGGACTGGACAACTCGTATACGAACCGGCATTTCCGCTGGATGATCTATTTATCCAACCCCCGGAAGCAGCATCTCTATGCGCCTGATTTTTTACAGCAAGATTTCCTGCTGCCGTTACCGCTGCGGGAGCCCTTCGCCGCGCATTTTGAAAACAGCAGCCGCTGTGAAGGCATTAACCGCGACCTTTACCTGGATTTAAAGACTTACATGGTGGACGACATCCTGGTGAAGGTGGACCGGATGAGTATGGCCGCCAGCCTGGAGGCGCGGGCGCCGCTGTTGGATTATAAAATAGTGGAGTTTGCTTTTTCCTTGCCGTCCCATTTCAAAGTCCGGGGGCCTGTCGCCAAGTGGTTTTTTAAAAAGGCCATGGAGGGCATCTTACCGGATGAAATCATTTACCGGCGCAAGGAAGGATTTTCCATTCCCATTAAGAATTGGTTAAGAACCGAGTTAAAGGATTTGATGATGGAGTACCTTTCCGAGAAGCGGGTAAAGGAGTCGGGATTTTTCAATTATGCCAATATTAAGAAGATGAAGGAAGAGCATCTCAGCGGCAAACGGGATCATGCGCACCGGTTATGGGCGCTTATTAATTTCAACCTCTGGCGGGAACGGTTTTTTTTCTCTTGAAACCTCGCTTGTTTAAAAAATGGCGGGTCGCCTGCGTGATTTCGATTGACAAATGACCCGGTTTATATTATGATTATCCCGGACAATAGGAGGACATACCGAAATGCTGATCGCTAACCCGATTTACGATACCGTGTTTAAATACATGATGGAGAACTCCGATGTCGCCAAAGGCATTATCTCCGAAATTATCGACGAAACTATCGATTACCTGGAATTCAAAACCCAGGAAAACATATTGAAACTGGAATCGAAATTCACTTTTTACCATCTTGACTTTATCGCCGGAATCAGGCAGAAAGACGGTAAACATAAAACAGTATTAATCGAACTCCAGAAATCAAATACTCCCTCCGACATCATCCGCTTCAGGAGATACCTCGGCGAACAATATAAAAAAGAAGAAGAGGTCATCGGCAATGATGGGAGCGTTATCAAAGACCCCTTACCCATAATCACGATTTATTTTTTAGGTTTCTATCTATCCCGGACATTACCCGGGGTGATCAGAGTAAATCGGAACTATATGGATGTCCTGGCCGGAAAAAAGATCGATGAACGGAACGAGTTTATCGAGTGTTTAACCCATGATTCGTATGTGATCCAGATTCCCGCGCTGCAATTGCAGATGAAAAATCGCCTGGAGTGCATATTATCGATATTCAAGCAGGAAAAGTTTATCGCCGACGATCATCATCTAAAAGACTACGATTATGAGATCGAAGATGAACTAATGAAAAAGATAATAAGGCAACTGGTGAAGGCGGCGGCGGATAAAGAATTGCTTCGACAGTTGGAGCTGGAAGAGATGGCGCAAAAAGAATATGAAGGTACAGTGGGAAAATTGGAAAAAAAACTGGAACAGGCCCAAAAAACAATCATCCAGGGCAAACAAGAGATCGAAGAGAACGCAAAAACGATCGAGGAAAAAGACAAAACGATCGAAGAAAAAGAAAACGCCCTGAAAGAGAAAGATTTATATATCAAGGAATTACTAAAAAAATTGGGAAAAGGCATCGACAAACCCACCGTCCACTAAGTTTCTAAATTGAGATTTTGCCTGGATAGTAAATATATGAATGGAAATCCCAGCAATACCAACGATAACAAAACTCCAATAATACTTAATCCGGCCACGGGCAGCAAATAAATCAAACGCTCCACGATTAAACCGGAAAATACCAATACCCCAATGACCCAAACCGCCGGTATCATGGATTTTACTTTCCGTGATACCAAGGCCAGGAATGGGATAAGAAATAAGACCGCTAAAATGTAAATCCCCATTTCATTTCCAAGGGGCATCGACAACCGCCTTTCGATAAATGAGACTTCTTCCGGGAGATTGCCGTACCAGGTTACCAGGTACTGCGAATAAAATAACCCGGCCCACAACAACGCAAACCCCATAATCATCGATGTAAAATCATTAAAAGCGGGCTTGAACCGCGCGGCGTTACGATAAGCCAGGACGCCGGCCAGGATCGCGGAAAAAGCAACGCCCCCATAAAGGGATTCGACAAAAAAATACCCGCCAAACAACGTGTTGACCCAGGGATACTCAAAAGTCATTACAATATCGAAGGCCATAAAAGATTGTCCGATTACAAAAAAGAGCAGGTACAGCACCGCCCACTGTCGTGTTTTGGGGGACTCTTGCTTTGCCCGCCGCACATAAAAATGCGCGGCGATAAACGGCAGCAGCAAAATCGCTGCATTCCGTACAATAAAAAACAACGGGCTCAACCACACGCCGGGCTTCGCTGCCCAGGCATAAACGCTAATATGCCGGGCAAAAATTAAGAAGGCAATGGGAAACAACAGTAATAACGGGTAATACTCCATTAAAAAAGGCCGAATCTCTTTGATCCATTTACCCCCGGATAAATCCGCCGCGGCCGCCAGGGCAATCACCCCCTGTCCCACTCCGGCCCAGAACAAAAGACCGATCAATATAGAACCGTCATTTGGGGGAACGAAAAGAAAATCCAATATAAAAATGATAACGGATACCCCCACCACTTGCGCAATAAGCGCCACTCGCTTCATCTTCCCACCCCCGGCGTCTTTTCCCACGGGCTATTAATATTGTTTTTGCTTCTCTTCTTCTCTTCTTCTCTTCTTCGCTTCTGCTTTTCCCCACGTTCGTCCGCGGCTAATTCTTCAATGATAATAAATCGACTGCCGCACTCCCTCGGGTCCACGATACGTTCGATATTGGGCAGCCGGACCAGGTGCAGGAAACCCAAAAAGGATATAATACCCCCAATCAAAATGGTGCACTCGAAAGCGACTATGATAAATGCCGGGATCGAAATAAGGGGCTTGCCCCCGGTTATCAACGGCCAATCCAACACGGTGAAAATAATAAAGGCAAAACTTAAGAAAAACCCGGCCAACGCACCCGCCAACGTAATATACCTGAGCGCACTGGGCCCCGATTTGAGGATATGCTCCGCCTCATGCACATGAAACGGCGTGAAGGTCGTAATGGCCCCGGGTTTCACTCCCTCCTTCACCAGCGCCGCCAGTTTCTCCAGGAACTCTTCCTTTGAATCGTATTCGAAACGTCTTTCGTTAGCGGTCATTTCCCCTCCCCTTGTTCCTTGATCTCGGAAATGGAAAGCACCGGCAGCATTTTGGTGAATATTAAGAAAAACATGAAAAACATACCGAAACTGCCGATGGTGATAGCTATTTCTACCAACCGGGGCGTATACGTTCCCCAGGAATACGGATCATATTCCTTTGCCAGCGAAGTGACGATAATGATAAACCGCTCCAGCCACATACCGATATTGACAAATAACGATAACACAAACAAGTATTTGATATTACGGCGCAATTTTTTTATGAAAAGGGTCAACGGCATAAACACGTTGCAAAAAATCATTACCCAATAAAGAAACCTGTAATGCCCCCCCATCCGGTACTTGAACACTGAAATTTCAAACAAATTGCCGCTGTAAAGCGCCAGGCAAAGCTCCACGATATATGAATAAGACACGATCAGCGCAGTGACCAACAAGACTTTTGCGATTTTTTCGTAGTGGTCTACAGTAATATAGGTTTCCAGTTTGAGGATTTTCCGCATGGGCACGGTCAACGAAATCACCATGCCGGTCCCTGAAAATATCGCACCCGCAACAAAATAAGGGGCAAATAAAGTAGAGTGCCACCCCGGCGCAATACTCATGGCAAAGTCCCAGGATACCACCGAATGGACAGACACCACCAGCGGCGTGGCAAATGCCGCCAGGAATACGTACAACCGGTTGTAATGCCGCCACTGGTCCAGCGTACCTTCCCAGCCGAGGGAAAGAATTTTATACAGCCGCTGCCGGAAACCGGTGAAATGCCGCCGCGCCGCCGCCAGGTCCGGGACCATGCCGACATAAAAAAAGATTAAACTGATGGTGAAATACGTGGATATGGCAAAGACATCCCATATCAGCGGCGACTGGAAATTGACCCACAAGAGCCGCTGATTGGGATAAGGAAACAGGTAATAGGCTTTCCATACCCTGCCCAGGTGAATGAAAGGAAATAACCCGGCGGTCATGACGGCAATAACGGTCATGGCTTCGGCGGTGCGGTTAAAGGCGCTGCGGAACCGCGCCCGGAACAAATACAAAACCGCCGATATCAGCGTGCCGGAATGGGCTATCCCTACCCAGAAAACAAAATTGGTAATGTATACGCCCCAGCCGACGGGATGGGTAATGCCGGCGACGCCCATTCCTTTGAAGATCTGGTATCCCCAGGCCCCCAGGCCGCAAACAAAAGCCAACACGGAAAAACCCAGGGCTATCCAATAAACAGGTTTGGGCTTACGCATCGCCCCCAGGACGTCTTGCTCTACATGGTCATAAAATAGTTTTAGGTTCATGACTGTTGCCTCCGGCGGCCAGGAACCTTTTTGAAAAAAGGTTCCTGGACCTCCAAAAACTTTTGACTAGAAGTTTTTGCCCCACTTTTTTCAAAAAGCGGGCCGCCGGAGGCATTTTTTCTTTTAAGATAATATACACCCGGTTCTGTTCCCAATTGCTCCAATACACGGTAAACGTAACCCCCCGCCGATTTTACCAGCTTACTAACCCCCGACCCCGGGTCCAACAAATTCCCAAACAAAATGGCCCCGGTCGGACACGTCTGCGCACAGGCAGGAATAACCTCGCCGTCCCGAACCAACCTATTCTCATCCTTTGCCCTGTCTTTGGCAAACCGAATCCGCTGGATACAAAAACTACATTTCTCCATCACACCATTGGGCCGCGCCGAGATATCAGGATTCGAGACCCCGTAAAGCGGCTGCACACCCGAACGGTCAAACCAATTGAACCGCCTTACCTTGTAAGGACAATTATTAGCGCAATACCGCGTGCCCACACAACGGTTATAAATTTGCGCATTCAACCCCTCCGGGCTGTGATACGTCGCATATACCGGGCAAACCGACTCACATGGCGCATTGTCGCACTGCTGACACATCATGGGTATAAACTCCGGCTGCTGCGGGTCGTCATAATAAGGCTCAATCCGCAGCCACGACATCTCCCTACCCCGGATATGCTCCGCCTTTCCCACCACCGGCACATTGTTCTCAATATAACAGGCCGCCACACAGGCCGAACACCCCGTACAAAGGTCAATATCCACCGCCATCCCCCAGCGGTAATCCTTATGCCCATGCGGCGGATAAAGCGTATGACGCTTATACTTTTCATGCCCATCGAAGGGCAATATCCCCCGGTTACGGGCTTCCTTTCCCCCCGACAATACCGCTAATTTGACAGTTTCACCGGTTTTCACCAACTTCACATCCTCGAAACAAAAGGAAAATTCATTGCTGTTTATAAACGGCGCTTCTCCGAAAAAATCGATGGCAATGGTCATGACGCCCTTCGGAAGACCGGGAAGAAGCGCCGCCGGAATTTTGAATTTACCCGCCCTTGTTTCCACCTCCGCCACGTCCCCATCGGAAAGATTCTTCTGCCGCGCATCGATAGTCGAAACCGCCAGCCATTTTCCATAAGAGATCGCCGTAATCGGGTCCGGGATTTCCTCCAGCAGCCCGGCCCCCGCACTCCTCCCATCGAAAGTCCGAAGCGAAGGAACAATAAAAAGACAATCCTTCCGCGGCGGGGCCCCGGGTTTCGCCAATACAACCCCTTTTATCAAATCCACAGCCCCCGGTTTCACTTCCACCGTTTTATACCCCCTATCGATCCAGTCTTCCCCCATTCCCTGCCAGTGGCCCGCCAGGTAATCCCGGTACGTTTGCTCACGGCCCAGCAGCGTTAATAAAATATCCCCTTCGCTTTTCGAATCGTACAGCGGGGCAATAACCGGCTGCACCAGGCATTTGACCCCCCGGCGCGGTTCCGCATCGCCCCAGGATTCCAGCGAATGCGAGAGCGGCAGCGTCAGGTCGCACATTTCCGCTGCCGGACCGGGCATATCCGTAATCGCCGCTTTAAACCTTGCGTTTTTTATGGCCCCCGCTCCCGTTAAACCCGGCAGGACCGCGAAACCATGGAACCGAGAAAACAACGCCACGCCCACTTTGCCTTCCCGGCAGTCCTGGGCGAACGCCATAAAGTCCTCCATATCGCCCACATTACTATAATTAAAGGCATGATCGAAATCCACGGTTTTGCCCACCATACCCAGCGCCCATTGCAGCAGCGCCGTGTAATTCGCCGTGGCAGCGCCGTTGGACCCGGTCACGGCGGGTCCCCCGCCGATGATTAACGGCTGTTTCGCTTTTCCCAGCAGTTGCGCCATCGCCAGGACCGCCCCTTTTTCAAGACCCGTGGTTTCAACCACATTGTCCAACGGGTAATCCGGGACCTGCGCCATAAGGTCCGCGGGCAATGCGTTTCGAAGAGATAGATTGCGCAGCAAGAAAGCCGCTAAATAAGGTTCGCTGCCGGGATTAATCACATGCCGCCGCTGGGCCGCCGCGCCCGTAAGCGTCGGATACGGCTCGACATGATGCCATTCGATATCGTTATTCCTTTTCGCCTCCGCATATTGGCGGGCCCATTCCACCGGGCTTAAGAAAGTTTCAAAAAGGTCCACGCCCAGCGTCAGCAGCGCATCGCATCGATCGATGCGATAGTGGGGCGGCAGGGGCAGGCCGAACAACAATCGGTTGGCCCGTTTGATTTCATTATGATTGTAAATCTCCACCTCTTTAAGCCTTTCCATTTCCATGGTCCGGCAGAATTCATCGATCAACGGGCCCAACGAACCCGTCGTGCGGGAGCTAAGAAACACATTGCGCAGTCCATTGGCCTTAGTCCCTTTCAACGCCGTGCGCAAAATTTCCAGCGCTTCTTGCCATGATACCGGGTGCAAAGCGCCGTCCGCCCTTCTCGCCATCGGCTGTTCGATAAATTTGCGGTCCGGGTGATAAAGTCGGGCCAGGGAGGCCTGGCCCCGGAGGCAGAGCGCGCCTGTATTAATAGGGTGGTCCGGGGCGCCTTCCAATTTGATGGGTTTATCGTCCCGCATTTTTACAGCGATGCCGCAGTGGGCGGGGCATTCCATGCAGGTACTGCGCACATAACGGGGAATCCCGGGGATTATTCCTTCGTCTGCCGGGACTAAATAAGGCAGCAGTTTTTTATCGGCGTTATCGACTTTGCAGGCGGACAATGCGGCCCCGGAGGCGACGCCCATTATCTTAAAAAAATCACGCCGCTTCATCGATTCACCATCACTTTTGCCTCCGGCGGGTCAGGACCTTTTTGAAAAAAGGTCCCGACACCCCCAAAAACTTCTAATAAACAAAAGTTTTTGGCTCCACCTTTTTTCAAAAAGGTGGAAGTCTTTTTTTTTCATTTCAATACCTCATTTATGGCATATTAAGCAATCCGTGGCCGCGTTTTTCTCGCGGTGGCAGGTCACGCACCAGCCCATTTCCAGGGACCGGGTTTTGCGGGCGGCGGCCATGGCTTTTACCTGGCCGTGGCAGTAAGCGCATTCGACGCCGGCTTTAATATGGCGTTTATGAGTAAAGTATACATGCCCCGGTTGGATATGAACCTTGAGCCAGGGGACCGGTTCTTTCTTTTCCCAGAAACTCTTCAACATTTTGATGCCCGGTTTATCTACCGCGGTGGAATCGTGGCATTCCATACAGACATCCGCCGGAGGTATCCCGGCCCGGGGCGACCGGTCCGCGTATTGGTGGCAGTGGTCGCATTCCAGGCCAACGGTTTCCAGGTGCAGGTTATGGCTGTAAGCAATCGGCTGTGTGGGTTTCCTGCCGGTAAAATACCAGTGCAACCCAAGTCCCGCGGTGGCCAGCAGCCCGGATAGTAAAAGGCCGGCCAACACCAGGGGAATTATCATTTTCTTAATTGCCGGCGCTATCATCTTTCACTCCCATTTTAAGCATAAGAAATTTCACCACGGATTTAATTTGCATCGTGGTCAGGCCCGGGTTGGCCATGGCCGGGTATTGCGGATCGACCCTTTTAGGATTTTTTATATAAGCCTCCAATTGATCCTGCTTGTTAAAATATTTGGGCAGCACGTTGTTAAAAGGCGGGCCTAAAACTTTCCGGTCGAACCCGTGACAGGCGCTGCAGCGCTCATTAACAATTTGTTCCCCCAGTTTCTCATCCGGCGCCGTGGTTTTAGCGTATAATTCCTCATGTTTGGCGGAAAAATCATTCCATGTTTTCACCGCGTCCATCCGGAGAACAGCGGCGTTTTCAATATTGGCGGACGTTTCCAGGGCCCGGTCTCTACCCGTCAGCAAACCGAAAAGCGCAATGGACAAGATAAAAGTAAAAACCGCATAACCGGGGACGTTACGTTTCTTTTCTTTATTCAGGATGATGGCTAACGCCGCGTAAGCGATGGCGCATAAAACAACGATCATAAGGCCGGAGAGTACATATACGGATATGGAAAGAGAGTAACCCGGGAAATTAAATAAATCCGGCAGCAAGATTAACGGCAGCGGCAGGGTTCCCGCCAGCATAAGCCCGCAGCCGTGCAGTTTCATTAATTTATAATGAGGGGGCTGTTCCGGCCGGCGGTTATAAAAAAATAAAATGCCGGCCCCGGTAATAATAAATGAGAGCAGTATAAATTCAGCGAAGTGAAGCAGGGGGGTAATGGAGAAAAATGGGTAGGGGAGCCGGGTTTTAAGGAAGAACCATTTTTCAGGGAAAACCAGCAGCGAGGTGATATCGAAAAAAAGGAAACAGTATCCCAGGACAGCCGCTGCGCCGACAGCGCCGGCAATAAAATGACCTGTCCGGCGATAAATAAGCAGGAGGAAAAAGCCCGGGACATTCAGCAACATGATACTCAGGAGAAAAAAACCGATGGGAATGGGGGAATTGGACAGCAAGAGTTTGTATAAAAAAGCCAGCGCCAGAGGCGGAAGGAACCCGAAGACGATCCACACGGGGAGTTTCAGCGGGGCAAAGTTTATAAAATCCGCGGAAAGATCGGGTTTCCATTTTCGATAAATAGTGGAAAGCGCGGCAAAGACCCATAGCATACCCGAATACGGCAAGTGGAGCAGGAGCATCAGGAAGATAATATAAGGCAAGAGGGGCAGGTATTTAGCCGGGATATCGGCGAAGTAAAAAAGGGGCAAGAGGAAAGTCCCTATTCCACACAGTAAATACCAGAAGGCGGCGTGGTTATCGACCCGGGGCGCCGGGCGTTCGCTTTCCGTTTCGGAAAGAGTTCCCGCGCTTTTTCGCGTCGCCTTGAAAAGCATAACCGACAGGATTGCGATGGCGGAAGCGACGTATAGCCCGTGCAGGCCGGTGGCCAGGTAATAAAGGGAGTAGAAAATATTTTCTCCCGGAGTATGTTGCAGAAGGATTTTCGCATTGGGGAATAGGCCCATTTTGAATAGCGCGGACCATTCCACAAACCTGGTAATCAGAAACGCCGCGCCGGAGAAGATGGCGGCGCTAAGAAAGAGGGCGGCGCGGCGGTGTTTTTCTTTCTTAAGCGAGGAAACCGCCAGGGACATGGCGAGGCCGCCGGAGAGTAAAATAAGCGCGCCGATGGTTCCGGCGGCCATGTCCAGGGTCCCGGCGCAGAAAAGGAAGTCGTTGGGGAACCTGGAAAGGTAAACCGAATAAAGCAGGAACAGGCAGCCAAAGAGGAGTATCTCGGTAAAGAGGAACAGGCGCATTCCCAGGCGGGCGTCGGTATAATCGGTTACTATACTATCTCCATTCATTATTACCCCCTCCCGGAGAGGGTAGTCGAATTATAATAAAATAGAAAAAAATATTCAAATATAAAAAAAAGGTTTTTTATGAGCCGCGAAGAACGCGAAGGACCGCGAAGAAAAAGAAAAAAATTCTTGGCGCCCTGGTGGCAAAAATTTTCTTGGTCTACGGGTGAGATCCCCCTCATGACGAACTGGTATGAACATAGCCATCAGGGGTAGTTCCCGGTGATAGGGGCACTTTGTATATCTACAACCCCGGATGGTATCACATCATACAGCACAAGTTCCGCATGAATCGTAAAGAAGTTAGACGGTTAGCCCGCTGCGCGCCAACAGGGGCCCGATGCCGGGTTCGGCCCCACGAAACCGCTTGTAAAGGGTCATGGGACTCGCGGACGCACCCCGCTCCAAAATATTTTTACGAAACCCCAGGGCCGTTGCCGGGTCGAAGATACCGGTCCCCTTGAAGGCCTCAAACGCATCGGCATCGAGGACTTCGGCCCAGACATAACTGTAATAGCCCGCGGAATATCCCCCGCCGAAAATATGATTGAAATATGTGCTCTTATAGCGCACCACGATCTCCGGGATCAATCCGATCCTGTCCAGTGACGCCTTTTCAAAGGCATTTACATCGATCTCCCCCGGGTCGTCCAGCGTATGCCAGTCCATGTCCAGGTAAGACGCGGCCAGGTATTCCACACTAACGAAACCGTGATTAAAGTGCCGGGTCATTCGTATCTTATCGATCAATTCCGCGGGGATAACCTCGCCGGTCTCATAATGCCGGGCAAACATTTTTAACACTTCGGGCTCGATAACCCAGTTCTCCATCACCTGCGACGGCAACTCCACGAAATCCATGGCCACGGACGAACCGGATAACCGCTCATACGTGCAATCGGACAATAAACTGTGCAGCGCATGTCCGAATTCGTGGAACAAGGTTTTGACTTCTTCGAGATTTAATAACGACGGTTTGTGCGCTGTGGGCTTGCGGAAATTAACATTGTTGGTCGCCACCGGCGCGATCCTTGAGCCGTTTTTTCTTGCCTGCTTCCGCAAAGGCGCCATCCAGGCGCCGGACTGTTTGGCGGCCCTGGGGAAAAAATCGAAGTAAAGAATTCCCACGTGCGAACCGTCGGCCTCCAACACTTCGAACCCCCGCACACTCTTATGGTATCTGGGGACATCGGTAAGCTCCCTGAACGTCAGGCCGAAAAGCCGCCGGGCCACATAAAAAACCCCGTCCAACACATTTTCCAGGCGAAAGTACCGGCGCAGCATGTGATCGTCCAGTTTGTACTTCTTTTTTCTTAACTTTTCCGAATAGTACCACCAGTCCCAGGGTTGAAGTTTAAAATTCCCGCATTCTCTATCGATTAGGGCCTGGATCTCCCCGAGTTCTCGTTTTGCCATTTCCAGGGAGGGTTTCCACAGTTGGTCCAGCAGCCAATAGACATTAGCCGGGTTGCGGGCCATGTTCCGTTCCAATAAATATTCCGCGTGGTTTTTATAACCCAATAATCTCGCCCTTTCCGCCCGGAGCCGGATGACCCTTGCCAGAATCTCCTTATTATCGAATTCGTTACCGTTGTTTCCCAGGTTGAGATATGCTTTAAATATCCTTTCCCGCAGGCAGCGTTTTTTCGAGTACTGCAAGAAGGGAAACAAGCAGGGGCTGCAAAGGTTAAATACCCATTTCCCCGGGTGGCCATGTTTTTCGGCCGTATCCGCGGCGGCGTGGATAAGTACTTTCGGTAGGCCTTCCAGGTCGCCCGGGTCCTCGATGACCAGGGAGAAATCGTTTGTGTCATTCAACACATTATTTTCAAAACGCACCTTAAGGAGGGACAGGTCCTCGTTGATCTCCCTGAATCTTTCTTGTTTACCGGGGGGTAAGTTTGCCCCGCCCCGGACAAATTCTTTATAGTAATCGTCCAGGAGCATTTGTTGTTCTTCGGACAGGTTTAAGCGGTCCTTTTTTTCATAGACTTTTTTTATCCTGTCGAAGAGGGTTGGGTCCAGGTGGATATCGTCCTTATGGTGGGCGAGCAATGCCGATACTTCGCCCGCTGTTTTTTGCAGCCGTTCATTGGAATGGGCGGCCTTTAACACCTCGAAAACGTTTTTCACTTCTTTCAACAGTTCCCCGCTTTTTTCCAAAGCTTCGACAGTATTGTTAAAGTCAGGTGGGGCCGGGTTGTTGACAATGGCAGCGATTTCTTTTTTCTGTCGCTTGATACCTTCCTTAAAGGCCGGGATATAATGCCATATTTTTATTTTTTCAAAAGGGGGGATATTGAAAGGGGTATTATAAGGATGAAAAAACGGGTTCCCTTCGTGAACCGGTTTCGTTATCTCATTGGGCATGCGCACATTCGCTAATCCTTCCGTATTGGATGAGCACATTATCTCCTCCGGGGAAAACGAATGTTTTCGATTCGTTTTTAGTATAATATTATACACCAGGGCAGCGGAAGAAATCAATCTTTTTTTCTTCGCGGTTCTTCGCGTTTTTCGCGGCTAATTTTCGTGTGTTTCGCGTGTTTCGCGGGTCCCTTTTTTCATCCCGGCAAAACACAAATGTCAATCTTTATAAAGATTGACATCCAGAAATCCTCTATAATCAATCATTTCAAAAAAAAAGTATCAACTTTTATAAAGATTGAACAAAAATCCGGGGATTATACTATCATTTAGTCGTTGTTGAAAAGAAGGAGGAATAAATGGTCTTTCGAATTGAAGCGCCCCCTTAGGGTGAAAGCAAAAAAAATACATCATTGTGTGGTTAGTCGTTCATTTGGAACGATAAACCCGGTGACGCAGTAACGGGAAAATATACCGGGATTTATCGAGGAAGGGTTTAAGAGTTTTCCTTAAAAACTTTGAATTTACAATAAATTAAAAAAGGAGTATAAGCAAATGAAAAGAGTAAAATCGATTCTGTACGTGGGACTCAAGTCCCTTTTTGTTTTTGTAGTGGTTCTGTCATCCGTCACCCTGTATTTGACCTGCCAGGACAAACCCTGTTGTCAGGAGGGGGCGGCAAAGCTTTGTATCTGTGTGTCTGCCATGGACGAGCCGTGCAAGATAGACAATAAACATCCATGGTACATTACTATCTTTAACTGCGACGGCACTGTGCTTGAGTATTGTGGGAGAAGGTATATTCTTATGCCTGCTAGTTCCGGTTGCCTTGAGGTCGCTGTTCCCCCCGGCTGCTATTATATAAAGGCTGTGTGGGGTTTTTGGATGGTTCGGCCCGGGATTTACCGTGTTAACCACTTCACCGATGCCGCTATCGTTCAAGCAGTCTGTAATACAACGAGTTGTGTAAGACTTTTTAATCCAAGTCTACACAGATGCGGTTATATATATGGGTTAGCGGTTAATGACCTGCTTAAGCAGAAAGCCATTAAAGCAGAAATCGGAAAGCAGGTAACCGGAGCGATAGATGCCGTGAATAAGCAGTTCCCTGCGCCTGAAAATAAGTTCGAGCTTGGGATCGAACAGGAAATCAATGAACTTATGAAAGTGCAGGAAAAGGAAAATAAGCAAGAATAAAAACAAGAATAAGAGGGGGAATAGGAACAGGCGAAGTTTTTCGCCTGTCCCTACCCTTCACCCTTCCTGCTGTTTCTTTTTAGAGTTCCGGGCTTGCCTGCTCTTTGCATGCCGTAAATGCATGCTAATATACCCCATGTCCGTGGATGTTTGGGCCGCTTTTTCAAGAAGGGACATATCGAACCTGATGGCTTCCAGCAGCGGGCGGTTCGTGCGTCCTAAATAACTCAAATCATTTAAGTCTTGAATCATTGTCGGGTGATTTTTTTTATTTGAAATTCTTTTGACCATGGGCAGCAGGTCCGGGTGATTTCGAAAAGCAAAACGAAAATCAGCCGCGAGCCGGTCCCTTAACTCATAAGCAAGGGCAGAGGCGGAGTTCCATTCTTCGTAGTTTGCGGTGCGGTTACGCCATTGGGTATTCCAGGCGGCTTCGGCTTCGGTTAACGCTTCCTGGCGGACTATTAGGTCTTCCACCAGTTCCCAGGACAGTCCGTGGGCCATCAGCGCTTCTTTATCTTCCATGGCCCAATGATAAAGCGTAGTTGCTTCCAGGATGCAGGCGTCCGGCGGGATATGTTTCGGCCATTTGATCCGTTTGTCATCGATGGCGCTTATTTCCGCCAGCTTCTTATCTAAATTCTCTCTATTTGACATGGCTCAACTCCTTTTCTTTATATCCTTTACAAC
>Ga0315278_10000190_pt1 | contig 55142 bp, 54 predicted proteins | sample YL17G06_0_MG_FD_203880 | JGI IMG/M metagenome (GOLD analysis project Ga0315278, IMG submission 203880) | Sediment microbial communities from Yellowstone Lake, YNP, Wyoming, USA - YL17G06_0 | ecosystem: Environmental > Aquatic > Freshwater > Lake > Sediment | place: USA: Wyoming | collected... | reverse complement strand
GATTTATTTGGAGTAGAGTGGTATCGTCAATTTGTTTATACAGCGGGCGGAATAGAACATGAAGGGAAAGCGCACCTACCGAAGGAATTAATAGATCAAGTAGTGAGTTGTAATGGTCATTTAGGAATACTGGGGCGATTGCGTTACCGGGTGAAAAACTTTTCGGAGGGAATTGCCATCGGAGGTTATTCAGCGATAGCGGGTATTCAGAAATCGGAAAATCGCAAGTACATTTGTCCGCGTTTATTTTTAGATGCGTACTGGGCGTATACTACCCGAGTGTTAAGAGAATAGGGAAACGCGGCGCTTGCGGGGCTTTTAATTTACATTGGGGCCTGGGCAACAATGGTAAGGGGCCAATGGGAACTGCTTTATCCTTGAAATAAAGAATATATTTACCGGTATCTTTGTATTTTTCGATTTTCTGAATTATCGCCGCCGCATGTTTTTCAAAGATAATATCTTCCAGGAAAGCATCGAGATGCGATTCCGGCCTGTTTCCGTTTTCACCGTTTTCAATTTATAATAGGCGCATAACGCTTCCTCTGTAAAATCGTTGCCTGGATGAAAACTGCAACACACAAGTACTCTGATATCAATCATATTCATTTTTTTGCCTGTCCCTTTACACATTTTAATTAATCATTATAAGCGGGGATGTATAGATCGACGGTGGTTCCCTGGTTCACCTCCGACGATACCTCGATATGGCCTTTGTGTTTTTTTATAATGGCGGAAGCAATCGCCAGCCCAAAACCCATGCCCTTTTGAATCCCCCTTTGCTTGGTGGAAAAATAAGGATCGAAGATTTTATCCATGAGTTCAGGGGGAATTCCTTTACCTCTATCTTTTACCGAGACTTTTATATATTCCCCCGGTTGGAGATTCCAGGGATTCTCATTCTCCAACATAATATTTTGTGCCGAAACAGTAATACCAATCGGTTTATCAAAGTTATTTCCTTCCACATCGCCGGCAGGTCCCGCGGCCTCATAGGCGTTTAACAGGAGGTTACCCATCAACTGGACCAATTGGTGTTCGTCGCCGTACAGCGCTTTCAAATTGCCGGGGATTGAAATATCAAGCCTGATTTGTTCGAATTGGTGGGAAAAGGAGGAAATATTTTTGAGGATATCCGGCAGGATAACTTTTTTGGGTTGGCCCCCCTTGGCGTTAGAAATGGCCAGGAACTTCCGGATGAGGTCCGCGGCATTAATGGCGGCTTTTTCCGCCGAATCCAGGCAATGTACAATAGTATCATCAAGTGGGAGGTCGCTGTCTTTGATAAACGATAGGTTCCCGAGAATAACCGCCAGGAGGTTGTTAAAATCATGCGATATTCCACCGGCCAGGATAGCGATGGTTTCCAATTTCCTGCTTTTTACCAGGGCTTCTTCGGTCTTTATTCGTATCGAGATTTCTTCCTGTAATTTTTTATTGGCGCGGGCTTTTAGCCGGTACCGGGTATAAATCACGAAGGCCAGGATCAGGATTAAAACCGATATCACGATCGAGGAATATACGATGCTTTTCTGGCGTACCAGTTTTAATGATTGGATTTGTTGATCTTTTTTCAAGAGAGAAATTTCTTTTTCCTTTCGTTCCAGGTCGAACCGGGCTTGCATTTCGGCAATCTTGCGGGCGTTGTCTTCATTGAAAATCGTGTCATTGGTTTCTTTATATTTTTTGTAGTATTCCAGTGCTTTGGGGGAGTTGCCCGTCTCCTGGTAGACCGCGGATAGTTGAAAATAAGCGTCCCGGATTCCCATCGGGTTGTTGATTTCTTTAGAAAGGGTAATGGTTTTTTCCAGGAAGTCGAGCGCCGCGGGATAATGCCCCAGCCTGTGGTGAATTCTGCCCAAGCCTAATAGAGCTTCGATTACTCCATAAGATTCGTGGATTCCTTCTTTTATTTTTAGAGCGCGGGTGTAATAATCCAGTGCGTTCCGGGGATCATTTCGTTTCTCGAAATGATCGCCCATCGATAGCAATGTATTGGATAAATTTTTTGGGGATCCCACTTTTTCAGCTATTTCCAGGGATTCTTTATATAGTTTAATAGCCTCGTCGTATTTTCCCTGTCGATCATATATCTCCGCGATGTTCATTTTATAAATCCCAATATTTCCAGGAGTATCATTATCCTGGGAAATTTCCAGGTTTTTTTTATAGTATTCTATTGCAAAATCGAGGTTGCCCATTTCAAAGTAAATGATCCCCATATTATTATAAATAGAGGCTAACGCATTTTTATCATTTGATTGGATACAAATTTCCCCGGCCTTCACTAAGTATTCAATTGCTTTACTAAAATCGTTCACTCGCCGGTATACCAGTCCGATCTGGTTCAAGCAAGTGACAATCTTTTTTTCATCTCCCAATTCTTTATAAATTGCCTGGGCCGAGGAAAAATAATCCAGGGCCTGGTTATAATTAGCCAGGTATTTGTTGGCCATGCCCAGGTTGAACAGCGACGCCGCATCATTTTTCTTGTCCCCCAATTTCCTGGCAATTTCGCCAGCCTGGTTCGCATAGTCGATGGTGGAAGTATAATCGCCCCGCCTATATGATATCTTGCCCAGGAGATTTAAGACTTCGGCTTCCCGTGAAGTTTGAGTTCGCTGTACCAGTTCCAGGGCTTTTTTTGCGTAGGAAAACGCCTTTTCAAGGTCTTTTTCTGTATAGAGGTCTGTTAGTTCTATCACTATTTTTAATTGTTCTTCACCCCCGGCATCTTTCAACTTCGCTTCCAGGGTGCTGATGGTATCCGCGGCGTTACCTTGCGCGGCAATCAAAAAAAACAGGCAAAATCCAGGTATAAGTATATGTTTGTTCATGCCCAATATGATAGTATAAAAAAAATTTTTATTCAATTAGCCTACTACACCTGAATTCGCCGTATAAATTTCTATACGGCGAGTAAATGCCACAAACTCGCCGTATAAATTTCCAGTCCTCTTAAAATAAGTCCAGATAAGTCTTAAACGAGTAGACTCGATTTCTCTTATACCCCGTTACTTCCTGCAATAATTCGATCCGGGTCATTTCCTGTATCAAATCCCTGGCGGTTCTTTCAGAAATTTTAAGCTCCTCCCGGACATCCTGGGTGGTTACAATCGGCTTGCTGTAGAGAAATTGCAGTAGTTTTTTTGCAGTTTGCGTTTTCCTGCCAAGGGAAAGGATTCTATTGACGATCAACGGTTGTCGGGTAGAAACTTTTGTACTGGAATTGTTGTTTGAAATATCCGGCTTTAAAATCTTTCAGGTTCACACTAACCTCCATTCCGCCATTGTATCATCTTTCTGAACTATTTTAAAGCATTCTTTCTTATCATATGGAATTTTTATGGGACAGCCGAACTTTTTTCCACTAACCATTAACAATTATCCCTTTTCCGCTTTCTAAATAGGGCAGACTTATGTGTCCTTCAATTAAACATCCTCAGTTCTATTAAAAATTGAAGTTTCTATTGCAAAGTGGTATAACAACCTACTGTCCATCGCTTATTATCAACTTGAATAATTCTCACGCTGTAAGCGATGTTCAATTTTGACTAATGCCTTTGTAATCTCAAATATTACAATTGCTTCCTTTTGAGTTAAATTTGGATTTTGGGTACTACCATGTCCTGCTAATGGGGTAACATTACGGAGTGTATAAATGTTTTTGATGTAATCTAGAAAAGCATCCGGCAGGGATGAATCCTTTCGATAACTATCGAAAAAACTTCCGAGTGTCTTATCCTGTACACTGGCTCCTTTAACAACAATTTTTGCAAGTGTCTCGAAGATGCTTGCACTTGAGTGTACAACGAGTGAATAGTCATTTTTTTGTAATGCTGCTTCCATCCGACGGACAAGATGTCCAATATTCGTGGATGTTTCCATTAAAGAATGAGATTCTTCGATATCTACAATATCTTCAATATCTAATACCTCAATTTCTATCCTTTCATTAGAATTATCATTATTAAGTCTGAAGGATACTCCATCTTTCTTTAAGAATTCATTCAATTCTTCACATTTGTATAACCCGTCATTTACAAATTCGCATAGAAGTTCTGCAAATTGGGGGGGGGCGAGTCTTCGGAGGACAAGAGCCATTTCAGCGTCGTGCCATGCATACTCTATAGGCATATACCCTTCTATTCCATCGGAATCTAAAATATGGACTGCTTGACCTACAAGCATTCGTGATTTATTAACCAATCTATTTTGACGAATCAATCTTTCCTCAGATGTTTCTGCTTCTTCAGTCGACTTCTGGAGGACACGCGTCAAGTAAATTATCAGGTCATCTGAAATTATTTCATATTCAAGTTTCTCCGAATCTTCCGGCGACATATACATGGGATATTTCATTTTTTTGCTCCTTTTATATCTGTTAAAACAATTGCTCTCCGTTTAAAGATAGTCAGTCCCATTTCCAAACAATCTTTTGCTTTTCGCATTGAATGTCATGTCATTTTATCAACTTATATCCACGGTTATTCCATGACCTCATACCGCAACAGGCAAGAGGGTAAAAACACGGGACATTTTTCCGGCTTTTTTAAGATCACCCTCCCGTAATGCTTCTCTAACTTCATCCAATTTACGCGCATCATCAAAAGATAAATATGGCGACCAACCTTCATCCGTATCGATTAACTCAACCGGTACTTCCGCGATATATTCACCTTCATGAATGATCTTTGTATGATGTCTCTTCTTCATTTTATTCTCCTTTTAAAATCACTCGACCATTTCTGGGGATCTGGTCTATAAGCGGTTACTAAAACAGCAGGCGTTGAAGCACCACTGGGAATCCCCCATACGGCGTGAATGGGTTTTCCTTTCATATCTTGCTGCAAAACCAATACGCATGGGCCTTTATGATAATCTGGATAATCCTCCAAAACAATGGCTTTATCGATGCCAGCCATGATATCCTTCAAGAAAATATCATCTTCCATCAATTCTTCATAACCATGATCTGATACCAGTACTTCCCGCCGCTCGATCAACTCAAGGATTCGCTCGAATGTTTTACTCATGCGTCAGTATTAAACTCCTTTGTTTCCGGTAACAATCTCAATGATTTGTTTACCAATTAATCAATACCATAAATTGAGAATGAATGCAACCCTAGAACAAAAAAATGCAGCCGCGAAGAACGCAAAGACACGCGAAGGGTGAAAAAATCCATGGATTAATGGGAGATTAATGCTATCCTTCGATAAACGGACTCCTGGTCGTGATCTCCCCGGAAGGAAGCTCATAATATATCACCCCATCCAGCGAAAAAACACTGGGAATCCCTTTCTCTTTATTCTCTTTCAATGCTTGCCTTACCGCTTCATTGCCAATCTTTCGAATTTCAAATGCATCCTGATAAATCTTTATATCATCTAACTTCTCTACCTGCATCGGCCTCCTCCTTGATTTCCCTGATAAATAATTCAAAAATCTTTGGTCACTTTTATACTCCTACAATACTCCATTATACCAGATTTGCTTGAAGCCGGGAAGGGCATTTTTATGAGACTGCCATAATTTTTCCCCGTTGATACGTTAATCGTCTCATAGCCCGGACAAACCGGAACCAGGAAGAAGCATAAAGCCAAAAGGGAAATTAAAATTACAATCCTCAGCCACGGACGAACACGGACGGACACGGACTAAAAGAAACTGCCCACAAATTACTCGAATTTTCACAAATGTTTAGTGTCCACAGAATAGCGATTACACTGATTATCACAGATTACAGGTGGTTTTTTCTTCTCTTCTGCTTTTTCCGCTCTTCCGATCTTCTTCGCTTCCTCGCTTCCTGTTTTACCTTCATCATTCATCATTCATCATTCATCATTAACCAATTAGAGCCCATTCCCTTCTTCCTTCTTACATGCCGAAAATGTGAATCGGGACCCCCTTAAACTCTCTTTCCTGTTTGAATATCTTATCTTGCCAGGTGGTGGTTTCCGATCTGTTGAAAATCAATAAATATCCCTCTTTGGTCCCGCATTTGTCCATATATTCCCAGGTTTGCGCGAGACCTTTTTGGATGGTGGTTTCAAGGCTGTCATAGAGGAGTTTTAGTTCGATCACCGCCTGTTGGATGCCCTTTTGATATGGCCAGATGACCAGTATATCCGTTCTTTGTCTTCCCAACCCGTATTCCCGTTCGACGCGGCCGCCGCTGTTGACGATTCTCTGTAAAAATGCCTGTAACAACAATTGCGGCCCGGCTTCTTGATAATCGAACCCGCCCACCCAACTCTCAAAATGCTTCCTGAAAAATTCCTGGAAAGCGGTTAATAGTTTCCCCATATCCAGGCTGCCGTTTTCGTTTATATACCATGCCGATTCCTGGTTAATGGTTAATTGAGTGCTGTAAGTAATTGTCCTGGGAATAACTTCCTGGTATATTCGGTTGGCAATGCGCAACTGTCGTTCTTTTTTTATCAATCCCAGGTCCACTACATAATCCACATCATCTTCCGGTATTTTTTCCGCTTCCTGGGAACCGGCCAAAATTGGGCCGATCACCCGGCGAACCCGTTCTTCTTTCAGTTTATCAGAGAGTTGGTCCAGGTGTGTTTCCCGGCGCAAGATGAGATTCTCTTTGGCCTGTTGAATGGTTGCCCGGGTAATCTCAGCCTGTCGATCCCGTCCCTCTTTCATCTTAAAGCAGGCTTCATATGCCAGGGCATTAACCAACCAGGGTTGGCCTTCGGTTAAACTCCAAACCAGTGGAAAAACATCCCCGGAAAATGATTGTCCTGTTTCTGTCGTATGTTGGCGGTACAATTCTTCTATTTCTGCCTGGGTGAAATTCCCCAGTCGCAGCGATTCCGATTTGATATTAAAGGCGCTGCCGCCGGTGACGACGCTTTGTTCTTTCTCCGAATGGATACGGTAATCCCTGACATCACGGACGCCGCACAGGATGATACTTTGCGGGAAATTCTCGGGACGATCCGTATAACCGCTTCGTAATTGGCGAAGCACGGAGATCAACGTGTCTCCCACCAGGCTGTCGATTTCATCCATAAAAAGAACCACGGGTTTTTCATTCTGTTGAGCCCATAAACCCAGGGTTTCGGTTAATGCGCCAAGGGCGCCTTTTTTTTTTAAAATCTGTTCTCCATTATCTTCGAAAAACGAATCCTTCAGGTGTAAGGAAGATGCGCGCGCCAACGCATTGAGTATTTCTCTCATCCCTTCGCCCACATTGGACCTGGCTGCCTGTGCATTTTCGATATTCACGTATAAACATTTATATTTTCCCTGTCGGTTCAAGTACTCCATTAATGACAGCAGGTAGGAGGTTTTACCGGTCTGCCTGGGCGCATGCACCACAAAGTATTTCTTTTGATCGATCAGGGAGAGGATTTCATCCAGGTCGATGCGATGCAGCGGTTCAATAAAATAATGGTCTTCCAGGACGATGGGCCCGGCAGTATTAAAAAAACGACTCATGTGATCCTCCAATTTCCAACAGGTTATTGTTCATACTTCTATTCTATATGAAGTATCATTAAAATGCAAGATTGCCGGGGTATGATTATGTGACAGGCAAAATTAACTATCTATTCACAGCCAACAGACTGATTTTGCCAATGTAGGATATTCGACGGAAGGAGGTTGATAGGTATCCGCCGGAGACCCCAATGCACATCCATCAAGCGCATATTCTCCACAGGGAATGCTGAGAAGTTTGCAAAAATCAGGGTCACTATCCATCTGCATCGCTGCACTGACAAGCTGAAAACCGATACCGAGGGACGTTGCTTTCAACCACATATTCTCAAGGCAAAAGCTCAGCGATTGTGCGGCAACCGGGGGTATTCCTTTTCTTTCTCCGACAACAATAAAATAAGGTGCATTACCGACGCCCGGTACTCCTTCGTGTCCGACTCGTTTTAGATTCATTACAAAAGGAACCAGGCCCACCTTTTTTTCAAATTCATCGGCCAACTTCGCTATTCGATTTTTAAGCATATCCGCCGCGGCCCCCATGGCTGATGACGATTTTTGTATCACGAATACCTTTCTAAAATCAGGTTTCCCGGCAACCGCAAGCGCTGGAAATGGCGCGAATAAACCCGCCTGGATTATTGCCTCAATGGCCTTTCGCTCCGGCGGGATAGTGCTAAATGCTCTTACCGAACGCCGCGCCCTTATAATAACATCAAGGGCCGCACTATATTCTGGGGTCATGTTTTCATACATATTCTTCTCCTTTTATTTAAATAATTCGATACCCATTGCTTTCATCATCTGATAAAAAAGATTCACCGGGAATCCCATGACATTAAAATAACAACCTTCGATCCTCTTAATAAACGCCGACGCCAGCCCCTGGATCGCATAAGCCCCGGCTTTGTCCAGGTAATGTTCATTATCCAGGTAATATATCAACTCCTCTTCGCTAATCTCGGAAAACTCCACCCGCGTCCGGGCATATTCATAATGGGGCACACCCCGGTAACGAATGGCCAACCCGGTTAAAACCTCATGCACATTGCCTGACAATATTTTCATAAACCGGTAAGCCTCACCGCGGTCCGCGGGTTTTCCAATGATTAAATTGTCGCACCATACGATGGTATCGGAACTAATGAGGGGAATATCGAAAAACTCATCCCGGTAAACCGCCTCCCCCTTGGCAATGGACACGCGGCGCAGGAACGTTTCCATGGGCTCCCCGGGCAAACTGTTCTCATCCACGATGGGTACGATAATCTCCGGTTCGATACCCAACATATTTAACAATTCCTTTCGACGGGGCGATGAAGAAGCCAATATCAGTCTCATGTGCGCCTTTTTATTTACCCTTTACCCTTTACCCGGTATTTGTCCATTAAATACCGAAGGGAACGGTAATTGAGCTTTAACATTTCAGCCGTCTTTTTCATATTGGAATTGCTTAACTGGAAAGCCCTTATGACGAGCCGGCGACTGATTTCATCGATATGCTCCTGGAAATCGAAATGCCCCTCCTGGAGCAAGGCATCGATATCGACGGCCGGGGGATTCTTAGCCGAGATATTGTAAACCAGTTCCGACGAGAGACTTTTGAAGGTAATGAATTTCCCCTTTTCCAGGGCCACGGCCCGCTCCACTACATTCTCCAATTCGCGGATATTACCTGGCCAGGGGTAACTATTGAAAAGTTCCAAAACATCTTTCTCAACCCCCTCGATGTCCCGGTTAAACTTTTCATTGAAAATTTTCAGGAAATAATTCACCAGCAGCGGGATATCGTCTCTCCGTTCCCGCAGCGGCGGGAGGTTGATGGAGATCACATTCAAGCGGTAAAAGAGATCCGACCGGAACTCGCTTGTTTTCATTTTTTCAGTCAAATCCTTGTTGGTGGCGGAAATAATGCGGACATCTATTTCCAATTCTTCATTGCCGCCCACCCGGCGAATTTTCTGTTCCTGGAGGGCGCGCAGCAGTTTCACCTGCATCTTTTGCGACATCTCGCTGATTTCATCCAGGAAAAGGGTGCCTTTATGGGCCGCCTCGAATAATCCCTGTTTATCCTTGTAAGCATCGGTAAACGCTCCTTTGGTATGACCGAACAATTCGCTCTCCAATAAATTTTCCGGCAGCGCGCCGCAGTTGATGGAAACAAATTTACACCCGCTGCGCTCGCCTTTATTATGAATGGCCTGGGCGATCAATTCCTTGCCGGTGCCGCTTTCACCGTTAATCAATACCGAGGAATCGGTTTGCGAAATAGTATCGACCATTTCGAAAATATCCAGCATCTTCTGGTTTTTACCCACGATGTTTTCAAATTTTTCCTTATCCGTCAACCGCGATTTCAACTGGATATTTTCCTTTTCCATATTCGTTTTGTATATGGCGCGGTCGATAATGATCTTTAATTCATCCAGGCTAAAGGGCTTGGTCACATAATCTTCGGCCCCCAGCTTCATGGCTTCCACCGCATCGTTGGCGGAAGCAAACGCCGTGATCATAATCACCGGGATCTCCGGGCTAATGGTCTTTATCTTCTTCAGCAGCTCGATGCCGTCGATGTCCGGCATCTTGATATCGGAAATAATCAAGTCGAAACTTTCCTTTTTCAATTTTTCCAGGGAAGTTTTGCCGCTCTCGGTACAGGTGACCTGGAAACCGCTCTTTTTCAAGACGATGGCCAACATGTTGCGGATGCTGGGATCATCATCGATGACCAATATTTTCAACTGCCCTTGAAACATATGATTACCTCGGTCCCGATATTTTTTTCAGAAATTATTTTTATGTCGAAATTATGTTCGTCGATAATCCGCTTAACAATCGCCATACCCAGCCCAATTCCCGAGCTGAATTTCGAATAAAAAGGGGTAAATATTCTCTCCATTTCACTGCCGGCGATCCCCACCCCGTTATCTTTAATGGAAAGATAGATATCTTCTTCTTTCCTGTAAATATTAATTTCGATGACCCCGTCTTCATTAATCGCCTTGACCGAATTGTTGATCAAATTCCAGATCACCTGGTCGATTTTCTTGATATCCGCGGTTATCATATTTCCTTCGCTGTATTTTTTGACCAGTTTTATCCCGGGGTAATTCAGGGATACCAGTTCCGAGACGTCATCCACGGCTTGCGAAAGATCGAATTCCATCGGTTTTAATGGGATGGGCCTGGCGTAATCCAGGAACACCTCGATGGAATTGGATAACCGGCCGGATTCCTTGACGATAATGTCCATCAGGTTTTGATACTCCGTGTCTAACTTTAATTCCTTGCTGAGAAACTGGACAGACCCGGAAATCGAAGCCAGGGGGTTCCGTATCTCATGGGCGATGCCGGCGGACATTTCGCCGATCAGGGCCAGGCGCTCTTTTTGTTTGAGCCGCTTCTCTATTTCACGCTTTTCCGTCAAATCCGTTACGATAAAAACATATACCTTATCGAAAGAGTAAATGTTCTCGATAATGGAATGGGAGATGCCCAGCACCCGGTTATTGACCTCCACTTCAAAATACAATTTTTTATTGAGGTCCGACGCCGGGACCTCATCTTCGCCGCCGCCGTCGCTGTCGATATCCGCATCGCTGCTGTCGGATTTCAGCGAAGCGACCGGGGATAATAACAGCAAATCGAAAATATTACTGCTGCTGTTTAATTTTAATAATACCCTGGATTTTTCATTATAGGAAATAATAACGCCTTTGGCGTCGCTGACAATAAACCCGTTTTCCATCTTTTCCAGCACCGTGTTGTTCAATAACATCAGGTCTTTTAAATTTTCCCTGGCATTTTTTAAAGCGGCCCCGGTCTTTCTTATGCGATCAAAGTAATAGGACGATAACATGGCGATGCTGGAAAAGGCCGCGAAACTCATTACCAGGTTGTAGATAAAAACATCCAGCGTAATATTGATGGAAGCGATGAGGGGATAGAAGGGAATGATGTCCAGGTAGATCAAGTCCGACAACACCCCGAACATGATATAAGATAACGTGGCAATGTATATGGTGTCGCGCCGGGTTAAAAAACTCGCCGCCGTGATGATGGGAAAGATATAGAGAAAATAAAAAGGGCTGGTAATGCCGCCGGAATAGTAAACCAGGAGGGTGATAAGGGCAATATCCACCAGGGACTGGCAGTATAAAACCACCCGGTAGTTAAACCATTTAAAGAGCTTGAAATTGAGAATACTAAACCCCATGGCCACTACCAGGGCGAAGAATACCGGGACAAAAGAAAAAGGGGTTTCCGCCAGGACGGCTAAAAAGATGGAGACTACGATGAGTATCGAGAGAACTGCGATGCGTAAGGCATTCTGAAATGAAAACCGGCCGCCGCTTTTATTCTCTTCCAAAAACGTTAACCTCGATCTTTATTAGATTTTTCCGACAATATCGAACATGGGCAGGTACATGGCGATAATAACGCTTCCCACCAGCCCGCCCAGCACCAGGATCAAGAGGGGTTCCATCAAGGACACCAGCGCATCCACCGCCTGGTTGACTTCCTCATCGTAAAAATCCGCGACTTTTCCCAGCATGTTGGAAAGGGCGCCGGTTTGCTCGCCCACATTGATCATCTGCGTCACCATGAAGGGGAACATTTTCGTTTCTTCCCAGGATTCTCCCAGGGGTTTGCCTTCCTGGACCGAGGAGCGGCTTCTTAGCACCGTATCTTCGATGATGGAATTGCCGGCGGTTTTGGCGGTAATGGTCATGGCTTCGATAATTTCCACGCCTGAGTTTAATAGGGTTTCCAGCGTCCGGGTTACCCGGGCCACGGCTACTTTCAACAGCAGGCCGCCGAACACGGGCACGCGCAGTTTCAACCGGTCGAACACCCGTCGTCCTTTAAAGGTCTTGTTGTAGGACCTGAGGGCAAAAAAGATGCCCACCCCCGCCGCGATGAGGTAGAGAATATTGGCCTGCATAAACCGGGAAATATTGATCAATACCTGTGTGGGCGTGGGCAGGGAAGCGCCCAATTGGGCAAACATATTTTCAAACACGGGCACCACTTTTAACATCAGCACGGTGGTGATAACCACGGCGATGATCAATACCGAGATGGGATACGCCATGGCGGATTTTACTTTTCCCATTAACCGGGCCATGTTTTCAATATACTCGGATAATCTCATTAAAATGGTATCCAGGTTACCGGAAGCTTCACCGGCCTGGATCATACTGGTATAAAGTTCGCTGAAGATATCCGGGAACTTTTTTAAGGCATTGGAGAAGTTGGAACCGGCCTCTACTTCCTTCCTGATTTCTACTATCGCATCTTTGAAGTATTTATTCTTTTGCTGGGTGGCAAGGATGCCGAGACCCTGGGTCACCGGCAGTCCGGCATTGAACATAACGGCCAACTGCCGGTTAAAGACCGACAAATCCCGCAAGGATACTTTCTTTTTCCTTTTCCCTTTGTTGAGAAAAGGAATCGGGATCTGGGTTTTTTTCTTTTCGATGTTTAACACCTGGATTTGATCTCTTTCCAATGCGGCGATCACTTCTTGCGAGGTTCTACCGACCCTTTCACCTGTTACGATGTTTCCTGCAACGTTTTTTCCTCTAAACTTAAAAACCGCCATTTATTCCCCCTTAAAAATTATTTGCCCTGGCGGGCGCTTTAGCGCCGCCGGGCCCGGCATAACCCGGTTTGAATTGACTGGATAACCCGGAGGGGCCCCTCTTTATGATCTCGATCAATTCTTCAGGGTTATGGGACATACTAATTGCTAAATCCTGGGTAATATCCCGTTTAAAATAGAGACTGGCCAATGATTGGTTGAAGGTAATCATCCCGTATTTGTCCTGCCCTGTTTGCATGCTGGAATAGATCTGGTGGATTTTATTGTCCCTGATCAAGTGTCGAATGGCGGGATTGGGAACCAATACTTCGATGGCCAGGCATCGACCCCTGCCGTCTGCTTTCGGGAGCAGCGCCTGGGTAACGATGCCCTCCAGGTTCATGGACAACTGCGTACGTACCTGGTCCTGCTGGTGGGGCGGAAAGACGTCGATCAACCGGTTGATGGTTTGCGAAGCGGAATTGGTGTGCAGCGTCCCGAAGGTCAAATGCCCGGTTTCGGCAATGGTAATGGCCGATTGAATGGTCTCCAGGTCCCTCATTTCACCGATCAGGACCACATCCGGGTCCTCCCGCAGCGCGGCCCTTAAGGCGTCGGCAAAACTTTTGGTATCGGCGTGCAATTCCCGTTGGTTTACCATTGCCTTTTTGTGCGTATGGAGGTACTCGATGGGGTCTTCGATGGTGATAATATGGACGGGTTCTTCGGTGTTGATCTTATCCAGCATAGAGGCCAGGGTGGTGGTTTTTCCCGACCCGGTGGGCCCCGTAATCAATACCAGTCCCCTGGGTTTGGTGCACATCGTGGCCACCACGGCCGGGAGTCCTAATTTTTCAAAGCCCCAGATCTCGTAGGGAATTCTCCGGAAGGCCCCTGCCACGGCCCCGCGCTGCATGAACACATTGGCGCGGAACCGGGCGATTCCTTTTATTCCAAACGAAAAATCAAGCTCCCAATTCTCTTCAAATTTATATTTCTGCGTATCATTCAAGATACTGTATATGATCTGTTTGGTTTCGGCCGGGCTCAACGGCGGATGCTCGATACGTTTCAATATCCCATGCACCCGGATAACCGGCGGGGAATTGGTGGTAATATGCAGGTCCGTGCCGCCTTCATCCACCATTATCTTCAATAACTGGGGCAGTGGTAATGCCATTATTTTCTCCTTCTCCTTACAATCTTGTCGATTCTCGAAGCACTTCGTCGATGGAGGTGGTCCCTAGTTTAATTTTCTCGATGCCGCTTTGACGAAGCGTTAACATTCCTTTTTCCTTGGCTTTTTGCCTTAATTCGGAAGTAGAAGCGCCCACCATTATTTGCTCCCGTAATTCTTCATCGATCTCCATCACTTCGAAGAGTCCCAAACGTCCTTTGTAGCCGGTGCTGCTGCATTTTTCGCAGCCGTTGGGTTCGAAAATCTGGATGGATTTGGCTTCTTCCGGCGCGAAGCCCACATCGATGAGGGTTTGCACCGGCACTTTGGCCGGCTTCTTGCAGTTTGCGCACAATCGCCGGATCAGGCGCTGCGCCACCACCAGTCTCACCGCGCTGGACACCAGGAAGGGTTCGATGCCCATATTGATCAATCGCGCAATGGTAGAAGGTGCGTCATTGGTATGAAGGGTGGACAGCACCAGGTGACCGGTCAAGGCCGCCTTGATTGCGATGTCCGCGGTTTCAAAATCACGGATTTCCCCCACCAGGATAATGTTGGGGTCCTGCCGCAAGAATGACCGCAGCGCCGCCGGGAAAGTAAGACCGATGGCTTCGCGGATGTTTACCTGGTTAATCCCGAACAGGTTAAATTCCACGGGGTTCTCCGCGGTCAAAATATTTACTTCGTCGCTGTTTAACTTTGAAATAGCGGAATAGAGGGTATTGGTTTTCCCTGAACCGGTGGGACCGGTAACCAAGACGATGCCCCAGGGTTCGGCGATATTTTTCTCGAATCGCTGCAGGGACAATTGTTCAAATCCCAATCTCGTCAGGTCCAACATTAAATTATCTTTGTCCAGGAGCCGGATAACGATTTTTTCGCCGTGGATAGTGGGCAGCGAGGAAACCCTCATATCGATGGCTTTGGTTTTACCCTCCAGCATGATTTTGGTTTTAATTCGACCGTCCTGGGGAAGTCTTCGTTCCGCGATATCGATGCCGGCGATCAGTTTTACCCTGGACAGCACCTTGTTTTTCAAATTCATGGGGGGAGTCATGTATTCATGTAAAATACCGTCGATCCTGAAGCGGACGCGGAAAACTTTTTCATAAGGCTCGAAATGGATATCGGAAGCGCCTTTTACCACGGAATCCTGGAAAATTAAGTTGACTAATTTGATGGCGGGGGCGTCTTCGTCCGTCTCGCCTTCGTACAAGTAATCCTCGGTTTCTTCCACCAACTCGATGGCCGCATCATCGATATCTCCCAGTTCGATCTCTTCCAGGAATTTTTGCGCCTCGATGCCGGTGGAAGAGCCGTAATACTTATCGATAGACTCGATAATAGAGGTTTCCGGCGCGATGACGGCCTGGATTCTCAAATTGGTGGAGAAGCGTATCTCCTCCTGGACAAAGAGGTTCGATGGGTCGGCCATGGCCAGCGTCAGCATGGACCCGATCCGGTGCACCGGCATTACAATATGTTTACGTGCTATCTCCGGTTTGATCAACTCCAATACTTTCTCATCGATGTCGAATTTCGAAAGGTTAATGGAGGGATAGCCGAATTGTTTACTCAGGGCCTGGGCAATGTCCTCTTCAGTGACATAGCCCATGCGGATCAGGATGCTCCCCAGTTTACCCGGTTCATTCTTCTGGGCTTCCAGGGCGTTTTGAAGTTGTTCAGGCGTTATCCTGCTGTCGTTTAACAGGAACTCTCCAATTTTCATCGTCATGTTCTAACTACCTCGGCGCCTTATTATTGTAAAAAAAAAATACGCATATGTCAATTCATTACTGCAAGGAAATAAAACCTGAGATCGCCAGGTTTTTAACAGAACCGCTGCTGTCCATTCCCACTGCAAAATCGACGATAAATTTCTTCATATTAAAACCCAGGCCCAACCCATAAAGGGCATTGGACTTTGAGCCGAAGAAATGTTTTTCGGTTAAATCGCTTAAAAAACCGGCCCGCGCAAAAAAGCGGTTATCGAAAAAGCCCTTTTCGATGCCGAATGAAATGGGCTGCATTTGGTCGCCGTTGTGAAGCAGGTCGGTTTTGGCGATATCCATATCCAGGTAGATTCCCCATTGGGGATCGGGTCTCAATGCCAGCCCGGCAATCACCCGGTGGTCAAGGGTAATGGTTCTTAATTGGGATTTAATCTGTGGGTTCCCGACATTCTTCGTTACCAGCGCCACTTTGAAATATTGGCCCACATCCATACTCACCGAGAGGTCCACGATAATTTTGGAAAACTTTTTATCGGCTGCATGCCATCCCTGCTCAAGATAATCTTTGGCGCCCAAATCCTTTGAGAATACATCGGTCACGATGGAGGGGCGGGACTCGGTTACTTTCCCGTTCAGGTAGTGGAATGTGACCCCGAAATACAGGTTACCGGAAAGACCGAAAGCATAGGAGAGAGAAACCTGTTTATACCGGAGTCCGAGGATATTCATGGCCAGGGAAGCGATATCCGCGTTGGACACGGCGCCGGGGGCTTTATCGAAGAAACCTGTTCCCGGGGTAACGGGACTCATGACGGCGGTATTCACCAGGGAAACGGAAATGCCGTAGTTCCTGCCGACAAATCCCGGTATATTGGCGCTGAAACCGTAAATGCCGGTTTTTAAGGTGAAGATATCCTGCAGTTTCGAGTAAAGGATTTCCTTTTGGTCAATGGGCAGGGATTCGAAATGGTTCAAATCGTAATCCAGTATATCGCTGAGGTTCCCGGAAAAATTCTTATTGTCCAGGTAGCTGTCCTGGTATTGGTAGCCCGTCAGCGCAGAGGGGAGAGAGGCCAGCAGGGATGGGTTAATGAATATGGCATTCAGATCATAGTTGAAAGCGGAACCGGCATAGCCGAGGGATAAGGACCGCGCCCCGTAGTAAGCGGGGACGATGGGAAACAGTTGGCCCCCAACGGCAAATAACATTATAAAAATCAATATTTTTTTCATAGTCAAAATAATACAACACTAGAAACGAATATGCAACAGGAAAAATGAAATTTTTCCAGCGCCGGTTAAGGTTAGCTTAGAACTCTTTATTCTATGGCTTCGTTTTTTTTCTTTGTGAAGGCGAGGATCAGGGGTTTTAAAATAAACAATAAACCGATGGCAATAAAAAGAATACCCACGATCATGGTGTTTTCGATAATGGCTGCATAGAATATGGCTGCCAGCATGAGCAAGATAATGGACGGGATCAAAAATTCCCATTTTCGCGCGGCGAAATAAAGTCCCAGGAACCCTAAACCCGGACCGATTAGGAAATTTGGCCAGGTGGTTGCGGCATAGTGCCAGGTGGTGAAATTAAGCCAGAGGAAATACCCGCAATAAAATACCAGGATAATGACAGGTAAAATAACCGCCGCTAATTTTCTCCTGTCCTGGATATAGACGGCAACCAATACCGCCGCCGGTATCAGCATGAAAAGCGGCCACAATTTTGCGACGCCAAGATAGGGAATTATATTGGCCACCAGCAGCAATAAACCCACCCCCACCAGGACAGAACCTAAAACAAGTACACCAAAATTATACTCTTTACTTCTTTTTTCTTCCATTTGGAACCTCCATGTTTTTTTCATTTTTCATTTCGTTAATACATGAAACACGTACCCGGCAACCTGAAAGTTCTCAAAAAAAGAAAGTAGAGCCCGCGAAACACGCGAAAAACGCGAAAACAAAGGAAAATGGACAATTATTTAAGTGGACGCGGCAAGGGCGATCAGTACCCTTAAAAGTTTGAATCCTTCAAGATAATCATTGACGGAAAAGGCAACGGAACGCGGGGCTGTGCGCTTAACCTGCGGGAGCTGCGAGGGCATCTCGGCCTGGGAACTGTTGAGCAATTCCAGTTCGAAATTGAGGGGAGGGTTTAGTTTGAAAACAGGAACATTGTCTCTCTTCAATAAAGCCTCTTTTGCGCCTTCTTTCAGCCGTTTCCTGGCTTCCTCGGCAGGAAGAAGTTTGGCGGCGTAACGGCCGATGCCTTGTTTGACCGCCACGGTCACGATCTCGCCGCCCAGGATGGCTTTTGCCTGGCGGCAGGTTTCTTCATCGCCGCTCAGCATTATCACCGGGATTTTGAAATAACCGGCCAGCGCGCCGTTGATTCCAAGCTCGGGTAGTTCTATACCGTTAATTCGAACCGCTCGGACCGCCCCGCCTGAAATGGTGTGGTCAAGAATGGCCGATGCGGTCCCAGCTTTGGCGTGATAGCCGACAAATATGCAGGCGGCAAAAGGTTCGTCGATTCCCTGCATCATGGCCAGGGGTTTGGGCGACCCGGAGATTAAAGCGGCTTTGGGATGGAGTTCGTCGGCGATGATGTTGCGCATGCCGCCGTGTGAATCATTGACCACGATTTCCGTGGCCCCGGCCTCAAGCAAACCTTCTATCACGGCATTAACATCCTGGACCATCCATTTGCGGGCCAAACCGTAATCCCTGCCATCGGTCATTGTCTGGTCGGCCTGGACAACGCCCCAAATTCCTTCTATGTCCACCGAGATGAAAACCCTGAGCGGGGCTTTTTCCCCGGCATGAAGATTGGAAAACAATAACACTGCAAACATAATTAAAAGAATAGAAACTCGTTTCATGAATACCTCCTGGATTTAAGCTGTTATTTTACCTTAAAAAGGAAATAAAAGGAAGGTTTTTAGCCACGGACGGTACCGGCAACACAGACAAACACGGAGTTCCCGGATTTCAAAAGGGAACAGGCAGTGCCTGTTCCCTACTCCCCGGAATCTCAAAAAAACTTTCCGGAGCTTTATATAAACTTCCCAGGGGCAAAGAAAATCATCCCTGAGTTTCGGGAAAACTTCCAGGGGGCCTGGGAAAACTTCCCGGAGCCTAATAAAAACTTTCCAGGGCTTTGGGGAAACTTCCCGGAGCTAAGAAAAATCTTCCCGGAGCATCAAAAAATCTTGTCAGGGCCAGGAAAAATGTTCCCGGAGCCCCAAAAAATCTTGTCAGGAGCGAGAAAAATCTTATCGGGACTCAAAAAAATCTTGCCGGAGCCCCAGGAAAACTTCCCGGAGCTAAGAAAAATCTTCCGGGAGCTTCAGAAAATCTTACCGGGAGCGTGGAAAATCTTGTCAGGGGCCAGAAAAATCTTACCGGGAGCGAGAAAAATCTTGTCAGGACTCAATAAAATCTTCCCGGAGCCTCAGAAAAACTTCCCGGAGCTAAGAAAAATCTTCCGGGAGCTTCAGAAAATCTTACCGGGAGCGTAGAAAATCTTGTCAGGGGCTAGAAAAATCTTACCGGGAGCGAGAAAAATCTTGTCAGGACTCAATAAAAACTTCCCGGAGCATCAAAAAATCTTGTCAGGGCCAGGAAAAATGTTCCCGGAGCCCCAAAAAATCTTGTCGGGAGCGAGAAAAATCTTATCGGGACTCAATAAAATCTTGCCGGAGCATCGGGAAAACTTCCCAGGGTCGAGGGAAATCTTCACTGGGCTTCATAAAATCTTTCCGGGGCTTTGGGGGAAACTCTCCCGGCGGGGTGTTGAGGCGCACTTCCTGTATGTCCCCTTTTTCCTCGAATTCCCCGTTAACAGTTAACCATTAACAATTGACAATTAACAATTATCTCTTTTCCGCTTCCTTCAATGGGGATCGGGCAGACACGGGGGGCTGCCCCTACGGGGAAAAATTTTCCCGGCAGGGTGTTGAAGAATGTTTCCTTTTTTCGTGTCTTTCGAGTGTTTCGCGGGCACTAAAAAAAACTTGCTTTTTGCTTGATTTTCAGATATATTGAAATATGCAAATTTTAAAATGAATGGAGGTTGCCGATACCTATGCTGACCAATCAATTAATCACGAACCAAAGCAAATTCCTTCAAGAGGTCATTAATAATATAATGCCTACTTTTCACCTGGACAAATTCGATAAGATTGCTCCATGTGAGGAAGCGAGAGGGTTTATCGGCGTCTGTTATAAGCCGGTTAATGATTTAAAGGGTTTCAAAAAATACAGGGAACAGATCGCTGAGAAGCGCGGCGATGAACAGTTGTTCCTCCAGACACAAAGCAACATTGCCCTATTCATGGGCCGTTTGCTGGTCTCCCGTTTTGAAATTTCTATTTTTGCTTTTCAACAAACCCTGGCTCCCATGATCGCTTCGTCGTATAATATGTTGGATTGGTTTGAAAAGGAAAAGCTGGTTCCTATTTATCCGATCAGTACATTCAATTATAAATATGCCAACATGACGCAAAGTCTGTTAATCTTGAAAGTGAAACTATGGAACAGATAATATATTCTACTTCTCTTAACTGGCTACAGCAGGGTAACGAAGTTGATGCAGCAAAAATGTTTGAAAAATGCAGTTTAGAGATGCCCTTTGTAGAGGTATATTTCGAGCTAGGTGCAGAGAGACAGTATTGTATGTATGATGTGACGATTTATGCCCCCCGATCTATCTACGATTTGACAATGCAGGAATCAAATGAAAACATAGCCCAAATTGAAAAAGCAATCCATTCCTCTATTCCTGATGATATTATCATACGACGGATAAGTTGGAGAGGCAAGGCAGAAAGTCCAGAAACGGAGAGTCCCGTTCATTCATTAACGCTAGAAATCCTACAACAAACAGGAGTAGATCGTATAAAACTGGAATGGCAAAAGTCACTTAAGCGTCTTGAAAATGACCCGGAAGGAGCGATAACTGCGGCACGTACTTTGTTCGAAAGCATATGTAAACTAATTTTAGAGGATAGGAAAATTGCGTACGATAATGATGATTTGCCCAGGCTTTATCGAAAAGTAACTGATGTTCTGGATTTGGCCACCGATAAACAAACCAATGATATTTTTCGCAGGATTTTTGGTAGCGCTCAGACAATTGTTTCGTGCCTTGCTGAGATGCGAAATGTACTTGGTGATGCACACGGGAAGAGTCAGAGTTTTGCCACACCCGAAAAGCATCAAGCGGCTTTGGCTGTAAACCTTGCTGGTACTTTAGCAGTCTTTTTGGTTGAAACGTGGCGGTCTCAGTCCAAAGGTTCAAACCAATGAGTACGAAAAGTGATTTCTTGTATGTCCCCTTTTCCTTCAGTTGCTGACAAACTGTCGACAACTCAAGCCCGTCTTCCATTTTAATTCTTAACCATTAACAATTTACACTTGACAATTAACAATTATCCCTTTTCCGCTTCCTCTCTTCCCGTCTGCGAACAGTCCGTGTCAGTCCGTGTCAGTCGCCCATCCGTGGCTAAAAAAAAGGGCCGTCAAAAAATATCCTTCCGGTTGAAATTTTCCCATGATTATGGTATTTTAAATAAATGAAAAAGAGAACTTTTATAATACTGACAGCAGTATTTGCTGTCCTGTGCAGCGGCTGCGAGATATTCGCCGCCTCCCCTTATGAAAAGAAAATCCGGGCCCTCACCGACCAATTCACCCCCGAACTGATTAACATCCGGCGGGACCTCCACTGCCACCCGGAACTGGGGCTTCAAGAAAAACGTACCTCGGCCCTGGTGGCCGAATACTTCCGCAAGCTTGGCCTGGAAGTACGGACAGGGTACTCGGTAACCGGGGTGGTGGGGATTCTAAAAGGCGGACGTCCGGGTCCTATTGTCGCCATGCGAGGCGATATGGACGCCCTGCCCATTACCGAAGAAACCGGGCTCCCCTTTGCCTCAAAGGTCAAAGTCGCGGTGGAAGGCCGCGAAGTGGGCCTAATGCACGCCTGCGGTCATGATATCCATACCACTGTTCTCCTGGGTGTTGCGGCAGTCCTGGCCGGCATTCGCGAGGAACTCCCGGGTACGATCCTTTTCATTGCCCAACCCGGGGAGGAATGCTGCGGCGGAGCTTTGAGAATGATCCAGGAAGGCGCCTTCCTGGACTATAAACCCCAGGCTTTTTGGGCCTTTCATGTGGACGATACGCTTAAGGCCGGTTTTATCGGTTTTACCCAGGGCTTTGCCTGCGCCAATGTGGATGGGTTCACTTTGTTGATCAAGTCCAAAGGTTGTCACGGCGCCGGTTCCTACCTGTGTGTTGATCCCATCGTGGTTGGGGCCCAGGTGGTAACCGCCCTCCAGGTCATGGTGGCCCGGGAGATCGACGTCCGCAACCACACCGTGGTCACTGTGGGTTATTTCCACTCCGGCTCAGCCCCCAATATCATCCCCGAATCCGCGGAACTCTGGGCCACGGTCCGGAACTATGGTGAGAATCAGCGGCAGGTTCTTAAAGATAAGATTACCCGCCTGATCACGAATACCTGTGAGGCAGCCGGCGCTTCCTTCGACCTTAACTACGAATTCGGCTCACCGTCGATGTACACGGACCCGGGATTACTTAAAGAGGCCCTGGCAACCTCGGAACGTGTCCTGGGCAGCAAGTCCGCCCTGGTGGAGGAAAGACCGGAAATGGGAGGGGAGGATTTCAGTTTCTTTGGAAAGATTGCACCCGCGGTTATGTTGAATTTGGGAGTCATACCGAAGGATATGGATAAGACCGCGGTTCATTCCCCTATGTTCGCGGCCGACGAGGACAGCATTGCCATCGGCGTCAACCTCATGGCCAATATCATCACGGATTATCTCTACAAGCACGAAAAAAAATAATTGACAGATTCTTTTTCTTCTCCTTTCACCCGGAGGCAGATGATCGACCTGCTGAAGTTTTGGACTGCACTGCCGGAGCTTTTGGTTGCACCTCAAAGCGATCCAACGGTTAAATCGGATATCTCTTTGAAATGCTCATCTTTTGTAAGCAATGTTAATTCATTATATTTAGCAATAGCGGCAATCCAGATATCATTTTCCGGGATAGGTCTTCCCTTTTGCTTGAGACTGTTCTTTATTTCACCATATACTTTCGCAGTCTCCGCATTATCATCCAATACATTTGCAGTATCTAATAAGTTGGAAATAATCTCCAGGTTTTTTTCAACTTTTTGAGATTTAAATGCTCCAAAATAAAGTTCTCCAATAACGGTAACAGGAATATATACCTCTTCCAGGGTTTCGATTTTCTCCACGATGGCTTTATTATTCCCTAATAGGCCGATAACAATATTTGTGTCTAATAAATATCTACCATTCATTGTCTATCTGCCCACAGCCTACATTTATGATTTTCGTGAGTTCCTCTGCCTCTTTATGAGTGATTAAGCCGGCAAGCTTTGTTAGTTTTTCTCCATCCCTCCGCCGGGGAGGCATAGAATGTGCTAGATAAATGACAAAATCAAGCACTTTTTTTTGTAGATGCACCGACAGAATATCCAGTTCATTGTCAATCCGTCCTTTTATCGACACTTGTTGCATTTTAATCTCCTTCTAAATCCAAGACCATAATACCACATTTTTTCCCAAAAAACAACCATCAATATCCGCCAGATTCGGCAGCAGGAATTCTCATAATGCTGTTGTTGATTTGCCATTTCATTCATCACTCATCATTCATCATTTTATTCAAATTTTGCTTCATATTGGCGCAGGAGTTTCTTGTTTTCTTCTGACAAATCGCTGCCCGGGTGCAGGTTTTTAAAGGAACACCCCTGGATCAACAGGCCGGGGATATTTATATGAATTGGGGATAGTCGAATTTTTCCACCTTCAGGGAACCTTGTTCCCGCCGTCTCTTCCCGCGGATAGTCAAAGGACAGTCACGTCCGTTCGATGGAAGGGTTAGGCGTCATGCGAGCCAACCACGGAAGACCATACGTTTCGAGCGTTGCCAGGGCGGTGGATAGTTCGGTTGCCGTGTGTGTGAGCTTTGCAGAGAAGTGCCACCATATATCCTTTGGGCCAAAAAGCATGCCTAAGACCGGTATCCGTTCGAGCGCATGTAGACGTCGCGGAAGAAGCATTCCTAACCGCTCTCGACGTTGCCAGGGGCAGTGAAACTCCATTGCTTCCTGCGGCGTTATACCCGGCTCGTCGCCGTCCACAAAAACGCCGAGGTTGATGGTGAATCTTCCCTCGTGAGAGCGTTGCCCCAACTGAAAGTTGACGATATGCATGGTGGTTCCATCGGACCCGGGACGGCGAAACGTACGCCTACCGTCGAAGACGAATCCATGATTATGCAACGGCTCAACCATAAGAGCACGCAACGCACGATCGAATGATTTTGACGCTTCTGACATTTGACGCCTTACGATAATCACGCAGTCGGTATAAATCAGTAAACACAGGCCGTTTCTTTCCGTATAAGAAATTTCAGTTCAACCTTCTCTTTCTAATCATAGCCGGATTCACCGGAAGAATATATCTAACACATCTTTAAAAAGAAAGTCAATCCTTTTTGAACAATTTTTTAAAAAAGTATTTCTACCTGGTTAGTTAAGGGCCAAGCGGCCGGTGCGTGGCAATGTGTGAAAGCCAACAGTTAATGCAAACGATCAGAAAATAGCCACCAAGACACGAAGGTATTTTCGTCCGTGGCTTTATTTTTTCGGGGAAAAAAATGAGACAGGTAGTCGAAAATGTTTTTCACAATAGGGTGCAATTGATATCGTATTCTGGTATAATACTCTATTAAGGTTCTGCAAGGAGTAAACATGCGTGTACTTTCTCCACCACATCCCAAAGACCGTTTTGATGTATATCGTTTTTTTAACGGTCAATCCCAGGAAGCCAAAGAAGGTTTGGATAGACGCCAAACCCGTGTTCCACTGGTTAAAACATTCCTGTTGGAACATGTCGCTTCACGCGGGAATGGTCATCCCAAATCCCCAGGGCAAATATTCAAGGAACTTGGGGCGGACATAAAGATGCTGGATGAGAGTTTCATGGCGCTGTCCTTTAACGTTTACGATGATGAAAAAAAACAAACGTCCAATGAAGTCACCGGATTCTTAGAACAATATGATGAACGGTTTTTTGCCTATTATACCTGTGAAGAATCCATCATTGCTAAAAAACGTACAGCAAAATGGATATTATCTCCTGATTTGGACCACGCTTGGTTCAGCAGCCCCTTACTGCATTCTCTCTGGAATCAAGACGTTTCAAAACGGGGCGATGATCGCTTCTGTAAGTTGGTGTTCAAACACGAAAGCATATTCGATATGCCCCAGGATTTTTCCATGCAGGATGAGACGACCGATGAGGCCATCGACGAAACTGTAGAAGAGGAAGAAGTCAATTTTGATGAACACCTCGAATTGGAGCGGCGAAAGGCCCGCTTCGAAATGGGGGACCGGATCGGCAGTATAAAATGTTCTTTAGACCGTCTCATGGAAAACTATTCTCCTTTGCATGTCCTCAATGCAATTCGTTTTCCATCACGAATAGGACGAGGGGGCCATGAATTATATCAAACCGGGCAAATAACCAATCGCACCGATAGTTTTGAAGACCACCGCAATACTGTCCGGTATCTCTATGGTATTTACAAATCCATCCTGGAGTATACCGAGAAATTCGCCTGGCAGGAAATCGATGCCGGTAAAAAAATAAATTTTAGCATCAAAGGCGTTCCTCTCATTGTGAAATTTGTTGAGCCACTTTCAGATCAAACTTTCAATCGATGGATACAGATGGCATTTCAGAAACGGAACCGGTTCAAGTTATGGGGAGATCCCATTCGCTTAGGTCCAGCAAAAGTTCATGTCTATGGCGCCGATAGGCATCTCTGGCAACCCATCAATTTAGAATTAACTTCGAAAGGCATAGTGGCCATATTACCCCAGGGAACCTGCGGAAACACGTTTCATCGTTTAATCGCCAATATCCAGCATTATGTTTGTCCAAAAATCGATGCCTGGATCGGTTCGGAAACCTTTGAAAATATTGTCGGTAAATGGTCATTGCGCATGAAATACGCAGGCAAACCCGGAGAAGATCAGCTTACGCTATTTAGTAATATTAAAGATAACGAGGAATCAAAATGACAGAAAAAATTAAACAAACACTCAAAGACTCACCCTTAATGCGCTGGTTTATCATGATTTTGGTCAGTGGTTTAACCTTCAGCACCTACTGGTTCCAGGATTTCTTTTCAGGGCTAAAACCCCTGATGGAAAGCCAGATGGGCATCAGTTCCACCGATTACGGAACGTTAATCGGTTTAACCACCATTGCCAATGTTTTCGGAATGATCATCGTCGGAGGAATTATCCTCGATAAATGGGGCATCCGGATAACAGGGGTCGTTTTCGGGGCAATCGCCACTATCGGCTCGGCGCTCACTGCCCTCGGCGCCGCCGGCGTCCTGGCAAGTACTCCCTCCGGCAAATTAACGGTTATGATTATCGGACGTATCCTATTCGGCACGGGACTGGAAGTCACATGCGTGGTGGTACTGCGGGCGCTGGTGAAATGGTTTAAAGGCTATGAGATGGCCCTTGCCATGGCCATCAGCATGGGCTTCGGACGTCTGGGTTCAGCTTTGGGCACCGCATTGTCGCCGGATATCGCCAACGGCAATGTGCCTACCGCCGTATACTTCGCCGCCTCCCTTATCGGCGTCAGCCTGATCATGTATCTTGTCTACCTGATGTTCGATGTAAAAATCGATAAACAACTGGAGGCCGAAACCGGGAGCTCCGAAGATGAACAATTCAAATTCTCCGACCTGGTCAAATTGGTTACGGATAAAACCTTTATTCTTATCGCGTTACTCTGCGTCGCTTTCTATTCGGCGGTATTCCCCTTCATGCAGTACGCCCCGGACCTGTTGGTCAATAAATTCGGATTCTCGTACAACCTCCCCGCCTCCACTCCCCAGATATCCCTATTCGGAAGCGCCGCATTGGGAAATGCCATGATCTTTATCGGGTTGTTTATATTCGGGGTTGCATTTCCATTGGTTCCCACCAATATAAAAAACAAAACCGGCAAGATCATCTCCATCCTGGGCCTATTTATTCTCTTTTTGGGTTTCCTTTATATATTCAAAGATACCCTGGCAGTATGGGTTACCAACGGTCCGAAAGTGGCCAGCTTAATCCCCATGGCCACCATTTTCTTTACCCCCATTTTCGGCAGCATCATGGACAAAAAAGGTAAAGCCGCTTCGTTAATGATACTGGGTGCATTGCTCTTGATCTTTGCCCACATTTCCCTTTCCCTATTCCAGAGCGTCGGTCTGGGGTATCTGGGGCTTATATGCCTCGGCGTTGCTTTTTCCCTGGTGCCTGCCGCCATGTGGCCTTCGGTGGCGAAAATTGTTCCCAAACACCGGTTGGGTACGGCTTACGCCGCCATGTTTACCGTGCAAAATTGGGGACTGCTGGCATTCTTCTGGGGCATCGGGAAAGTCCTGGATATGACAAATTCCACCGTGGTAAGCAAATTACAGGAAATTAGAAGCGGGCTGGAAACCCAGGGACTGTCGAATGAAGTAATCAGCCAGAAAATGCAGGAAATGCGGGTTCTAGGTGAAATCCCACAGTACAATTATACTATCCCGATATTTATGCTGGTGGTTTTAGGCATTATCTCCATCTTCCTTGCCTTCATGCTTAAGAAATCCGATGCAAAACAGGGTTACGGTTTAGAACTCGCCACCAACGCGGAATCAAAATAGCCTTCGGCGACCAGGTACCTTTTCGAGAAAAGGTTCCTGGACTTCCAAAAGCTTTTGATTATTAAATTATTTCCCCGGTAATGGAAATAGTATAATCTTTGATGGGAATGATTTTCTTCGCCTGTTCCAGGGCCTTTTGAACAAGATAGAGAGTACCGGAGCAGCAGGGGACTTCCATTTGAACGACGGATATGGATTTGATGTTGTTGTTTAGAAATATGGCGGTGAGTTTCTCAATGTACTGATCGATGGTTTGGTCCAGTTTGGGGCAGAAAATAACCATGACTTTGTCCTTTAGAAACCGCTGGTGAAAGTTTGCATAGGCAAAAGGCACGCAATCCGCGACCACCAGCAGGTCGGCGTCCTGTAAATAGGGCGCCCCGGGATTGATAAGCTGAAGCTGCACCGGCCACTGCCGGAGCTGGGATTCTACGGACACGCCCATTGCCCCGGGCGGCTGTCCCTGCTGCGGTTTCTTATTGCGCATATCGCGCATGGCCGCCCCGGGGCAACCGCCGGGAACCCCGGCATGAGGGGTAGCGGCGGCGGCGGGAGCCAAATCCGGGACATCGATTCCCTGTTCCTTCAAAAAATCCACGGCTGTTTTCAAGTGCACCGATTCATTGTGCTCCTTTAAATGAGTTAGGTGGGCCCGGATGGTATTGGGGCCTTGTTTTATGATATTGGCCATTACTTTTCTTTCATCGTAAGGTTCCGCTTCCCGTTCTTCGATAATAATGGCGCCCTGGGGGCAGGTCCCGATGCATGCGCCCAGGCCGTCGCAGAATAGATCGCTGATGAGCCTGGCTTTATCATCGATGATCCGGAGTGCGCCTTCCGGGCACCCCGGCACACACTGTCCGCAGCCATTACACTTATTTTCATCGATTCGAATGATCTGTCTCTTCATAATTTTTCTCCTTTGTATCTGCAAATTTTGAACCCTATCGTACCAAAAAGAGAAAAAAATTACAAGTATTGTTTTTTTGGCGGTTTTCGTATATAGTACTAAGCTAGATACTATCCGAAAAGGTATTGCGCAGGGCGCAAATTGGTAGGGAACAGGCAGTGCCTGTTCCTTTAAATGCTCCAAATGCCCCGTTGGAACAGGCAGTGCCTGTTCCCTACAATTTTAAATATCAAAGCATCCATCACTTTTAGGATTGGGTCAAGCCAGGAAGAACAATAAAGGAAATAAGGCGAAAAATGAAACGTTTTTTTATAACGGCTAAAGAGGACATCACGCTGCTGGAACTGCTTTCCATGCACCTGCCTGCCCAATACGACGCCGAAGTGGTGATTGCTTCCGGCGGCGCATGGAAAGATAAAAAAAGAGTTCTTAGCCCAGGATTTATTATTCGGGCCGAAGAGACGATTAAAGTACACGTCGGCGACATCCAGGGAAAAGCCTATACCCTTAATAAAGAACAGGTCATTTTTGAGAACGAGGACCTGCTGGTAGTATATAAACCCCCTGATTTAAATGTTCATGCCGTGCCCACTTCCATCCATTACCACCTCTCCTATGGGGTGGACGGGTATTTGCGGGATCAGGGCGCCCCATTCGAATCCACGCCCATTACCCGCCTGGACCGCCCAGTGGAAGGACTGGTGATTTTTGCCAAAAACAAACCCGCGGAACGCCGGTTGTTTGAACTGGGGAAAAAACGGAAGATTAAAAAATGGTACCTGGCGGCCCTGGAGAAACGCGAAAACAACGATGCCCCGAAATGCCTGAGAATCCGGGACATCATTTCCAGCGATGGGTTCCGCACCCTGTTGGATGAAAATGGCAAAGCCGCGGATTCATTATTTATCAAAACAGCAACCCTGGAAGGGGCGGATATTTATTCGGTTTTTATATTTACGGGCCGGCGGCACCAGATACGTTTTCATGCCGCCCATTATCTTGCACCCATTATCGGGGATACCTTGTATGGGTCATCGGTCTCTTTACCGCCGGAGGAGATTGCCCTGGTGTGCCGGGGCTACAATATCCCTTACCGGAAACAAATCCTGCGCATCCGTTTGCCGCAAAAGTACCTGGACCGTTTTTTTGAAGTTGCAAGTAAATTTACAATGCGATAAAATAGAGTATGCTTAAAAAAATCGAATCACCGACTATCATTAAAGCCGCCGGTAATAAACCGAAAATCATCGAAGAATTCATCGGCCGCGTCAATTCCAACACTGCCGCGGTCAGCATCGCACGAATGAAAAGCCCCACCGGTTGGGTGGAACCGGGTCAAACCCCGGAATTCGACGAGTATACGGTTGTCTTAAACGGCATGCTCAGGGTAAAAACAAAAGACGCCGCGTTCGATGTCCACGCCGGCGAAGCCATTATCACCCCAAAAGGCGAATGGATTCAATACAGCAGCCCCGGCCCTGAAGGCGCCGAATACATCGCCGTATGCCTCCCGGCCTTCTCCCCGGATACCGTACACAGGGATGTAATAGCGAATGATGAATGATAAATGATGAATGATGAATAAATCAAAAGGAAAAAATCCATGGATATTGTCTTTTTATTGATACTAGCCCTGTTTCCCGGGATTGTGCTGCTCTATATCATCCTTTTTATGGATAGAAACGAGAAAGAACCCCTGGGATTGGTTCTGACAACGATGCTGCTGGGGGCCTTAAGCGTGATTCCCGTCGCCATCCTGGAAAAAGCCCTCGGCGCCTTACCCATCTACGGCGGCGGCAACATTTCAAAGGCCATCATGATATCCTTTGTCCAGGTGGCCTGGGTCGAAGAACTGGCCAAATTAACAGCGGTGTTTATTGTCGCCTGGAGAAACAAAAACTTCAACGAAGAAAACGACGGCATCGTTTACATGGGCGCCAGCGCCCTGGGTTTTGCCATGCTGGAAAATGTGTTCTATGTTTTATCTTCCGGGCTAACCGTCGGCATTATGCGGTCCATTACCGCAATGCCATTGCATTGCTTTACGGGTGTATTGATGGGATATTACGTGGGCCGGGCGAAATTCGCCGCCACCGGAAATGAAAGGAAAAGAAATCTATTAAAAGGCTTTTTCCTGGCTTATTTCCTCCACGGTCTCTACGACGCCTTGATATTTACCCAGACCCCCGCGGCCCTGCTCATTCTACCCCTGGTCGTCGGCGCGGCGGTGTTCGGCGTCAAACTCATGAAAAAAGGCCGCGTCCTTTCCATTGCCCGCGCCGCTGAAACGACGGCCCCGGCCCCGGCGCCGGTTGAAGATACTTCCGCCCAACAAGAGCTGCTGTTTCGCTGCAATCCAAAAAAACAATTATGGAAACTGATCCTGTCCCGCACCCTTTTAATTATCAGCGGTTTATTCTGGGCGCTGCTGCTCCTGGGAATCGCCGGGGATACGCAAAAATTCAAATCCGAAGTAATGAAAGTCATCCTGGGCGGTATACTCCTGAGTTTTATCCCCATTGCCACCGGGTTGATATTGGAAATTTCATACCATCGGAAAAAGAAACTTTTCAAAAAACTGACCGCTTCCCAACAAACCATGGTATTGGCGTTTCCCCCCGGCGAAACATTTCAAAAATGAAAATAAATATATATTGACTTTTCCACATTTTTAAACTATCATTGGGAACGGAGGCAAAATTGGCGACGACAAACACCAACCATGTAACAAAAGCGGAGATGGAGAAGTATCTTTCAAAAATACTGGAAATCCGCTTGCGACAGGCTATCGAAGAGTATGCCGCAAGAAATGAAATGCACTTGAAAGAACTTTCGCTACTTGAGCGGATCGTGAGAGTAGAAGAAGAACTGAAAGCCCTGCGGCAAATGTCGGAAATAAAATTCGAGGCCAGTGAAAAACGGTTCGAAGCGCTGCAGAGAGAAATGAAAGCCGGGTTCGAAGCCAGTGAAAAACGGTTCGAATCATTGCAGCGAGAAATGAATGCCCGGTTCGAAGCGGTGGACAAGCGGTTCGAAGCGGTTGACAAGCGGTTCGAAGCGGTTGACAAGCGGTTCGAATCATTACAGGGAGAAATGAATGCCCGGTTCGAAGCGGTTGACAGTCGATTCGAATCATTGCAGCGAGAAATGAATGCCCGGTTCGAAGCCATGGACAAACGATTTTCCGTCATCCAGTGGATGATCGGGATACTGGTAGGTATTCCCGCCATTGCCATCACCTTAATCCAGGTAATCGGGGCTTTAAAATAGAAAGCTTTAGAACTTTTAAATCCTCCATATAACCATAAGTATTGCTTACGACGCTTTTTTACCTTATTTTCTTCGCGTCCCTTCGCGGCTAAAAAAAAAAGTAGATTGAAAAAAATATCAAAATATGTCATTATACATTCTCAATTCTATTTAGGAGGATTTTTATGGACGAAGAAAAGACAACCATTTTTGAGCAAGAAAAAAAAGAAGCACCTGTAGAAACAACAAAAAAAACACCGTGGGGCATTATCATCGCTGTTATCGTCATAATAGCGGCGCTGCTGGTGCTGGGATACCTGCTGTTCCTTAAACCCAAACCCCTGGACGAAGCCGCGGCTAAAATCCAGGAAATGCAAGAACTGACCCAAAAAATCCAGGGACTGGAAACCGATATGAAAAAGAAACAGGATGATATGTTTTCCCTGATGAATCAGTACAAACAAAAAACCGGCCAACCGTTCCTGGGCGTTAACCCTTTAAACCTTAACGATGAAGAAAAGAAACTCCTTGAACAAAAAATCAAAGAGGAAAAAGATGTATCTATCAAATCCCTACTGGAAGAGATCAATGATAAAAACAAAGAAATGCGGGACCTGCAGGAGAAAATAAAAGAAATCGAAGCCCTGCTGCCTGTACCGCATATTGTCAAAAGTGGAGAAAACCACTTCCAGATCGCCATGGATTTCCTGGTAAAAGAAAAGAATGTGGATAAGAAACAGGCCGCGGATTTGGTCGAACGAACCGCACTCTATGATATGCTGGTGCCGGGTTTTAAGGTATATAATTTCTATACCGGCGATGAGTACGGGACCTCCGTAACCCAGGGCACGGCCCCGGTATCTCCCAATACCATCATTCGCCAGGCCAAAAAGAAACTGGTGGACGCCCGCGACGAAGCCATATCCCAGCGGGACAAATTATCGGAAGATATCAAAACCCTTGAAGAGAGACGCGCTGAACTAATCCAACAACTGGATATGCTGGCCAATGAAAAAACAAACCTGATTAATAAAGTCAGCGAACTGAATGAACAGGTCAATTCTCTCTTCTACCTGGTGGATACCGAAAGCAGCTTGAAGAAAAAGGGCATCCTCAAAGGCGGTTTCTTAAGGTCCACCAAGTTGCGCGATGTGTCGCCGGAACACTTTGTCACCTCCATGGACCTACGTTCCAACGCCGAGCTCACCATCTCAGCCGCTGACCTGGGTATCGGTAAAATCAAGAGCGTCACGCTCTTTCCCAAGTTCTATAAAGCCGGCGCCGACTACAAAGTGGAGATATCCACAGATAAACAGACCGCCATCTTAACCTTCCTGGACACCGGTAAGTTTAAAAATGAGCGGTTGGTTATCTCTATCGAATAGGAAATAACACATAAAAAGTAATAATTAATAATTGACAATTGACAATTGTCAATTGTCAATTGTCAATTGTTAATTGTTAAGTATTAATGAGAAATGCCACACGGGATCATTGAGAAAATAACCAACGGCGGTTGGGGCCTGGTACGCAGCGATGAAGGTGTGGTGTTTTTAAATTATGTTCTCCCCGGGGAAAAAGTCGCCTACCGGGTTAAAGACCGCGCCAGGGGCATCCTCTGGGGAGAACTTTTAGATGTATTAACCCCTTCGGAACATCGTATCCAGCCGCCGTGCCCCTATTTCGGCCAATGCGGCGGCTGCGTGTTCCAACACATCCATTACCCCTTCCAGGAACAAATCAAACGACAAATCCTCCTGGACGACCTCAAACGCATCGGCCATTATGAACCTGGGTCCGCCCCCCCGGACATTATCAAATCCCCTCCCTATCACAACCGCATCCGCGCCCGCATGAAAGCACAAAAAAAAGAAAACCCGGCGGAACCGGAAGACGGTCGCATCGGGTTCATCCGCAAAGGCACGAACACGGTGATCCCCATTAACCGCTGCTTGCTCTTTCCCGACCCGGTTAACCGGTTCCTGGAAAAATGGAACACCCTGGAAAAACCCCCTTTTTTCTTTCAAATGGATATCTTTATGAACCGGGATAATCAAAAAGTCTATATCCATCTTTCCCATCCCCCCTACCCCGGCCATGAGGCGGAAGCGGAAGAAGAAGCCGCGTTGAAACGATTCCCCGAAATTACCTTTTCCTGGTCCGGCAATGATGACGTTGGCGTATCCGCATTAAACATCAAGGGGTGGACCTATTTTGTTTCCCCCACCGCCTTTTTCCAGGTGAATCCGTTCCAATGGGAGAACATGTTGGACGCCGTGGAGTCGCACCTGGAGCCTTGCGACACCATCATCGATCTTTATTCCGGTGTAGGATTTTTTATTCCACTTTTAAAAAAGTACGCGAAAAAGGTCATTGGGGTTGAAAGTTATGGGTACGCGTCGGACCTTGCGCGGCGCGCCTTTGCCGGCAGCGGCGCGGAGTTTTTACGAATCCCGGTAGAGAAGTTTAATTTTCCGCGGGCGGATATCGTGGTGGTGGACCCGCCCCGTTCCGGTCTTTCGAAATATGTGCTGAATAGTATTTTAAAAAAAAGGTTCCCGAAGATAATTTACATATCGTGTTCTTCCGCTACTTTCAGCCGGGATTTAAAGGCGCTGGGGGAGAATGGCTATCGATTGGAGGCATTGAAGGCTTTCGACCTCTTCCCACAGACCCCGCACCTGGAAACCATAGGTTTATTTAAAATTGGAGGATAAACCATGAATCATACGATCATTTCGATAAAAGAACCCATTAATGAACCCGGCTACACCTACGCCCCGGGCAGCCCGGAACGCGCCCTGCTAAAACAGGAATTGGAGCGTATGTCCGGGGAAACTTTCGAGATTCCCGTTATCATCGGCGGCAAGGAGTATTTCACCGGGAACCTGGGGAAACTCATCATGCCCCATGATCATCGCCATGTTATGGGTACTTATCATAAGGCCACGCCCCAACTCATCGCGTTGGCCATCGATGCAGCCTTAAACGCGCAAAAAGAGTGGGAGGGTATACCCTGGATGGAACGCGCCGCCCTTAATTTCCGCGCCGCGGAGCTCATCGGCCGGAAGTATAGGTACATTCTTAACGCCGCCGCCATGCTCAACCAGTCCAAAAGCGCGCACCAGGCAGAAATCGACGCCTCCTGCGAAACCGCGGACTATATGCGATTCAATGCATACTATATGAGTATCATTTATAGAGAACAACCACACTCTACGAAGGATACCATCAACCGGTTGTGTTACCGGCCCCTGGAGGGCTTCGTTTTTGCCGTTTCCCCATTCAATTTCACTTCCATTGCCGCGAACCTTACCACGGCCCCCGTGCTGATGGGCAATGTGGCTGTATGGAAACCGTCTTCCACTGCCGTACTTTCTGCTTATTACCTGATGCGATTGTTTAAAGAAGCCGGCTACCCGGACGGGGTGATCAATTTCGTTCCCGGTTCAGGCGCCAGTGTGGGCGATGTCGTGTTGGCCAGTTCCCATATGGCGGGAATTCATTTTACAGGTTCTACCGCTGTTTTTCACGGCGTCTGGAAGAAAATCGGGGAAAACATTTCCCGTTACCGTACCTATCCCCGCATTGTGGGCGAGACGGGCGGGAAGAATTTTATTATGGTTCATGCTTCCGCCGATCTTTGCGAAGCAGCCGCCGCAATCGTCAGGGGTGGTTTCGAATACCAGGGCCAAAAATGTTCGGCGGCTTCCAGGGTATATATACCTTCCTCGTTATGGCCGGCATTGAAAAAAATCCTGGAAGAGATGATTGCCGGTATTAAAATAGGAGACCCACGGGATTTTAGCAACTTTATGAATGCCGTCATCGATGAACCCGCTTTCGATAAAATTATGGGGTATATTAAGAAGGCTAAGAAATCCACCCACGCAGAGGTTATTTTCGGTGGAAATGGGGACAAGACGGCGGGTTATTTTATCGAGCCTACGATGATATTGACGAAGGACCCCCATTTCGTTGCCATGGAAGAAGAGATTTTCGGACCGGTGGTGGCCTGTTATTTATACGATGAAAAAGATTATGAGAAAACCCTTTATCTTTGTGATGAAACGTCGCCGTATGGATTAACCGGTTCGATTTTTGCCCGGGACCGGCAGGCGATATTGAAGGCGTCGGATATATTGAGGCATGCGGCAGGAAATTTTTATGTAAATGATAAGCCCACGGGGGCGGTGGTAGGGGAACAGCCCTTTGGGGGCGGCCGTGCGTCCGGGACAAACGATAAAGCCGGTTCTCATATCAACCTGCACCGGTGGGTCGGTCCGCGGGCGATTAAGGAGAACCTATATCCGCCAACGGATTTTAAATACCCATTTATGCAAGAGGGCTAAGGTTATAACAAAAATTGTAGGGAGACTCAGGAACAAATGCCGTTATTCGCGACAAAACCCTATCGGGGAAAAAGATTTCCTGGGCGTGGGGGCGTGGGAACGTGGGGGCATTTTTTTATGTTGCATTTATTACATTTTTTTTATACAATAAACATTCCATGATAAAAATGAAGACGTTTTTCTCTGAGATCGCCAGGTTATTCGGCAAAGAAACGCCGAAAGCAGCCGTTGTAACAAAGGCAGAACCGGTTCCGCCGGTTCCGCCTGCCGCACCTGAAGCCGTAGAAAGCCCAACCCCGGGGCCTCAACTTCCACCCCCAGCCCCCTCCCCAACCCCGCCGGCGGTTAACAGGAAGAAAAAGCAGGGAAAGGCCAAATTAGACAAAAAGGGAATTCCTATCATTACCGACAGCGATGACCTGGGGGAATTATTCCAGGTAGAGGAGGCACAAAAGAAAAAATCGCAAGAGGATTTTGCCCGGCTTTTTGAGAAATCCCAGGTGGATATTTACCAGCGCGTCATGCTGCTGGAAAAAAAGAAAGACCCGGTAGGGACGAAGTCCCTACCCCCGTCTGAGCGGGTAAAGGGTTATCCCGCGCCGCAGGAGGAGCTTGATTTGCATGGTTTCAGTGCGGCAAAGGCGGAAAGTGCGACGGAGTTTTTTATACGGAATACGCGTCGTTTGAAGATACGTACAGTGCGGATAATCGTGGGCAAAGGAATGCATTCCAATGGGAAAGCGGTGCTTCCGGATGTAGTAGAAGCTAAAATTATCGAACTAAAGCATAGAGATTGGGTTCTCAATTATAAATGGGAGAAAAAAGACAAACGCAAAAGCGGTTCTATGATTGTTTACCTGACTCCGGCTTTGATATAAAAATCTTTCCTATCGAGCATCGAGCCTGCCTGGGACAGGTGTTTTCTTATCGGTTAAATCGACGTATTAAATGCCTTATTGGAGCAGTAGGGAACTGGCAGTGCCCGATATGGAAGTAGCCGCGAAGAACGCGAAGGACCGCGAAGAAAAAAACCTTGGTACCTTTGTGCGTCGTCTCTTGGTGGCAAAAATTTTCATAATCTTCGGGTGTGGTGGAACAGGCTTTAAATAGAAGTTTTAGCAGGAATATCCACGATTGGAAATTTTTAAGTTGCAAAGGTATTGAAAAATTAAGACGACTGTGATATAAACCAGGATGAGGTGAATATGAGTGTAGCAGCCGTAGAACCTGATAGAATTTCTTTTTATGCCCGGAAAATCTTAAGAAAGATTGAAACCAACTTTAAAATTATCCCTATAAATTCATTAAGAAATAGGCAATATTCTTTGAAATCCCCGATATACATTACGATCGAATACGATAACGGCCATGTTATCGCTAGCTTTGACGACATCGAAGCCTTTGCCTATTCGGATAATGAATTCGAAGCCGTGGATATGCTTTGCGAGGAAATCATTATCCTATACCGGGACCTAGTTGAAGATCAAGAAAGCCTGGGGCCTCTTCCCAGGAAATGGTTATCGATATTACATAATTTCATCCAATGCAATTGAAAAAACAGGATATCCACAAAATATTTCAAAAATTAAAATTGGAAGTTCGTTCCACAGATCATATCTTTGGATGGCTGGTAGTCGATGGGAAAAAAATCCTGCGGGTTCATTATTCCTTTGGAAAAGGCAATATCCCGGCTAAAGTCACCGATAAAATTAGGGGGCAATTGAAATTAGACAGGCAAAACTTTATAAATCTTGTTAAATGCCCGCTTTCAAAGGAAGATTATATAAAAATCATCAAAGAAAAAGGGTACTGTTGAATAAAAAGTTCCGTTAAATATCTTGTTGGAAGAGTGGGAACAGGCAGTGCCTGTTCCCTACCAACCACCAACCACATTAATCAGATTCTCCCGAAAGAGGGGCGGAGGCCACTAAAGGTTTTTTTCTATTGTTTTCTTCGCGCCCCTACATTCTCTAATAAAATTCTCATTTGCATTCTTTTGCCGATCATCTCTAACGCCTCATAAGCCGCATCTTTAACTTTGTATCCGAATAATCCGGCATCATCTTTCAATGATTTTTTCAAATAGGGAATGACCGATTCATCTCCAATTTTTCCCAGGGCGGAAGTGGCGGCGTTTCGAACAAATTCATCTTTATTATTCTCCAAAATTCGGATGCGGGTAATGGGGACTGGAGAGAATGGCGGCATTCTTTTTGCGTAGGGCAGTTACTAATGCGTCCCCATTTGCGCCAAAAACTCAGATAAATGGGCGGTTTTAAGAGTCGGGATATCAAATAAATTTTTGACATCAGCATTGGTATCCAGCAGATATCTACCACTCATTTCTCAAGTCTCTCTGATATTTCAAGCCTTCGGGAAATTTTTTGAAAAGTCCCTTGAACTTTGTCAATTTCTCCAGGGGTACGCCTTGAGGTCCCGGTGTATCAAGTTTTTTAAGAATTGTAAGAAGTACTTTTGCTCTTTTTATATGGAGTTTATCATGCAAAGGGGTTATCTTCCCCCTTTCGTAAATGGCTTCAATAGTTTCATACATTCTAATATCTCCTGTTATTCATTTTAAAGGTATATATATTATGATTAATAGGAGCTTTTGTAAACAGGATTGGTTCACAATCGATTATTTTCCGGGAATGGCCGGTTTCCAGGGAGGGCCTCGTAGGGGACAGTAGGGAACAGGCAGTGCCCGATATGGAAGTAGCCGCGAAGAATGCGAAGGACCGCGAAGAAAAAGAAAAAAAACTGGCGGCTTAGTGCCTCTGTGGCAAAAATTTTTCTAATCTTTGGGTGTCTCATAGAAGAAATATTCCGGCATATTCTCATCAAGCAAATCCACAACCTTACTCCCATCGAAAAACTTCACCAACCTATCCAGGTTGAATCCTTTTAATGACCCTTTAATACTTTCTATGGATTGGGGAGTGATTTCCCCGGTGGTAATAACAAAACGCCTCCAGGGAAAGAATGTACCGGAAAAGCGACCATTTGTCAAGAAAATCGTTTTTACTGAATCCTTAATTATTTGAAATTATTTTCCATTTATGGTATAAATAGACTATGGATTACGTACGAAAAGATTTCTTTTGCCTGACGTTAAATCATGCTCTAAGGGTAGATAATGGACATTCCCAAACCTACCCCGATAGGGAGGTGCTGGAATGAACTCTTTGGTCTTTGAGCCTATGGCAAGAACTCTCAAGTTCGATGCCGATACAATGTGGATTGAACTGGCGGATGGACGCCAACTCGGCGTGCCGCTCGTATACTTCCCACGCCTTCTTCATGCTTCCGCTGCCGAACTAGTGAAATATACTATCAGCGGGGGCGGAACAGGATTACACTGGGATGATTTAGACGAGGATATCTCTGTTTCCGCCCTTCTTTTGGGAATTGGAGACCGTACCCGAACCAACCCGGCCACTAATAGAAAAGTATCCTGATCAAGCGGCAAAACTCTGGAAAGAACCTGCAGCCAGCCGCTGTTAACCTTCCTGTTCCCTACCCTCATCAGAATCTGCCTTCGGCGACCGGAAACCCTTTCTCGAAACCATCACGGATGGCCGGGTTTCCGGACTTCCCAAAGCTTTTATTTTATATTTTCTTCGCGTCCCTTCGCGCTCTTCGCGGCTACATCGGGTCTTCCGGGTGCTCACGGTTCCAGCGTTCTTTCATATCTTCAACCGTCTTTCCCAGCATATCGCGATTCACTATTTTGCCTTTAAATTTCCTGGGTAGATTGATATCGCTTCTCAAGCGGCTGTCTATCTTAAAATTGATTCCCACTTCCCCATTTCTATCGATGCGGGGCGCAAAAATTCCCACCCCTTTCAAGCGTACCGGCCGACCGGTCATGAGGAAAGACTTTAACGCATCCCTGAATTCCAGGGCCATATTATCCACCGCGCCTTCATTGAAACTGGTCCGGCCTGATATGAACGCGGCAACCTCCTCCATTTCTACTATTTGTCCCAACCTTACCTTCGGCGAATAATTGAAAACGGCTTTTATCTCTTTGGACATTTTCATTCCTCCTGCTAAAAAAAAATTCTTAGGCGTTCATTTTAGCAAATGAACGGTTGAAAATCAATATTTCTCAGTAATTTTTTTTATTTATACAGTATAATAAAAAATTTATACAGTATAATAAAAAATTTTCTCAGTAAAATATTTTTGTTTACGTCCGGTAAATATATTTACAGGCATTAAGATTTCATCTTAAGCGGCTGAAAATATATTTTTAGCCCATGTGATTTTCATCAGGTGCAAAAAAAAAAATTTTTTTTGTGGAATATTAAACAATTGGGTCTTTATTGTCGTATATATATCTTTTCAAGTTTCTTGCCAGTACTTGAAATGAAATTAAATAAAGAAACGGAGGTGAACATGGCAAACAAGATAAAGGCCATCTCAGCTTATCGGCCCAAGATAAAGCATGGCCTAAGCGTCGATGTAAAAGAGGCATCCGACCTTATAGCCGGTAGGTCCAGCTTGAATGAAGGCGGTGTACATGATTCCCTGTTGGAATACAGGAATGTGTGTATTCAATCCATGCGTACAGGACGTTCGGTGAAACTAATGGGATTGGGACTTTTGAGCCCCTCCATATCGTTGGATGGCTCGATCAAAGTCAGTTTTCGCGCGGACCGCGAACTGATCGGCGAATTGAACAAAAAAAATGCCGGTTTCAAAGGCCAAATCATCAACCGCGATATGATCGGCAAAACGGTTGACGACTTAGTTGCCCGTTGGAACACCGAACACCCGGATGACCCGGTGGTTTAAGTAATTAGTACTGAAAAGCATACGCTTTCGGCGAAACCGGGACAATGAAGCGGGGGGCGCAGTACCGGCCCCCTTGCTTCAGGGCTACGTCATTCTAAAAAAGCACGAAATCCGAAATCCGAAATTCGAAACAAATCCAAATGACCAAAAGCCAAATGACCAAAACGAAAACAGCCGCCTCCGGCGGCGAATTGCTTTTGTTTTGAATTTTGAATTTTTGAATTTTGAATTTGTTTCGAATTTCGTGCTTCGTGCTTCGGATTTATTATTTGAAGCGCATCTTCCTATGTTTTAAAAATTAATCCAAAAAGAGAATGACGTAGCCCTGCCCCTTGCTTCCCGGTACTTGCCTTTTTTTCCCCAATCCATTATAATGTTTCCTTACGCAGTAAAGGAGACTTAAATGGCGTTGAGCGATAAAAAGCGCGGCGAACAGACCAAAGCAATAAAAGCAAAATTAGAAATAAAAATCGATTTGCCCGTCCTTAAATCCGATTTTTTCAAATTAAAGGAAGCCCTGGAAGAAATCGCATCAACCAACCCGACCCTGGCCCAGGAATTAGCTGGATTGGCTAAAATCGAAGACGGCCTGGATGAGTTAACCCTGGAAGCAGAGAAAAAGGAACTGGCTAAACCTTTAAATAAATTAGGCCGCTTCTTAGAGAAAATAGGGGAAAATGATTCACGGCTGAATAAAGTTTTAGAAGGGACAAAAAAAGGCATGGATTTGGCCCGGAAGCTGGGCCGGACCTATAACAAATTTGCCCAATGGTTGGCGCTGCCGCAGGTTCCGGATATTTTCCCGGGCAAAGATATGATCCCCCAAACTGTCACTGGCGAAAAGCAGGAAATTATATCTCAACCGGGACAAATGCATCTCGAAACATTAAGTGATTCGCTAGAAAAAATAACGGCGATTATCCCTTCCGGGGTAGGAAGTTATGAAGAAATCAGGGAAAAGAACTGCTACTATGTGGATAAATCTGAGTATTTAAGAGACATTGAAAAAGCCGGGATGTATTTGTTCTTTATCCGGCCGCGACGGTTTGGCAAAACCCTGTTCATTTCCATGATGGAAACCTATTACGATGTGGATAAAAAAGGACAGTTCGAGTTCTATTTTAAGGGCTCCGCTATCTTTGAAAATCCGACGCCGGAAAGAAATTCCTATTTGATCTTAAAATTTGATTTTTCAGGAATCGAATCCTCTGTAGAACAAGTGGAAAAGTCCTTTCTAATTCATGTCAAAAACCGGGGCAGAATTTTTATATCTAAATATAAAAACCTTTTGAATATCGATGAAAAGGAGACCATTGCCGAAATAAAAAACCAGGAAAACCCATCGGATATCTTAAGCCTTCTTCTTACCCTTTGTGAGATAGCTGGCCGGAAGATTTATATCATCATCGACGAATACGACAATTTCGCCAACACTATTTTATCTACCGCCGGGGAAAAGGATTATGAAGCATTGACCCATGGAGAAGGATTTTTCAAAACATTCTTTGCCGCCATAAAAAAAGGAACCTCAGGTTCCGGCATACCCATCGGACGGCTTTTCATGACAGGCGTATCCCCCATTACCCTGGACGATGTCACCTCCGGCTTTAACATCGGCGAAAATATTTCCATCGATCGGGCCTTTAACGAGATGCTGGGGTTCCGGCAGCAAGAGGTAATCGATTTGATCGAATATTACAGGGAAGCCGGGATTATCCGGCACGAAACCGCTTATCTCTTCGATATAATGAATGATTGGTATAATCATTACCGCTTTTGCAAAGAGTCCGGCCCCACGGTTTTTAACCCTACCCTGGTTATGTATTTCCTGAAAGAATACCGGAAAAACTTCAAAATACCTGATGATTTGGTCGACCGGAATGTTAGAACGGATTATGAAAAACTAAGACACCTTATATTAATCGATAAAATGGGCGCGAAAAAGCCCAATGGGAATTTTTCAAAATTGCAAGCGGTTATCGAAAATGCCTTTGTTACTACAAAACTGCAAAAATCCTTCTCTCTAAAAAAGTTGACGCAGCCTGAAAATTTCTATACGTTATTGTTTTATTTCGGGTTATTAACCATCGACGGCGTCGACAAAAATGAACAATCGAGATTAACTATCCCCAACGAGACCGTCAAGAGATTATATTACGAATACATTAAAGATGTCTATACGGAAATGGAAATATTCACCCTGGACCTGGACGATTACTACCGAATGATGGAAGACATGGCCTACAAGGGGAAATGGAAACCGATGTTCGAATATATTTCGAAACGGATGGAAGCCGGATTGGGGCTGCGGGATTTGATCGACAGGGAAAAGATGGCGCAGGTCTTTTTGGTTGCCTACCTGGGGTTGAGTAATCTCTATTTTACTCATTCGGAAAAGGAATTGGGCAAAGGTTATGCGGATATTGTCCTGGAACCCTTTATGGCAAAATACGAGGGGATTAAATATTCGTATCTCATCGAGATCAAATATATGAAACCGTTTAAGAACAAGGAAAAGGAAAAAGAGAAACTGGAGAAATTGAAAGCCGATGCTGGAAAACAACTGGATAAATATAGCATGGATGAGAAATTCGCTAAAAGTATAGGGAAAACCGTTTTGATTAAATTGGTCCTGGTTTTTTCAGGACATCGACTGGTTTATATCGATGCGGTAGGAAAAGGATAATTATATCCAGGCCCGAATGCCGCTAAGGTCCCGGCGGGACACCCTAAATGCGAAGGGTCGCGAAGAAAAAGAGGGGAATACTTTTTTCCTTTTTTAGAAATTGTTTTTTAGGGCGAAAAATACTATAATATAAAGGATGCAGAAAATAAAAAATCAATACCTTATAGAACGATTGCCAGCCGATTATAGGAGAGACATCGAAAAAGCCATCCATATATTAACTGCTGAAGGATGTATTGAAATATATCTCTTCGGGTCACTGGCCAATGGAAAATCTTCCCCAAAATCCGATATCGACCTGGCCGTAAAAGGATTAAGGGATAGTGTTTTTTTTGAGGTTTTAGGAAAATTATTGGGTGCATTGGACCACCCGGTGGATTTGTTAAGTCTTGAAGATAAAAGCAGGTTCATAACCTTATTGAAAAAAAGGGGGGAATTGCAGCGTGTTGCCTGAAAGAATCAATGAAGATATCAAACTTTGATATCGAATCCAGGGGAATAAAAGAGTGAAAATAAAGGAACAATCATTTGCGGAGTAGACCACCGCGAAAAAATCCGGACTTGTTCCATGTACAACCATTTTGCTTTTATACAACTTTAGTTGTACGACTTTTTTTTTCAAAATACAACCGAATATACAACCTTTGATGTATTTACAAACCGTTTTCCCCTCCATACAATACTTGCAGCTAATGAAAAAAATAAAAAAAAAGGAGGATTTATGAAGCTAAGTAAGAGCTTTAAAACATTGTTTGTAGTAGTAACACTGCTCCTTGTCACCCCTGGGTTAATTGTCCTGGCGACAGATAATAGCAACCGGAAAACCCAATGGCCGGTGTTGAAGAAAGGGGCCAGTGTTATAACTGTGAGAGGCGTGCTGCGGAATATGCAAGATTCCAATAAGACCCCACTGAGTGAACGCAGTACCCCCCGGAAAATGCGGCCGGTCTTAAACTTTGAACGGGGCTTGCCCATTGTTCAACAAGAAACCCGACCGGATACCGCGGTTCAAACTTCATACCGCGGCGTAAGCGGAGAAGCGATTCCAGCCCCCATGCAATTGGCGAATCCTATTATCGGTTTCAATGGGCTGGATTTTCAAAATTGGGGCGCCGGTTGGCCCCCGGACCCTACCGGCGATGTCGGTATCAATCATTATGTGCAGGCAGTCAATATTTCCTTTGCCATCTACAGGAAAAGCGATGGAGTTCGCGAATTTGCCACCACCTATGATGATTTTTTCGAAGGAGGCCCCATAGAGAACACCCCCTGCGATGAGGATAATAATGGCGACCCGATCGTGCTTTTCGATCAATATGCACAGCGCTGGATTATCCTGGATTTTGCCTGGTATGCAAATCATTCCACCGGGTCCTGGTTTTCCATTGCGGTTTCACAAACCAGCAACCCCCTGGGTAATTGGTACCAATACCCGATGCAAGCAGACCCCACATTGATGAATGATTACCCGAAACTGGGTGTATGGCATGATGCCATCTATATCACGGCCAACATGTTCACATGGCCGGGGCAATTCCAGGGAGTAAGAATCTGGGCCTTGAAAAAATCAGACCTTTATAGTGGGACATTGACCGCGCAGACCTTATATGACAACAGCTACTACGCCTGGTCGATTCTCCCGGCCAATGCCAAAGGCCCGACCGCACCGCCTGCCAATACCCCCAATTATATGATTACCATGGATGCGAATGAGTACGGTCCACCTTCTGTCGACCAGTTGGTAATGTGGGAATACGATGTGGACTGGACTAACCCGGGGAACACCACCTGGAGTGGACCGGTTTTCCTCCCGGTGACGGCTTTCGGTTTAACGGCCAATAATGTTCCGCAGCGCGGCACCGCCAATACGCTTGATTCCCTTTACGGCCGGTTAATGCAACCCGCTAACTACAGGGAATTTGATGGTTTTTCTTCCCTGTACGTAAATCATGTCTGCGAATACAGTGGCCGCAGGGCTGAACGTTGGTATGAAGTTCGTATTAACAACGGGACGCCATCGATTTACCAGCAGGGTACTTATTCACCGGATACGAATCACCGTTGGATGGGCAGCATCGAAGGCGATGAAGACGGCAATATCGCCCTCGGTTACAGCGTCTCTTCTTCCACTCTTTATCCCTCTATCCGCTATGCGGCCCAGGCATCCATCGATTCCAACCTCGGCGTCATGACGCTGGGGGAAGGCTCGCTTAAAGAGGGCGCCGGATCACAGACCTATACAGACCGTTGGGGAGATTATACTCATATGACCATCGATCCCGTGGATGACCAGGTCTTCTGGTATACCAATGAGTACTATGCCACTTCCGGCTCCAATTGGCAGACATGGATCGCCGCGTTTAAATTGAAACCGGACTTATGGTCCCAGGACCGGCCCGACGATACCGGCGTCGAACCTAATACCATCTCTTATCCGATGTGGTGCAGCGATGATATGTGGGTGCGCAACCAACCCGACGGGATTACCAACCATACCCATCAAAACCCAATCTATGGACAGATCAATTATCTATATGTCATGATAAGATGTAGGGACGGTGAAGGCCATGGAATCGATAAGGTATACTGGGCCTTCCCCGGGACCGGTTTAGATTGGCCCGGCTCCTGGAATTTTATCGCTCAACAGCCGACGGGGGTCTTAGCGCAAGGTCAAACGACTATTTTAGAATTCCCCTGGAACCCACCTGACCCCGGGGCTTACGGCTCCCCCCATTTCTGCTTACTCTCCCGCATCGAAACAGCGCCATTCCCGCCTTACGGTATGACTTTCCCCGAAGTTTCGGCCATCAATACCAATGTGGCAAATAATAATAATATCGTCTGGAAAAATATCACCATCGTCACTGGCGGAGGCGGCGGCGGAGGTGGAGGCGTCATTATTGGCGTGGGTAATATGACCGCCGATGAAGTTGAAATTGGACTGCAATTCCAGGCCTTAGCAACCGAAGATCGAGATATCCTGGATTGGGGAACTGTTCAAGTGGACCTCGGCGCGGAAGTATTTACCCGGTGGCAAACCGATTCAAAAGGTGCAGGAAATGGGGTTATTGTGACTAAAGATATGGCCAATACGATTACTGTGGTGGCGGAAAAAGCGAATATCGATCGAATTAAACTTAAACCCATGGAACAGCAACTGATTAAAGTTATTTTTACCCCATTCGCAGATCCGACAGCGGACAGGAAAAATTATACCTTCGACGTCGTCCAGCGAAATTTTGACGGTAAAAAATGGGTTGAAATCGGCGGCGTCCGGTTTATCGTAAAACCGCCGACAAGCGACACGTCAACCTCTACCACCCAGCAGTAAAGTAACCAACAGGTCGTCGGTTCTTCAGGCGATGAAGAGCCGGCGGCCGATGCTGTGAAGATAGCCGCGAAGAACGCGAAGGACCGCGAAGAAAGAGAAAAAAAATCCTTGGCGCCTTGGTGGCAAAGTTTTCATGGTCTTCGGATGTGGCCCTCTCATGACGTACTTACCAAAGTTTTTATTTTGATTAAAGGTTTTTCCCTATTATTATCTTCGCGCCCCTTCGCGCTCTTCGCGGCTTTTATAATATAGGAACTATTGCGATCTTTACGCCCAGTTTTCAAATTTGTGCGGGATTCCTTTGGACTCTAAAAAATCACGGAACTCATCGACGGCGGAAAAATGCCCGCCGTACAATTTCTCGACCAACGCCAAAAGCAGCATATCTTTATGCTCCGCCTGCACCGTTACCCAGAATTCATAATCCGAATCTCCCCACACTTCTTCCGGCATTTTCCCTATATCGGTGGTATAAATCGTAAACTTCCCCTTTTCATCGATCTCCGCACTGGTGAAACGGGAAGTCTCACCCCGGTCCTCTAAAAGCTCCACCCTTCGTGCTTTCATTTGATCATTGTCTTCCGCCATGTGAATCCCTCCTTACTTAAATACTCATTTACCTTCATTGGTAATCCATAATATCCCTGGATAAACGGATCAAGGTGATACCGTCGCCGCGGTCCAAACGGGTGGTGTGCTCATACAACTTAACGATGAGAAACGCATTGAAATGAACCTTGCCCCCTATTTTCCTGATGGCCTGGTAGTCCTCGAAAATAGTGGGCCGTAAATCCCGGTAGAGCTGTCTGATGAGCCTGGTTTTATCGGTATAGACGCCGGCCCGACTTCCGAAAAAGTCTAACAGGTCCTGCTGCTGCTTCAACGACATCTCCCCCTGGAACTCATTTAACCTGCCGTCAGCCTCCAAAGAACCGATATGGGTGACATAATACTTCATATTACCGCCCCGACCGGCCAGGGTGGATTTAATATATAGTTCATGAAGAATGGCGGCGCGTAATAATGTAAATCCTTGTTCCCCTTCCAATACGGTCACTTTCCCCTGGGCAGCGGCTTCACGGGTATCGTCGCTCAGTTCCGTCAGGTCGCCGTTATACATACGCATAAGCACTTCCCGGTTGCCGGGTCCCAACACACTGTCCTTGAAAAAATCCGCGCTGATATTGTACTTATCCAACGCGATTTCGAAATGCTTTACCAGGTTGGCAACGATCTCCTCGACGGGTAGTTGTTTTTGGGGGGCGGCGCCGGGAACAGACGCCGGGCCAACGGCATCTCCCTCGGTATAGGCTAACTTCATCCTGGCTGTCACCGTGTAATTCGCGTCCAGGAAATAAAGGTAATTACCGATCATAACCCGTCCCCCGCCGGTGGCGATATCCTCATCACATCGATCTCTCAAAGGAACCGGCAAGACATCGCCTTTCTCGAATTCATCTTTCATTTCCATGCTATTATAGGCGCTGCTAACAGGTGGAGGAGTAGGAGTCGGCGCCGCGGGTTTCTCCACCTGTGGGGCCGCCTTACGAGGAACATGAATTTTATCTTCCACCCCCAACATATAACTGGCCATGGAATCCGTGGTTTTCATTTCCACCCGGTACTCTTTATCCAACATGTAAAGAAACCGGTTGTAACGAAAACTATACCCGCCATAGGCGGTTTTTTTGCACAACGGTTTTAAATACCGGGGCACGACCTGGCCTTCTTCCAATTCCGCAAGCTCGATTTCTTCGTCATGGGCCGCAGGGTTTACAAGATGCAGTGGGGCCCCCTCTTCTTCCACCAACATTTCCGGGCCCATCTCGATAAAAGAATCGCTGGTTTCGAACTCGGACAGTTCAATGACGGGTTCGGAATCATACCCCGGCTCTAACTTTGAAAAATCATCCATAAGTTGTAAGTCTTCTTCCCCCATCAATGTTTTATCTATCTTATAATAAACCTGGTTCCCGGTGGTGACGCGGAAATAAGCGTTTTCCATGCCCCGTACTTCGAGAAATATTTCGCCGTCTTCATCTTTATAACGCCGCAAAATTTCCTTTTCCGGGATCTGGCTTCCAGCTTTATAGTCCATAATAGGTCACATCAAACCGTTATTCCTCTTGTCATTTTTTCTAATCTATATTGTATAAGATAATGTAAGGGAGTTCAAGTTAAATTTATAAGAATTTTTTTACTCCTTTTTAGCCAATGTTTCCAGCAGAACCTGGACGGCCTTTTCCAGTTGTTGGTCCCTGCCGGCGACCAGGACGCCGAGATCATTATCCACGGGGAAATCCGGTTCCAATTGTTGGTTCTCCAGGTAATGGCCGGCTTCATCCCGGTAGCCCACCATGGGGATACCGAAAACCAGGGTCTGATCCTGCAACCGTTCCCACCACACGGAAGTCATGGTGCCGGGCACGGGCATACCCACTAATTTACCGAGCCCCAATTTTTTGTAAACGTAAGGGAACCCATGGGCATTGGAATAATTGCCTTCGCTCATCAAAACCACCGATGGTTTACACCATTGGTCCCTGGGCTCAGCGCCGATATATTGACCGCGGGGCTCGGTATCGAAATATTTTTTACCCCCCAGGAGTTTGGCCAGGTCTTCATGTAAGTGGCCGCCGCTGTTAAAACGGGTATCCACGATCATGGCTTCTTTGTCGTTGTAACGGCCCAATATCTCGGAATAGGCGACACGGAAACTACTGTCATTCATGCTCCTGACATGGACGTAACCGATGCGTCCTTTGGAAAGGGCTTCGGTCTCTTCCCCGCGGTTTTTAACCCACCGCCGGTACAACAGTTCATTTTCCTCCTTGATGGTCACGGGTTTTATCGTGTCTTCCCACCGTTTGCCGTCGGCGGGGTTGTAAAGGGAAAGCAGGGTGGGTTTCCCGGCTTTATGATTTAAAAGGTTGTCATAATCTTTGCCGGGGACAATGAGTTGACCGTCGATTTTCTCGATAACGACGCCGGGTTCGATGAGGGATGGGGCTTTCCTTAATGGACTTTTATCGATAATCTCCACGATCTTAAGGCCGCTGCCGGTATAATTTTCATCGAAAAAGGCCCCCAACCTGGCGGTTTCATCTCCGTCAGGGGATTGGGGCCTGTAAAAACAGCCTGTGTGCGACGCATCCAGTTCGCCCAGCATTTCGCTGAGCATCTCGGAAAAATCGTAATTATTTTCGATATGGGCAAGAAACGGGGCATAGGCTTTCTTGTAAAATTGCCAATCGACTCCGCCCATATCCACGCGGTAAAACTTTTTCAGCACCTGCCGCCAGATATGCTCAAAAAGATAAGTATACTCGGCCTCCCGGTTCAAATTAAACTCGGCTTTAAAGGCGATGGGGGTCGATTTTTTTTCACCGGTATCGACTTTAAGGATTTTTCCATCCGAGAGCAGGAAAAGATTTTTCCCGTCTTTATCGATTTGCAATCTTCCCCCCCTGCCGGTGAGCTTTACCAATAATTTGGTCTCTTTCTCTCGCGGTTTATTCACCCATAAATCGTGCCCGCCTTCAAATTTGCAGAGATAATAGAGGCTCTCGCCGTCCGGGGATAAGACCATGTCGGAAAGATCGGAGGAATTGACGGTCCAGCGGACCAGCCGGTCTTCGAGATTTTCAAGGTCCGGGGTAAACGGTTTTCCTGTATCTTTTTTCTTTTTTTCCTTATCTTTTTCCTGTTCTTCTTTCTCTTTTTCTTTGACGGCTTCGAATTCTTCTTTGCTCAACCGGGACCGGTCAAAGGCCCCCTGGTCAAAGAACATGGCGTACACGTCCCGTTGGGAGCCCCAACTGCCGTGGCTGCGCATGCCTTCCCTATCGGAGAGCCACATCATGGCTTTGCCATCCGCTATCCATTTGGGGCTTTTATCGAAATAACCGCTCTCGGTAAGGTTGACGATGCTTTTATTCCCCTGCGCATCCACCAGGCCGACATTGGTATTCCAGCGTTTTTTACCGAAGTAGGTAACCAGGAACTGCTGCCCGTCCGGGGACCATTGAAACCACATATCGCCGTCGGTATAAGAGTAATTGAATTTCCCCTCCAGGATGGTGCGAATGGCCCTGGTTTTTACATCGATCACTTTCAACGTGGTGCGTTCTTCCAGGTAAGCAACCTCTTTGCCGTCCGGGGAGTAGAGGGGTTGAAAGGTTTCTCCCGGGGTTTCCAGGAGGGGGGCTTCCGTCAACAGGGTGGCCGCGGAAAAGTGTTGCTCTTCTTTCCTGGTGATTGTCGTTTGGTAGAGATTCCAACTGCCGTTTCTTTCGCCGGCATACAACAGGGTTCGGCCGTCGGGGCTGAAACTAACGGACCGTTCCTGTTCAGGCGTGTTGGTAATGGGTTTAGTAGTGCCGTATTGGACGGAGGCGACGAAAATTTCACCCCGGGCCACAAAGGCCATTTCTTTGCCATCGGGGGAGAGCGCGATTTCCGTGGCCCCGTCGGTTAAGGTTTGAAACTGGACCGGATTTTGTTTCCGATCCACGGCAATCCGAATCGAAATTTTCATAGGTTCCCGGTCCCGGGCTTTGGTGTAAATCTCGCCGTGGTAGCTGTAGCAGAGGGTGTCATCGTTGGAAATGGAGAGGAACCGGACCGGGTGTTTCTCATGGCGGGTCATTGGCTCCACCTGGCCGGGGTTGGCCGGGTCCAGTTTACATATATTAAAACTACCGAACTGTTCGCTTAAATAATAGATGGCTTTCTCATCACTGCTGAAAACAGGCGAGAGGTCCTCGCCTTTAAAAGGACTTAATTTAGTATGCGTTTGGGCAGCGACGTCATAAAGTCGGATATCGCGGGTGACCGAAGAAGTATGACGCTTTCGCCAGGCATCTTCCACGCCTTTCCTATCCTGGTAAAGAATATGTTTTCCCGCTTTATCGCACCTCGCTTCCAGGGCGGGAGTGGACAGCACCTGGACCGTACGCCCGCGCCCTCCTTCAACAGGAACTTTATATAGTTCGGATAAGACCCCGTGGGGGAACTGGGCATTTTTGGGGTGATCGAGAATCGCGGCGCTGAAAAGTATAAATTTCCCATCCGGGGTAAAGCTGTTGGGGGGTTCGTTGGCCGAGTTATAGGTCAGTCGTTTGGGTTCGCCGCCCCCGATGGGCAGGATGTAGATATCGAAATTGCCGCAGCGGTCCGAGGCAAAGGCGATGTATCGGCCGTCGGGCGACCATACGGGCTTGAAATCATAAGCCGCATGGGAAGTGAGGGGCTGCGCCTGACCGCCGGCGGCGGGGACTTTGAAGATATCCCCTTTGTAACAAAACACGATGGCGCTGCCGTCGGGCGATATGGCGGGATAACGAAGCCACAGCGGGTCGTCCGCGGCGTTTGCGTTTCCCGCGGCAACCGTTAATAAACAAATGACAACAGTTGGAATCATTAATAATCGCTTGATCATTTTCATATCTCCTTTCTTTTTTGTTGATACCTCTTTTGAATCGTTGAGTTATAGCGGCGCTGTTCATAAAAAGAATTATTTGATGTTGACGTCAACGCCCATGTCCAGGCCTTCGATCCTCTTGATAATGTAGAAATTATTAAAATATATGAAAACCGAACTGCCGGATTTGACATAAATTTCCGCTGTGGCGTTCTGCCATTCCTTTGAATTCCTGGCAAAAGCTTCTTTGGAGGAGGCCCGATACCCGAAACCGGAGGTGAGAACGATGCGTTCACTTTCGCCGCCGGGTTTCAACGAGTCCTTAAATACCAGTTGGTTATCTTCGCCTATGGAGCGTGGTTGGTTCAGTAAGCGGAACACTCCCAGGACGGAAACATAGGACAAATCGATTTTGCCGGTGTTGCGGAAGCGAAAGGATACCTGGGGCACCAGGATGATGCCGTTAAAATCTTTTTCATGCACTTCTTGTTGGACAACCCATTGGCTGTCGATAGCGAAGATTTGCAGGGAGTTTTTTAATACTTCCGGTGGGATGATTTTATCGAGGACAGCCACTTTATACACGACAGCCGCCAGGATAGCGCAAAACACCAGTGTGACGGATAGCCAGAATCTCGAACCGTAACGGTTGCGGTTGACGTACTCATCGAAGAGAACATCTTTGTCGCCGTTGACCGGCTTGTCTATTTCCTTTAATTCATCGTTCATATTTTCTCCTTTCAATGAAGGCTCATTATACCATATATTATCTTTTTCTTTAATGCCCCACTGCGTGGGGTTCCTATTGTAGGACTGTGCCGGAACATTGCCTTGATTTTTTGGGACTTCGCCCCCAACATTGCCTTGATTTTTTGGGACTTGTATACTATAATTGCCTTGATTTTTTGGAATTCAATGATAACGAAAACATGAGGAGCGCTTATGAAACGATCGATCGACGATGAATTGAAAAAATGGAAAGAGAGAAATGAAAGAAAAGTCCTATTACTTCGGGGCGCACGGCAGGTTGGTAAAACTTACTCTATCCGGAAATTAGCCGAATCGTTTACTTATTTCCTGGAGGTTAATTTCGAGGAGAATCCCCATCTTTGCTCTTTTTTTAAAGACTCCTTAAACCCCCTGGAAATCAACGAAAAACTTTCTTTTTATTTTAATATCCCAATAAAACCCGGGCAAACGTTGGTGTTTTTCGATGAGATACAGGCCTGTCCTGAAGCCCTGCGGGCTCTGCGTTTTTATTATGAAAAGATGCCCGCACTCCATGTGGCGGCGGCAGGGTCTTTACTGGAATTTGCCTTATCGGAAATACCTTCCTTTGGAGTGGGTAGAATCGAGTCTATGTATATGTATCCCATGACTTTTTCCGAGTTCCTGGAGGCTTCCGGCAGTGGGATGCTCAACGGGGCGATTAAAGCTGCTTCCGTCGTCAATCCAATGGACCCGGTTATCCACAATAAAATCCTGGAGCGACTTAAAATTTTCCTGGTTATCGGAGGAATGCCGCGAGTGGTAAATACTTGTATCCATGAAAAGAACCTGGCGGCCTGCCAGATCGAACTGGATAATTTATTGAACTCTCTTTACGATGATTTTGCCAAATACAAGACCAAAGTGCCCGTTCTGCGGATGCAAGAGACCTTTAAGTCCGTGGTGAATCAAACCGGGAATAAATTTAAATACACCAGTATCCAGGAGGGCGTCGATACCCACCCTTACAAAGACGCACTGGAGTTATTGGTAAGGGCCGGGCTTGTTTATAAGGTCTACCACACTTCAGCGTCCGGTCTTCCCCTGGGAGGACAGATCAATTTAAAAAAATTTAAAACCCTTGTTTTCGATACCGGGATATTCCAGAGGGTACAGGGGCTGGATATATCGGAACATATTATTTTGGATTTCTCAGCGTTGGTAAACCGGGGGAATCTGTGTGAACTTTTTACCGGTTTGGAATTGATTGCCGGGCAAATACCCCGCCTTCGCCCGGAAATATATTACTGGCATCGTGAAGCGCGCGCCAGTAATGCGGAAGTAGATTACATCATTTCCCACCACGGGCAGGTGATACCGATCGAAGTAAAATCCGGTTTTAAAGGGCAAATGCAAAGCCTTTATTTATTCCTTGAAGAAAAGAAACTGCCCCTGGGTTTGCGGGTCTCCAGTGAGAATTTTACCGCTTATGACAAAATCAAGACTATCCCACTTTATGCAGTTCCCCGGATTTACCATTTATCGTGAGTTTCCGGCGCCGAAGCAGCACTTCTTGTATATTTTTTAATTCGTCCTCTCTACTCGCCACTCGGCCACTGATCCTTTTCATGCTAAAAAAATTAGTACGGTTACTAAACTCACACCTGCAACGCCCCCAGCTCGAGCAGCCTTATCACTGTCTTTCTCTGATAAAAAAATAAGTGGAAAAAGGGACAGGCAAGAATGTCACTAAGTTAAGGTTACATGGTTGAATAATATGCCCTTTTCAAAATCATCAAGTGATTAGATTAGCAAAATGAACCCGATGGCATTGGCAAGAGGTTATCCAAAAGGTATTACGCAGGGCGCAATTTGGTAGGGAACTGGCATCGCCTGTTCCTTCAATGCCAATTTGGGAACAGGCAATGCCAGTTCGCGACACACT